>Ga0070697_100000819_pt1 | contig 23293 bp, 20 predicted proteins | sample KBSK1501metaG_FD_65475 | JGI IMG/M metagenome (GOLD analysis project Ga0070697, IMG submission 65475) | Corn, switchgrass and miscanthus rhizosphere microbial communities from Kellogg Biological Station, Michigan, USA - KBS K1-50-1 metaG | ecosystem: Host-associated > Plants > Roots >... | reverse complement strand
GAGCTGCTGGGGCCGCTGTCGCCGATACGACCAGGCGATCACCGGAAGAAACAAAACGTCGGGACGGCCGGCACGAGACTCGTTCGGGTCGAACTCGAAGCGCGGAATCTCGATGTCCGGCTTGCGAATCCCCAGGAAGCGCTCCGGCGCGATCCGGCGCCGGATCGCACGGCGCCAGTGCAGCGGGACAAGACGGCGCCCGAACGCGTAGAGGCGGCCGCGCCACCCCTTCTCCCATTCCGGCCTCACGCGGCCCCCTGGAGACGCTTGCGAAGGCTTTCCAATCGAGAGGCGACCGTCCGGCCAACAATCTCTATATTGTAACGGCTCTCGATCCGGCGGCGGGCCTCCTCGCCGCGGCGCGCGGCCTCTCCGCGATTCTCGAAGACCTGCCGCAGCAGGCGCGCGGCATGCTCCTCGTCCGGCTCCGCCCAGCGCGTGCCGCGGTCGTAGTCCCGAATCGTCGCCGGCAGCTCCGTGTAGGCCCAGCGGACCGGGAATCCGGTCGTCTCGTCGAGGTAGTCGGCATTGCCGGAGTAGCCTGTGGCCACGACCGGCTTGCCCAGCGCCATCGCTTCCGCCATCGGGAAGCCGAAACCCTCGGCGCGATGAAGCGAGACGTAGGCGTCACATCCGGCCAGGAGCGACTCGACCTCGGCTCGCGAAAGCGCCGCGTCGGAGATCGAGACTCGAGCACCGAGGCCCGCCTCTCGCAGGGCCTCGAGGAGTCCCGGCGCTTCGTCCGCGTTGCGGATCTGCAGATGCAGCACGACATTCGGAAAGTCCGGAAAGGCGCGCGCGAAGGCTCGAACGGCGCCGAGTGGGTTCTTGCGCTCGGGAACGCTCAAGGCGTCGAGGACCGTGAGAAAGAGAAAGTCCGACGGTCCGAATCCTGCTCGAGAGGCGGCGTCCCCAGGAGGCTCGGAGACCTGGACGGCGGGCGGGACCAGAGCGACGGGCACCGGCGAGGCGGCAGCGACGGCGCGGCGGCAGAACTCGCTTCCGACCCAGACCTCGTCGAAGTAGTCGAAGCGATCCTTCCAGCGCTCCGGAAAGGTTTCCGATTCCCAGTACCAGTAGGCAACGTTGGCGCGCCCGGCGTGCAGTCCGGGCCCGAGCTCCTCCACGATACTCGCGGCTCCATCCGCATTGACGTGGTAGAGGTTGACGTCATACGGCGCGGGCTGCGGGCCTCTTTTCGCGGACGCCTCGACTTCCACCCGCGCGACAGAAATGCCGGCCTGCTCCGCCGCATCGGCCAAAGAGCGGGCGGACTGTCCCACGCCGCTCGAGGACTCGAAGTAGCCGACGACGTTCAATCCGGCGGGACGACGGGGATCGAGCGTGACAGGACGCCGCGTCCCGTTCTCACGATCGATCCCGAAGTCTCGGCGCAGCGCGTAACGATGGTAGCGTTCGCGCAGCGGGCCAGGCAGGAGCTCGCGCAGGCGGCCGCGGAGCTTCCTCATTGGACTCGCACTAGAACCGCGCGAGTTTCCCCGTCCCGTTCAACGCGATCCAGAAGTTCAGCCCATCGCTGCAGGCGCCGTTCGGAACGCTGCTGGAGCCGGTCGCGAACGACCCCAAAGGAGCCAGGCTCGCCGCTTTCCAGAGCGAGACAGTGCTGCCTCCGAAATTGGTGACGAGTATCCGTTCGCCGTCGAACGCGGCCGAGACCGGGCCGCTCAGTCCGTTGGCGGTCAGAGTTTGTAGAACCGTCCCGGTCGAGGCCTGGACGACCGTCACGGAGGCCGAACCAAAGTTGGGGACCCAGATGTTCGTCCCGTCGAAGATCGGGAACTGGGGGAAGGCACCGACCGTGACGGTCTGGAGAATGGCGCCGGCGGAACTGAGTTTCAGGAGTGTGCCGGCGTTATTGTCGGTGACCCAGACGTTCGTTCCGTCGTAGAGCGCTCCGACGGGGGCCGCGAAACCGGTCGTCACCGTCGTCACCGTCCAGGGTGTCGTCGGCGCTGGAGTCACGATCGAGACGGACCCTCCGCCGGCTCCATTGTTGTAGTTAGCGGTCCAGACGTGGGTTCCATCGAAAGCGATGCCGCGTGGAGTGTTCCCCAGATTGCTCGCGGCCGATACCACGGGCCCGCCCACCTGCGTGGGATCAATCAAGTAGAGGTTGCCAGGGCTCGTGAAGCCCGTCACGAGGATCCGACCCATCGCCACAAGGACCCCGGTGGCCATCGTGGCTGAACTCCACGTGTCCAGCAGCTTGCCGTCGCTCGCGCGCACGCGCGACACCGTGCCGCCGAGATTCGCCACCCAGATATCCGCGCCGTCGGCCTTCAGAAGCTCGGGACTGGTTCCCACGGTCGTCAGGCCGAGAACCGTCGCGTTCTGTGACGTCCAGAACTGGTCGAGCGACGCCCGGCGGCTGAGACTCGGCTGGGGTCCACTCCCCTCGTAGTAGCCGTTGGTGTCGATGATCAGATCGGTACCGGAGACGCCGGCGATGACCGTGATGCCTCCTCCGGTGCCCAGGGGTACCACGGCAGCGTTGGCCACCGTCTGGCCGGCAACATAGTTGAGAGTGGAGACCACAGGTGCGACCCCGCCCTGAGGGTAAATCGAGATGAACCCGGGACCGAGCGTATTGGTCACTGTGATGTTGAGAGAGACGGCCTGGGCCGTCCCCGCGATCCCGCACTGGCCCGTCAGAGTGAAGTTGCGAGAAACACCCTGGGAAAGCGACGGTGGGCCGTAGCCGGCGGGCTTCGTTCCGTCCCGCGTGTCGACGATCCGGCACGGGTTGATGCCGATCAGCGTCAGCGGCGCGGTGGGAACGCCGGCCACAGACTCAGCATGAATTGCCGCCCACCTCGCCCGCGGGTCTCTCGGCTCGACGGGTGTTTGGGCCGCTTGCGTTGCCGACCAGAACGGCGGCGCCGGCCAGTTGGGTATTCCTTCTTGACCCGGCGCCTGCGCCGAGACTGCGGAGATGCCGAATGCGGATGCCAATACCAGGGACGAAAGGATCCGATGAGTTGAAGTCATACGAACTCCTCATGACAAAGAATCGTTCCCGGCCTGTGCTGAGCAGGAACTCTATACTCGGGCTACGACCTGAGATTCGGTTTGGTTAACGCGACACAGGTGGCGTGGACTCCCTCCTGTAGCGGCCTGTGGTGATCTATCGATCGCCCGGACGATCATCGAGTCAGGGTGTCAGGCCACCACCGCGCGCGGAGGTGTCGGCGCGAAGGGAGTAAATGGACGGCCGGCAAGCACATCCGCGATTCGGTTGGAAGCGTGCCCGTCTCCGTAAGGGTTCGCGCCAGCGGTCATGGCCCAGCGTGTCGCGTCCTCGGAGAGGAGCCGCGAGGCCTCCCGAACGATCCGCTCTTCATCGGTGCCGACGAGAAGCGCCATCCCCGCTTCGATTCCCTCGGGACGCTCGGTCTTCTCGCGCATCACGAGCACCGGTTTGTGGAAGGTCGGAGCCTCCTCCTGAATACCGCCGGAGTCCGTCAGCGCGAAACGGCACCGCCGCAACAGCCGGACGAGATCGCAGTAGTCGAGAGGTTCGGCGAGCTCGACATTGGCCAGTCCCTTGTTCTGGAAGACGGTCGCCATGACGCTCGGGTTCGGGTGCACGACGTGCACAAATCGGGTTTGCGGAAAAACGCTCGCCAGGCGTGCGATCGCGCGGACGATCCGTTCCAGAGGCTTTCCGAAGCTTTCGCGCCGGTGGGCCGTGATCAGGACGAGGTTCTCCTCTTCGACCGGCCCCTCGGAAGCGGCGATCTGGAGGAGCGCGTCCACGACGGTGTTGCCCGTCAGATGGATTCGGCTCTGCGGAACTCCTTCGGCTGCGAGCGTTTCGGCGGCGCGTCGCGTCGGCGCGAAGGCCGCGGTAGAGACCAGGTCCACGACTCGACGATTCATCTCCTCGGGAAACGGCGCCTCGAGGTCTCCGGTCCGAAGACCGGCTTCCACGTGCGCTACGGAAATCTTGCGGTGGAAGGCGGCCACGGCGCAGCAGAGCGCGGTCGTCGTGTCGCCCTGGACGAGGAGCCAGTCGGGCTTCTGTTCCGTGAGCACGCGGTCGACTTCCGTGAACAGCCGGGAGGCCAGCCCATTCAAGGTCTGATCCGCCCGCATGAGGTCCAGATCGAGATCGGGCGTGAGCCCGAAGAGGCCGAGGACCTGATCCAGAAGCTGCCGGTGCTGCGCCGTGGCGCAAAACGTGACCTGAAAGCGCTCCGGCTCCCGCCGCAGCCGTTGAATGACCGGTACCATCTTGATGGCCTCGGGCCGGGTTCCCGCCATCGCAAGGATCTTCACTGAGTCGAGATCTTAATATGTCGACTCAATGGCGGAGATTTCCGCGGTCATCGTCCACTACCGCACTCCGGCGGAGACGCTTCGAGCGGCTCGGTCGCTCGCGGACAGCGCGCCCGAGGTGGACATCGTGGTGATCGACAACGCCTCGGGAGACGGCATCGGCGAGACCCTGGCCCGCGAAGTCCCGCGGGCCCGAGTCATGGCCGAGCCGGAGAACCGCGGCTACGGAGCGGCGTGCAACCGAGGGGCCGCGGAGACGTCGGGCGCTTACGTTCTCTTTCTGAACTCGGACGCGTTCGTCCGGCCCGGCGCCGTGCGAGCGCTCCTGTCGGCCCTGGAGCGGGATCCGCGCGCCGCCGTCGTCGGGCCGCGCCTGGTCAATCCGGACGGAAGTCTTCAGCCCTCGATCAGCCGGCTTCCGACGCCGTGGAGGATCTTCTGCGAGAGCTCCGGCCTCGCCGCTCTGACGGGCGGCCGCGGCGTCTTCCGGGGCCACACCAAGACGCGCGAGGACCACGAACGGGCTCAGGAAGTCGAGTCCCTGATGGGAGCGGCGCTCCTTGTCCGCCGGACGGCGTTCGAGAAGATCGGAGGCTTCGACGAAGAATTCTTCTTCTACGCCGAGGAGTCCGACCTCTTTGCCCGGCTGCGGCACGCTGAATGGCGGATTCTCTATGAGCCCGGCGCCTCCGTCGTTCACTTGGGCGGCGCCTCTGGCGGAGACGCGCTGTTCGGCCAGTTGCATGCGTCGCTGCGCCGCTACGTCGGAAAGCACCACGGCCCACGCGCCGCGCAATTCGCGGGAGCTGTCTTGTGGCTCGGCGCCGCCGTTCGTTATCTCCTGGCGCTCCTGACTCCCGGCGCGGCCGGCCAGCGGCGCCGTCTTCGGTATCGGGCCGCCGTCGGTACAGAGAAGAAACAGATCACCCGCGGTGAGCTTGAGAACTGACCAACCTGAAAAATGAAGAGCGGTTAGGTGACATTGACACCATGGAGCAAATGTGTCATCTAACGGCGCCTGGAAGCGGAGGAGGACAGATGGCTCGCACGATGGCCTATTCTGCAAAGCGGCCCCGCATCAGTATCGATGTGGACTCCGAGCTGCGAAGGCGACTTCGCTTGGCTGCCGCCGGGCATGATCTGACGATCCGGCAATATGTCCTGCAGGCCCTTGAAGAGCGCCTGCTCGAGGATCTTGGACCGGATAGCGAGGGATTAATGGCACTCACAGCGAAAGCAGATCCGGTGTTGGCCAAGCTATGGGGCAATCCGAAGGATGCCCAATATGACCGGTCTTAAACGGGGAGACGTCGTCCTCGTCTCTTTTGTCTTCGCCGACGAGTCGGGGATCAAGCTGAGGCCGGTCGTGGTCGTGAGCTCGGCCTCCTACCATCGGGGACGTCGGGAGGCTATTCTCGCGGCGGTTACGAGCAATGTACGGAGGCGACTCCTCGGCGATCATCTCGTGTCGAGGTGGAAGGTTGCGGGTCTCCTTTTTCCGTCCGTTGTGACCGGAATTCTGCGAACGATAGAGCGAACGATGGTTCGCCGGAAGCTCGGCTCTCTTAGTAACGAGGATCTCGATTCGGTCGAGCGCCAGCTGCGCAGGTCTTTAGATCTCTGAAGCTCACTGCCAGGCCGTGTGGCTGTTCCGTTCGAGGAGAAGGTTGGAGGAGGGACTAAGACTTCCCCCCTCACCCTGCCCTCTCCCCCGGCCGCGGGGGAGAGGGGACCCCGATCTACGCTTCTTCCACTCGCGCGGCGAGGAGCGTGATGTTGTCGTCGCCGCCGCGCTCGTTGGCGAGAGCGATGAGTGAGGTCACGGCGTCGGGCAGGGAACGCGCGCGGAAGGCTTCGGCCAGCTCTTCGCGCTTCACCTTCTCGGAGAGTCCGTCGGTGCAGAGAAGAAGCAGGTCGTCCGACAGGAGCTCGATGCCGTCGAGCGCGACCTGGATTTTCTTCTCGCGGCCGATCGCCTGAAGAATCATCGAGCGATAGGGCGAGGTCGCGGCGTCCTCTTTCTTCATGGCCCCGCTTTCGATCAGAGAGGCGATGAAGGTTTGATCCCGCGTGAGCTGACGGGCGTGACCGCCGCGGACGAGGTACGCCCGCGAATCGCCGACGTGAGCGATCAGCGTGCGCGTCCGGCAGATGACCGCGGCGGTCAGCGTCGTCGCCATTCCGGAAAGCTCGGCATCGGCCTTCGCCTCTTTCCGCACGCGCTCGTTGACGTTCTCGACTGCCGTTCGGAAGAGTGTCTGACGCGGACACCCGTCGCCGAGCTTGTCCATCTCCTCGGAAAGCGTGTGGAGGGCGAGTGCGCTCGCGACTTCGCCCGCGCGACGCCCGCCGACGCCGTCACAGACGGCCAGAAGAACGCCGCGTTCGCCCACGGTCAGGTTTTCCGCCTCGATCGGGTCGACCGGCTTCGCCGCGGTCAGATCGACGGCCGCAAGGTCATCCTCGTTGTTGGGTCTCTTCTTGCCGCGATCCGTTTTCCCGCTAAGTGATACCTTCATCGCCGTTCCCGGCCGATTCTGCCTCACAACGGGTCGCCGGAGTCGAAGGGATTCCACGGATCGGTTGGTTGGCTGGCGATTGCGCTGGGCTTCTCCTCGAGCGCCGCGAGCTAGGCGACGGCCCTGGCGGTCGCCAAAGTCAGGGCACGTTATTTGCACTTTCTCCGCCCGATCTGGAGGAATGCTCCCCGAAGTTCAAAGCTCTCGACGGAAGGAAGCCAGCATGAAGCCGGTTCGCGTCGCGTCGCTTGTCCTGGCGGTCTCCGTTTGCGCTGCGCTGACGGCACAGACGCAGTCCTCTCGCTCCCCGGCGGAGCGCTCTTCCGCGGATTCGGCGGCGCGGGAGGTTTCGTTTCGGAACACCAGCTCGACCGCCGATGGTTCGCCTGTTGTGGCCGCGTCGGCCGTCATCTTCGGCTCGATCGGAACGGCGGTCACGGGAGGCGCGCCGGTGCAGGTTTTCACCCGGCGGGCCGATGTCTTCGTGACCGCGGGCCCGACCGCGACGCCGTGTTTCTTTCCGGCTTACCTTTCCGATGGAAAGTACTACTTCCAGGTGACCGATCCTTCCGGCCGCACGCTCCTCTCGACAGACCCGGTCTCCGAGCGCGCGTTTACGGTCAAAGGAGGAGTCATCTCTTCCTACGATGGGACGACGCACGCGACCGACGGCAAGACGGCCTGTGGGTCGCTTGCGATCGCGCTTTCTCCTTACAACGACGCCGGCGCGCGCAAGGCGCTCTACATCGTCTGGGTGACGCCCGTCGCGGCATTCGAAGGGACTCCGAGCCAGGTCGATCCGGTCTGCGGCACCGGCTGCTTTCATGGCTTCCACACCGATACTTCTCTCACGGCGGGGTTTCGGGTCGAGGACAAGCCTTCCTGCGACGACTCCTTCTGCGTCTCGGGAGTGGCGTTCAATGACGCCAACGGCAACGGCGTGCAGGACTCGGGAGAGGCGGGCCTGCCCGGCGTGCCGATCAAGGTGGAAAACGCGACCGGTCTCGTCCTGACCGGCCTCACCGCCGCAGACGGCTCCTTCCAGATCTGCGGCCTGTCCTCGGGCGAGGACTTCAAGGTCACGAGCCCCGTGCCGCTCGGCTTCAAACAGACCGGGCCGGGCAACGGCGTCCTCGCGCAGCGTCTGTTCGCGAAGGACTTCGCCTACATCATCCAGGTCTGCATGAACAACGTGCCGAACCTGCTCTTCCCGACCGCGCCGATTCCCGGATCGATTGGCGGCGTGAAGTTCCAGGACAGCAACGCCAACGGCGCGCGGGATCCGGGTGAGCCGCCGCTCGCCGGCGTGACGATCAAGCTGACTCCGTCGGGCGGTGGATCGACCCAGACGACCGTCACGGCGGCGGATGGGACTTTTCTCTTCACCGGACTCGCCGCCGGGACCTACACGCTGACCGAGACGCCGCCGACCGGCTTTACGCAGACCGTACCTGCTTCCGCCGGCATCACCGTCGTCCTTTCGGCGAATGGAAGCTCGGTCAGCAACGTCTTCGGCAATTTCAACGGGATCCTGACCGGGACGATCTCCGGAACCAAGTTCAACGATCTCAACGGCAACCAGGTCCGCGATCCCGGAGAGCCGGGACTGGCCGGAGTGACGATCAACCTCGCCAATTGTCCGACGTCACCCTGCGTGCCGCCTCCGGCCGCACCTGCGCCGATCGCGACCGTGGTCACCGCGGCCGACGGGAGCTTCACCTTTTCGAACGTCGCATTCGGGTCTTATTTCGTCAGTGAAACCGTCCCGGCGGGCTTTGTACGGACGGTCCCCTTCGCCCCGGGGATCCTGGTCGCGACAGTCGATATCGGCCACCAAGCCGTCTCCGGCCTCCTGTTCGGCAATCAGCAGGTCGGCGGTTCGATCTCCGGAAGCAAGTTCAACGACTTGAATGGCAATGGCGTTCGCGATACCGGCGAGCCCGGCGTCTCCGGCGTCACGATCCAGGTGCGCAACTCGGCCGGCCAGCTCGCCGGAACGACGCAGACGGATGCCGCAGGCAACTTCTCGATCGCAAATCTGCCGCCGGGCACCTATACGATCTCGGAAGTTGTGCCCGCGGGCTCCGTGCAGACGACTCCCGGAGGCGCCGGAACGATTGCCGTCACGCTCGCGGCGGGGCAGACGGCTTCCGGTTTCCTCTTCGGCAACCGCGCGGCGGCCGGATCCGCTTCGATTTCCGGAACGAAGTTTCTCGACATCAACGCCAACGGTGTCGTGGACGGGATCGACCGCGGCTTCCAGGGAATTACGATCACGTTGAAGGATTCTTCCGGCAACACGCAGACAACGGTCTCGGCCGCGGATGGAACCTTCAAGTTCAGCGGCCTGGCCCCCGGCACCTACACGCTTTCGGAAGTCATTCCGCCGGGCTTTGCCCAGACGTTCCCCGGAACGCCCGACGTCCCGAAGAGCTTCACGATCACTCTGACGGCGGGGCAGCAGGCCACCGGTTTCATCTTCTTGAACAAGTGCTGAGTCGATTACGAGCGCAGGGGGTTTTTGGGGGACCGCAAGGTCCCCCGCGAGAATTGCTCGCGGAGGCGTGACCATGACGAAACGGAATTCCGGAATCCTTCTCGGGGTCCTCGGCCTGCTGCTGACGGCGGCGGCCTCCGCGCAGCCCACCTCGGAGGTGAGCGACCGCGTTCATCCGCCGGCGTCGCTCGCCGGCGAGACCTACGTCGGGCTGCACATCGGCTATAGCTTCATCGGCAAGTACGAGAGCATCTATTGCCCGTGCAACGCCGATCAGAACGATTTTCTCTTCGGCGGCTTCCGGGTCGGTCACTTCTTCACCGATCATCTGGCGGGCGAGATCACGGGCCAGTACTTCCGGCCCGATCCCGACCAGATCCACGACTACTGGGAGCTCGAGGCGGGCGCGATGTGGGACTTCACGCCGAGCATTCCGGGGTGGAACACGTATGTGGCGGCGGGCGCCGGAGTGGCGCGCGAGCGCGTCTTCACCGGAAAGGGCAACGGTCTCGCCTACCTCGCCGGCGGGTCGGAGTATCGGTTCAGCAAGCTCGTCGGGATGCGCCTGGAGCTCAAGGGCCAGTACAACTTCTCTTCTCGGCTTCCCGTGCGTACGGCCTTCGGAACCTTCAACGCCGATCGCCCGTCCCACTTCGACGTGCAGCCCAATATCGGCGTGATCCTTCACTTCGGCGGCAAGCCCGCTCCGGTCATCGTCGAGCAGCCTCCCGCGCCCCCACCGCCGCCTCCGCCGGCGCCACCGGCCACGCCGAGAGAGCCCGAGCCCACGCCCGCTCCGCCCGTGGTGAGGCCTGCGCCGACGCCTCCGACGACCGACGTCATCCAATTCGATCAAGGCAAGTCCCGCGTCAACAACATCGCCAAGGCGAAGCTCGACGACGTGGCGCGCCGGTTGCGCGATTATCCGCGAGCGACCGCCGAGGTGACGGGCTACCCCGACAGCGCGCGGGGCGCGCGGCAGGAAACCCTGGCTCGCCAGCGGGCGGAAAACGTCAAACAATACCTGGTGGAGCGGCATAGCATCGACGCCTCCAGGATCACCACGAGATATGAGATGACCGACCTCGCAGGCCATCAGGGTCAGGCCGTCATCGTCGTGACGTTCCGGAATCCGTAGAACGATTTGATCCAGGCGCCCGGTTTCCTCTGAGGCCGGGCGCCGGGGCACTGGCTCGCGCCGAGTCCACACCGCCGACGCAAGATCGGTCGTGGCGGACAACGCCTCCTTTCCGAAGGAGATAGGCGGGACGCGGAAGCTGATAGAATCTCGAAGCCCCAATCGTACCCAATTCGGGCAAGGCGGTGTCGTCCTTCACTCGCGGAGCAGTTCCTGAATTATTCTTCGAGTAGAGGGAAGTGAAGTCCGTCGGAACGTGAGTCGAGACCGAGTCGGGGCCGAAGTGCGTCACCCGGGCAAGAGTTTGGGGGAGTCATGAAGGCTCTGGAAAGATTCGCGGTCATCCAACTGCCTCGTCTCACGCCGCGCGGAAGACTCTCACCCCGTTTCGCGGGTGCCGCCGTCGCAATGCTCGCGGTCACCGTTGCGCTCCACGCGGACAGCGGGTCGCAGAAACGGAGAGGCCCACGCCCCCAGATCGGATCGGCGTTTTCGGGCTCCAGCTTCTACACCGTCAAGCCCTGCCGGATTCTCGACACCCGGACTCCTTCCGGAGCCCCGGCTGTCTCGGCGGGCGGGACGCGCGTGGTCTCGACGCTCCCCTGCGGGGTCTCGCCGACCGCTCGCGCCGTCTCTCTGAACGTTACCGTGACGCAACCATCTGTGAGCGGCCATTTGACGCTGTATCCCCGGGACGGCCTGCTCCCTCTGGCTTCGACGATCAACTTTCGAGCCGGACAAACGCGGGCGAACAACGCATTGGCGCCGCTGGCGGGCGGAGGCCTGACGATCTACTCGGGACAGCCGTCGGGAACGGTTCACGTCATCCTCGACGTAAATGGTTATTTCGACGATCCGGCCAATAACCAGCCGCCAGTGATCGACGCGGGCCCGGATCAGGTGATCACTCTGCCGGCGATGGCTACCCTGAACGGAACCGTCTCAGATGACGACCTTCCCGCCCCCCCGAGCCTGACGATTTCGTGGACGAAGGTGAGCGGTCCGGGAACCGTCTCGTTCGGAACCCCGAATGCCGCGGTCACGACGGCCGCATTTGGCCTCGCCGGAGCGTACGTGCTCCGGCTTTCCGCCTCCGACGGCGAGCTCACGAGCAGCGACGACGTCATCATCAACGTCAACCCGCCCAGCGGCGACGTCATCCGGTTTCTCGAGCAGTCCACATTCGGCCCCAACGACACGCTGATTAATTACGTGCAGGCAATTGGAGTGGGCGCCTACCTGACAGAGCAGCTCAATCTGCCTTCTTCCGGGTGGCCGGTCCTCCCGCTCCAGCCCTCAACGGTCCCGCCCGGGTGCGACACGATCTGCCAGCGGGACAACTACAGCATGTACCCGCTTCAGATCCGTTTCTTCACCAACTCGCTCTATGGCCACGACCAGCTCCGCCAGCGGATGATCTGGGCACTCCACCAGCTCTTCGTGGTCTCGGGCCGAGATATCAATCTTCCGAGCTGGATGCTTCCGTACATTCAGACCCTCGACCGGAACGCCTTTGGCAACTACCGCCAGCTCCTCTCCGAGATCACGCTGAATCCTGGGATGGGCCACTATCTCAACATGGACACCAGTACCAAGAACAACCCCAACGAGAACTATGCGCGGGAGGTCCTGCAGCTTTTCTCCGTCGGGACTGTGCTCTTGAATCCCGACGGAACCCCTCAGCTCGACGTCAACGGCGATCCTCTTCCGACCTACGATCAAGCAACAGTGACCAACTTTGCCCGGGTTTTCACCGGCTGGAAGCTCGCGGCCAACGTCGCGCCGGGTGTGCCCGATTACATCACTCCCATGGTCTTGACCGCAGCCAACCACGACACGGGCTCGAAGACGCTCCTGTCAGGCGCCGTGCTCCCGGCCGGCCAGACCGGGGATAAGGACTTAAAGGACACCCTGGACAACATCTTCAATCATCCCAACGTGGGACCCTATATCGCGACCCACTTGATTCACACGCTCGTCACGAGCAACCCGACGCCTTCCTACGTGGCGCGGGTGGCCGCCGTTTTCAACGACAACGGCTTCGGTATTCGCGGCGACCTGTCCGCCGTCGTGGCAGCGATCCTGTTCGATCCCGAGGCGCGCTCCGACCCTCCCAGCGACCCGAACTTCGGTCACCTGCGCGAGCCCGCGCTCTTCGCGTTGAACCTGCTGCGCGCGCTCAACGCCAAGTCGGCAGACCTCGCGACGACGAGCGACGGTTACATCAACCCCCAGACTGTCTCGATGGGGCAAGACGTGTTCCGACCGGCGACGGTGTTCAGCTACTACCCGGCCGACTACCTGCTTCCGGGAAGCTCGAGCGTGCTTGCCCCGGAATTCGGGCTGCTGGACACATCGGCAACGCTCAAGCGAGCGAACTTCGTCAACACCATGGTCTTCTCGACCATCGGCGTCGGAGCCAACTCACCCAACGGGACCGCGCTCGATTTGTCCGGCCTGCAGGCGCTCGCGTCGGACCCCGTGCAGGTGGTCTCGTACTTGAACCACCTGCTCCTGCACGGATCGATGTCGGCCTCGATGCAGAACAGCATCGTGAACGCCGTTTCGGGCATCTCGGCTTCGAATCTTCGCCTCCGCGCGCAACAGGCCCTCTACCTCGTCGCAACCTCGTCGCAATATCAGGTGGAACGATGACGAAAAAAATGGAACAGTCTCGCCGGGAGTTCCTGCTTCGGACCGGCTGCGCCGCGTTGGGCGCGGCGGCATTTTCGGCAGGGTTCGAGAAGTTCGGTCTGATCAACGCCTACGCGGCTCAGGCCGCGCCATCGGACTACCGGGCGCTCGTTTGCATCTTCTTGAGCGGCGGAAACGACTCGAACAACACGGTCGTGCCGCTCGACGCGACCGGCTACGGCGCCTACTCCGCGGTCCGAAATGCCTCCGGCCTCGCGCTCGCACAGGCCCAGCTTCTTACGATCACGCCACCGTCCATCGGCACGCTCTTCGGCCTCCACCCAAGCCTGCCGGAGCTCTACACGCTCTGGACCCAGCAGAAGCTCGCAATCGTGGCCAACGTCGGCCCTCTCGTCCAGCCGCTGACGCGGAGCCAGTACCAGAGCGGGGCGCCGCGGCCCTACCAGCTCTTCTCGCATTCCGACCAGGTGGCGCAGTGGCAGACCTCCCGCGGCGACGTCCGCACGCAGCTCGGGTGGGGCGGCCGGACAGCGGATCGGACGATCTCTTTCAATGGCGGGGCCGGGTTTCCGATGATTACATCGGTCGCCGGCGCGGCGGTTTTCGGTCAGGGTCTTTCGACCCGGCCGCTCGCGATTGCGTCCGCTCCGACAGCCTTGAACCAGGTCCTCGTCTTGAACGGGTTCACGACGTCCGCGGCGGACGTGGCTCGCCGGAGCTCGATGGACTCTCTGAGGACCATCGACCGCTCGGCGACCCTCGTGGCGGCGGCGAGCGACGCCACCCAGCAGGCCGTGGACATCATCGCGTCGCTTGGAGGCACCGATCCGACCCTCGCGACCCTGTTCCCGAACACGGGGATCGGCAACCAGCTCAAACAAGTGGCCAAGGTCATCAAGTTGAACCAGACATCCCTCTCGCTCAATCGCCAGATCTTCTTCTGCACCCTCGGCGGTTTCGATACGCATCAGAATCAGATCAACGGCCAGCAGACGCTCTTAGCGCAGCTCTCCGCCGCGATGAAGGCTCTCTACGACGCGACCGTCGAGCTCGGCGTCGACTCCCGCGTCACGACCTTCACGCTCTCTGATTTCGGGCGCACCTTGCAGCCCTCGGGCTCGGGAGTCGGGACGGTGGGGTCGGACCACGGATGGGGGAGCCACCAGTTCGTCGTGGGCGGGAGCGTCCTCGGAGGGGACTTCTACGGTGTTCCCGGGCCCAACGGAACCGTCTACCCGACGCTGCAGCTGGGAGGACCCAACGACACGGACACGCGGGGCCGCTGGATTCCGACGTCCTCCGTGGAACAGTACGCCGCGACGCTGGCGACCTGGTACGGGCTCCCCACAGGCGACTTGCCCGTCGTGTTTCCGCTGTTGTCCCGATTCACGGTTCCCAACCTGGGCTTTCTGATGTGATTCGCTTCCCGGGCGCGCTCGGACCGGCTCGGATTCGCGCGGTTTCGCTGGCCCTGGCGGCGGCGGTCCTCGCGCAGACCGTGGGTTGCAGCCGCTCCGACTCGAGACAACTTCCAACCGAGCCGGCCGGACAGACCGAGACGGCGCCGGGACCTGCGGAGACGCCGGTCGGACGTATGCCGATCGCCCGTGTTGCCCATCAAACGCCTCCTTCGCGGGTGACCGCGACCGCAACCGTGACGTCGAGCCCGACACCCTCGGCCACGCCGACGCCGACCTCGATAGCGACTGCAACGCCGACCCGAACCGCAACGCCGGCGCCCACGGTCGTGATCTTTCTGCGCGGGATCAGCTGGCAGTGGGACTTCTACGGACCCGGTGTCAACGGGGGCGCCAGCATCGCGCTCCAGGTCGGCCAGCCGTACGAGATCCGCGTGTACAACGACGCCCCTCCCGACTCGTCATCCCACACTTTCAGCGGCAACGCCGACCTGGGTCTCTCGGGGGCCGTCCTGGATCCCGGATCGCCAGCCGTAGTTCAGAGATTCACGCCCCAGACGGCGGGTCTCTACCCGTTTCTCTGTACCGACTCGAGCTGCGGCTCCGGCCACGGGAACATGACGGGCTTGATCCAAGTGGTTCAATAGCGAAAATCGGTCGCCTGCAATATCTGACCGGTCGGATAGAATTATGCCTCTTTCCTTAAGAAAACAAAGGGATTAAAGTGATTCTGTTATGGCCGCTGTGCACAAGAAAAGGCTCTCCTCTCAGAGCGCGGCGCTCGTCGGCTTCACCCTGAACGGCGAGCCGGTCGAGGTCTCGTTCGCCCCGCACAAGACGCTTCTGGAAGTGTTGCGGGAGGACCTGCGGTTGACGGGGACCAAACACGGCTGCGAGCTCGGAGAATGCGGGACCTGCGCGGTCCTGGTGGACGGGCAACCCGTTCTCTCCTGCCTCTATCTGGGGCTCGAGTGCGCGGGCCGGCGCGTGGAGTCCGTCGAGGGTATGGCAGGGCCGGAAGGCCTGCACCCCCTGCAGAAGGCGTTCGCCGATCTCGGGGCGGCACAATGTGGATATTGTACCCCCGGATTCCTTCTGACCGCGAAGGAGCTGCTCGAACGCCGCCGAAGCCCAACCCGAGAAGAGATCGCCCAGGCTCTGGCCGGCAACCTCTGCCGCTGCACGGGCTACATCAAGATCTTCGAGGCCGTGGAGCTCGCGGCCGCCTGGATGCGCGGGGAAGATGCCGTTCCAACGAAGGAGTCGCTGTACGGCACCGACTTCGACGAAAGCGGGCTGCTGCCGGTGATCCAGCCGGAAATCGGTAATCGGAAATCGGGAATCGACGAATGAGCTCAGGCCCCCGAGTCCCGAGTCCCGAGTCCCGCGTCCCGGCGGCGAAGCCCCGCACACGGGTCGTGGGCCGCCCGTACGCGAAGGTCGACGCGGCGGCCAAGGTCACGGGGCAGACGAAGTTCGCGGACGATCTCTTCCTGCCGCGCATGCTCCACTGCAAGCTGCTGCGCTCCAAGCTCGCGCACGCGCGAATCCTTCGCGTCGACATTTCGCGGGCGCTCGCGATGCCGGGCGTCCTCGCCGTCGCGACGGGCCGGGATCTGCCGATCCCTTTCGGCATTCTTCCCGTCTCTCAGGACGAGCACGCGCTCGCTCCGGACAAAGTTCGGTACGTGGGAGATCCGGTCGCGGCCGTGGCCGCGGTGGACGAGGACACGGCCTTCGACGCGCTCGACGCGATCCAGGTCGAGTACGAGCCCCTGCGCCCGATCGGATCGATCGAAGACGCGGTGAATCTGCCGGAGCCGCGAATCCACGACTACGGGGACGGAGGCAACTTCCACAAGCTCGTCGCGATGGAGTTCGGGCACGTGGAAGAGGGATTCGCGCAGGCGGACCGGATCTATGAGGACCTCTTCTTCTACGAAGGAAACACGCACCTTCCCATCGAGCAGCACGCGGCGGTTGCCGACTTCGGGCCTGACGGCAAGCTGACCGTCTGGTCGGCGACGCAGACGCCGCACTACGTGCACCGGGCGTTGGCCAAAGTGCTCGAGATGCCGGCGGCGCGCATCCGCGTGATCGCCACTCCCAACGGCGGCGGCTTCGGAGGCAAGTCCGATCCGTTCAACCACGAGATCGTCGTAGCGCATCTCTCGCGCGTCACGGGGAGGCCGGTGAAGATCTGCCTGACCCGCGAGGAAGTCTTCTACTGCCACCGCGGGCGGCATCCCACGCTGATGAAGGTCAAGACCGGCGTGAAGAAAGACGGATCGATCACGGCGATGCATTTCCAGACGGCGCTCGACGGCGGCGGCTACGGCTCCTACGGCGTGGCTTCGACGTACTACACCGGCGCCCTGCAGACGGTGACCTACAAGGTGCCGGCGTATCGATTCGACGGAGCTCGCGTCTTCACGAACAAGCCTCCCTGCGGTCCCAAGCGCGGGCACGGCACGCCTCAGCCGCGCTGGGCGCTCGAGGTCCAGCTCGACAAGATCGCCTGCGACCTCGGGCTCGATCCGGCCGCGATGCGCCGGGAGCATCTGCAGCCCGCCAACTCCCTGACCGCGAACTTCCTGCGCATCGGGTCGATGGGATTGGGATCCTGCATCGACAAGGTCATTGGCGCGTCCGGCTGGAGACAGCGCCGTGGAAAACTGCCGGAAGGACGAGGTCTCGGGATAGCCTGCTCCTCCTACATCTGCGGCGCGGGGCTTCCCATCTACTGGAACGCGATGCCGCAGTCGGGAGTGCAGCTGAAGCTCGATCGCAGCGGGGGAGTGACCATCTTCTGCGGGTCGACGGAGATCGGGCAGGGCAGCGACTCGATTCTGGCCTACATCGTCGCGGAAGTCCTGGGGATCGATCCGTTCGACATCCGCGTCGTCACGGGCGACACCGACCTGACCCCCGTGGATCTGGGCTCCTATTCCTCGCGCGTCACCCTCATGACCGGCAACGCCGCTCTGCAGGCCGCCGAGCGCGCGCGCGAGCTGCTCGTCGAGGCGGCGGCCGGGAAGCTTTCCATTCCCGGCGTTCGTGTCGCGTTCGCAGACGGGCGCGTCTTCGACGTGGAAGAGCCGGAGAAGGGGATGCCGTTCGCCGACGCGGTCGTCGCGGCGGAATCCAAATTCGGCACACTCGGCACGGTCGGCTCCTACACTCCGCCGTCTTCCCCCGGCCGCTACCGAGGAGCGGGCGTCGGTCCTTCTCCGGCCTATTCCTATTCCGCCGCGGTCGCGGAAGTCGAGGTCGATCCGGAAACGGGGATCTATCGAGTTCCGAAGATCTGGATCGCGCACGACGTCGGCAAGTGCATCAACCCGGCGCTCGTCGTCGGCCAGGTGGAAGGCTCGATCTACATGGGGCTCGGCGAAGTGATGATGGAGGAGATGGCGTACCGCGATGATGTCCCCGGGAATCTCGTGCACAAGTTCCCGTCGCTTCTGGAATACAAGAGCCCGACCACTCTGGAGATGTGCGAGGTCGAGACGTTCCTGATCGAAGACCCGGATCCCAACGGCCCCTTCGGAGCCAAGGAGGTCGGGCAGGGCCCGCTCCTGCCGGTGCCGCCGGCCGTCGCCAACGCGATCTTCGACGCGATCGGCGTGCGGATCGACGAGGTTCCGGCCACGCCCGAGAAGGTCCGGCAGGCGCTTCGATCGAAGGCGCAGGGAAAACCGGCCCGCTACGGCCCGACGAAATTTCCGCGGATTCCTTACCCCGAGCCGATCCACGTCCCGACGCCCGAGGAGGGAGGAGATGGACGCGCGGTGGATGCGGTGGTTACTGGAGCCGGAGGAGTCAGATGAGCGAAGTTGTCAGTTTTCAGTTGTCAGTTGTCAGTTATCAGTTCTGAGACGACCGGAATTGAAAACTGAAAACTGAAAACTGTGAACTGAGAACTACCCAATGATGCGCCTTCCGAAATTCCGCTACTGGATGCCGAAGACGGCGGCGGAAGCCGTGCGCATCAAGGAGGAGTCCGGCCCGGAGGGAGCCTACGTTGCGGGAGGGACCGACCTCTACCCGAACATGAAGCGGCGGCAGCAGATCCCCAAAGAAGTCATCGGCCTATTACGAGTCCGTGGCCTCGCCCGCGTGCGCTTCTCGCAGGCCGGCGTGTCGATCGGAGCCTCGGCGCTTCTATCGGCGCTCGAGAATGACCGGCGGATTCGGCGCGGTTATCCCGCGCTCGCCCATGCGATCGCCGAAATCTCGACTCCGCCTCTGCGCAACATGGGGACACTGGGCGGGAATCTCCTGCTCGATACCCGCTGCAACTATTACGACCAGAACTACGAGTGGCGGCAGGCGATCCACTTCTGCATGAAGAAGGACGGAGACATCTGCTGGGTAGCACCCGGCTCTCCCAAGTGCCTGGCAGTCCAGTCGGCCGACTCCGTGCCCATCCTGATCGCTCTGGAGGCGCGAGCCGTTCTCGTTTCCGCGCGAGGAGAGCGGGAGGTTCCGGTCGAGTCTCTCTATCAAAACGACGGCATCCAATATCTGACCAAGTCGCCCGACGAGCTGCTGACCGAGATTCGACTCCCGGCTCCCGACGGCTGGCGAGCCTCCTACAAGAAGCTGCGCCGCCGCGGGTCGTTCGACTTTCCGGTGCTCGGCGTCGGGGCCGCGATCCGGCGCGAGGGGGATCAGGTGGCAGAAGCGCGGTTAGTGCTGGGAGGCGTTGCCTCCGCGCCCCTGCGCCTGAACCGTTCTGAAGAGATCCTCCGCGGCCGGCCTCTGGATGAAGACGCGATCCGAGAGGCCGCGGACGCCGCTTCCGGGCCGGCGAAGCCGATGGACAACACGGACTTCTCGTTTCTGTGGCGGAAAGAAATGGTGAAGCGGTTTGTTGCTGCGGCGCTACGAGAAATCAGAGGGGGGGAGGGAGAGAGTGGGTGAGGGGGCGAGGGCCACAAACGCAGAGCGGATCAAGAACTACGGCGAGCTCCGGGTCTACCGCAGTGCCTTTGGGGCAGCGATGCGGATCTTCGAGATCACCAAAGGCTTTCCGCAGGAGGAAAGATACTCACTCATTGACCAGCTCCGAAGATCTTCCCGCTCCGTCTGCACCAATATCGCCGAAGCCTGGAGAAAACGAAGATACGAAGCACACTTCGTCAGCAAGCTGATCGACGCGGAAAGCGAGGCGGAGGAAACTCGTGTTTGGTTAGCGTTTGCTCTGAGCTGCAAATATGCCGCCTCTGAAACCGTGGCGGATTTGGATGTGGTCTACGACCGAATCCTCGCTCAGTTAGTGACAATGATCTCAAACGCACAAGACTGGGCCGTGCCGACCCGCTTAACAGCAAAGCGCAGCCGCTGACCCCTGGAGTCCCCCCATCGCCCCCTCTCCCACTCACCCCCTCGTCTTTTCGGGCCCTTGCCTTTCCCGAAGCCATCCGCTAAACTACCCGCCTTCTCGTATCGCTCGCCTTCCTCGCACGCGTTTCGCGCTCGCAGAAAGTCCGACGAATCCCACGGGAAGTCGGCCCCGCCGAGCGGCGCGACGGAGTCGGAGATAAGACGCCGGGTTGAGGATCTGTTTCGATGAAGCTTTATGTCGGTAACCTTCCCTACAATACGAGCGAAGACGACCTTCGCAATCTCTTTTCTCAGTACGGAAACGTCGATTCCGTAGCCATCATCACCGACCGGGACACCGGCCGGTCGAAGGGCTTCGGCTTCGTCGAGTACGGAGATGACAACGAGGCGAAGGCCGCGATCTCCGGTCTCTCCGGCCAGGAGTACGGCGGTCGGGCGCTGACGGTCAACGAAGCGCGCCCCAAAACGGGCGGCGGCGGGGGCGGCGGAGGCCGGCGCGACCGCTACTAAGGCTCGCGTCTTCCGCGTTTTCTTTGGGGGGCTTCGGCCCCCCTTTTTATTGGCCGAAAAAGGTCGATCCCTCGGTCTCTTTCTTGCAAAGCCTTCCGCCAGTCTGATCTGATTCGCCGACGGAGAAAGACATGACAAAGAAACAACAGTCGGAACGTCGAAAGCAGCAACGCCGCCGGGCCGCGAGTCCCCCCCGGGTCGCCAAAGAGAGACGCACCGGCCGTGAGCGCCGGGAGGCGACCGTCGAGGAACGGTCTTTTCTCACGGACATCCAGGAGATCCGGCGCCGCGCCCGCCAACACATTCAGGATGGCGCGGTGACGCAGGGTTACCTCGCGGACCGCGAAAAAGTCATCTCGGTCTTGAACGAGGCGCTCGCGACCGAGATCGTGTGCGTGCTGCGCTACAAGCGCCATTACTACATGGCGACGGGAATCCACGCCAACGCGGTGGCCGAGGAGTTTCTCGAACACGCCAACGAGGAGCAGGGCCACGCGGATTCGATCGCGCTACGGATCACGCAGATCGGAGGAGAGCCCAATTTCAACCCCGAGGGACTGGCCACGCGGAGCCACTCCCAGTACGTGGAGGGGAAATCGCTGGTGGACATGATTCGCGAGGACCTCGTCGCCGAGCGCATCGCGATCGAGTCCTACGGGGAGATCGTGCGTTTCCTCGGGGACCGGGACATCACTTCACGGCGGCTGATGGAGTCGATCCTGGCCGTCGAAGAGGAGCACGCGGACGATATGAAGGACTTGCTGGCGACGTTCGACCCGAATAAGGCCGGCTAGCTTCGAGCCACTGTCTCGCTTTTCAAAACCTTCGCTGTCAGGCTCCTGGAGGCGACAGCCGCGGAGGGGGAGAGTGGGGGAGTGGGAGAGTGGGGGTAGGCCCCCAAAGTCTTCGAGCTGCGGACTCTCTTTTCAAAGTCCTAGCAGTCAGACTCCTGCAGGCAACGGTCGCGGAGGGGGAGAGTGGTGGAGTGGGGGAGTGGGCGTGCTTGCCGACTCTGGTTCGCGGAGGATCGCCCCCCTCACCCCCTCTCCCCCTCACCCACTCATCCCTTCCCCCTCACCCACCCCAGTCCCTCCGCCTCGCACTGACTGCAAGAGAAGGCTGCGCCCTCGGCCGCGAGTGCCTATAAAATTAGACAAAGATGCCCGCAAAGTTGACGCTTTTCCCCACCGAGGGAACCTCTCGCCATTTCGTATTCCGAGAAGGCAAGAACCATTTTCTCGGTCGAGATCCATCCAGTGACCTGCTTCTCGAGGACCCGAGAGTGTCGGCGCGACACGCGCTCTTTCAGTGGACAGGCAACGATTGGATTCTGGTGGATCTGCGCAGCAAGAACGGGACGTCGGTCAACGGCTCTCGGATCACGGAGATTCCGCTGCAGAACGACGACTGGATCTCCTTCGGCGGCCTGATCGGTTGCTTCGAGCGGCTTTCCGAAGAAAAAGTCGAGGCGCTGCTGGCGGAGCGTGCCCGGCGGCTGCAGGCCTTCGTCGAAGTGCGGCGGGATCTGGACGCGAACCTCGGACCTCCGGTTCTCCTGCGTCGGCTGATCGAATCGGTGCAGCAGTTGATCGGCGCTCAACGAGGCTTCGTCCTTCTCGTGCAGCCGACCGGACAAGTGGACGCGGAGGTTGCTTTCGGTTTCCCTCCGTTCGAGCAGCTGGATGACCGCTTCGAGGAAAGCTTTCTCTCCATCGAAACGGTCTTGAAGAACGGGCAGCCGGTGGTGACTTCGAGCTGGCGGCCGGACCCAATGCTGCGGGGGAAAAAGCGCAGCTCGAGCGACCTCGGAAAGGGCACCCGCGCCTGCGTTCCATTGAAGGCGGAAAGCAGAACGATCGGACTCATTTACGTCGAGGGCCGGGAGAGGGGGGGCTCCTTCACCGACCTGGATCTGGAGATTCTCGAAGCGCTGGCCGATCACGCAGCTCTCTTGATGGGCTCGGTTCCACTCGAAAGCCCCATTCGCGTGCTCCTCGGAGTGGACATCGCGACCGTGCGGGGCGGGGATCGGTCCTTTCTGGACGATCTCGAACGGAAGGTGGGAGACATCATTCGTGATGCCGTCCGCCGGTCCACCGAGACCGCATGAGCGTCCGGCTCGTGTCCTGGGAGGAGGAGGACGGGCCTTTGACCGAAAAGCGGCTCATGGGAGTTCTCGAGCGGGAGGGCTACGAGGTCGCCGTCTACGCGTACCGCCAGGGGACTGTCTTTCCCGAGCACGAGCACGCGCAAGAAAAATGCGACGCTGTCGTCGAGGGTTTCCTGCGGATCGCTGTGGGCGAAACGGTTTATGACTTGAAGCCCGGCGATCGTCTGTACCTGCCCGCCGGAACCCGCCACTCCGCCGAAGTGATCGGTAGCAGAACCGTCGTCTCTCTCGACGGCACGCTCTGGTGAGGCGCCGGGCTGGTCAGACCGATTGGGTGGGAGGCGGCCGCTCCTCGCGCGCGGGCTGCGGCTGGGAGAGCCCCTGGAGCATCGCTGCGAAGATGTGTCGGATTTCCCGCTCCGAGAAAGGGCTCGGCCTGCCAAACCGCTGAGCGATCAGGCGGTCCCGGATCATTCCTTCGGCGGCACCCATGACCGCGGAGGCCACCGCGGCATCGCTGAACTCCGGTGGAAAACTTCCGTCCTGCTGACCACGGCGGATCAAGGCGCGGACCAGCTCGGCAAACTGCAGGAACCCTTTCGAGAGGACGATCTCTTGGGTGGCGCCCCGCACGCGCCGTCCCTCGAAGAGGAAGAGAAAGGCGAGCTCGGGATCCTGACCGAAAGCCTTCGTCACCGCGGAAAGCACGCCGAGGACAGCGTCACGCGCGTGCGGCGAGTTGGCGATCCGCTTCTGGACCTCCTCGTTCAACGGCCGCCAGCTCTCGTTGAAGATCGC
>Ga0070697_100000817_pt1 | contig 23340 bp, 24 predicted proteins | sample KBSK1501metaG_FD_65475 | JGI IMG/M metagenome (GOLD analysis project Ga0070697, IMG submission 65475) | Corn, switchgrass and miscanthus rhizosphere microbial communities from Kellogg Biological Station, Michigan, USA - KBS K1-50-1 metaG | ecosystem: Host-associated > Plants > Roots >... | reverse complement strand
GCTGGCCACGAGCTTTAACAAGTCCGGGTTTTGAACAAGCGAGGCTCCAAGGCGTTTACGCCGGCTGGCCAAGAACCGATTTGGCCTGAGCCAGACCGGCCTGTCGAGCACGCTCGAGGGTGTGCCGACCTCAGCCGACTGCTGCAGCTCACTCGGTTTGTGTCAACAAGGTCCGTGGGAACCACACCTAGTCAGTAACCTCCGCGCACACGCGCGCAACCGTTAACCGCAGAGTAGCTCAGAGACTTCAAACGCGCCGGTGCGCCGTCCAGCCGCTCGCGACGCTCTCGCGCGAAAAGCGGGAACGCGCTCGTAGGCTCGCTCGAGCGGCATGCGACGCCGGCGCTTTGCGCGCGAAAGCGCGGCTCGCTGTTCGGCTAACCCGGCAAGCGGCGACGGCGTTTGCCGGCGAGATTCAAGCGGCCAAGAATGAACGCGTCGAGCACGCGGTGCGAGGCGACGACGCCATCGCCGACGCGACGCGATCCCTTGCGGCGATCGGCCTTGAGGTCGATAAGGTACTTCTCCTGCTGACCCCAGACCAGCTCGATCAGCTTGCTGAAGTTAGTGTCGGGCTCGACCGTGATCCCTTCCTTCTCGATGCGCTCCTTGACGGCCACCGGTAGGGTCTTGGCCTCGGCGAGGTTCAGCCTCTCCAGCGCCTCCAGCAGGTCGTCGAGCCGTCGGAGGTGATAGCGGCGCTCCGCTTCATTGCCGTATGCGCGAGGTGATGCGTCCAAGCGGTCCTCCTCGATGGTGGTCTACACCCGTATAACGCCGGAGCCGGCGATAACTTCAAGGCCCCGCCGCTCCAGGGCGTCGATCACTCGGTTCATCCCAATCGAGTCGCTCGGCATGTGGCCGGTGATCACCAGGTTCGCCTTGGGCAGTTGCAACTGCTCGAGTTCGCGCAGGTCCCGGTCATCGATGTGCATCGCCAGGATGGTATTGATGCCGTGTTCATAATACGTGCGATAGACCGGCGCTCCACCATTGGTGCCGGCGGCCATCTGGACCACCCAGCGTCCAACCGGGTTTTCGGCCTCGCCCAGCCAGAGCTCGGGCTGGACCAGTGACGCCTCCACTTCCGGGACGGTCTTGAGCTCGTCGATCAGGCTGCCGACGCTTAACGCCTGGCCGTCGACGACCCGCCCGACGAAGTCGATGAAGAATTGACGTCCGACGATATCGGCGGCCAGGTGGATGTTCATCAAGGGGATCTGGAGTTGGCGCGCCGCATCGACCACGCGGTCGTAGTTGGTCGTGTGCAGGGCGTGCGCTACCGGACCCTTCCGGGCGAGCATCACGTCATGAGCGACGCCGGCTGGGATGCCCTCGGCCCGCATCTGCGCCTCGTGCCGTTCGATTACGGTTGGCAGGCCAAGCCGAGCGCGTGAACCGATCGGATGGTGAGCGATGACACCGTCGACGCCCAGCGTCCGGGCCAGGAACAGTTCGCCGACGTCGATGTCGATCCCGACATAGACTCGGCGCACCTCACCATCCAGGTACACCTCGGAGTCGGATGGAGTGTCGGCACAGCCGGCAAGGCCGTTGGCCAGGGCCATGATCTCGCTCAGCCGCACTCCGGCATTATCGCGATTCTGGCGAGATGACACCGCCCGTCGATCGGGAGGTCGAAGGCGATCGGAATTAGAATCCCTCCGTGCCGGCCAATGCAGGGGCAGACCGTCGCGGGGAAGGCGGCTTTGCTCCAACGTTCAAGGAGGCGGTGGGCCGCTGGCGGCGCCATCATCGCCATCCTCCGCCCAACGAAACCTGGTTCGCCGTGCACTATCGGGTCGGCTGGCTGGTCGAGCGCCTCTCTTATCTTGAGAGTATTCACCTGCTTCGCCAGGGATTGGACGTCCGATCACTCTCCGCCGAGCGACCGGCCCGGCGGCGCAAGGGCGATGCGAACGCCGACGAGGCCCAGGCCGACGACGGGACCGGCCTGGACATCGAAGACGAGCCCGCGGAGGCGGTGGCCTCCAACGAGGCAGGCACACCGCCCAGCGATGTCCGATAATCCGCCCATGCGGCGCTTTCGCCCACGCTGGCTCAGTGCGCTTGTCGGGGGCATCGTCCTGCCGTTCGATCCGGTGCTCGGCATGGTGATGCTGATGGTCGGCTTGTGGCGGCCCAGGCGGAAGCCTGTCCCCAAAGTCCTGCAGCCGTGAGAGTCTATCTCGGGCGGGCCGTGAGCGGTGAACTGGGTCCCCGCAGCCTCGAGGCCATCCAGCTGGCGCATCGGGCACTCAAGGAGTACGGGGCCAGCATCCTCGCCGAGCGGGTGGCGGACCCGGATTACCGGCCTGGCTTCGATCGGCCCGAACTGATCGCTGAGATGATGCATCGGGAATTGCTGTTGGCGGACGCCGGCTGCATGGAAATGACCGGGCGCAGCACGGGCGTTGGTTTCGAAGCCGGCTGGCTGCTCGGCCGGGGACGGCCCGTGCTCGCGCTTTACGACGCGGATATCCCACCGGCCTCAGCGGTAGTCCGCTTTCCGCCTTTCGACCACTGCGTCCCCTTTGGCTATCGCGACCTGATGGAGGTCGGTGGCGCCGTCACCGACTTCTGTCGCACGATTGCCGCACACGCCGCCTACCGCGCCGAAGGCTAGCCCGCCTTCTCACAGGCCCCTCACTTTCTAGACTGGTCAGATGGGCTTTCGTGCCTGCGTCCTGACGGTTAGCAGCAAGGGCGCCCGTGGTGAGCGCGTCGACGAAAGCGGCGAAAAGATCAGCGAAGCGCTGGCTCGCATTCCCGCGGAGGTCGTCGGCCGCGCCATCGTCAGTGACGAGATCCCGGACATCCGGCGCCAGATCCATGAATGGCTGCGGGCGACCGATCCCGACCTGATCGTCTTGACCGGGGGCACGGGGCTGGGCCCTCGCGATGTGACGCCGCAGGCGGTGGAACCGTTGCTCGACTACCCGGTCCCAGGGATCGCGGAAGCGATGCGGGCCGCCGGGCTGCGCAAGACGCCCCATGCGATGCTGTCCCGCTCGCTGGCCGGGGTGGTCGGGCGAACGCTGGTGTTGGCCCTTCCCGGCAGCCCTCGCGGTGTGGTCGACAGCCTCGACGCGGTGATGGAAGCCCTGCCCCACGGCCTGCGAACGCTCCGCGGCGAAGTCAGCGACGCGCCCGCCGCGCACCGCCCCAGCTAACCGATGGCCCGCATCAAGGTCGGCATTTCCTCCTGGACGGAACCGACCCTGGTGAAGAGCGGATGGTATCCACCGGGTGCAACCACCGCAGAAGATCGGCTGCGCTACTACGCCTCGAAGTTCCCGATCGTCGAGGTCGACAGCTCGTTCTATGCGATCCCCAACGAGAAAACGGCACAACTCTGGGTCGAGCGGACGCCGAAGGATTTCACCTTCAACGCGAAGGCCTTTGCGCTGTTGACCCAGCACCCGACTCCGGCGGCGCGGTTGCCGAAGGATCTGCGGGAGAAGGTCTCGGAATCGAAGAGCAACCTCTACTTCAAAGACCTCGGGCCAAAGGAAAAAGAGAGCGTCTGGGATCGGTTCCGCGCGGGCCTGCAACCGCTGCAGGACGCCGGCAAGCTCGGCGCGATCGTCTTCCAATTTCCCAAATGGTTCCTGCCCTCGCCCGCAGCATATCGATTCCTCGAAGACCTGCGCGAGTGGTTGCCGGACGCCGGCATCGCCATCGAGTTTCGGCAGGCGTCGTGGATGAAGGAGGTACGCCGCGACCGCGTCGTTCAGTTTCTGAGGGACCACCGCTACACCTACGTGGTGGTCGACGAGCCGCAGGGATTTGCCTCCAGCGTTCCCCCAGTGGTCGCGGTGACGGCGCCACTCGGCATGGCTCGCTTCCATGGGCGCAATCGTGAGACCTGGGAGAAGAAGGGGATCAGCACCGCCGAGAAATTCCGCTACCTGTACGAGCCGAGCGAGCTGAAGGCCTGGGTGCCCAACCTGCGCAACATGGCAAAGGGATCCAGCGAGGTGCACGCGATCTTCAACAACTGTTATTCGGACTACGCCGTCCGCAACGCGGAGGATCTGGCCCAGCTCCTCCGCTGAAGTCACGGGCTTGACCTGCAAGCGCCGTTTCTGCTATCGATGGAGTCGGGAAGGCATTTCGATGCAGGCCGAGTCGGTCGCCCCGACGTCGGTTCGTCGCCGCAGCCCGAGCGGGCTGCTGGTCGCGGTCGTCGCCATCGTTTTCCTGGTGATGTTGGCCATCGCCTATGCGGTGGAAAGCGCCCGAACTGTAGACGCTCAGGTCCGTCAAGCGGACCAGGCGCTGAAGCTCACCGTTGCGCACCGGGACACGGTGGACAAAGCCATCAAGGACTATGTGCTCGCCAATGTGCCCGGCGATCCCGCCGGCTTCAAAGCCCTGGTCGACAAAGATCTCTCTGAAGTTGAAACAACGCTCCGGACGGTTCGTAGCGATCAAGCCTCGGTCAAGGCGGCGGACGACAACCTGGGGTCCGCGGCCTTCCTCACCCTGACGAAACGGGATGAACGGGTGGCCGAGCTGAAGCGGACCGAGGCCGCTCGGTCGGGACTGGCGAACGCGGAACAGGCACTGGTCGATATGCGCGATCAGCTCTTGGTGTTGCGGCCGCTTGCCCAGGGCGTGATCGAGATGCGCGGCCTGCTGGCGAAGGTCCAGGCCAATGACTTGAACGGGGCGCTGGCCGCCTTTGCCTCCGCCAGGCAGCAGGTGCAGGCCGCCCTCGACCGCTCGCACCAGGCCGACATCCCAGCCGAATATGGCACGCTCGCCGGCCTGCTCAAGTCGAGTCTTGACGCGCTGCAGCAGGAAATCATCGCCATCCAGGCGAACAACGCTTCCGCCGCCCAGCAAGCGCAGAGCCAGCTGCAGGCCCTGAGCAGCCAGTACGACGCCCTCCAGGTCCGCTTCGACAGCGTCGACGCGAGCAACCGCTTGATGTTCCAGCCGCTGATCGACAGCTACCACAAGGGATTACAGGCAGCGACCGTCGTTTGACCGCGGACGGTCCCGAAGGAATTCGGCGACGCTTGCAGTTGAAACAGGTAGCGCCGCGGCGCGACCATGCAGGCTTATCAATCCGCTCCCTGTCCCTACTGCGGCGCCACCTGGAACCAACCGGGCGCCCAGAGCTGCGCCAACTGCCGGAACCCATTACCCCCGCAACAGGCGAGCTACGCGCCGCCCGGCTACCCTCCTGGTCAGCCGAATTATCCGCAACAGGGCTATCCGCAGCAGCCCCAGTATCCCGGAGCTCCGAGCGGCTATCCTGCCCAACCGGGTCAGCCGGCCCAACCCGGCCAGCCCGGCCCGGCCTACCCCTCCTATGCCCCGCCGGGATACGGGCAGACCCCTGGCTACCCGTCCCAGCCGGATGCCTATGGGCAGGTGCAGGGCTATCCCGGCTACGCACCCGCACCGGTCGCGGTCCCCGGGACCACCCTGCGCCTCTTCGGCCAGCAGGTCACCCTGCCGGTCGTCCTACCACCCGTCGTGCTGCAGTACCAGCGCGAGATCGTCTATGGCGCCGTCGGACTGCTGGCGCTGCTGGTGGTGCTCTTTGGCGTCATGCCGGTCGTCGCCTCGAGCCAGATTTCCGCCGCCAGCCAATCGCTCACGGCGGCCGCCTCGCACCAGGCCAAAGTGGACACCGTGTTCGTGCAGCTGATCAGCTCGCCGAGCGGCTCGAGCGATCCCAACGCGCTCAAGGCACAGTTCGACAAGCTGGCGAAGTCGTTCGACGATGGCCTGACCCTAGTGCAATCCGACGAGGCGGCGCTCAACGGGGTTGACCAGCGTCTGTCCTTTATCCAGTGGGTCGCGCCCTCGAAGGGAGCCGACATCTCCACCGAACGGCATCGCCTGGCGGGTGCTCTCGCCGGGCTCAGGCAAGCGGACAAGGCGATGACCGCGGCTGTCAACGAGTCGAAGGTGATCCAGCCATACATCGACGCGCTCATCGACTACACGAAGATCGGCGCCGCGCTAGCTAGGCACGACCTGGTGGGAGCTGGGGCGCCTTATCCCGACGCCCAGCAGAAAATCGAGCTGGCGATGTCGCTGTCCGGCGCGCCCGGGCTGCCGCCGCAAATCTTAAAACAGGTGACCAGCTTCAATGATGTGTTGACGAATACCGAGAGTCTGATCCAGGCGATCCAGGCGAAGGATCCCGCTGGCATCAAGAAATACACCGATGCCATGAACGCCGCCCTGAAGGCGATGTCGAGCCCCGCCGAAACTCTGCCGCCGGACTATGAAAGCAAGACGTTCGGTCCGATGCAGAAGGCCTACGACGCGGCGATGAAGGCGATCACGACCCGGAGCTAAACCGGGCGACGCAGGTCGCCACTCTTTCCCCCGCGTTTTTCTAGCAGCTCGATTCCCTCGATCGTCATCCAGCGGTCGGCGCTTTTCGCCATGTCGACGATGGTCAAGGCCGCCACTGCCACGGCGGTCAGTGCCTCCATCTCTGCGCCGGTCCTTGCCTCACAGCGCACCACCGACTCGATTCGGATGCCCGGCAGCTCGTGATCCGACCAACAGATGAGCTCGATGGCGGTCAGCGCCAGCGGATGGCACATGGGGATCAGCTCGCTGGTCCGTTTGGCGGCCTGGATTCCGGCGATGCGCGCCGTAGCGATCACCTCGCCTTTCTCGAGGTTGCCGCGCACAATCGCCTCGAGCGCCGCCACGCTCATTTTGACCGACCCGCGCGCCCGCGCTTCCCGTCTGGTGACCGGTTTGGCGGAGACGTCGACCATGCGGGCTTCACCGCTGGGGCCAACATGGGTGAGCTTCGCCGCCTTGAGCTTGGCGGCTTTCACCGGCCGGGCTCCCGCAGCACATCCAGGTCGTCGCGCCTCACATCTTTCTGGTGCGGCGGGGCGGCGGCGCCACGGGCGATCACGTGATCGCCGTAGCGTTCGCGCAGCTCGTCGAGTCGCTCGTCGAGCATGGCCAGCCGCGAGGACCGGTTCTCCAGGAGGCTCAGCTGTGTGGTACACGGCTCGAGGTTGCTGACACAAGCCCCGATCAGGCGGACGGGCCGGCCGGGAGCGAGCTGGGTCTCCAGCAGGTGGCGCAGCGCCCCGGCCAGCTGGTCGTCGCGGTCGGTCGGGTAGGGGAGCGTTGCCTGACGGGACTGGGTCTCGAACGGCTGGTAGCGAATCTTGAGCACCACCGTCCGTGCCGACAATCGATGCGCCCGAAGACTCTGCGAGACGTCCTGCAACAGACCCAGCGCTGTTTCTCGTACCTTGCCGACGTCGCTCAGGTCGTAGTCGAAGGTGACCTCCCGCGAGATGCTCTTGGGATCGCCCGGCGGCAGGACCGGGCTGGGATCGATGCCACGGGCGTGGCCGCCCAGGGTCGGCCCATACTGGCCGAAGAGCTCGCCGAGTAGCGGATCGGGCAGGGCGGCCAGCTCGCCGATGGTGCGGACCCCGACCCGCTCCAGCTTGAGCACGGTCGCCGGCCCGCACCCTGGCAGCCTGGCGAGCGGGAGCGGGGCGAGAAAGGTGGCCTCCTCGGTGGGTCGGACGACAACCAGGCCGCGCGGCTTGCGCAGCTCGGAGGCGACCTTGGCAACCAGCTTGCAGCTCGCGACGCCGATGCTGAGGTCGAGCCCGCAACCGGTCTTGACCTCGTCGCGGAGGCGTATGGCGACCGCCTCCGGCTGCCCCATCAACGCCTCCTGCCCGGTGAGGTCGAGGTAGGCCTCGTCGAGCGCGATCGGCTCGATAACCGGGGAATAGCGGTCGAGGATCGTAAACACCGATTTCGAGGCTTCGCGGTAGGCGCGGAAGTCGCAGGGGACGAAGATCGCGTTCGGGCAGAGGCGCCGAGCTCGGCTGAGCGGCATCGCCGAGCGCACCCCGAAGGGACGGGCTTCGTAGGAGGCGGCCGCCACCACGCCCCGCTCGCCCGGAACGCCGGCCCCGCCCACGATCACCGGCTTACCGCGCAGTTCCGGACGGCGCAGCTGCTCAACGGAGGCATAAAACGCGTCCAGATCCACGTGCATCACCACACGCTGCACGCGACTATCTTGCCAGCATGTAACGGGCGCGTGACAAGCGGATATATGCCGTGTCGCGGCGGGATAGCGTTGCTATGATCCCGGGGCTGGCTAGGCCCGCCGGCGTTCCTGATTCCCGTTCCCTCTTCGGATCCAACGACAACCCCTCCTTCCGGCGGGCCACGCTTCCCTTAGCAAGGAAGGTTCGTCCGGGTCGTTGCGTGCTCGATGGGTCGGCTGATCACCATCGGAGTCGCCATCGTTTCCTGCCTGTTGATCTGGAAGGGTGGCGTCCTGAACTCGGTGTTACCGCAGCCGGCTCCGCCGCCGCTGGATCCCGGACCCGTCATCAGCAAGAGCGGTGACGCGATGCAGACGCTGAAAAGCGTCCACCTCTCGTTGACCGGCACCCTGGTCCTCAATGGCATTGCGGGCGTCAAGGTCACCGGCTCAGGCGACCTCCTCTACCCGCACAAAGAGAAGCTCAGCCTGCAGCTGGAGGTCCCCGCGGCGAACGGCCAGACCGCGATCGTGGCCATCAATGAGCGGATCGAGAACGGCCACGAATATGTCCAGGTCCCGGCGCAGGGGCCGGCCTGGAAGGACGTCACCGGCAACTCAAAAGGCCAGATCGCGCCCGGGATGGACCCGATCGCCAACCTCGAGTTCGCCCATGCCTTCCGCGCCTCCGACGACCTGGGCGACATCACGATGGACAACATCGACATGCATCATTTCTCCCTGACCGTCGACCCGGGCAAGTACGTCGACCAGCTCAAATCGGATCCCCAGAGCGGCATCACATCGGCAGACGAAGCCGTCCTGACCAATGCCGGCATCCAGGTCGAGGTGTGGATCTCCGCCAGTGACCTCTACATGCATCAGATGAAGATCGAGATGACCACGTCGCAATTCACCTGGGACGTGACCTACCACTTCTCGAACTTCGTGCCCGGCGGCGGCGTCACCTCCGCCTAGCTGACCGAGACCTTCTCCCGCGCCCGTTCTGGCTCTTTGTCGGGCGGCTTCGGTGGGTGGCTATCGAATTCGCGTAGATCGTCCTCGGTCAGGTGGCCGGCCGCGATCATCAGCTCAACGTAGGTGACTCCCAGGTGCGGCGCTGCCCGGCGGAGTACCCAGGGCGGGGGGTTCTCCTTGTTTTTGTTCACCGCCTGGTAAAAGTAGATCTGGTTAAGGTCGCAGCGCACCGCGAGCCGGTGTAGGGAGATGTTCTGCTCGCGACATTTGCGCTTCAGATACTCGCGGAAGTCCAACGCCCCACCTACCTCCAGAACCCATCCGCGACACTACTCGCGCGACGTCGTCTCATTATAGGTATCAGCCCCTTGTGGCCCGGGCGCCAGACGGCTGAGCACGGTGGGTAACTCACCCAGCCGCTGAATGACGAAGTCCGCCGCGCCGGGGTCGTCTTCCTGCCGCCACTCCCGGGTCAGGACCGCTCGCATGCCCAGCTCCTTCGGCCCCTGTACGTCCTCGCGCACCCGATCCCCGACGAACAGCGCCCGCGTCGGCTCGACGTGGACCTTGCCGAGTGCGTCCTGATAGATCGCCGGATGCGGTTTGCGAACGCCGACCTCGGACGAGAACGTCACCCCGTTGAAATAGCTCGCCAGGCCGAGTGCCGACAGCTGCTCCTTCATGAGGCGGGGCAGATAGGCCGCATTGGAGACCAGCCCAAGGCGTAAGCCGCGGCGCCGGAGCTCTTCCAGTGTGCCGACCACGTCGGAACCCACGTGCACGCTGTTCAGCCAGCCCTCTTGTTCGATTTCCATGACTCGCTCGATGAGCTCAGGTTCCAGCTCCAGCCCGAGGCCGCGCAGAGCAGCGTCGTAGATGGCGGCGATCTCGACTTCCTCCAGCCGGCCGGTGGCGTAGTCCCGCTGGATCTCGTCGTCGACGGCCCGCGAAACCTTCTCGATCAGGACGTGGGCGGCCGGCACCTCGCGCTCCAGGGTGTCCGCCAGCAGCCGGTTGACCTTCTCGTAGGCGTCGACCAGCGCCGAGTGTGGCCGCTCGTCGAAGTAGATCAGCGTATGGCCATAGTCGAAGAAGACCGCCTCGATGGGCGCACTCATCGCAGCGCGCGTAGCCTGCTCAGGTTCTCGAGTCCTTCGAGCATTTCCTCCCCCGGGGTCTCCAGGATGAACGCGCAGTGGGCCAGCGGTTCGAAATGGAGCAACGCGCGGAAGCCCTCGAGCCCGACGTTGCCCTGGCCGATGTTGACGTGCCGGTCGGCCTTTCCGCCCAGGGTGACAGTCGTGTCGTTGCAGTGGCAGGCCCGGATCCGCTCTGCCGGAATGATGGCGGTGAGCTGATCCAGGGTTTTGCGCATGCCCTCCGCGCCGGCCACGTCGTAGCCGGAGGCGTAGGCGTGGGCGGTGTCGAGGCAGATGCCCAGCCGTGAGGCGTGCCGGGGGAGGCGGGAAAGGATCTGCGCCAGGTCCTCGAACTTCGCTCCAACGTAGTCCCCGCCACCCGCCGAGGTCTCCAGCAAACACATGGTCGAGCCCGCAGCGGCGGAGAGGACCTGGTCGAGCGTTGCCACCACCCGGTCGATGCCGGCCTGGGCGCCCTCGCCCATGTGGCTACCAACGTGGCTCACGACGTACTGGCAGCCGTAGGCCTCAGCACGCACCAGCTCCGCGCTCAGCGCCTCGCGCGATTTCTTTTGAAAGTTCGGATTCGGTGAGGCCAGGTTGATCAGGTACATGGCGTGCGCCATCGCGGGTCGGACATCGAGCTCGTCCAAAGCCGACTTGAACAGCGCGGTCGCCTTGGGATCGACCGCCGCGGAGCGCCAGGCACTCGGGTTCCCGGTAAAGATCTGGACCGCCTGCAGCTGCAGCGCTTTTATCGTCGCCACGGCCTTGTCGAGGCCGCGGCCGGTGTGCACGTGCATGCCGATTCGCCGTTCGGTGGCCATAGATCTCATTGTCGGAAATCTCCCTCCCCGCAAGCGGGCAGGGCAGGGTGGGGGCCTTCATGTCCCTCCCCCACTGGGGGAGGGCCGGGTGGGGGCTGGTGCGTAGACTCTCAAGCGTGTACCGGCTCACAACGTTTGCCGTCGGTCCCTACGACAACAATGTCTACATCCTCAGCGATCCCTCGACCAAGGAAGCGCTGCTGATCGACGCGGCCAACGACGGACCGCGGATCATCAAGGAGCTCGAGGGCCTGCGAGTCAGTCACATCCTCACGACTCACGGACACGGCGACCATGTTCAGGCGCTCAAACCGGTGCGCGAGCAGACCCACGCCCGCTTCACCTGCCATGAGGCTGACGAATCGATGATGCCGATCAAGGCCGATCACCGCGTTCGCGACGGTGAGCGGTTCCGCTTTGGCGCGTACGAAATCGTGGCGCTGCATACCCCGGGCCACACCCCGGGCAGCGTCTGCTTCCTCAGCGGTGAGCACCTTTTTTCGGGCGACACCCTATTTCCAGGCGGTCCGGGGAACACAGCAAATCCCTACGCGAGCTTCCCGACCATCATCGCGAGCATCCGCGGCAAGCTCTTCACGCTCCCCGACGAGACCCAGGTGCTGCCGGGCCATGGCAAGCCAACCACCATCGGCCGCGAGCGGCCCCACCTCGACGAGTGGATCCAGCACGGCTGGTAGCGGCCCGGCCGGCGCGGCCGGCGAGCGACTTTCTGCCTCGCGATCCTCGATCAATCCAGCGTGTGCGCAGCGCGCGCGCGCGGAGCAATCGGGTCGAGCTGGCGGCCGACGACAACCGAGGCGCGGAGATCCCGATCGAGATCCGACCGGTGGCGCCCAACATCGTGCGGCTCCATTTCGGGGCTGGCGCCACCAGGCGATCCCGGCTGTTGGTGGACGATGCGCCCGCGGCCACCGACTGGAACATGGACGAAAACGCCCAGGGGTGGTCCGTCTCGACCGCTGCGCTCACCCTCGAGGTCGATCGCGCTCCCTTCCGCCTGCGCCTGAAGGACGCGGCTGGCGCGATGCGGTTCGTCGACGAGCCAAACGATCGCGACATTCGCGGCGGCTTCCACCACTTTCCAACCGGCCATGCCCGCGGATTGCGCTGGTTGACGGCCAGGCTCAAACCGGACGAGGCGCTCTTCGGCCTCGGTGAGCACTTCGGAGCCCTCGATCGCCGCGGCCAGGCGTTCGCGTCCTGGTCGGTCGATGCCTACGGCGTTCGCAGCGACCGGGCCTACAAGAACGTGCCGCTGCTCCTGAGCTCTGAGGGGTATGGCGTCTTCTTCGACATGACGGCGCCGCTCTACTACGACCTCGGCCAGGCATCGGCGACGGCCTGGCAGGCCACCGCCCGTGCCGATCATCTGCGCGCTTACCTGATCATGGGCGACGGCATCGCGCCGATGATCCAGGCCTACCACCGACTGACCGGCATGCCGGCCGTGCCTCCGGACTGGTCGTTCGGCTTCTGGATCAGTCGCTGGGGCTATCGCAACCGCGACGAGGTGATGCAGGTCGCCCGCCGAATGCGAGAGGAACGTGTCCCGTGCGATGTCATCCACGTCGACCCCTACTGGATGCGCTACCACGAAGGACACCATGGCGACCTCGAGTGGGATGAGTCGGCCTTCCCCGATCCCAAAGGGATGATCGCCGAGCTGAAGGCGCTCGGGTTCCGCCTCAGCCTGTGGGAGAGCCCATACGTGCCGCTCGACTCGGAGATGCGAGCCGAGGGCGAGCGTCGCGGTTTCCTGATGAAGACCAAATCGATTTCGCCCTCAAGGGGAGGGCACGGTGGCAGCACGGATCTTCCCTCCCCCTCCGGGGGAGGGCAGGGTGGGGGCCTCGCGCTCGTCCATGGCTTCGCCAAGCCGAGCGCGGCCATCGATTTCACCAACCCGGATGCAGTCGAGTGGTTCAAGTCGAAGAACCGCCGGCTGCTGGAGATGGGCGTCGCGGTGATCAAGACCGACTTCGCCGAGGACATGCCCGACGACGCGGTGCCCCATGACGGCACACCCGCCGAGCAGCTGCACAACCTGTATCCGCTGCTCTACCAGCGCGCGGTCTTCGAGGCGACCCGGGACGTGCACGGCTACGGCCTCATCTGGGGCCGCTCAGGCTATGCCGGGTCGCAGCGATACCCTGTGCACTGGGGCGGCGATCCGGGCTGCACCTTTGATGACATGGCGGCCAGCCTGCGCGGCGCGTTGAGCTGGATCCTCTCGGGAGCGGCCTTCGCCAGCTTCGACATGGGCGGCTTCTTCGGGATTCCCACGCTGACCGATCCGCCGAGTCCGGAGCTGTACGTGCGCTGGTCGCAGATGGGGCTGCTGTTTTCCCACGCGCGGGCCCATGGGCACACCGCCCCGCGCGAGCCCTGGGCCTACGGCGAGCCCGCGCTCTCGATCTTCCGCCGTTACGCTCAGCTCCGCTACCGGCTGCTTCCTTACTTATATGCGGCGGCGCGTCGTGTGCCAGAGGGTGTGCCCCTCGCGCGGCCACTGGTCTACGACCATCCCTCGGACCGGACGACCTGGCACATCGACAACGAATATCTCCTTGGCCCGTCTCTGCTGGTTGTCCCGATGTTCATGCCACGCGGTCGGCGCGATATCTACCTGCCGGTGGGCGGATGGTACGACTTCTGGACTGATCAGCGATTCGACGGCGAGCGCTGGATCACGTACGACGCTGAGCTGGAAACACTGCCACTGTTCGTGCGCGCGGGCGCCGTTCTCCCGATGGGTCCGGAGCTCCAGTATGCGAACGAACGCAGCTGGGACCCGCTCAGCTTCGAGATCTACCCGGGCGACTCAGGTCGGACCGAGATCGAGTTTAGCGACGACCGTCGTCAGCTGCGCGTGGAGCTTACGGTCGACGACCGGAACGTCCTCCTTGAAGGCGGTCCGCTCGACTATGACGCCGACGTTCGCGTGCACCGACCAGATGCTCCGCCGCTTGCCGGCCTCCTTGGCCGACCAGTCGTGCTCCCCTAGGTTTGCTGTTTTCTACAGGCCCACGACGACCACCGTCAGCCAGGCCGGAAGGGATACCCAGAGAAGCAGGTCGACAAGCAAAAACGGAAGAATGGTCGCGTTCGTAACAACAAACCCTCTGGTGAAATAGAACATCAGGATCGACGCCAGGACGGGCACGACACACGAGGCGCCTGTGAGCAATCCAAGCCAGAATATCCCACGTTCGATTGTGGATGGCCCTCGTAAGGCAATCGATGCCACGCTGATCCAAACAAAAAGGGCTGCGAAGACAACGACTGTGGTATCTGGGATCAAGCTCGACACCCTCTCACCAAGCCGGCCGTCCACCGCCAGGATCAATACCACACCAGAGGCGATCAGCGCGATGCATACCGCCAGCCCACTGAGTCGGACGAAGGCTTTCGTGCGTGATGGTATCGGGCCTCCGATCGTCAGCGACACGGGTGCCAAAGCAAGCCCGAGGAGTGCGGCGACGGCGCCTATGTAGAAGTATTGCGAGTCCGAGGGGAATGGCACCCCCGCCAGGGCCACCAGAGGTGCGCCGATAAACCAAATGATGGCCGCGATAACCCCCGTGAAACGAGCAATTAGCACCACCTCTTGTATATCGCCTGCATGGAGCGGGTCATGCGACGTCTGGCCTGGGTTTACCGCGATGGGGACTGGCATCCGTTGAGCAGGGGCGCGATCTCTGACAAACCGCTAGTGTGTTTCGGGGCGATTCGCGAAGCCACCGGCAGCTCGACTCCGAAGAAGTTGCTTGGTCTACCCATCACGCAGTTGCTGCTTGACATTTTCTGACCGTGGGATGTCTGGTCAGGGTTGGCAAATATGCTAGGTGAATTCGGCAACTCGCCCGCGTTGAAGCGCCTTCTGGCGGTTGCAGCCTCGGGCTGATTTCCGGACCGAAAAGCGGATCACGGTGGTACCAACTACCCCGCGAGAAGGCAAGGCACCCCCCGGGCAACGAGCCAGCGCGCCGACTAAAGTGTCCCCTGAGAGGCAAGAGCTGTGGACTCAGCAGTTGGGACTTCGGCGCTGACCGAACCGAAGTTGGTGGGCAGTGAAGACCGCTCGGTCGACAGGCGTGCCCAGCGGGCGGCCGCCCTGGTCGGCTGGACCACGTTGGTGCTCACATGCGCTTTTAGCGTTGCGTGGGCTGCACTTGGCCTCGCCCGTGGAGCCTCCGTGCCCGGCATCAGGCCCTACCCGATGGAGAGGCTTGAGTACGCCGTAGCCTCCATCCTCATGGCTGGCGTCGCTGCGCTCATCGCAATTCGACGGCCGGAGAACCGGACCTGGATACCGCTGGCCACCATGGGTGTGATCGGATCAGCCGGGGGATTTTTCGGCGAGTACGCCATTCTGGCTCTCGTCCGCCGGCCAGGCGTTCTTCCCGGAGGCGAGGCCGCCGCATGGATCTCAAATTGGATCTTCGCGGCCTTTCTGACTGCCTTCGCGATCCTGCTCCAAATCTTCCCCAGTGGAAGGCCCCTTTCGCCTCGTTGGGGGAGGGGGCTCTGGCCAGCGGTTGCGGGTGGCGCACTTTCCGCCATCTCCAATGCCTTCAACCCTGGATTCAGCGAGAACTTACCGCTTGGTGCGTCCGACCCGATCCACAACCCGCTGGCTATCCCAGCCGTGAGCTCGGTAGTACCGACCCTAAATGTTGCCGCGGCTATCGGCCTTGGAGTCGCAGTCCTTATCGGGTTCGCCTCGGTGGTGCAGCGATTCCGCAGATCGCAGGGCGATGAACGGCAGCAGCTTAAGCTTTTTGTGTTCATCGCGGCGGTGGCCGCGGTCGCCGTCTTTGGCTCCGGCGGCCAGCCCGGAGGCGGCGGCAGCCCGCATACGCTTGCGGAGTGGGCGCGGTTCGTCGCAACCACCGGCATCCTCCCGCTCGGGCTTCCCATTGCGATCGGTGTGGCGATCCTGCGCTACCGCCTGTACGACATCGATATCGTCATCAATCGGACGCTTGTGTATGGTGCATTGGCCGCATTCATCACCGCCGTGTACGTGGGTACCGTTATTGGGATCGGCACTCTGGTCGGCAGCGGAGGAAGGGCCAGCCTGCTGCTGTCGATCGTGGCAACCGCCATCGTCGCCGTTGCTTTCCAACCGGCCCGCCAGTGGCTGCAGAGAGCGGCCAACCGTGTGGTGTATGGGCGGCGCGCCTCACCATATGAGGTCCTGGCCGAGCTGTCTGCACGCGCGGGCAGCCTGTTTGCACCCGACGAGGTCCTTCCGCGAATGGCTCGCCCCCTGGCCGAAGGCACGGGCGCCCAGCGTGCCGAGATCTGGATCAAAGCAAAGGGTTTTCTCCGCCAGGGAGCCTCGTGGCCGGCGTCGGCCCGTGCTGAGGCCCTGAGACTTCCGGGCGAGCAGCTTCTCCCGGCGATACCGGGCGCCACGCGGGCAGTCGCGGTCAGCCACCAGGGCGAGCTGCTGGGTGCGCTCACCATCACCAAGAAGGCGGGTGACAGCCTCAACCCGATCGAGACAAAACTGCTTGATGACCTCGCTTCCCACGCCGGGCTGGTACTCAAGAACTTTGGCCTAACCGCTGAACTTCGCGCGCGTGTTGAAGACCTGAGGGCGTCGCAGCAGCGCCTTGTCACGGTGCAGGATGGCGAGCGCCGCCGCATCGAGCGCAACCTCCATGATGGGGCGCAGCAAAACCTCGTTGCCTTGAGGGTGAGGATCGGTCTGATCGAGCGGTTCGCCGACAAAGAACCTGCGAAGGTCAAGCCCTTAGTGGCCGAGCTCAAGGCGGATATCGATGAAGCGGTAGCGGCACTGCGTGAGCTTGCCCACGGGATATACCCGCCCCTTCTGGCGGAGCGAGGCCTGGCCGCGGCTCTCCGGGCCCAAGCCCGCAAGACCATTCTGCCGGTCGAAGTGCACGCTGAGGACGGGACGAGATACGCCGCTGAGGTCGAGGCGGCAGTCTACTTCTGTTGTCTCGAGGCACTCCAGAACGTCCAGAAGTACGCAGCCGCGAAGCGCGCGTTGGTCACGATCGCCGGGACCGACTCCGGGATCAGCTTCTCGGTGTCTGACGATGGCACCGGGTTCGATACGGCGAGGCCCAGGCGAGGCTCGGGCCTCGTCAACATGGCAGACCGAATCGCAGCAATGGGTGGGGACCTCCAGGTCATCTCTTCGCCCGGCCGGGGGACGACCGTGCGGGGATCGCTTCCGGCCACCATCGTGCTGGAGCGTCGCGTGACAGCACCCGAAGTATCGTGACGCCTGTGAGCTGGCCAGAGACACCGGGGACGGACGCGGCTTGGCCTGGTGCAGGCCGGCGCTGGCGGCGCTTAGCGCCATAGGGTACGCCATCGGTCACGGCGTCGCTGGGGCTGCGATCGGCGTCCTGATCTGGGCGGCCCTTTTTGCGGCTCCCCGTCTGGTTTTGACTTCCACCCTACGTCAGTTCCGCGGCGCCGATGCACGAATGGACATGGAAAGCTGCTCGAAGGTCCAGCCGGTCGGCCATGGCGACGATGTCCCCGATGCGGTCACATAGTGGTTTGAGCAGGCGCCGGGAACACAGTCCGATGACCCCTCGTGGCCCTGTTGCACTGACAGGTCACCTGGCAAGGGCATCGGAACACCGGCTTTCGCCGCCCGAACAGCTTCTCCGATCGGCGCCGAAGGCTGCGTGGTCCCAGGAGTACGTGCTGCAGCTCCAGGTGATGGCTGGCAACGCAGCGGTGGAGGGCTTGTTCGTCCAGCGCCAGCCTGCCGCCACCCGACCGAAGCCTTCCGTTTCCGAGTCGCATGCGTTCCCGTGGGTTGGCAAGATTCAGGCGCGGGATAACGCCGCGCTGCGCCGCACTCCGAGGAAGGACCCCAAAGCGCCCTACGCCAATATCGCGGCCGACCTCGATGCGGGGACCCTGGTTGAGGTGTCCGGCGTGGAGAAGGGCTGGCTCAAGGTCGAGGTCATCAATCCTCCCGGCGACCGGCCTGAGAAGGGCTATGTCTCCCAAGAGCTGGTGCGCTTCGCTCGGGACGGTCCCTGGGAGATCGAGATGCCGGCGGAACCCCCGCTCGTCTTATCCGTAACCGAAGCATTCCTCGTCCTCAAGCGGGCAGAGATGAAGCGGTCCAGCGATCCTAAGTACGCGCCCGACGACGACGAGGGCCATCGCATCGCGGTGGCAACCAGGGCGCTTGAAGACACCGGGCGCTACGCCGTCGACCGGAGCAGCTTTCGGGCGACGTTCGTCCAGAAGGCTGGGACGAAGATCAAGATCGAAACGATCGAAGACTTCGTGCTCTTCGCCGAGACCGTCGAGCACGTCTACCCGAGCGCGAGCCCCAAAGAGGTCGCCAGCGAAATCCGGCAGGTGTGGTTCGCCGGAGAGAACTGGGAGACGCTGGTGGCCAGCCGCGGGATCGACAACGTGAACATCGAGGATCCGAAGGACCCGATCGGTGGGATGTTCGACATGGAGGACCTTCACGCTAAGGGCAAGCAGAAGATCATCAAGACCAGGCTTGGCGACGTGGCCATCAGCCATGTCATGGCTGGCATCGACGCCACCTTGAGCGGCATGGGCTCAGAGCCGGGGAGGGCTCATCCCAAGCTCCGCGCGGCATGGGAAATGGTCAAGGACATCACGGGCGGTGACGTGCGCGACTTCGTCACCTGGTCGGGGGACATCGGGCAGGCCTACGGCGAATACATCCTCGAGCGCTACCACAACGATGTCACGGGCAAAGCGCTGAAGGACTACGTCGCGGACAAGGCTTCGCCGGAACAGCTGCTGGCCGATATCCATGGGTATATCGCGGTAAACGCGTGGAAGAAGACGCCGGTGAGCATCGATCCGGGGGGCGGGTCGCCAACGGTTTCAGGCATCCTGCGCGCCCTGTACATGGTCGACAAGGCCAAAAGCCCCGCAGAAGCTACTTATCAGGCGTACCTCGAGGAGATCACCGGACAGTCCGGCGCTGCCCTGCGGAACTTGGTGGTGACGCGCTCACTGGGGTTCGCCCGTCTGTGGTACGTCAAGAACACTGCCACGCTCAGAGCCGGTCACTATGCCGAGCAGTTCGATGCGCATCACGAGGAGAACGAGAAGTCAGGGGCAGCAGCCGACAAGCTCGACAACCTGGTCGACTCGTTCATGAAGATGATGGCCGACAAGGTCAAGTAAGAGAAGGTTGCTGCGCGGCTAGGCGCAAGAGATGAGCTGAGCCGTTAGCAGGGTGGGCGAGAAGAGGCTGATGCCCGCCGGCCATGGTCCGGCGCCGTGGCGGCGGAGGGCTCATACGGTAATTGTTGCCACGGGTGAGGGTCAGCAGGGTTCAGCGTGGTCATCCATGCTGCCCCGGCCGTGACCATGGGCTGACGCCGTCGTCGACGCCGATGAAACCTGCGTCTGGTGACCGTTATTGGGATCGACGCTCGTCCGGTCGAACCATCCCTCTGGGCTTAAGGGTGCGAAACGTGTAGACGGGTGTTCGTAGATAGGCTGACCCACGGTTTGCGGGCCGGTGGTGGGCGGGAGTCGGCGTGGCGGGCTAGCCGAGCCGGACCGAGCCGTCGTCCACCAGCGTCCAGCCCGGGTTGTAGGCGACCTCCCACACGTAGCCGTCAGGGTCGGCGAAGGCGCCCGAGTAGCCGCCCCAGTCGGCGCGTCTGGCCGGACGGGCGATCGTCGCGCCGCCGCGCTCAGCCTCGGCGAGCACGGCGTCGACCTCCTCGGGCGAACGGACATTGTGCGCCAGTTCGATCCCGGGCGCGCCGTGACCGCCGAGCGCCGTCCACAGCCCGAAGACCATTCCGCCGGCCTGGAAGAAGGCGACCTCGTTGTCCGGCTGCTGGGCGCCGCCCCAGCCGAGCGCCTCATAGAAGGCTCGGGCGCGGGCGAGGTCCTCCACGCCGAGGGTCACGACACTGATCCGCTGTTCCATGGACCAAGTATGGCGCGCCGCCTAGAAGGCATATGGACCGTCACGATCGTCCAAGACGAAGACACTGGGATGACCGTCAATGCCTTCATCCCCGGCCCAACCCACCAACGAGCTCGGCGAACTCTTCTGGACGAGATCGAATTCGCCGATTCCAGAGCACTTCACCGTTGGCCTGAATTGCTGCCACCTGCGACACCTTGCGGTGCAGGTCGACGCCGATGTAAACCATGTCTGGGCTGCGAATGGTCGAGCCTTGGCTCAAAAATCAGATTGGCCGCGCTGGGCGCCGACGGGCTCTAGCGCCCATTCGCGCCGCGCCTGGAATCGTTGGAGGCCGAACGCGATGGCATAGAGGGCGCCCACGAGGATCAACAACGCCCGGTAGCCTGTGATCAGCGACACGTATTCGAGAACGCCGCCGACCATCGCCCCCAGCAGATTCGCTCCGAAAGCAAGGCTCGAGGACGCGACGTCACGGAACCGCCTCGCAAAAATGAGGTTGGCCAGAAAAACGGGGATGAAGGCGACCGCGGTGGCGACCAGGAACCGGGGGACAACCGCCAGCCTGAGCAGGAGACTCGGTTGGACGACCCAAGCCGCACCCAGCGCCAGCATTAGGCCGAGGTACAGACGCCACGATGGACCGATGTCGAGCCGGCGGGCGACCTCGATGGCCAGGTACACCGCGAGCAGTATGCCGACGAAAACGAGCGAGTTGACGAACCAGGTCGTGCCGAAGAGGAGCGCGAATTGGACGACATTCTTGGTTTCGAGCAGCAGGAATGCGGCGCCCATGCAGAACAGGTCGAAATAAGTGCCCATCGGCCGCAGTCGGCCGGCAGCAACCCGGACCAGCAGCAGCGCGGCCGCCAGGACCAGGGCAAGCGTCACCAGGTAGAAACCGGGGATTGTCCGATCCTGCAGGTAAAGAAACGGATAGTCATCGGTCGCGGGCGCGGGGACAGTCGCAGAGACCGGATGCCATAGAGTGGGGCACTGCAGCGCATCCGGACTGGAGCTCGCCATAAGCAGGGCCAGCCGGCCGAAATGGCCCGTTGAATCGAGGCACGGCGGCCGCCCGTAAACCTGCTCGAGTGTGCCCGCCAGCCGGTCGACAAGCCAGCCTTCGCGGTAGTAGTTGTATTCGCCGAATGCACCGCCTGCTGTCATGTGCGCCCGCGCCGCCTGAATCGCTTCGGTAGTAAACAGGTAGCTCTCGAGTCGTAGCGACGACTGCCCGGCAACGAGCGTGAGCGAGTCCGGTAGCGCGAAGAGGACCAGGTCATATCGCCGGTTGGTTTGCTCGAGGAAGGCGCGGCCGTCGTTGATGTACGAGGTCACTCGGGGGTCCTGAAAGGGGCGGTCGGGGTTCTGTTGCTGGCCGATGGCATGGATGCGAGGGTCGATTTCCACCGCATCGACGTGTTGGGCGCCCTCCCGCAGCGCGAGAGCGACATCGACGCCTGTCCCGGCGCCGACGATGAGCACGTCGCGCGGTGTTGAGCGCGTTCGCTGGTAGACGAGGCCGTAAAGCGTGTCCAGTCGCCGGGCCGCCGGTTCCATCGTCTGGTGCGGAATCCCGTTTACCAGCAGCGTCACGGCTCCCGACGGCTGGGTGATCAGTCGAATCTTGTAATAGGGGGACCAGCTATCCGTTGGGACAACCGACTCCAGACCGAGTAGGACGAGCATGATCGCCAGCACCGGCAGCCACGTACGGCTTCGCCGATCGACAAGTAGGACCAGGACCACGGCGACGACAGCGCCCCAGGCAAGAGGTGGCGCTCCGAGGAAGGACAGAACCGAGAAGGCGATGATGCCGGCGAGGCTGCCGAGTATGTCGAGCCGGTACGCGTCCAGCGGCGGAAATCGTCGAAAGGTTCGCGCCACGCCCTCGCCGATGAGCGACATCACCCCGGCCACGCCCAGGAAAAGCGCCGGAAGGGTCAGCCAGGGCGGCAACCCCGCTCTGTGTGCCCAGCGCGCCAAAGAAGATGAGTTCAGTGCCCGATCGATCGATCTCGACTGGGAAGAGCCGCACGAACGCGACGAGCGCGGCTAGGCCGATCGAAGCAAAGGGAAAGAGGTCACGATGGGCGTCGGCTCGCAAGAATCCAAGCCCGATCCCGAGAAAGCTTGCCAGGAGGATGAAATTTGAGAAGTACGAGAGGTACAGGATGTTGGATCCCGTCCACCGAATGAGAGCGAGCTCGACAAAGAGCATCAGGAAGCTGAGGGCAAGCATGCGGGCGCTCAACGCCCCAGTCCGCCCGTTGACCATCCCCTTAAGGATGTGCGATCAGGCCCGGATGGGGCCACCCCCACCCGTGGCGTTGATGGCAGCCCGTGACATCGTTCGCGAAGGAGATGGCTGGGTCAATTGGTCAGGTCTGGCAACCGCGATTGAAGAGCTTCTGCAGGTCTACCTTCAGGGGTTGCAGGCTTTGCTCAACCTAGAAAAGACGCTTGCGACAACGCGCGTTTCACGAGCTCAAACGGGGTCCGCCTGGCTTCCGGCCAGCCGCCGGCGACAAGCGGTCGCTCCGCATGCACTCTGTGAGGCAATCCTGGGAGAACCGTTCCGGCACAGGCCCTGGTTCCTTGACAGGCCTTGCGCGCACCTTCATTCTGATGCTGTTTGAACACCCGGTTAGGGGAGGAGGGGTTGCCGTGATGCGGCTGATCAAAGGACTGCGTATCGTTCTCGTCATTACGTGCCTCGGTCTGGTCATGCAGTTGACGACCGTCGGCGTCCTGGCCACAACAGGTACCGGCTCCCAGAACTCCGATCTCACCGTAACGGTCTCGCTTCCGGACACCGCCCATGCCGGCCACGTGAGCGGTTCGTACTCTGTCCACAACAACACGACGGGTACGCTGTCGCCCGTCACGGTCACAACCACCGTGCGATATCCGACCGGTTATTCGGTGAGTTATGCACAAAGCCTGAGCCTCAGTGCTGGGGAGACCTACGCGGCCAGCGTCAGCCTGACCATCACTGGCACTGATCCAAAGGGCGTGTACTCGCTGACCGTGGAGGCAGCGGACGCGAAAGGGGCGTCTAGCGCGACGGCGACGGTTACCGTTTCATAAGTTAGCGTCACCCGCTGCCACGGCGGTACTGGCGAGCAGCCGAAGCCTTGGATCGAGCGGCCTGGGCCTGGACGTTCTGCTAGACGCGCGCGGCCTGGTCAGTGCATCGCCGTTTCGACCCCGATCTGGATGTTTAGCGGCGTCTTGAGGCGATGGCTGGGTCAACTGGTCGGGTCTGGCAACTGCGTTGTCAAGCGGTGGCGCTGGCATGTGAACGCGATCACGAAATCTAGTCAGGGCTGATCGCGAAATTTAGCCAGGCTCGGAGGCGGCGATGTGCCGTTAACAAGAGAGGCCACCTGCGAGGCTTTTGGTGTCCAAGCCAACGCC
>Ga0070697_100000815_pt1 | contig 23370 bp, 20 predicted proteins | sample KBSK1501metaG_FD_65475 | JGI IMG/M metagenome (GOLD analysis project Ga0070697, IMG submission 65475) | Corn, switchgrass and miscanthus rhizosphere microbial communities from Kellogg Biological Station, Michigan, USA - KBS K1-50-1 metaG | ecosystem: Host-associated > Plants > Roots >... | reverse complement strand
TTCACCCGCCGAGGTAGTCATGTTTGCATTTCCTGCTCAATTGGCTTTCGAGTCATTATGATAAATCACAAAGCAGCTGTCGGGAAAACCCTCAGGCGCGTATCCGTGTATTGAAGTAATGCCCGCCTATTTCGCCTGGGAGAGAGTTGTGGCGCAGTTTGAGATTCAAAAAGATGGGCTGTGATTCTACGCTTCATGACGGACAGGGCGGCGGGAAGCGCGAAGCGATCTCATTAACACCGCGGCTTTAGCCCGGTGATTGCAAACCGAATTGACAAGGAACCGTTTCTAACGGTTTTTGGCGGCAGGAAGATCACGAGAAACCGTTGGAAACGGTTCAAGAAATTATTTTGTAGACCTTGGCCACCGGGCTGAACCCGCGGTGTTAATGAGATCGCTTCGCGTTCCCCGGGCTCGCAATCCAATAAGCAGTTGGTATATCCCCGAAAGAGTTTTCATTGACATTTCTTTGAGTCGAGTATTTACTTTGGCCCTCAAAAAGTTTCACCGGGCAGTTTTTACTCACGATAACACTCAATAAGGAGAACTATGATGAAACATCGGATTATTGTCTTAGTAGGAATCCTCGTTTTGGCGGTCGGAACAAGTTTCACTATTTATAAAGCAAGAGCATCTTCAGGTCCAAAGCCGAAGCCTGATCTAATCGTCAATCAAAAGCGGCTGTTGCAGAACTGGGTGGTGCGGGAGGAGAACTTACCTGCGAATTTCTGCAGCGTGATCGAGGGCGGCATCACGCCCGGCGACCACACCCTTTTGCGCTTTACCGTTTCGACCCCGAACATCGGTACGGCTGATGTGAACCTCGGCGATCCCAGTGCCCATTTTGCCGCCAATGACGGTTTATATGAATTTGCCACCTGTCATCGCCACTTCCATTTTCGTCACTACGCCCTTTACGAGTTGATTGATCCGGCGTCTGGTTACGTATGGCGGGCCGCCAAGCGTGGCTTTTGCATGATTGATATCGAGAAATATCAACCGTATCCGGGCCCGTCAAACAATGAGCGCAACTACCTCTCTTGCGGGGCGCCTGCGGAAGGCACAAGCCCAGCCATCCCAGGCAATCAGGGCATTAGTGTAGGCTGGGCGGATACCTACGTGTGGCAGCTCGGTGGCCAGTACTTTGTTCTGGATGGCGGCGATGGCCAACCGCCGGTTCCGCCGGGCACATACCGTATTCGCATAACAGTGAATCCGCCATTTACCGCCGCGGCAGGTGAGCCTTGTCCCGCCAAGGACTCACTCGGCTTCTGCCATCAACTTCTGGAATCAGATTACGGTAACAACATCACTGAGATTGAGATCGACATTCCAGACCACCCTGGCAAACAGGGCGTCGGTCCGCTTAAGAATCAGCCGCAAATCACGGCCGAACCGATTGACTAGTTGAATTGCAGCCGCGCGGATCTCGCGTCGCGCGTTGAGGTCTAAAAATGAGAAAGCCCGCGAAGGTAGCTTCGCGGCTTCTCTCGATGGTTCCCGGTGCGTTGAATTCATCGGACTACTATCGAGCGTCCAACCGGCTCGACCACCCTTCCTATTATCTGCGCCTGGGGGTAATTTTCACGCAGTCGCGGCAGGATCTCATCAGCCCGAACGTCCGGGATCGAAATTAACATCCCGCCGGCTGTCTGCGGGTCAAAAAGCAACTTGACCAGATCCTTGTCGACTGACTCATTGATTTCAATGTCATCACCAACATATTCGCGATTCGTTTTGTCACCGCTGGTTAATACTCCAGCAGCAGCCAGGTCTAGCGCGCCCTCAAGCAACGGCACGGCGCCGGCATCAATCTGGATGGTGACGCTGCTGGCCCTGGCCATTTCCCACGCATGGCCTATTAGCGCGAACCCGGTTACGTCTGTCGCGCCCTTCACCTCAAACTCCCGCATAGCTTCGGCAGCATATTTTCCCGGGGTCAGCATGGTCTCCACCGATTTCGCCGCTACCTCAGGGCTCGCCTTTTCAAACTTTATCCCGCTCGAGATGACGCCCGTACCAATCGGTTTCGTCAATATGACTACGTCGCCGGCGCGGGCGCCTGAGTTGGTGGCAATTTTTCCAGGATCGATTACGCCGGTCACTGAATAGCCAAACATTATTTGTTCGTTGTCGACACTGTGACCGCCTATCAGGGTCACGCCATACTTGTTCAGCGTCTCCAATCCGCCACGCATGATCTCGCCCAGTATTTCGGGGTCGACGCCCTTCTTTGGGAAACAGGTAATAGCCAGTGCGGTTAGCGGCGTACCCGCCATCGCCCAGACATCGTTAATGGAATTGAGGGCGGCGATCTGACCATAGACAAACGGGTCGTCAACGATCGGCGTGAAAAAATCGACTGTTTGCACGATCGCGAGGTCATCGCGCAGTCGATACACTCCGGCGTCGTCGGCTGTGTCAAAACCGATCATGACATTTTCATTCCTGGGCTGTGTTGGTAGCCCGCTCAACACCTGAGCGAGTAAGCTTGGGTTTAGCTTAGCCGCTCAACCAGAGCACGCAACCATTTCGGTCAAACGCATTGGCTCTCCTTTCGTTTTTCAAGTGGAATCTACCGGCGTTGTTTATACCATCGTTTCTCGCGAGTTCGCATCCTGCGCGTGCCGAAGGAAAATGGGCTGCAGATTTTCGCGGATCAACGCGGATCGGACTTCAAGTGCGGGGATGAGCATGCCACTACCCAGCACGTATAGTGCTTTTCATATCCGCGCGATCCGCGTTAATCTGCGGCGAAAACTATGACCAACAAGATTCGCGTCGGTCCCGCCGGCTGGGCTTACAAAGACTGGGAAGGCATTGTTTATCCGCAGAAGCCCGGCTCGAAGTTTGATCCGCTCGCGTATCTCACAAGATTCTTCGACACCATAGAAATTAACAGCAGTTTCTATCGGCCCTTCACCGTCTCGACGGCAAAATCGTGGGCCAGGAGAGTAGCAGATGCGGTTGATTTCATGTTTACCGCGAAGCTCCACCGGGTGTTCACACACGAACGCGGCAAGGCCACCGAAGCAGACGAGAAAGCGGTGCGGGAAGGGATGGACGCGCTTGGCAGTGCTGGAAAGCTCGGCGCCGTATTGATTCAGTTTCCATGGTCTTTTAAGAACACCGACGACGATCGGCTTTATTTAGCCAGATTACTCGATCGATTTAAGGACTATCCTCTAGTGCTCGAGGTTAGACACTCCTCCTGGAATAATCCGCAGATCTACGAATGGCTGGAGGAGTTGGGCGTCGGTGTCTGCAACGTGGATCAACCGCTGTTTTCGAAATCGATCAAGCCCGCGGCGCTAACTACTTCTCAAATCGGCTACGTGCGGCTTCATGGCAGGAATTATCAGGACTGGTTTAGGGAGAAAGCGCCCCGGGATGATCGCTACAACTATCTTTACTCGATTGATGAACTTGAACCGTGGATCACGCGGATTAAGGAAGTCGCCGCGAAAACGAAAGAGTCTTATGTAATCACTAACAACCACTTTCGCGGCCAGGCAGTGGTAAATGCGCTTGAGATGAAGGCGATACTGAAGGAAGAGCGGGTGGTCGCTCCATCGCCGTTGTTTCAGAAGTATCCGGCGTTGAAGGATTCTGCCATGCCGGAGGATGAAGGGCTCGAAACTGAGCCAAGACTATTTAGCTAAGTCAGCTCTTTGTGATACGCAAGAGCGGGGGCAAGCCCGCCTTCCCAACCCAGAGGTTATCGACTTGAATGGAAGCGGACCCTCGGATCCCTTTCAAGCGCGAAGGAATCACAACCTTTGAAGTCTCGGCCCTAGCTTGCCGCCGTTTGGGCAATTGTCTGGGCAAACGCGATAGGCAAACCATCCGGATCAATACAAACTGCCAACTTGATCCCTTCACCTTCTCTCTGCGTCGGTGGCATCACGAAATTAATACCTTTGCCCTTTAGTTCCTCGTAGGTTTTGTCCACGTCATCGACGTTAAAACCAATCGAGCAACTCCCGGCTTGTTTTGAAGGGTCGCCGGCTGGTGGGGCGGATTGCTTAACGCCGCCGCCATGAAGCGCGAGGGTAGTAGTTCCGGTTAGAAACTCAGTCCAGTCGGGTGACTGAAATTTGAGTGGGATTCCCAGCATGTCGCGATAGAACTCCACCGATCGCTGCATATCTGAGACGACCACCATTGTATAATCAAGCTGCTTAAACATCATTAGCCTCCACTTCGAGTGCCTATTTCCGTGCCTTCCCGGCGCCTAACGCAACAATCACCTCAAACTCGTCTTTCGACAGCGGCATTACCGAGAGCTGCGACTGCCGGATCAAAGGCAGTTGACTTAATCGCTTATCGTAGCGGATCGCGGCCAGCGGAACTGGATTCTTCAAGGCCTTGATTGGTTTGAGGTCGACCGCAACCCACTGGATATCATCAGCGGTTGGATCGGGGTAGGCGGCTTTAACAACTTCCGCGATGCCGACCACCGCCTTGTCTCTTCCGGAATGATAAAACAAAACGCGCTCGCCCGTCTTCATTTCGCGCAAGTTGTTTCGCGCCTGATAATTCCTGACACCCGTCCAATCGGTTACGCCATCGCTGACGAAATCGCTCCACGAATAAGTTTCCGGCTCCTGCTTAACCATCCAATAGCTGCCTTTGGTTTTAGTTTTCATCTATTTTGCCTTATCGACCAACTGAGGCGACATTCCGCGCGGGCGCTACCGGTTCTTGCCGGGTGAATTCTGACAGCTTAGAATGTGCGGCCCTTATCTCGAGAAAGATTGGAGTTAGAACAAATGGTAAAAGAAGGAACGAAGGCACCTGACTTCTCCGCGAAGAATACCGACGGTGAAACCGTCCGGCTTAAGGACCTTCGCGGTCAAAAGGTAGTTCTCTATTTTTATCCCAAAGACGATACGCCGGGATGCACCAAAGAGGCCTGTTCATTTCGCGACGCGTTCTCCGACTTCAAGAGGCGAGGTATTGAAGTCATTGGCGTTTCCATGGACAGTGAGGCTTCTCACAAGAAGTTTACAGCCAAGTACAAACTCCCTTTCACACTGTTAGTGGACAACGATCATTCAATTTCAGATGCCTACGGAGTGTATGGCGAGAAGAAGTTTATGGGCCGCACCTACCTGGGAATCAAGCGGATGACCTTCCTTATTGACGAAAAAGGCAAAATCAAAAAGGTGTTCGAAAAGGTCAAACCCGAAGAGCACGCGCGTGAAGTTCTTGAGGCGTTTTAAGTCAAGTTGGTTATCAACACCACTCGACCCGCGGGATGCCCCCCGCGGCGGCTAGGCTGCCACCCAGCCGCCAATCTTTTCCGCCTCTTCTCCTTCTGGCTTCCTGCCCGGCATCAGGCCCTCAATCGCGCTGAACGAACTTGGCACATCCCGCTTGCGCGCCGGAACGTTGGGCGTTTCATCACGAAACATCATGCCTTCCGACGATTCGTTAATGAAATACACGCGCATGCTGTCCACAACTTGCGTTTTGATCTCCCGCGTCCACAAAAGCAGGTTTGCGAGGGCGTCCCCGATCTCATCTTTTCCCAGCCTGGTTTCCTGCGCGATCTCCCTTTGAGTGCGCGCGCCTTTCTTTATGGCCTCTCTGACCCGTTCTACGGGTGACATCTTGCTAAGAATTCTCGGATAATTTGCCGGCGAAGAAGACTCCCCATCGGACAGAAACGAGCCGGCTTGGTCAGAAAGTGGCTGACCAACATAGCGCTTCCGTGCGGATCGATATTCTTTTAAAGCCCGGCGACTATCGGTTACTTTTTTACGAATGCAGCTCTTGCAGTAGAGATTTCTTCCATCCTTTCGTGCACGGCAAACGCCGAATTCTGACAGCGGCAAGTCTTGCGAACATATAGGACAGTTTTTCCTTGAAACGCCTGATTCTTCCTTCATTTTCAACGCTCCGATCAACCTTCAAGCTTTTGGATTTGTCGCTCAAAGAAACACTTAGCCGCAGTCCGGGATTGAGAGTTCCCAGCCGTAGAGTTGGCGTTGAGTTGATTTTGACGAAGAGGCCCTACCTGTGCAGGGACATCGCCTGGGATCGCCTGAGCTTCTTCACTTTGATGAAGTGGGGCTCACTAAGAACTTGATTAGGAATCGTGCAGCAGGTCAGCGGGGCTAGGCAAAATTTATTGGAGCAAGTAACCCGCAAACACAATCAAAATAATCAAGTCCGACTTCAACGCTTCGCTTCTGGGGCAATCGTCGCTTCCAGCGAGGGAGTCGCATTATAGTGATCGAAAAAGTTTTTGCAACCCCTTTTTCGATCCGGAGTGGTCCATCTATTTCAACCCCGAATTTACGTTGGAATAACAACCCAGAGCGATCACTTTGAAACGCAAACAACTCTAATGCGAGAGGATAGATGATCACATAAAGCAGAATCTCAATCGTCAAATTAGCTGCTGTGCTTCAATCTTTTTGTTCCTGCAATTAACAAATCTCCCGAAAAATCGTTGCCTTTGGAAATGACTACAAAGCGTTCGCCGTCTGTTGGGCGCAACACATGCTATTCGCCTACAGCTGGTCCTACTATTAGTAGCCTCTTGCCCGGGATTCGGCGTTGAAAACAATATTGGGTTTTGATTGCAACCTGGAGAAAAGAAATTTCTAGCTGAAGGTTGTCATGGTTGGGAAGAATTTTGACTGCGGCGTGGTGCGGTGTAGCACTGTTGTAGATCAAGCGAGACACACTACGTCTCATCGTTCAACAACCGAACTCCGTGTAGATTTTGGTGAGCGCCTTAGGTGACGGACTTCGGTGCTTTGCAGAAAAATCAATTTGACTCGCGGGTGCAGCGCCATGCACAAATCTCATATCCGGAATGACAATAAATCAACGTCGTGACTTGCGATCCTTGACACGATAAACAAATTTGAGACCTGACCAGATTTCATTTATGGCGCAAATTTTCACGTCAACCAGTCCCGCTTTAAGCCCCGTCTGCTGAACGTTACCGAAAGATAAGTCAGTTGAAACACCGGAACTCTTTTTTGGCCACGCGACCCAGAGCATTCCGTCGGCGCGAAGCTTTTCGGCGAGTATGGGAAACTCGATTTTCAGTGTTCGCTCGGTGTCTGTAAATAAGATGATTAAATCGAGAGGTGCCGGCAGGTGGCCTGACGAAATCTTCACCTTGGGAGGGAGATCTCCCAGTTCTTTCTTGAAGCCTTTTGGGGAGTTCACAAATCCCAGGCGAAATCCTTCCTTTATTCCAAGTTTCCTGGCGAGCGGAGTTGCTGAGTAACCGGCCATAGTTGATTAATGGGAACGAGGATTTTTTAAACCGGTTGTGAGTTTGCTGTTTACTTCTCGGGCCACACGCGACGCCACAACGTCCTGGTATTCCTGCAAAAACTTCCGCACAGAACTCGGATCGCGCTTGGATAGTTCGCGCAGCGCCCACGATACCGCTTTGACGACCATATCATCGCGGTCCCCGGCCAGCAGGCCGCAAATCATCAGCGTCGCCGGCGTGTCACCAACGCCTCCGCGGGCTTTATTGTTCAGCGGCACAGTGCTAACGATCGCGGCGCGCCGCCACCAGCGGTCTTTTGAACGAGCCCAGCGACGGATAACGCTGTCGCTGATTTGCCCCTCGCGCCAGGCAGGCCCCGCCAGGTAACAGGCAAAACAATCTACCGCGGCCCAGCCATCGATGCCGTCGCCAAGTTTTTCGAGGGCCGCGACGTCAAGACTGGCGAGCGTTGCGCGATGATGTTGAACCAATTCGTAACCAATGAAGCGGAATTCAAAACCGGGCAACTTCTTAAGACTGAGAGCCAGTTTCAATATGAAGGCGGGTTCGGCATGCGCGAGACGCTTTGAGAACTCGCGACGCAAATTCCTGATGCTGGCGGTGTTGGGCGAGGTTAAAGCCTGGAAGCGCGCCCGAATGTCCGCGGTCAATGCGGTTACCGAATCTATTTTAAATTCGTCGCTCCTGGAACGTTTCATAGGAACTAATGAAGGGTCACCACCATCCCAGAATTTTCCACCAGCCAAAGCCTAATATCGTCCAAACCAATATGTTTGGTACTGAAACGAGCAGTCCTAAAAGCCACCACGTACGCTGCTTCACATAACCCGCCCCAAAATAAATCGGCGCCGATGTTGTCCCATAGTGAGTCATAGAGGCATCGAGATTGGAAAAGTAAGCGAGCGATAAAACCGCCAGATAAGGAGGGGCCCCAGCCGCCAGAATAACAATCAAAAACGGTGTGTACATCGCCGTCGCATGCGCCGTGATACTCGCAAATCCGTAGTGAGCGTAGAAATAGATTAACAACAATGCTCCCAGTGCCAGCCACCAGCTCCAGCCCGTCGTCAGGCTCGCGGCAGTTTCGGCAAAGCGTTTGGTGATCCCGGTTTCGCCCAATGCTTCAGCCATACGCACCAGACCGCCGTACCAGATAAAAACGTCCCACGCCGACCGCTCGCTGATTACATCGTCCCAACTCAGCACACCCGTGAGCAACAAGGCGCAAACACCAATCAACGGTGGTATCGAGTAGTCCAGTTTTGAGAAAAAGGTCAGAAACCCGATGAATCGCTCGGAGGGGATCACGGAGCCGACTGAGGGAATGACGCCGGCAAGACCCCGAATCATCCACATGGTTGCCACCACGACGAACACTGCCAGCAGAAGTTTTTCCTCCCACTTCATGCGCCCCATGCGACTCAGTTCGTTTCGGGCAAACTCCGCGGCGGCCGGCGTGTGTTTGATTTCCGGTGGAAAGACACGATAAAGCAGTTGCGGCACGACCAGGAGCGAAACCAGTGCCGGCACGATCGATCCCAGCAGCCAGCTCGTGTAGGTCAACTCAATACCGGTCACCTGCTGGGCAAACTTTGCAATTAACACATTTGAAGCCTGACCGGTTAGGAAGGTCGCGCAGATAATCACGTCGCACTGGTAAAGCAGCACCATTAGGAAGGCGCCCAAACGACCGGCGGTGGGCCCGGGCCTTGACTCGTAAGCTACCGAAAGACTCTTGGCAATGGGGAATACAACGCCGCCACAGCGCGCGCCGGTGGAGGGGATAATGCTGGCCAGAAGGAAGTCGGTTGAAACGAGCGCGTACCCGAGACCTAGCGAATGATGTCCAATAGCTCGAATGAACTGGAAGGCGATGCGACGTCCCAATCCGGTCTTAATCATCGCCCTGGAAATGAAAAAGGCGGCCAACACCAACCAGACTATCGGGTCGGCATAACCACCAAGAGCTTCACGAATGGGTAGCGCCCCTGACAGTCCCACAGCGGAGATACCAAGGAGCACCATGGCGCCCCCTGGGATGGGGCGCAGGATGCTTCCAACGATCGTGGCTGCAAAGATGGCCAGCAATCGCCACGACTCTACCGTTATGCCGTTGGGAACCGGAGTTAACGCGATCCCGAAGCCCACGGCGAGAATGATTGCCCAGCGGATTAATTTGCCTCGAAGTTTTGGTTCGGAACCCTCTCCGGGCGGAGAAACGTCACCGCCCAACTGGGATTGCCCCTCATCATCCATCTCTGGAAGGCCTCCGGCGTTTCATGAAGCAAAAAGACCGTGGGATACTAGTCTTTCAAACCAGTGAGACTCAAGAAGGAAATGAATGCTGATCAAGAAACCGGAAGAGATTAAATCCAGCGAAATCACAGATAAGCAGCATTATCTGAATCGCCGTCTGTTTATACGCGGCGCGGCGCTTCTCAGTACCACGGCTGCGACCGGGCTTCTCTATCGCAGGCTCAATTCACCAGCGACCGAAAAACCGTCTGGCGAGAAGCTCGCCAACATTAAGCAAACCCCGCACGACGACAGCGTCCGTCAGGGCTTTACGGTAAACGAGAAACTGACTTCTATTGAAGACATCACCAACTACAACAATTTTTACGAATTCTCTACCAATAAGGGGTCTGTCGCTTTTGAATCCAGGGGTTTTGTGACAAAGCCATGGAGCGTTTCGGTTGAGGGCCTGGTGAACAAACCCAAAATCTTCGATCTGGATGAGCTCCTGAAGTTTCCACAGGAGGACCGCGTTTATCGCTTGCGTTGTGTTGAAGGCTGGTCGATGGTCATACCCTGGGTTGGTTTTCCACTGGCAGCATTGCTGGCTAAGGTTGAACCCACTTCACAGGCCAGGTATGTGGCCTTTCAAACGCTTTACGACCCGAAACGCATGCCCAATCAGAACACCGGCGTTCTGGACTGGCCTTACGTTGAAGGGCTTCGTCTGGATGAGGCTATGCATCCCCTCACGATACTCGCGACAGGCCTCTACGGGGAGACTCTGCCTCCGCCAGACGGTCCTCCCATCCGGTTGGTGGTGCCCTGGAAGTATGGATTCAAGAGTATCAAGTCAGTAGTGAAAATCAGCCTGGTCGCGGACGAGCCCCCGACGACCTGGAATATTCAGGCGCCGAATGAATACGGCTTTTACTCGAATGTTAATCCTGACGTTCCACACCCCCGCTGGAGTCAGGCACGGGAGCATCGAATCGGGGAATCAAGCTTCAGCTCGCGGCCGACACTGCTTTTCAACGGGTATGCTGAGCAGGTAGCTGCGCTGTATACGGGAATGGATCTTAGGCGGAATTTTTAAGCCGCGGGCAGGAGACAATAGGGCCTATAGGGCCTATAGGGCCTATAGGACATATAGGTCCTATTGCCTGCTGACAATTAAAGCAATGAAAGACACGCATTTTCCAAAGCTCCTCCTTTTCATAAACGCTCTGGTGCCGCTCGCTTTAATGCTCTGGGACTTGTATAGCAAGCGTGCGGGCGCCAATCCGCTGGAGTTTGTGACGCGAACGACCGGCATGCTGACGTTGGTCTTTCTGATGCTCACTCTGGCAGTCACGCCGGTGCGAACGATTACCCGGCTAAACTGGCTGATAAAATTCCGTCGCATGCTGGGACTTTTCGCTTTCTTCTACGGCTTTCTTCACCTCATGACCTACATTTCCTTTGATCGCTATTTCAATCTCAGAAGCGTGCCCGGCGATGTTGCTGCCCGCCCTTTTATCGCATTAGGAATGGCGGCTTTTATCCTGATGTTCCCTCTTGCAATAACCTCAACCGGCAAGATGGTGAAAAGGCTGGGTGGCAGACGCTGGAGCTCGCTGCACAAGCTCGTTTACCTGGCCGGCATTGCCGGTGTGCTCCACTTCTGGATGCTGGTTAAATCGGATATACGTTTACCGGTGACGTTTGCTTTCGTGCTGGCGCTATTACTCGCGTTTCGCGTTCTCGCCAAGTATTCTCCGCCCACGCCGAAGGGGTTTAGCGGTTCGGTTGTTCCACCGCGGTAAGAAGGAAGATCCCCGGTTGGATCATCGACCTATAGGACCTATTGGACTTATAGGACCTATTAGCATTAAACGATAAAGGAGCAGAATAAAATGTTTCTCAAAATTGCTACGGTAATCGCGATTGTTGGCGTTGCCCTGAGCTTGTTACTCTCTCTCATTCAACAAGTAATGTTCACCGCCAGATTTTACGGCGAGGGATATTTGATAATGAGCCGCCTGATAAGCGTGACGGATCTGTTCCTGCTAAATGGGAGTCTGCTCATTTTCTTTGTTGCTTTCCTGTTCAGTCTCAAGACGAAAAACAGCTGAGTTGTGGCGGTCGCGCCATTTCACGGGCTCCGCGGGTCATGATGAATTCACTTACACGCTTTTCCAGCCGAGTTGAGAATTACGCGAAATATCGTCCTGGCTACCCAGCCCGGGTAGTTTCCATTCTGAAGTCAGAGTGCGGCCTGACAGAGTCATCAAAAATTGCTGATGTCGGTTCGGGTACGGGGATATTGTCGGAAATGTTTTTGAGAAAAGGAAACCCGGTATTTGCTATTGAGCCGAACACGCCAATGCGATTGTTCGCCGAACAGGCCTTGAAGGAGTTTCCCACCTTTGTGAGTATTGATGGGACAGCTGAAGCTACCACGTTAGAATCTAGAAGCGTCGATTTCATTACCGCAGGCCAGGCGTTTCATTGGTTTGACCGGGAAAAGGCCAAATTGGAATTCAAGCGGATCCTGAAGCCTGAAGGCTGGCTGGTGCTGCTCTGGAATGAACGCCGGATCGACTCGAGCCCGTTTCTGCGCGACTATGAGAATCTTCTGCTTCGCTACGGAACAGATTATGAAAAGGTGCGACACGAGAACGTCGCCAGTGAAATCGAGGAATTCTATGCCCCGGCAACCTTCACATTGGAAAGCGTGGACAACGTACAGCATTTTGACTTCGAGGCGCTAAAAGGACGTACCTGCTCCGCGTCATATACTCCAGAGCCGGGCAGTTCCAATTTCGAACCCATGATTGCCGAGCTCGAAGAGATATTTAACACCCGTAATAGCAACGGAGTCGTAGACTTCGAATACGACACAAGAATTTATTACGGACACTTCGCGACCTAACATCGACCCGGAATCGCTTGCCCTCTCCTTGCTCCCGCTTTTCTCAAATTGTATCTTAGCCAGCCCTCTTAAATGCGAAAGGCTGGCGGCTGTTGGTGGCCGCTAGCTCTCTTTAACGATTGGCGCTCAACAATTGGCCCGCGGATGGAAATGAATCTGACCAAAGCCGCCCAACGTTACGGCAGCATCCTTGAACTAGCGCTTCAAAAGTTGCAATTCTCTCTCCGTGGGCGTTTCTCCCACGCCAATGAGCAGCAGATCCTAAGTAAATATATGGAGGAACTGCTCCCCAAAGATCACCCCAGAACAGTTGTGGATATTGGAGCCGGGAATGGCGTGCGTTGGTCGAACAGCTACGCGCTTCTCCTGGAGGGGTGGCGTGTTCTCGGGATTGAGGCAGATCAGCAAAAGTTTTCACTGTTGACCCGCGTCTACCGCGATTACCCTAAAGCGCATGCAGCTCACTGTAGAGCCGAGCCCGAAAACATTGTTTCGTTATTTCGATCTCTTGACATTGAAAAGAATTTTTCGGTGCTTAGTCTGGACATCGACGGAAACGACTATTGGGTTCTGGAGGCGATCCTGTCCGGGTTCAGGCCCAGTCTGATTGTGACCGAGATAAATGAAAAGATCCCGCCGCCGATTCGCTTCGTGATCAAATACGATCCGGACTTTACCTTGCGCCATCATTTTTACGGCTATTCCATCGCCAGTCTGGCCGACCTTTGCGCACGCCATGGCTACGGGATTTTGGAACTCGAATACAACAACGCCTTCCTGGCGCCAAAGGAACTAGGGAGTAGCAGGTTTATTGATTCAGAAACGGCCTACGCCGAGGGATATCGTGACCGTCCGGACCGCAAGCAGCGCTTTCAGCTCAACTTTGACATGGAGGAGTTGCTTTCAATGACTCCTGAGGAGGGCATGACATTCCTGCGCAAGTTTTATTCAAAGGATGCTGGAAACTATTGCCTGAGTCTGCAGCCTGACCCCGAATGTCAGAACCCCCTGCGTTAGCGGGAGGCCTGACCTGACTCTCACGATTTGGGCGTCAAAAACAATTCGTAGTCCAGCCCAAATTCACGCATGCCGGGCAGCATCCTCAAATCCATACGAAACATTCGATAGGTGTAATAAGCGCTGGGACGGTGCTTATCTGGCGGAAGCACTATGACACTATCGCCGTTGTGGTGATTATTTGGTCGCTGGGCATAATGTCTCTTCCAGTCCTTAAGTCCTCTGGGCCAAAACCCCAAACGCGCAAGTCCGCGACGAATGCCATAAGTCCGGCTCCGCTCGACTTTCAGTCCGGCCTCATCAAACATCCACAACAATGTTCGCTTTGGAAAAAAGAACAAATGCCCTGACTTGCTAAACGGAGGCTCACCCTGATGCTGGTAGAACTTGAGCAGATCCAAACTGTCTACGCGTCCGTTCGGAACACGAATATCCAGGATCCCATCACTCTTGAGGATGCGCCGGCACTCCTTAAGCAATGTCATCGGATCCCTGACATGCTCGAGCACGTTATGTAGCTGGATGTAGTCGAAAAAACCTTCGGGATAACGTACATCCTCTAGTTCGCCCTGATGCACCGCAAGGCCCAACCTGTCCCTCGCGAAATCTGCCGCGGTGGCAGCAATTTCAACCCCGTACACGTCCCACTTCGAATGTTTTCGGATCCCCTCCAGAAAAAATCCCAGCCCGCAGCCAACATCGAGGAATTTCCCGGGCGCCTTCTTGGACAGCACCAGCTTGGCAAAGGCCTTGCCACGGCCTCGTTGTTTATACCAGTCACTTCCGAAATTGTGGGCGCCGTAGAGCTCTTGTAATTGCTCGGAGGAAGGCGTCGGAGACAGGTAACCCGTTCCGCAATTCTGACATGTAACAAAATCAAACTGGCTGTCACCCCCAAGGGTCGCCTTACCCAGGACTTTCGGCTCAATTTTGCTTTGGCAGATCTTACACATTTTGACTGTCGGATTGGAGACTCCTCAGGATACAACCAGACTTCCAGTCCTTCTAATATACTTGATAGAAGAACCGGCCCTAGAAAAGTCTTGCGCTATTTCCCGAAGCAGTCATAGAGTTTATGCGATGGTCTTGTTTCTAGGAAGCTAGCGGGAGCAATCGGGAACCAGCCGATTAGATTCGGCGGAGTAAAGCGCCATGACTCACAACAGACGAATAGAAGACCGAGTTTCGTTAAATCTCTCTGCTAGATGGACCGGCCTGACCGGAAGGCACGAGGCGCACGTTGTGGATGTGAGTCTGGGTGGATGTTTCGTGACTACGCTCGGCAGAGTCGACGTCGGAGAGATTGTGGCGCTGGAGATTAACCTGCCTTCGGGTGAATGGCTGCAACTTCGTGGTCAAGTATGCTCCTACCAGGAACGCATCGGCTACGGAGTGGAGTTTCCTTTCCTTACTGCAGAGGAAGAACAAACCCTTCGGCAACTAGTTACCTGACTGGTCACTCTGGACCAAATTGAAATTTCGGTCAGATTTTCCATATATCATTTTACATTTCTCATTGGCCATTTAAGACATCGGCTCGAAGTCAAACTTATGCGGTGTCTCTCAACGGAACGCTTTGGTTTGCGATGACAAATGAGAAATGTCAAATGAGATATGGAAAATCTCTGGCTGGTTGGATTCCGTGGTTTCGCGCAGACAGCACGATTCAGGCAGGAGCTGCCTCTCTCTACTCCCCGAACTTTACTCTGTTGCTCGCCTCTGAATCACAGCCAGCGCGCGAGCAAGATCGCCACGCGTAAGAGCGCCGTTAGGTCGAAATGTGATATCGGCTTGCAGGAGGCCTTTGGAAACGGCAACAGATACGTAGCCTCTAAGTTCACTCGGGATTCCGGAAGAGTCAAGATATGGCAACAGAATTCCCGATTTGGCCTCTGCTTCGGAGCGAAGACCTGCAGCTCTTACTAAGGCCACCGCCGCAATCAAACGCGTCACATTCTCATTCGGTTTGAATGGACCACCGTTGTTTACGTCGATGAACAAGGCGCCCGTCGGCGAGGCCTGCACACTCTCGACAAATAGCATTGTTGATGGATTGCGCACATCGCTATAAGTTGACTGGCCCGGAAGGTATTGCGGGACGCGCGCGCCCAGGACCATGGCGGTAGCTAAATCCGCACGAGAAACTCCGAAGTCAGCTCTGAAACGCGAACCGATGGGCCACATCGTAAAAGTGCGCAGACTTTGGTAGATGTCATTACGCAAGGACGAGTTCAAAGCGGCAACGTCGTTCATGGGCGCATAACTTGCCCGGGCAATCTCGAATACTCCGTAGTATTGTTGCGGTGTGCCAGGCAGTCCCAGCGTGTTTCGTACGCTTATTCGCAGAGCGCCTGCGTCCGGTGCAGTCAATGAGACACGCTCGCGCTTACCATTCAGCCCCGGCAGGTTGAGGGTATTTGACTGACCAAGTAGGGCACCCGATTGGTCGTAAACGGACAGTCCAAGATCGTTGGTACTCCAGACCGGTCCCCAGGAAATCTGGGTCGAAGCCGCAAGAGCTCCGTTAGGGATGGTGACGTTGGTCACAGCCGAACTTCCAGGTTGCACCGTTCCCGAGAACTTGATGGGCTCGTCGCTGAAAAACTCTACCTGACCGCGATCAAGAGTGCCGCGCCATGAACCTATGCGCCGTGAGGGAAAAGCAGCTTCCAGTACCGCTGCGTGGACGTTGAGCATTCCAGCGCCGGCCTCGTAGGTGTAGTAGGGCGGCAGCGGTGTGGCTGTCCGTTGCAGAATCTCCTTGACCTGCGCCGGAGTTAGCGCCGGGTTAGCTTCCAGAATCAATGCAATGGCTCCCGCAACTTGCGGGGCTGAGAAACTTGTTCCATTCGCGGTCGTGTAAAAGGGAAGTTCGGTCGGACTAAGGCTACTGCCATCTGCTCCTATCAGTCCCAAAACGCCCGTCACATTTGCCACACCCGATCCTCGCAGGCTAACGACATTTACTCCCGGCGCCACCAGAGTTGGATGGAAGATCTGGCTGGCAAAACTGCCGCGCGAAGAAAAGCCAGCCAGCCTTCCTTCGGTATCTGTTGCACCAACACTGACCACCCAGGGCGCTACTGCATAAGGATTCAAGGAGTGCTGGCCTGGACCGGTATTGCCTGCCGAAAACACGACGTTGATGCCGGCATCGGTCAGCATCCTGGTGGCCACGTTGACCGGATCGTTGAGGTCGAAAACTGTATTAGCCGAGAAACTACAATTAACTACCCGCACGCCGAGATCATCGCCATTTGCAAGCAGGTAATCGAAGCCGTCAAGAACGTAAAGCAGCGACAAGTCGCCGGCGCTAAGACCAACCAATTTGGCGCCGGGGGCAACTCCGCTAAATTTTCCACCTGAGAGGTTCCCGTTGCCGGAAACAACACCTGCGACAAAGGTTCCATGCCCGTAAAGGTTATCGGTGTTCTGCAGATTCTCTAAATGCACAGGATAATTAAAACCGACGCTCGCGCTTTGAGTGTCCACCAGTTTGACGTTCTTCGTCACGCGTCCGGCAAGATCTCCGTGTGTTCCATCTATTCCGGTGTCGAGGATCGCCACCGTGACGTTATCGCCCGTTACCGGCAAGCCATGGTTCCTGGTTGTGATTTCTGTGTCGTTCCATGCGCGATTGACTCCGGTGACTGACCTCACTTCAGGTTCAATGGTCAAACTGAGGGTCCGGTTTCCATAGATTGAGCGCACTGCAGGCAACTTTGAGATAGCGATAAGCTGGTCCCGTGTTCCCGTCAAAATCACCGCCGGAAGAACGTGAAAGCGCGTACCTCCCACTATGCCGATTCCTCGTAAGTCGGCCAAATCTGATTCGGAAGGCAGCCGATGGTAAACAACTACGGCGTTTATCCCGCTGTCGTCGGTCAACTGATCCAATAGAAGTGCTAATTCAGGATCTACGCTTTGAAGGCCGCTTGTAGGTTGCCGAAATGCAATCGGCAAAAGACCGTCAGCACCCGTCATCACGATACCGTCGGCTCCGGTCATGACGATTCCATCAGCGCCCGTCATTACGATTCCCGTAACTCCCGTGAATTTCAACCCATCAGGAGGCACTGAAAAGACTACGCCGTCGGCGCCGGTAGCTCTTACGGAATCAGCGCCGGTCATAACGATACCGTCAGCGCCAGTCATCACAATGCCGTCGGCCCCGGTCATCACAATACCGTCCGCGTTTCGCTGGACTCCGTCGGCTCCCGTCATGACAATGCCGTCCGCGCCTGTCATGACAATGCCAGTGGGCAAAGTTACCGTCACCGAATCCGCTCGATACGTAGACCCATCAGCGCCAGTCATAACAATCCCATCGGCTCCGGTCATCACAATCCCGTCCGCGCCTGTCATGACAATGCCATCAGCCCCTGCTGTTCGCACACTATTTGGATAAGCAAAACCATCGGCTCCGGTCATGACAATGCCGTCAGCACCAGTCATGACGATCCCATCGGCGCCAGTCATGACGATGCCATTGGCGCTGGTGTTCATGAAGTTGTCAGCGCCGGTCATAACGATGCCGTCAGCGCCAGTCATTACGATGCCATCAGCTCCCGTCATCACGATCCCATTAGTCGAACTAATATTGAGTCCGGCCAGGACCGGAGACACCAATAAAAGCACTACCATGGTAATGGCGATCGACTGTCTCATTTCTCTGAATATTGAGCTGGTGAGAATCCTCATGCTTAGCACTATCACCTCAGTCGGGTTATTGGCGCAGTAGCTAATATCTGGCTATTTGGCGAGGGTTGCGTCCGAGCCGATCTGTTCTCGGACTATTCAAATTCAAACGCTTTCAGCAGCCTGAACCGAGCACCGCCTGCCTCTTTCGCTGCGGATGGCCGAGCAATCCCTGTTCCCTAAAAGCGTAGGGTTATTCTAGTTTTGTGATTCTAATAATGTGTTGCGCCAAGCTTCTGATTTCCACATGAAAGTGACACGGTTTGGCCGGAACCTAGCCTATTAGTTCACGGTACAGCTTCCTGGTTTCCGGACCGGGCTCGCAACCTAACTCGTTCTGCAGCAGTCTCTTAAGTCCCTCATAATGCTCCTTTACAGCGCCTCTATTGCCCATCGCAGCCTGAGCTCGCATGATCATGCAATGAATGTCTTCGCGAAACTGGTCCTCGCGAATAATCAATTGCGCCAGGTGCATGGTCTTCGGCCAATCTGAGGCTGTCTGAGCGACCCCGGCAAGCGATTCCAGCAACCGTAAATATTGTTCACGGTAGTAAGTCCGCTGCTCCTCGACCCAGGGCTCATAACTTCCCTGCATGAACTCACCCCGATAAAGTGCCAGAGCCCGATCACAGGCCCGAACGCAGTCTTCAAAGTGTCGTGCCCGCCGCGCATCTTCACCTTCAGTTGTCAGCCGGTCGAACTCTTCGATGTCAATGCAGTAGGAGAACTCAGAATTAAGCTGGTAGTCCCCATCACGGTAAAGCAGGAAGTTCTGTTTGAGCGGTTGGTTACTATTCAGGGCTTTGCGGATGTGGGAGACCGTAGGATGAAAGTTCTTTTCTACAGCCTCGAAATCTGTTTCGCCCCAAAACGTGTCGATGATCTTATCTTTCGAAGCCCGGTGATGACGCCGGGAGACTATGAAACAAAGGATGTCGCGGGCCCGGCGAGTGGGCCAGGCGTCCGCAGCCAGAGGACGAGTTGGATCCCGCAGGATCTCTACCGGTCCGAGCATGTTCACCGTGAGATCCGTAAGGACCTTAAGGTGAAGCCCAATCTCAGCTGTGTTCTCAGATACTTGAGCGAGCGTGGTCCTAAGCGCGGGCTTCGGAGCAGAGGCAAGTTGTTCGCGCAAATCCGCCGGCAATAACTCCAGAGCTTCCGCGCTGAAGAAGACTTGCGGATGATTGGTAATCTGGCACTTCAGCCAGTATTCGTAGTCGTACCTTACGGCCAAATCGATGGCCCGCTTTAGACGCTCAATCATCTCGGCCTCTTTGCCGAGATGGAGATCGCAAAGGGCAATTACAATGCTGGCCTGGGCTTCATAGTAGTAAAGTCCATGACTGTGAAAATATTCGAGTGACTCGAGCAGAACGTGGCGAGCGCTTTCATGTTCTCCTCGAGCCGTCATGATGCGCCCGCGCGTAAGCGAAGCGGTAAAGAATCCTCGCTCCTCCTTTTCTACGGGCCGGGCGTTGATGAGACGGTCAGTCTGTGACAGGGCTGCGGAAAAGTCCCCAATTTGCAGACTCAGTAAAGCACGTTCTTCCAGCAATTCTGTTCGCAATAAACTAATCCCGGCTTCATCGTAGGCACGAGCAGCGCGTTCGTAGTATTCAATTGCTCTCTCGATCTCTCCACGTTCGCGGTACAGATTTCCGTAAGCTTCGAAAGTTTCAGCTCGCGCAGCCACGATATTAAAAAGCTGACAACGTTCGAGTGCTTTATCGAGGTGCTGTTCGGAAGCCGCAAAGTCCCCTCGATAGATGTAGCAGCGCGCCATGTTCAAATGCGCGACTGCTTCCTGGGGCATGGGCGCGGCTTGCAGGTCTTTACGCAACATTCTGCTAAACCAACGCAGCGCCTCGCCGAAGTCGCCTCGCATGCCAGCCGGAGTGCCGAGATTGTGGGCTATCAGCCGAATGTAATGTTCATCATTCCGTTCCTCTGCCGATTGCAAGGCTGCTCGAAATTCGCGTTCCGCCGCACCCCACTCGCCCATGGAGACGAGGCACAATCCACGGGTGTTCCCACACTTGATTCGGACAGCTGAATTCTGACCGCTGAGCTCTATCGCCCGATTCAAATATGAAAAGGCCAATTCGTAGTCACCCTGACGCCGGGCGAGCGTTGCCAACGAATGGAGAGCATCAGCCTCACCCTCCGCATCTTCACGCTCCCGAAGCAGGGAAACTGCTCGCCGGAGCAGGGAATGGGCCGATTCATATTCGTCGCGCAAGCGCGCAACTTCGGCCCGATGGGCAAGGGCCCGGGGATGAGCTTCGACCGAATCCTGAGGCAGTGAGTCGGCCAAAGTGGCCAGGGATTCCAGAGCGCCGGAAGAGATCCATTCAGATCCCCTTTCTGCAATTACTTTGGCGGCCCCATCGAAATCCTCGGCGGCAAGAAGATGTCGAACGGCTTGCTCCCATGACAGCCGGTCTATGAAGTAAGTCGCACATCGCTGGTGCTCTTCGGCGACCCCCGTCCGGCCAATGTCACTTCGCAAACGTCGTCGCAGGAAACCCTGAAACAGGGGATGCAGCCGGTATTCTTCCCCGCGACGATCGCTGGCCACGGAAATGAAAACGTTCCGGCGTACCAGGTTGGGCAGAACTCGCGCCCAGTTTAGTCCCGGGTAAATCGCGGCGCAGGCGTCCAGCTCGATCCGATCCAGGAGCGATACCCTTAACAGAAGTTTCTGTACTTCTTCTTCCTCATCTGAAAACACCTCTTCCGCAAAATAATCGAAGATGTCGCGCTCCGACTGGCGCAGCACCTCAACCAGGTCAGGAACGCCGGCCTCACCATCACGGTTGGAGACGACATTTCGGTGGGCCACTTGCCTGACCAGTTGTAGGGCCGTAATCCAGCCGTGAGTTCGTTCACGATACTCAGCCAGTTGTTCCGGAGACAGCTCAAGATCGAAAACCTTGCGAAACAGTTCGTGTGTTTCTTCATCGGTAAAAAGCAGATCCGAACGATCTATATTCGAAAGCGCAGAATGAGTCCGTAGTCTGCGCAAGGCCAGGGGCGGCACCTCGCGCGAAATCATGATTATGTGCAAGACGTCCGGAAGGTATGCCAGCAAACGATCGAGCACTGCATGTACTGCGGTGTCTGGTCCCAAATGATGGTAATCATCCAGGACCAGAATGAGTTGCTGCTCGACTTGTTCCAGAACCTCGTTGAGGAAGACATCTACCGCACGCTCGGGATGTTGCGCGAGTTCGCCTGTGGCTTCCTGCAGATAGGAAAACATGGCCTCGCCAAATCCCGGTACAAGTTGTTGAATGCCGAAGGCCAGATATCCAAGAAACACGGACGGGTCAGCATCGGTGTGATCGAGTTGGTACCAGACAAACTGGCGTTTGTGGGTGCGTAGAAAATCCGCCACCAGGGTGGTTTTTCCCGAACCGGCATTCGCGGTAACCAGAGTCAGCGGAAAGCTGAGATTGGCGAGCAGACGGTCGGTTAGCCTTGGCCGGGACAATAACTCCGGAGCCGGCCGAGGCGGCAACAACTTGGTGCGCAGAAAAAACCCTGGCCGCGTTAGTGGAAGATGAGGGTCACCAGCGAGCGGCGATGCTGGATCGGATTTGTCCGGGACGTCTGTGGGAGCCATTACCTTCTGCTTCTGCGTAACACTTTGATTGGCTGGCAGGTTAGCATGGTCCAACGGAATCAATCCACCATCTATCCCGGTGGCCAAGTCGTCTATTCTGGCTGGCTGGGGGGTCATGATGCAGATGTCGGTTCCGTCAATTACTCGATTCTGAAATCTTGCTGGCAACCCAACTGAGGGAATCTCCTAGGCGCGTCGAAGTGCCCGCGCGTTTCCGCTATGCAATCGCCCAAACGTAACGGCCGCTGTTTTTTCAGAACGCCGCAGAAAGGCCGCGGCGTCATCCAGGGCGATCGCGCGCCCATGCGAGTGGTCTAGCGCAATGTTCGCCTGTTCGGCGGATAGACCGTAACTGGCAAACAGAGAGGCAGCTTCGGGCCGTGTAAAAGCGAGCGTCGCCTCGTCGATAACGGTCAGGGATTGTTTGGATCGCATTCTCCAAAGAGGCGCCGTTGGCAAACTTCGGCTGGTTATCAGGACATGTACCTCAGAAGGCAGCAACGGCAACAATCGGCTAAAGAAGAGCATCAGCCACTCAGAATCGGAAACCTGGTGAAGATCCTCTATCACTATCAGGAGCGGATTTCCTGAAGACCCTTCTGATAATTCGTAGATAAAGGCTTCAGTCAACCATGGCATGAGATCGGGTTCGGCTAATTCCATCAGAGGCATCAACAACTTTTTTCCGAAGTCGGGCCGGCGGCTCTGGATACTGTGAATTAGATATTGGAAGAAGGTTTTTGGGTCGGAGTCCGGAGCATCCACTTTGTACCAGGCAACGGGCCTGCCGCATCTATGCCCAAAATCCACCGCCAGGGCGGTCTTGCCCGTGCCGGCCCGGCCACTGACTATGGTTGTGCTGCCGGCGGACATGCTTTTTTCCAGCATATTGAGCAGCCGCGCCCTTGAAACTCTAGGCAACCGGGCCGGTCGCGTAATTTTCTCGGTGATCAGTTCGGGCTTGCTTGTCTTGCTCGGCCCCAAGTCGTGAGCAGAATCGATTAACATCATTGAGGATCCTTCCTTGTACCTCTCTCATAGGACATCTGAAAAGGTTTCGCGGCAACTTGACCCATGCTGGTTGCCGGGACCAGTTTTATTGCATCGGCTTGAGAAATTCTTGAGTTTTTAAACACGGATATGCGTCAGGAATGAAAATGGGGCCATTGCTGGGTTAACCAGCATTTAGGAGGTTGAAAAAGCGGTGATAATAATCCGCAATTGATGACGAAACGGTTCACGGAGCATTCGTGGGAGCGGGGCTGAAGCCTTGTTAGCTAATGAAGATTTCGCGTAGAAAGACGGCAAGCAGGCAAATCCCGGACTTGTAGGTAGGCGGGTGAGGAGGATCGGATAAAAAAGGCCCGGAGCGTGGGTTGATTCAGCTGCTCAAGGTTTGGTTTTTCTCTTGCTTGCCTTTACATCGGTCAAAACGATAGTGAAAGCCAGGCCGGCTCCCGCAACTGCAGCCAGCAGGAAGAAGATCATCGCGAAACCAGGGTAGCCAAGTATTCGAAACGAAGTCTCCACCCGCATCAGCATCGAAGCTCCCACTATCAGCGACGCGAGAATTAATCCCAGCGCAATTCTGTTTGCTACTTTCTGCAGCCCCTC
>Ga0070697_100000813_pt1 | contig 23388 bp, 22 predicted proteins | sample KBSK1501metaG_FD_65475 | JGI IMG/M metagenome (GOLD analysis project Ga0070697, IMG submission 65475) | Corn, switchgrass and miscanthus rhizosphere microbial communities from Kellogg Biological Station, Michigan, USA - KBS K1-50-1 metaG | ecosystem: Host-associated > Plants > Roots >... | reverse complement strand
GTGCCCTGGCCCTTTGGTTGCAGGCGCTGGACGCGGTTCCTTTGCGCTCTCGCAGACGTTTGTAAGTCTCCCGGCAGGTGTTCGCAAGACCGGGTTTTGTTTCTGAAGGAGGTAGCTGACCGATGCAATGGCACAGCTCACCACATTTCATGCCTTCGCGCTTTCGCCTTACCAGGCTATTTGCCCTTTTGTTCGCGATTTCAGTCGCAAGCGAAGTATCGGCCCAAATCGTGCCAGGAACAACGGATGTGCACTGGAATGACGGCGCGGAAGACTGCAAGGCGAGCACGCCACCTCCCATCCAGATCCACCGCTATGAGCCGCAGACATTTATTCTGCGGCAGAATCTTTGTGTGAGCTTTGAGGGCAATTTTCTTTTTCTGCTTGTCGGTTCCCAAAAGGCGCTTTTGATTGACACCGGCGCCGTCGCGGATCCTGCCAGGATGCCGGTGGCAAAAACAGTGCTGGATTTGTTGCCGGTTCACGAAGGTTTGAGAATTCCGCTCTTGGTCTTGCACACGCATGGACACACGGACCACCGCGATGGCGATCCGCAGTTTACGTCGCTACCGAACGTCCAGGTTGCACCCTTCGATCTGAACGGGGTCCAGGCCTTCTTTGGCTTCAACGCGTGGCCGGCTGGGGTGGCTCATATTGATTTGGGCGATCGCGTGGTTGACGTGATTCCCGCTCCGGGACACCATCCTGCCCACCTAGTGTTCTACGACAATCGGACAGCATTGCTCTTCACTGGGGACTTTTTCCTTCCCGGTCGATTACTGATCGAGGATACCGCTGCGGACAAGCAGAGCGCGGCACGTGTGATCGAGTTTGTGAAGACGCATCCTGTCCGTCATGTCCTGGGAACACACATAGAGGTCAATGCGAATGGGGATACCTTCGCGTGGGGCTCGCACTATCATCCGCAGGAACACTCTCTTGAGCTTACCCAGGAAGACTTATTCCAGCTTCCCTCCGCGCTGAATGAGTTCAATGGATTCTACACGCGACACGGGAGGCTTATTCTGATGAATTCGATTCGCATCCTGGAAGCCGAAGCGATTGCAGCTCTGGCGTTGCTCGTGCTGATCATCTGGGGCGTGTGCCGCTTTGTACGACAGCGGCGAAAAAAGACAATGGCTATTTCTGTCAATGGTTAAAGAAGGTTTGCGAATTCGGTTTTAACAGCCAGTAAAGAGGGGCGTCAGCGGACGAACAACCTTGAACCCATCGTGGCGTTCGGATTCCGAAACGAACGCGCGCAGAGCCGGGGCTATCTCTCCACTCACTTCTCTAGCCTGTGCGTGGCTTGCGCGCTGCCCTCAGTCCCCCATGATGCCTGTGTTCAGAGTCTGGTGAAGCCGTCGGGGGTCCACTGTTCTGAGCCAACTCCGTTGTGGACGAAGAAGAGGCCGTCGGGGTCGTATTTCTTTTTGATTTGGGCGAGGCGGGCGTGGTTGGTGCCCCAGTAGGAATGCTCAAAGTCGGACTCGAAGAAGTTGCTTTCGGAGAGGTAGGCTCCGCCGTTGGAGGCGACGGCGCGGAGTTCGTTCATGCAGCGGCGCACGGTGGCCGCGGCCTTGCGGCCCTTTGCAACGTCGGGCTCGTGATTGGGAATTCCGGGATACGCGGGGCCCTGGCCGTCGGCGACGATGGCGAGAGCAAAGGCACCGCACACCGAGGGATTCATAGCGGTGTCTCTTGCAGCCTCGATGGCTTCCGAAGGCGAGCCTGCGAGCCCCTTATTAAAATGAAGCTCCACCTCGCTGAAGCGGGAAGCCGAGAACAGTGCGTTGGCCAATTTTTCTTGTGAATCGTCCTGCAGCAGTGATGCGGGCATCCAAAGCGACTCGAAACCCCAGACGACCCAGCCGACTTGGCCGGCGTCGCCGTTCCACCAGACGTTGATTGGGCTGGCGCTTGAGCGGGAGTCTGCCTTGAAAACGTCATGGTGATGTTCCTTGCGCCAGTCAAGATCCCACCAATGCCGGGCGGGCATGCTGCCGATTTCGGGCTGAGATTCGATCGTGTAAGCGGTGGAAGACTGCGCCAGCCAATTGAGGAACGGCTGCCAGACTCCTCGCGATTGCTCCGTGTCCAGTCCAAGATGAACCATGCTGATTCCGAGCTTGTTGTCTGGAGAGAAGTGCGCTTGTTCGCCCCAATGATCGTTGAAGAGAGCTTCGCGGTAGAAACCAACGAAGTGGCGGATCAGACGGCGATAGGCGTCATCTGAAGAAGCTTTGACGATGAAATTGGCGCCGCCGGCAAGTTCTGGAAGATCTCGCACGCGCAGGGTTAATTTGCTGATTGCGCCGAAGGTGCCACCTCCGCCTCCTTTCAGAGCCCAGAACAGATCCGAATTGGTGCAAGCGTTCGCGATTCGCACTTTGCCGTCGGCGGTAACGACTTCGGCCTCAAGGAGGCCAGCGGCGGCCATGCCGTAGTGCTTCGAGAAGCTGCCGAAACCGCCGCTTTGAATTAGGCCGGCGACGCCGACGGTGGTGCAGCCGCCGCCTTGAACGTAGCCGCCGGCCTTGGTGGTGACGGCGTCGTAGGCTTGCAACCAAATTGTTCCAGAGCCGACAGTGACGGCCCGCTGAGGAGCCTGAGGGGACTTGCAACCACGAGCAACAAAATCATGCTGGATGGTGACGTCATGCATATGACGTGTCCAAATCAGGAGAGAATCGGGTGCGTTCGATGTGCCTTGATAGCTGTGGCCACCTCCTTTTACGACCAGGCGCAAATTGTTTTCGCGGGCAAAATCCACGGCGGCAGCGATGTCGTCGGCGTTTCTTGCAGCGACGCCGTAGACACTGGGCTTGGCGGCCCAAGCGTCGACCCAGCCCAAGGTTTGGGTTATACCGGGGTTGTCGCCAATATAGTAGGGGTTTTTCAAATTTGCGAAGACAGTCTTGCAGTCCGCGCTCTGGAACGAGGATGTGCATACGTTTATCGGAAAATCGACCTGGATCAGGTTGCCGCCAACCGCCTCGTTGAGGCGCTTCCACGCTTCTTTGGAGGGCCAACTCGGGTCGGAAGGACGCACTCGGCGAATGGCGGGACTTGCGAACGGGCCGCGTGGCCACAGCCGCGAAAGTGATGCTGCCCCGGATGCCTTCAAAAACTCTCTTCGGTTCAATGTAGCTACACCTGCCTCCTGAGGGTCACCCGGAGAGTCGTCCATCTCGATGGTTGTCAACAAATTCAACCATGACGCACCGTGGGAAGCAAGGGCTCGCTTTCGGCGCCAACGGCAACGTTGGTCTCCGCCCGGTAGTAAGCTCGACCCCAATTCACGGGATCAGTACCCTGAAGTCGCTAGCCTCGGTCGGAAACGCCTCGGGCAGGACACTTTGCAAAGGACTGACACTCGATCCGAGGCGTTTTCGATCAAGGCTAGCGACCCCACTCCAAATGCCAACCGAAGAGTTGGAGGCCATCGGGGCTGGAGATCGGGAAACGCTCCTCGACTGGATAGGATCGATCCGAACCTCCCGGGAGCCTTACTCTCGGCTGCGGATTGTAAGAGCCGTCTTCACGGTGCTGGTTCGTGCCGCTAGCAATGGAGTTATGCCCTTACTTCCTTTTGAATGCACATCAGCGCCCCTCGAAATGAGTAGCTTGGTCACCTCGGCCTGGTCACAATTGACGGAACGCCGAAGGGGAGTGTCGCCGAGACTATCTCGCGCTTCTATGTTCGCGCCACAGTCTAACAACGCCTCGGCGACATCAACGCTACCTCGCCGAGCCGCCATGTGCAGTGCCGTGCAGTGCTTCACTCCATCCTGGGCGTCCACGTTTGCGCCAGCTTGAACCAGGACGCGCACTACGGTTGCACCTGCCTTCACCCTGCACTCGTTGCCCACGCAATAAAGAGAAGTGTGTCCGCCAGCATCGGTGACATTGGGGTCCACGCCAAGACGCAGAAGCAACTCCACTGTGGTTACATCGCCCGCAGCGGACGCGGCGTGCAACAGCGTGCGACCACTGTAGCGTTCCCGTGCGAGATCGGGAGCGTCGAGCAGCTTTTCCCGCACGTAGTCAAGCATCCCTCTGTCGCCGTTGCCAATCATCAGCGCGAGCAGGGCCGCAAAGACAGAGGAGTTGTGCTTAAAGCAGGCCTGTAAAGTGGGACTCTCCGCCAAGACGATGGCGCCATCTGCATCGCCACGGCGAACAGCGGTCACCGCCTCGTCGAGCCCACGCTGCGCATCCCATCGCCGCGCGATTTCCTGGTGGATATGATCCTGGGGCGGATCGGTTCGTTCCAGCGAAACGGGAGACACCCGCTCTTGGTTGACAACATATGCGGACGCTTGCCCAAAGAATCCGCGCAACGCGCTGCGCACCGGCTCCTCGATTCGGACGTCATCGAGAGCCCTGAGCATGTTCTTCATCCATGCATCCCTTTCCTTGGGCCCGATCTCAAAACGAAGATGCGATTCGCGTAGGCTCAGCCACCACCGGCGCTCCGCATCCTTGCTCGGGCCACCGAGGAACTGAGCCAGGAACGCGGCGAACTCTTCCACGGCGCACTTGAGAGTCTTTCCTGGAAAGAGAGGACGGAGCAGAGGATCCTGTTCCACGCGGGCATAAAACAGCGCTGAGAGTTTGCGGCATGCCGCTGTTCCGCCAACAGCTTGATACAGGTTGGAGGCCTGCGCACCTGTCTGTGCAGATGGATTGGAGTGCCTTCTAGCCATGAAACATTCTCTCCCACCGTCGCGAGATTCGGTAGGTCCACGCTGGGCATTTTCCGCCCGAGGGCTACCCACACGTCAAGTGATTGAGTAATTGTTGCACCGCCGAGGCGACGTACGCCCATCCGTCGCGGATCGGTCCTGGTTACGGCGGAGCACGTGGTGGCTGCTCAATGGCGGACGGAATTGGTGGCCGCAACCCATCAGTATGAACGCGTGCGATGCCGCGATGGCGCATCGCGCTGGGGCATCTTTCATGATACTCAGGTTGCAGATCGATATTTGGAGATATTCCTAGTTGATTCGTGGGCGGAACACTTGCGTCAGCATGAGCGGCTGACACAAGCGGATCGCAAGCTAGAGCAGAACCAGTACAAGCTACGTGCTCATTGAACCAAATGTGTGACACCTCATCTATGCGACGAATGGAGATGAAGGCGATGCTGTTGTTTCGCCGCCATGGTTCTCATCGCAGCACCGTGATCGACTTCAGCGAGGAAGTGCGTCCTCGCGCATGACACTGTCTTCGCCACCCATTCGGGGCCTGCGTGTGGCCCTATTTTGGGATCACGGATACACCGGTGGTAAACTGCGCCTATGGCCACTAAAAAGAAGACCAAGAAAAAGCACAGAAGACTGAAAAAGACTGCCGCGAAGAACGTGACACCAGTCAAGAAGCTGGTTAGAAAGAGACTGGCTAAAAAGAAAGTCTCCGCGAAGAAGAAATTGGCCAAGAAGAAGCCCGCTCTGAAAAAGGCGGCGGTGAAAACGAAGGCCCTCGCCAAGAAAGGAGCCGGTGCTAAGACTCCGCTTGTGGTCAAGAAACCGGATTCGGGCGGAAATCAGAGCTTGGATACGGGGACATTCCCAACCCAACGACTGAGGTCTCGGTCGGCGGGGCAAGCGGGAGATTTGCAAGGACTATCTAACCTCGAAGGTGCAGATTCGGAGAGTGTGGACGAGTTAATCGAGGAAGGAAACGCCTTCGAGGCCGACGTCGTCGCGGGTGTGGAAAGCGCCGCGGACGCCGACGAGAAGGAAGTTCGTACGCATGAGGTGCCCGAGGACGACGTTCCCGGCGAATATCTGGATAAAGAGTAAAGCGGCCGTCTCGGTTCAAAACTCGCGGTACAAGGACGTTACGTATCCGCTTGGGGAGGAGGCCTTGCCGGCGGGTGAGACGGCTCGGTTCCGCCCCTTGACGAGTTCGGACCGCGAAGAACCAAGGGTACCAGCTGCTAAGAATGGCGGTCTGGCGCAGCGCCTTCCTACATGCCAATACTAGGTTGAACGGTTAATACGACTTTCCCTCGCGCATGTCCTTCTGCCAGATAACGGAGAGCTTCCGCCGCCTCGCTCAACGGGTAACGTCTATCGATGACCGGCGCAACTTTTCCGGCTTCCAGAAGATCCTTCAGAAAAACTAAATCCTTCTGATTTATATTCGCTAAAAAGAAACCCATCTTCTTGCGCCCAAGTGACAGTAATGGCCCCAGGAACAGCGCTTGGAGAATCCGAACCACACCACCCCCGGCCGCGATATAAATTCCGTCCTGACTCAGCGCACGCCGGTAATCGAAAATCGAATGATGAGCGTTCGCGGCCAGGATCAGATCGTACCGCTGCCCGCTCCGCGCGAAATCTACCTGGGTGTAATCGATGACATGGTCTGCGCCAATCGATCGCGCCGTGTCCACATTCCTCGTGCTGCACACAGCAGTGACTTCAGCCCCGAACGCTTTGGCAATCTGCACCGCAAATGTACCCACACCACCAGACGCGCCTTCAACAAGAACCTTGTGGCCTGGCTGGATCCGTCCCTTGTCACGAAGACCCTGCAGCGCCGTGCTTGCCGCGATTGGTACCGCGGCCGCGTCCTCAAACGATAGGTTGGCTGGCTTCGGCCCCAATTTCTCTTCGATAGCACATACATACTCGGCAAACCCCTTCCCTTCGAAACCTGTTACCCCGAACACCTCGTCGCCTGGCTGAAATTGCCTTACGTTTCTGCCAACCGCCTCCACTCGCCCGGCGATATCACAACCGAGGACCTTGTGTTTTGGTGTGCGCAGTCCCGGGATCACGCGGTTCCACGGCGCACCTTTCATTAAGAACAAGTCCAGGGGATTCACCGGGATGTCGGGGTCGGCGTCTTTCCAGAGGGCGAAGAAGTCCTGGTACGTGGTGCGGGCTTTGGGCATGTCGCCGGACAGGGCATGGAGCGGTATCGTAGGTCGGCCCACAGGGCCATGGGATTGGCAACGTAGGGGCCATTTCTTCGATTCGTCAGCGGCAGTCGCTGCGAACTAAATGCCATCACATTAAAGAGCAGCCCCACCAGATCCGATTTTGAGGATCTTCCGTGCCAGACGGCCCAGAAACGGATACTCGGCCCACTCGCCACGTCCAGCTTTGATGCCATAGATGATTGCGATCACAAGCATCACGATCCACGTCCCCATGAGCCCCAGCCAGAGTAAAGGAGCGAGAATGAAGAGACCCAAAGGTGGCGGCGCGTCCTTAGCATGGGCATGCTGAACCATCATCAGGACGAAAGAGCCAAACCACAACACCATGAACCCAACAATCAAGATCAGATAGATGATCTGCAGGAGCAAAGCCTGTAGAGCATGGAAAGAAGTGAATCGGGATTCACGTTTTATCAAGAGGATGACTAGTGGTGCCATCCACCAGCCGACAGGCTGCAAAATGTGGGCCAGCATAGCCATATTCCGCTCATGCTGCGATGGCAACTGAGCAGCGTCTGGTGCTTCGCTCACGGCTCACTCCCCGATTGGCGTCCTAGTATATCGCACGTCTGAAACGGACTCGCTGGCGGGGGCGAGCAAATGCGATGTCTTTGCCCCCTTACCTCCCTGCGTCGTAGTTCCGCACGGAGCGACTAAGATCGAACCTGAAGTCACCGTGCTCAAAACGGCTACGCTTGGGCCTCATAGGATCGGAGCGTGGACGGCGAACAGTCAGCGTCCGAAACCGCCGAGCGGCGCACTGCAATCGCGATTTTACGTCAGCTTGGCGCGTCCACTGACGTCCACTGATCCAAGCCTTTACTCAGTTCCCGAAGTGAGCTAAACTCTCCCGACTTTCAATGACACGCGCTGCTCGCCTTGAGTTTCCGTGGGGCCTCGCACTGACACGTCAACAACTTCAGAAAGGGGATGGTCTCGATGGCTAACACGATTGAAGCGATTCCGGAGAAAATAAGGTGGGAGATTGCAACGAAAGGATTGACCGGCGCATACATTGCAATTTCTAACGCCTTAAAGCAGGCTGTAGGACAGAAGAAATTTGAGGAGTTCAATGGGCCGCTCTGGTATGAAGCAGGAAAGGGAGCGAAGGAATTTGCCGAAACCCTCGGATTACCCACTGAGAGCGCCAGCGATGTCGAAGGGATTACACATCTCCTTGCTCAAACTTCAATGGGGCCGGAGTTTAAATTCGAAGTTGTCGAATCTACCAAAGACAGATGTGTGGGAAAGACTACTCAGTGTCCATGGCACAAGAGGTGGAAGGAGCAAGGCGTCGACTTTGATACTTGCGGCGCAGGGCATCAAGCATGGGGTGCTGGAGCTGCCGAAAGTTTAAACCCAAATTTTACTTTCAGACTTACCAAGAATATGGTCCGTGGCGATTCACATTGCGAGTGGGTAGTAGAGCGGAAGAAGTAGAGGCCAAAAGGAACGATAACGATTTGTAGGTTCAACGGCGATCTCTCGGAGTCGCCCTTTGCGTTTCTAAGCAGGGCTGCGGTGCACTATGCCGCAGCCCGTACCTTTCGCTTGATTTCGGGCTTCCACACTCAGGTGGCGACCTGTACTGATTTCCCGATGTAGTGGGTTCCGGAATGCGGAGGGTCAGGGTTTCCAGAACTCGCAGATGTGAATCAAGACCGATTTTCATCTGGCCGCGAACGATGATTGACGAGATCAGGCGTGGCTGTTGAAAAACTCACTCCGAGAAATTTGCAGAAAATAAATCGCGTTAGGATGCCGTTCGAACGATTTCTCTGCACGCTTAGACATTTTCTATCCCGCAATACATGGTGGCTCCCGTGGAGGCACTGGGGCCCATACCGGAAACTCTAGGCGATGCCGAAGCAGCGCCGCTGCTCTGTGCCGGAATTAGCACCTACAACGCGCTGCGGCATAGCGGTGCGTTCCCCGGAGACCTGGTTGCGGTGGAAGGTATCGGCGGTCTTGGTCACCTCGGGATTCAATTCGCGAACAAATTTGGTTATAAGGTCGTGGCGATCGGGCGCGGGTCCGAGACCGCTGCGCTCGCGAAGAAACTCGGAGCCAGCGTGTACATCGATAGCAAATCGACGAACGCAGCCGAAGCATTGCAAAGGTTGGGCGGGGCACGGGTAATCTTGGCGACAGCCCCGAGTTCGAAAGCCATGTCCGAGCTGATCGACGGTCTGGGCCCGAACGGCAAGCTCGTAGTGATCGGTGCCGCATTCGATCCCATCGAGGTCACACCGGTACAGCTCATCAGTGGTAGCCGAACGATTCAGGGCTGGGCCGCGGGAACTGCGGCCGATTCCGAGGACACGCTCAACTTCGCCGAACAAACCGGCGTGCGTCCCATGATCGAAACATATCCGCTCGAAAAAGCGGCCGAAGCTTACGCGCGAATGATGAGCGACAAAGCACAGTTCCGCGTCGTTCTGACGATGTGAAGTACGCAAGAATGGAAAACACTGCGAGCACTGGTTCGACTAGCTTGCATGAGCGGAGCTAAGCGATGCGTCTTTTCATACTGCCACGTTGGAACCGATGCTCGCAGGTCCTCTGCATAACACTGGTTGTTTCTGTAATCCTCGCTTCATTTCAATTGTTGGCCCTAGCCCAAGGAAAGGAACGTCCCATGAAGTACCCGACTTTGTATCGCACGATACAGATAGATGAGCTCTCCATCTTTTACCGAGAGGCCGGCCCGAAAGGCGCGCCGACGCTTGTGCTGCTGCACGGACTTCCTTCTTCATCGCGGATGTTCGAGCCGCTCTTCGCCCGCCTTTCTGATCGCTATCACCTTGTCGCACCCGATTACCCGGGCTTTGGACACAGCGACTGGCCAGACGCGAAAAAATTCGCGTACACGTTCGATCACTACGCCGAGATCATGAATCACTTCACCGAGGCGCTCGGCCTGTCGCGCTACACGCTTTACATGCAGGATTACGGCGGCCCGGTGGGTTTTCGCATGGCCTTGGCCCATCCGGACCGAATCGAAGCACTCATTGTCCAGGACGCGGTGGCGCACAACGAAGGCCTAGGAGCGAATTGGAAGCCACGGCGGGCCTTTTGGGCCGATCGCGCTGCCAACGAAAGCACGTCGCACAAATCTCCTCTCGCTAGCTACGACGCGAACGCGCCATGTTGGAAATGATCCCAACCTGGAACGCTACGACCCCGATCTGTGGACCGATGAATTTTACTTTCTCAATCAGCCCGGCCAGGCCGAGATTCAAAGCGACCTGTTTTACGACTATCGAACCAACGTAGATTCCTATCCGAAGTGGCAAGCATGGATGCACGAAAAGCAACCGCCCCTGCTGGTGATCTGGGGCAAGTATGACCTCTCGTTCGATCTGGGCGAGCCGGAACGCTACCGCAAGGATGTACCGAAAGCTGAAGTTCACGTTCTCGACGCCGGTCATTTCGCATTGGACACGGCTGCAGATGAGATCGCCGCATTGGTCCGGGATTTTGTCGCGAGTTCACGCGAGGAGCTGCAGGCGCGGCGCGCCGGCTGAGGTCGTTAGAACGCCAACTGGTAACCGTTGAGACGTAGCCCGCCACACGCACTGGATCCGAACCTTCATATACGAGTTAAGTATGTCAAACAAGAAAAAAGCAATCATCACGGGGGCGTCGCACGGTATTGGCGCGGGTTTGGTCGAAGCCTTCCTGAAGCAGGGTTATAACGTCGTCGCGACCGCTCTTGGTGCCACTGGATCGTTGACTGCCTCACCCAGCCTGGTTGTTATTGATGGCGATATCGGTAGACAGGAGACCGCTGCCAAGGTAGTCGAAGCAGCGATCGATAACTTCGGAACCATTGATGTTCTGGTGAATAACGCCGGAATTTACCGCACCAAGCCCTTCACAGACTTTACCACCGAGGACTTCAGTGCCCTGGTTTCGACCAACCTGCTGGGGTTTCTTTACATAACTCAGCTCACTGTGAAACAGATGCTGAAACAGAAATCAGGAAATGTTGTGACCATTACTGCGGCGCTTGCTGATCAGCCAATCACCGGAGTAAACGCCTCGGTTTCGATGATTACGAAAGGCGGCCTGAATACAGTAACGCGGAGTCTCGCAATCGAGTATGCAAAAGAAGGCATTCGTTTTAACGCCGTAGCCCCGGGCGTCGTGGACACACCGATGCACAAGGGTGATCCCAAGGACTCTCTGAAGGCATTGCAGCCAATGGGGAAAGTTGTGGACGTAAAAGACGTTGTCGACGCTGTTCTCTACCTGGCACAGGCAGCTCAAGTAACCGGAGAGATACTCCACGTGGATGGCGGCTCTCACGCCGGCCGTTGGTAGCTGTTGATTAACCATGAAGACACCGAAGCGGTCGCGTTTGTGGTAGTTGCAGCCGCGATGTTCACGGGCCGTTATCGCGTCAAGGGCACTCGCAGGCGGGCATGCCGACCAAGAGGCCTCTCCGATCTTCGGCGTCACAATCCCTGCTGGATAACGGCAGTGGGAGTTGGTCGCCCGTCTCACGAAGCGGGCAGCCTCGACGAGTTGCGGGCATTCTCGGAAACGCTCTAGCGATGAAGGCGTATCGGGAGGGGATACTCCCATCTCCCGACGGCACCATCCTTGCCAAGGTGGCTTGGAAACACGTTGCGTTGACCGGTGTCGACGGAGCTTTCGTTCCCGCGCGTGCCACGGCGGTTCAGATTATGGTCACGGACTCGAAAAAGTACGCCGCAACGAGCGGTTGGGGGTTCGCGCGATTCGTTGGGGCAAGCCAGTGGACGAGGCACGGCTCAAAGCATGCTTTTCCTGCCACGCGGCTAAAGTGAAAGGGCACGACCTGGTCTTTGCGCGTTACGCCCCTTGAAGGTCGAAGGTGCGCCAGCGAAAGTCGTAACTTCGAGGGAGCATCGTGACACCAAGGATAATAAGTTCTCGCAATGAAGCGTTCTTTGACGTTTCAGTTTGGATCCCCTTGGGCTCTGCACGTAGTTTTGGTCACGACCGGGCCGGTCTGCAGACTTGGTCTTTAGCTGGTTCGATACCACTACAAAAGGAGGAAGTTTCGCCAGATCGGTACTGGGAAAACGCGCTAGTGTCCACAAAACGAGGATCGTCGGCAAACTGGAAACTGGACTTGGGCGGGGTGCCGCGCGATTGCGCACGCACTCGCAGAACCGAGATGGGCCTAGAGCCGCAGTGGACAGATCTTGTTGAGATTTGGCAGAATGGCGGCCCGTATGCGAGCCCAATGGCTGACGTCCGTGGCAATATCCGTTGCGGCGTTTCTGGTCGTCCCGATCGCGATCTGCGCGCAAGACGCAAACCTGCCGCACCTGGAACAACGTGGAGTTACCCTGCAGCTCGTTGTCGACGGCAAGCCCTTTCTGATGCTCGCCGGCGAACTTCACAATTCCAGTTCCTCCAGCCTGGAATACATGAAGCCAATTTGGCCTCGCCTCGCCGCCATTCCACTCAACACGGTCTTGACGCCCATATCCTGGGAGCTCGTCGAACCGGCTGATGGAAAGTACGACTTCACTCTCATTGATGGCCTGCTTGCGCAAGCCCGCGAGCAGCGCCTGCGTGTGGTCCTCCTCTGGCTCGCCTCATGGAAGAACGGCATGTCCAGCTACGCGCCTGTCTGGGTCAAGCAGGATACGAAACGCTTCCCGCGCGTCGTGCTCCGTAACAACGAGGCCAATATCCTTAGCACCATAGCGGGCTTCTCAGATGCCACCCGCGACGCCGACGCCCGAGCCTTCGCCGCGGTCATGCAGCACATTCGCGAGGTCGATATCCGCGAACACACAGTCGTCATGATGCAAGTAGAGAACGAGGTCGGCGTCCTCGGCGATAGTCGCGACCACTCCTCTGCGGCCGAACAAGCCTTCGCCGCCGCTGTACCTCCGCAGCTGATCGAATACCTCAAGGTCCATCGGGACACGCTCGATCCCGAACTCTGCGAACTCTGGCGGCAGCAGGGCGAGAAGAGATCCGGCACATGGGCGCAGGTGTTTGGCGACACCCCACGCGCGGACGAGATCTTCATGGCATGGAACTATGCCCGCTATATCCAAGCGGTGACCACCAAGGGTAAAGCCTCCTACGAACTTCCCATGTACGTGAACACATGGCTGGCGAGTGAAGACACGGCTCCGGGCGACTATCCAAGTGGAGGTCCTCAGCCGCGTGTTATTGATATCTGGAAGGCAGCCGGCTCCGCCATCGACATTTATTCCCCCGACATCTACTTGCCTAACTTTTCGTATTGGGCAAATCGTTATCACCGTAGCGACAATCCACTCTTTATTCCGGAGACCGGCGGTGGGAGCTCCGGAGGCGCCAACGCCTTCTATGCGGTCGGCGAAAACGCCGCTATCGGGTTCTCGCCATTCGCCATCGACTCATTCAACGCCGAACAGAAGACCGACCTGGGTGCGAGCTATAGCGCCATCGCCTCCATCGCTCCCATTCTTCTCGAGCAGCAGAGCAAGGGCAACGTCCACGGCTTTTCTCTTTCGCGGGAGCATCCGTCCGTCGAGTGCAGCATGCAGGGCTACACAATCCACGTCAGCCTGGACGAGATCTTTGGCGACCATTCAGAAAAAGGCTTCGGACTGATCATCGCCACCGGACAGGACGAGTTCCTCGGTGTCGGTAAAGGCTTTCGCGTCCTCATAACCGCCCGCGCGTCGAGCCCGTTCAAGCTCGGGTACGCCTCCATCGATGAGGGGGTATATGAAGATGGTAAGTGGAGACCTGGGCGACGCCTGAACGGTGACGAAAACGATCAGGGCAACTACTGGCGCTTCGATGCAGGTTCGATCAAGATCGAGAAAGCAGTCCTCTATCGCTACAAGTGAGTGCCCTCGCTACCGAAGCACTCCCGCACCTGGCGGGCGACATTCGTGGTTTCAATATACCTTCTTGGTATACTCGCGTTAAAGAGCGCCAACGGCTGTGGCAAAGTCCCTGATAAAGCCCCGCCATTCTCTAATATTGTTGGCGGCATCGATTTCACCAATTCCGACATAGAGATCGCCGCCTTCGCTGTTAGCGAATGCCGAAACGAGCTTGTCAATTTGGCGGGCGTTATCTCCAGCGCTTTTACTTTCGAAAATTGGCCCTCGTTGGGCTCAGCGACCTTGTCAAGCGGGACCCGTCCACGAACGGAGTTTATCAATTTCGCCTTATGTTCGCCACACATTGCGCGTGCGCTCATCGTGTGCTAGCGCACAGAAAACAAAAAGGTTGCGTTCCACAGCCGCGCCGCCTATAAGGATTTACATGGGCGACATTATTACTATTCACGCCCCTCATGCTCCGCAATGGAAACGACTCTACGAAGCGGCCATATTAGAGCTTGACCCCGCAAAACTACTCCAACGGATTGCCGTAGCCCAAAGCGCGGTTCTTGACCAAATCGCAGACGGCTCTTCAAAACCATCGGATGGCCAACAACTCGCCCTGCACGATGTGTTACACATGCTGAGCACCCTGCGCACGATTGCGGAGCGCGACATTGGCGAATAGAAAAGACCGTCCAAATACAGGCTATGCTCGTAATCGTTAGCGTGAGTCGTCTGGATAACGATGAAATTGCCATTCGAGTGGCGCGGCCTCAACACGACTCAAATTCCGTGCGGGGGTACCGATCCGAAAAAGAGACACGAGCGATCCTGTCAGATTTTGGCCTCAGCGGAGAAATAATAGATTCTCACTTGAAATTGCTTGCTCAGATGAATACAAACGAGCAGTTGACATTTCCGCCTATGAATGTCCCACACCATGAACTGCTATCGCGCGGATTTCGCCTGTGATAGGGCGGCGAAGTGGAGGACGGACGATACCTCGCAGTACCCATAATTTTGTCATGGGGGATAGCGATATTTCACCGCGAAACGACAGATCCTCCCAGATCAGGAACGAACCGGCGCAACTGTACAACGAGCAGACTGAGTTTTACAGAAACGGGGCTCGGGCTAAGCACATGGAAACCGAGATTGCGGAATACGAGAAGAGCCGTGAGCGTATTCGAGGATTGTTCGCAGAACTGGACGAGTTGAGAAAAGCGACAGGACCCCGCTAAACGCAAGCTGATGAAATATGGTGCGACCTTGGCGCGAGGTCAGATCTCCGAGGCAAACGATCTTGGCTCACGCCTAAGGTCGCGGACACTTAGAATGACATTCGTTCTTTTCTGGTTGCCTCAGACTGTGTACGCTACCGCTCTCTGTCTGGCAATGAATAGTGCAAACGACCCTTCTGTGATATACCCTTCCGTGTGTACGAAAGCCGCGCCAGTCGCCCCATCTGGGCTGCGCGATGACTTGGGGGCGGTTCCGTCTGGGGGAGGGTCCCCCAAGTCTGCTTTTGGCCAGACCCTTATGGAAAATCACGAAAAGTGGATGGAACTTTGCGCCCTAGCATCCAAGGAACAAGACCCGGCAAAGCTCCTGGCGCTCACTCAAGAAATCGCGCGCCTGCTAGCAGAAAAAGAGCAGCGGGTGAAAGAAATCCATCGCGTGCTGAAAGAACAAGAACGGCTTGCAACTAGCGAGTCTTCTGGCTTTAATTTCGGCTGACTGGATTGGAGTTGACATAGGTTGAAACGGAGCCCGCCAGTTTCGGCGGTGCGACCTTGTCCGTTCTACCAATTCAGAAGCAACTCTGACACGTCCGTTCTACCAATTCAGAAGCAACTCTGACACAAAAATCTATGAGACCGTTGTCACCACCGTTCTTGTGAAGCAGAGTGACCAACCGGTTCTGTATGAAGTCTAGCCTTTTGCCTGCATTGTCCATGTTGCAAAGGGTTTCCTGAAGCTCCCTGCCCACATTGAGCCGAACAATGCTTCCGATTCAAAAAGCTGGTTTACTGTCTCTTGCATTGGAATTCGAAATACAGGGGCTCCATGAGGGCAAAATTCGATCCCGATAACCCCGGTCCTCCGCGAACTGGAACGGATCCAGGCAGAACTATCTCTGTTCCCAACGAAATACACGCCCTCGCGACTTACTTGGAGCCGACCCTCGACAATGGACACCAACGAATTCTCGTACGGAATGATCAGCTTGGGGCACCCACTCGGCACCGCCATACTTTTCTCAGCCGCGGGGAGGCCGGTTGGGCTCTCCAGGACCAAAAACGATTCGAAATAAGGCTGCAATTCGCGTCTGGGTTTCACGAAAGAGTTTCATTGCCATGCCCGTCGCGCTTTTAGATGAAGTGGCGCTTTCTTTGGTCTTCCACCGCTCTGGCCAAATCCCGCAAGACCTGCCAATGAGTGGCGGATCCCCATCCAGCAGCCATCGCATCACACCATCCACATCCGGTCATGAAGTAGTTCGGACCTTTGTATAGTCGTAGCTTCGGCAAAACTTTTCGCTAGTCCCCATCCCCCGTGGCGCCCCGCCACTGTCCCGCTAAATCGCACTCAGGGCCTCTTGATGGTCTTGAGAGCGAATTTCATTTCAGAGCGACAACCGCGATGTGTACTGGCTCTAGCTTTGTCGGATCAACGATCTTATCGTCCTCGAGGTTATAGATTCCAGTGTTGCCGATGAAGTAAAATTTGTCGCCAAGGATTGCGCCGGTCGTCGGATCGCTCACGAGGGCAGTGCGATATTCGAGAGTCTCGCTCCCGATAACTTTGCGGCTATCCGGCGCAAGCTGCCATCGCATGACGCGTTTGGCTCCTGTGCCATACTGCACGCCCAGAAATTCGCCCTTGTTCCAGTACAGGCCGTCAATTCCGGACAGCGTGTCGTGCGCACCAGGGTCCACATCCTCGGATTCATTAGTGAGCAAATCGACGCGAATGATGCCTAGCATGTCGGCGACAAACAGCAAATTGCCATCGCCGGACAGTGTGATGCCGTTCGGATAAAAAACAGGACGGTAGAATTTCATGTCCTTGAAGGTATGCGACGCGCGGTCGAAGCGGTACACATGATGCCCTTCTGTATCGGTCGTGAAGATTTCTCGACTGCCGCGGAGCACCAAGTCGTTCAAATCGTAAGGCATCGTACCGGGCGATGCGTATCTCTCGAGAAGTTTGCCTTGGGCGTCGAAATGCAGAAGCTCCGGACGGAGCTTCTCGCCGGCATCTGTTGAAGCCCACAGGCTGTGGTCCACCGGATCCACGTGAACTCCTCCGACGGGCATCAAGTCATACGCGTCCTGACTAACAAAGTCGGACACCTTGCCATTCAACGCAAACTTCACAATCTTCCGGCGGTGCATACTGCCCATGTAAAAGAGCCGTTTCTCGGCATCCACGGCCAGGCCCTCGGGGAAAAGGTCATTCGCGGGCACAGTGAACGCCACGTTCGCTTTGTGTACGGGAGGATAGCGGCGGTGCACCTCTTCGAGCATCTCTCGGAATTCCGGGTTTGACGCCAGCGCTCGCAGCGACCGAGATTCCCCAGGGTCGGGATCGAAACCGGCGTCGAGTGCCACGCAGTCTTTCAACAGCGCCAAAGCCTTCTGCAATTCGCCGAGGTGTGCGTATCGCCGTGCCAGCAGAAAGAGAGCCGCACCCCGGTCGGGAATCTTGGGCAGGGCGTTTTCAACCGCGCGAATTTCAGCTCGTACTTTTTGCGCGTCGGCAGGCGCAAAGAAAGCTGCCGTGGACTTTTGCTGCGAAGATGGCGCCGCGGATTTTCGCGCAAAGGAAAAGCCAATACCGCAAACGACAAGGAAACAGGCGATGGCCCTCAACGCGCGCATTTCGTCCCCCCAGGCCTAAAGACGGCTTACCATCAACCTGGTTAGCTGGTCGACCGCGGAGTGTTCCGCTTTTATGGAGTCGTAGTGTAGCAGCGTTTGTTATTGACGGGACACGAAAGGTCCTAGCCTTGCATTGCTCAGGACATGCACGACGTTCGCGCTGGCGATACGTGCGTCTACACCGTGCCCATCTTCATGAGATTCATCTCCTCAGGGAGGCCCTCACTTTCAGTGCCCATCGGCGGTAGCAGGTGTCCCGTCTGACCATTGCTCAACCGGAATCAGAAATACGATCGACCGCTCCGGCGCATCCTTGAATGCGATGATAGGCGAACCCGACAAGCCTGCGCCCCATGCTTTAGGATCAGCTTCAGTTGCGAAGAACATCAGGTGTGGACGCCAGTGTGCGTCACGATGGCTGAGATATGCACTTTGCCCGCTCCCTCCAGGAACGCGGCCTTGGATTCTGCGGGAAGAACAAATGCATCGCCTTTTTTCATTTTGTACTCCTGTTGTGGGTGGATGCTATTGCGTGATGTTTTCCACTATCGGCTCGTGACGTTTTCCATCTAGTCTCCAAGGTCCGCGCTAGGGGCCGACAACGACCCATCGCGACGCCAGGCCAGATCCTACAGTCGGCTGAACAGTTGGGAGTTGATCGCCTTCGCGTCCGCGCAAGCCCGCCGGATCGCAGGCATGCGCCTGCCAGTCAGCGCGCCGAACAGTGTAATAAGCAGAAGAGCACCAACGGCTACCTTTGGCCACGCCAGGTCTAAGGCCGACATTCGCATGGCCAAGTAGGCTCCGGAAAGAAGACTACAAGCAGTAAGCCCACGGCAACCAAGGGCAGGCCTGGAACCGGTTCAATCCAACGGCGAGTCTCGCTCAAGGAGGGCTCCTCTCAAATGAAACAGCGACAGAACTTCAAAGCTCAAGGCAGCGAACAGACTTAGCACTGCCGTGACGTGGACGAACAGAGCGAGTGAATAGAGCGTCATGTTTACCTAATTTCCGACTAGTTGCAGACCCCCACGATCTTGCGGATCGAGGAGCGATCCTCGGTCACCTTGATCATGAAATCGGCCACATCCGCGCGCGAGATTTTGAAACCGAAACGAGGTAGGTGGCCTTCTCGCACGCGATACTTCCCGGTATAGAGCTTGTCTGTGAGTTCGGGTGGGCGCACGATGGTCCAGTCGAGTTCGCTCTCCCCCAAGACCCGCTCCATGGCAGACGCATCGGCAACCGTGCGAGGAAAAAACAACCGGCCTAAAAGGTATGCTGGCGGCACGATCGAATCCCGGAATAGGAAAGCTACAGACTCAACTACGACGCGCCTGACTTCGGCACGCAGCATGGCACTTGTCAGAGCGACGGCGAATTGTTGAAGGAGGTTCGCGTCCGCTTTCGACACGGGCACCCGAGGACCGAATCCGGAAAGAACTGCATCGTGACCTTGAATGACCCGTTCAAGCTCGGCACTGTTCAGCAGATCTCCTTGCTGGATGTGGATGCGGTCCCAAAACGGCTTCATTCGATCCGGCGAGCGAACAAATGCCGTCACCGAATGACCGTGTTCGATCGCCTGCCGAACGATCTCCAGTCCCGTCCCTCCTGTAGCACCCAGTACCACGAGCTTCATGCTGCTGCCCGTTCCCGAACGCCCAGATCCCTCCAGCTCAGTGTTGATGTGGTTTCTCATATTGGGTATAGATAACTATACTGACTAAAGGATGCTATAATTTCGGCGTTGCCCAGAATAAAAAAGCGCCCCTACAAATCCTTAGTTCGCCAGCGCCAGGCAGGCGACACTCGGCGACGCATCGTCGAAGCCACCCGGCGGCTCTTGCAGAGCGAAGGCTATGCTGGAATGACCATCGAAGCTATTGCGCAAAGAGCAGAGGTATCTGCCCAAAGCGTGTATGCCATCTTCAAGTCGAAGACCGGAGTTCTCACTGAACTTCTCGATCAGTCCACCTTTGGGGCCGACTACGAGGACGCCGTACGGCAGGCGCTGAGCGCGAGCGATCCCGAAACACGTCTGCGGCTCACGGCCCCTATCGCCAGACAGATCCACGACGCGCAAAGTGCGACGTTCGATCTACTGCGAGGTGCGGGTGTGGTGGCACCCGAGCTGGCAAGACTGGAACAGCAGCGAGAACGCCTGCGCTATGAGAGGCAGGAACGAATGATCATTTCCCTGCGCGACGCGCGCCGGCTTCGACCAGGACTTGATCACGGGACCGCCCGGGATATCTTTTGGATGCTTACTGGGAGGGATGTGTACCGGATGCTGGTGCGCGAACGTGGGTGGTCCTCTCAGAAATACCAGGACTGGCTGGCCGATACCCTCGTGCACTCCCTGCTGACTCCGGCAAGACCGAGTCCAGTTCGAAGTCGGGCGATGAAGCGTGATTCATCGGTGGGGCACGGTTGATCCTGACCTAGAAACCACCGATCTCGCGGTGGCACCAACAAATAGGCGACCCCACGCTGGCCGACGGCATCCTCGACCGGCTCGGTCCCCGGTATTTTCCCCGCTATCGCAATCATCTACCACAAAGGGACCCGCTAACTGACGGGAAAGAATGGGTCCTCAGGCAGGACTCGAACCTACGACCCTCCGGTTGACCAGTCTAGATGCGTTCAGCGTTCCGTTATATACCATAATACGTCACTGTATTTACGTTATTGAGTACTAAGCTAGGACTGCCATTTGGAAATGAGAAGGCACCCTGTACCATGGTACCCACGCAGTAAAATCGCGCAGTGGAAACCCGTGCACTCGATGATGGCCCGTTCGCTCTTTGTCAGTGCGCGCGCTTGTCCGGCAACGTTTCTCCGAGCGGATACTCGTCCGCTTCCGCCAGCGCGATGGTTCCTCCGGTGCAGGCGCTCCGGCTCGGGAATCACACAACTCTCCCGCGCGGCTCAATCGCACGGTTCGCCGGGTAGCGGGTCGAAATGGCTTGAGAATGCTTGATGATTAACCCAGTAATCTCCTGTGCGGGTTTACGGCCCATCATTCTCGCGATGGTGCGGGCGAGCTGACCACCGTGTCGAGGACCTTGAGGTAGACGAATGTGTTCGTGGCCCCCCAAATGAATCCGTACTCTTTACCCCTAGTTTGTTCACAATTGACCAGCTTTCCGTTTTGCAAAGCTTCATCATGCGGGATGAAATCCAAAGAGCTGACGCCCAAACAGGTACTGGCGTTCCCCTGCCTCACCTGTGGAGCTAAGCGCAGAGAACGCTGTGAGCTGAGCATTGAGATGCCCGTACAGACCCGCATAGGAATCGACGTTTGAACGCAACCGATGGCTTAACAGATCCTCTAAGAGCAGGCTTACGATGCTGAATCCAGAATCCGCCCGCGAGACTTGTGGCCCTTCTCGGGCAGTCGGAAGCGCGGCGCCGGATACTGGGCGATACCAACACTCAGCATGTACCACCACCGAGATTTTCGACAAGGGGAACATCCTCAAGCTATGTCCCAATCGCAGTTGTCCCAACAAAGGCGCTAATTGGTCCCTGCAAGAGACCCTCACTTAGCGAATCTTGTGAGCTTTCAGCCAATCCAGTTCCCGTTTCCCTTGCGCTTGCTCATATTCCAGTTCTGCTCCTTCCCCGGCAACATTAAGAGGATCCATCTCGTCGGCATATCTGGGTGTCTTCCTGTACTCGAGGCCGTCCAGTATCTGCAGTGCCACTTCGTTTAGCTTTTGCGACGAAAGTGCGAATGCTTGCGCACCCATAGCCGCGCTAGCCAATCGTGGCGCACCGAAATAGCCCGGCCATCGGTTGACCTTGGCAATCCGCACTAGATCGGAAAAGTTCCTACCGGTTAAAGATTCAGCTTCCCGGTAGTCTTGGGGCACGAACTCGGGACGTAGAAATAGAATTTGACTTTGCTCGTCCGCTCCCGCATGTACAGTGAATCCTTCCTCCTCAAGCTCCTTGGTGGAAAACATTTTGTCCTCGATTCCGCAGCATAAGAACACAGGTTTCAAGCCGAACAGATGCACCATGGTGCCGCCGTAGAGATCGTGGAAATAGTCCGAAGCCTGGTTGAGCGCCTTGTGGTGGTTTGGCGCGCCATGATTGTGGACGAGAAACACCCAGCGAAAGCCCTGTTCTCCGAGCTCGTTGGACAAGTCCATGTAAACCGCACGCAGCGTCGCCATACGAATCGGATAGCTTCCGGGAAATACCCGCTTGCCGCCGATCGTGTTGGCCGGGTCATTGCCGAGCGGAATTTGCGGAAACAGGACCACCGTCCAGCCAGGCCTGGCGACAATGGCCTTTGCCAATTCCTGTGTGTATGCATCGATGGCATAGCCATCAGTATAAGAGGGAAGGTAGGGTCCGTGTTCTTCCAGAATTCCGCCGGGAATCAAGACGACGGTCCTTTGGAGATTGAGGGCCTGGATTTGCCGCGTGTTCATTTCGGCGATCCTGAAGACCTGCGCAACAACTTGCTGACTCAAGAGCATCACGCCTGCTAGTAGTGTTCCCGCAACCAAAAGACGCTGACTTCGGTTCATGAGTTGCTCCCCGATCCAAATTGTAAATTGCGAAGCGTAGCCTAAGTTGAGACTGGCAGCAATGGGCGGGAAAATCGTGGGCCAAGTCTTGGGTGGTCGGCAAACAGGAAGCTATGCGCTCGTTGTCGCAAAATCACCTTCACCTAACACCCGGGTTGCTTGAGTCTATGAATGCTAGGTGACCATGCAGCGGGAGTAGGGTCTGGGAGGTGCTGGGTTCAGGGAGCTATTTCGCCTGCCTGCTCCGCGATCGGCCGGGCGCAGCGCACCAGGGAGAGGAGGAACTTTCCGGGCTCCTCGGTCATCGGCATGTGCGCCGAACGCTCGAACCAGATGAGGTGCTTCTCCGGCGCTTTCACCGTATCGAACCAGGTGGCAGCGACCTCTGAATTCACGTTCCGGTCGTGGCGGCCCTCAAAGAGGATCAGCGGAACTGAGAGCTTATTGGTCATAGTGAGATCGAGCGCGACCAGCTCGGGGAGCAGATAGGCGGTTGCGAACTCATTGCCATCCCAAATACGGCGAATTTCCTGGTCGCTGTAATCTGGGGAAAGTTGGGCGAGCGCGCTATCGGCCGAGTTGTCGCGCCGGTAGGCCATCACGCCGCCGTAATAACCGACCCATTTGCGCTCGACGTAAATGTCCTTGATAGGGATGATCCGGCCGGGGGCGGCGTAGGGGGCGATCGCCTCGAGCTCGCGCACCGCCTCGGCATTGCCCGCGCGGCGCGCGGCGTCCATGGCGAAGCGCCAGCCTCGACGCTCGCTCTCGGGTCCGTCGATCAGCTGGCCGACGCCTATATAGGCGTACAGCCATTCGGGGTGATGCTCCGCGAGCTGCAAGCCGAGAAAGCTGCCCCAGCTGTGGCCGAGGACGAATATCTTGTCCTTGCCGAGCTCCCTGCGGACCCAGGCGGCCATTTCCTCGGTGTCGGCGATCATGCGCTCGCGGGTGAGGGTCGGCGCGATCGTGGCAGGATCAGTAAGGAGATGGGTCTTGCCGGCGGCGCGCTGGTCCCACTGGACGACCGTGAAATACTCCTCCCAGCCGCGGGAGAACCACCAGCTCATCGGGATCGAGACGTACCCTGGTCCGCCGTGGATCAGCAGCAGCACCGGGTTCCTGCGGTCGGTGCCGCGAATCGAGACCCATTGATCGATCCCGCCGAT
>Ga0070697_100000812_pt1 | contig 23423 bp, 15 predicted proteins | sample KBSK1501metaG_FD_65475 | JGI IMG/M metagenome (GOLD analysis project Ga0070697, IMG submission 65475) | Corn, switchgrass and miscanthus rhizosphere microbial communities from Kellogg Biological Station, Michigan, USA - KBS K1-50-1 metaG | ecosystem: Host-associated > Plants > Roots >... | reverse complement strand
TAGAACACTGCTGCCTGTCCTGGGGTAATTGCACGCTGAGGCTCATCAAAGGTCACGAGAATCTCGTCATCGCCGTCGTCGGATGAAATCCTCTCGATCATCGCCGCGGCGGGTGCATGCCGGTGGCGAATCTTCACTCCCACTCGCATAGGTTCCCTCAATTCATCCACCGCGACCAGGTTCACTCGCCGCGTGCGTAGCGTAGACGAATACAAATTCTCAGCGCCGCCGACCACGACTTGCTTATCTCGGCCATTGATCTGAATTACGTATAGCGGCGAGCCTGTTGCCACGCCCAGTCCTTTGCGCTGTCCCACCGTAAAGTTGTGGATACCGTTGTGCTCGCCGATCACTTCCCCGCTAGTGTTTACCAGTTCGCCGGCAGTATCAGGCAATGCTCCGCCTTGCTCGGCCAGATAAGCATCCAGAAAGCGCTTGTAGTCACCACCAGGAACAAAGCATATCTCCTGCGAATCGGGCTTCTCGGCCAGCGCGAGACCATGCTTGCGAGCCAGTTCCCGCACCTCTGGCTTCATCATTCCCCCCAGCGGAAAGACGGTCCGGCTGAGTTGATCTTGCGTCAGTCCGAAAAGAAAGTAAGTCTGGTCCTTGCTTTCATCGGCAGGACGCTTGAGCAACCAGCGTCCGCAGCCCTGGTCATATTCCACTCGAGCGTAATGGCCAGTGGCGATGCTATCGGCGCCAATCTGCTGTGTTACAACAAGTAACTGATCAAACTTCAAGTGATTGTTGCAAAGACTGCAAGGAATAGGGGTTCTTCCGGATAGGTACTCGCTGACAAACGGCCGCACCACGTCGCGCTCGAATCGCTCCTCATGATTGACCACATAATAGGGAATGCCAATGTGCTCGGCCACGCGCCGCGCGTCGTAAACGTCGTCCAGCGAGCAGCAGCGGCCTTGAACCGACTCCGGCACACCTTCGTGTCCTGCCAGCCGTCGCTGGTTCCACAGTTGCATCGTCAGCCCGATGACGTTGTGTCCCTCGGCGCGAAGCATGGCCGCCACGGTCGAGGAATCCACCCCGCCCGACATGGCCACCGCTATGGTCCTGGAATCTGGCATGTGATTAACAGTTAAGAGCTAAGAGCTAACCGTTTGCCTTCTGTAAACTGGCGACAATTCCCGCAGCCGCGATACCGTCTCGGGTACCAGCGCCAAGGCGAACTCCACATCCTCCGCTGTGTTCTGCTTGCCTAGGCTGAACCGGATGCTAGCGCGCGCCCGATCTCCGGGCATCCCCATAGCCACCAGTACATGCGAGGGCTCCAACGCTCCCGAGGAGCAGGCCGCCCCGGTCGAGATCGCTAGTCCTTTCAGGTCGAGCGCAATCACCATGGCCTCGCCCTCGATGTGATCGAAAAAAATATTTGTTGTGTTCGGCACTCGTGGCGCTCCATCGCCATTCACGCCGGCTTCGTCTACCTGGGTCAGAATTCCCTGTTGGAGTCGATCGCGCAACGCGGCCAGGTTGCGGTCATGACCAAGTTCGAGAGCTTCCAGCGCCAGCTCTGCTGCTTTGCCCAGGCCCACAATTCCGGGCACGTTCTCCGTACCAGCGCGACGCGAACGCTCGTGGCGCCCGCCGTAAAACAGCGGCTGCAGGCGGGTTCCTTTCCGGACATATAACGCCCCCGCTCCCTGGGGCGCGTGCATCTTGTGGCCAGAGATCGAGAGCAAATCGCAGCCGATCTTTTGCACATTGACTGCCACTTTTCCCGCAGCCTGCACGGCGTCGGTATGAAAATAGACATCGGACTGGGCAGCAATTCGCCCAATCTCCTCGACGGGTTGGAGCACTCCTGTCTCGTTGTTGGCCATCATGATCGAGAGCAGCTTCGTAGTTGGCCGCAACGCCCGGCGAATATCGCCTGGATCCACTAAACCGCGGCCGTCCACCGGCACGTACGTCACTTCACAGCCCAAAGCTTCGAAATGCTTGCAGCTGTTCAGCACCGCGTGGTGCTCGATGCTCGAACTGATGACGTGATCTCCTGCCTTAACCAGACCCGCAATCGCCAGGTTGTCGCCTTCGGTTCCACCGCTGGTGAACACAACTTCCGAAGCCCGGCAACCTAACAATCGAGCCACCGAGTCTCGCGCCCGTTCCACCGCGGCCCGCGTCTCCTGCCCATGATGGTGGATGGACGATGCGTTGCCGAAGGTCTCCCCGAAGTAGGGCCGCATGGCCTCAACGACTTCCGGCAACACCGGAGTGCTGGCGTTGTTGTCGAGATAAACCCGACGCATGCTGCTCATGGTAGCTATTTTACGCTGCTTTCGCACATATGAGCGCAGCAAGTCGTGCCGCTGAAAAGCAATGGCGCCCACGAGGGGCGCCATGCTGCACAACCATCAAAACTGTCGATCAACGCTTACCGTTTATCGATAGGCACGTAGGGATTGGGATATTCCGGGCCCATGTATTCCGCCCGTGGCCGGATCAACCGGTTGTCATCCAGTTGCTCGATCACATGCGCTGTCCATCCGCTAATGCGCGAGACCGCGAATATCGGGGTGAACAGGTCGAGATCGATTCCCAGAGTGTGGTAGGTGGAAGCCGAGTAGAAGTCGACGTTCGCGTTCAGCTTCTTCTCGGCCTTCACGAAGTGCTCGATTTTTTCCGACATCTCGTACCACTGGCGTTGCCCGCTGGATTCGCCCAAATCATGTGACATCTTGCGCAGATGCGTCGCCCGCGGATCTTCGGTGTGGTAAACCCGGTGGCCAAAACCAGGCACCTTCTTTTTCTGTGCCAGCATGCCTTTTACATACACGATCGGATCGGCCTTGGAGCGATCAATGCCTTGCAAAATCTGGAATACGGCTTCATTCGCCCCTCCGTGCAGCGGCCCTTTAAGCGCACCGATGGCGGACGTAATGGCCGAGTGCATGTCAGACAACGTTGCCGCGGTGACGCGAGCGGCAAAGGTGGAAGCGTTCAACTCATGGTCCGCGTGCAGAATGAGGGCGATATCCAACGCGCGTTCCGCCGTGGATGACGGTTTCGTGCCATTGAGTTGCAACAGAAAGTTCGCCGAGTGGGACAGTGACTTGTCCGGCTCAACCACGTTCTTGCCTTTGCGTATGCGGTCGTACGCCGCCACGATCATGGCGATTTCGGAAGTCAGCCGAATGGCCTTGTGCACATTGGCTTCGTGATCGTTCTTCCGATCCTCAGCATCGTAGAAGGACAGCGCTGAAACCGCTGTCCGTAACACATCCATGGGAAGCGCAGTCTTTGGAGCGCGCCGCAAAAAATCAATGATGGCCGGGTCCAACTTGCGCTCCCCCGCCAGCTTTTGTTGCAGATCTTTCAGTTCATCGCGCTTCGGTAGGCGGCCAAACCACAGCAGGTAGCAGGTCTCTTCAAAGCTGGAGTTGTCAGCCAACTCATGAATATCGATGCCCCTATAGGCCAGAATGCCTCGGTCGCCGTCGATGTAGCAAATGCTCGAGTTGGTGGCAACCACGCCTTCCAGACCCTTGGGCGCCGTGGTGGTTCCGCTGGACATGAGTGTCTCGCTCAATCTCTTAAATGATTTTCGTTGCTGGACCGCGAGAGGAGGTACACGGATATCGCAACTACTTGTTATACCCCAAAAAGGTCAAGTTTCCAACCGTTTGGTTAGTGTCTCAGTTTGAACGTAGTCGCAGGATTGCGCTAACGACCATGAGCAATCCGGCGAGGAAAAGCAGAACTCGTCGTAGACGCGAGGAAATGTCACCCTTGCGCCCCTTTCCAAAAACTGCGCCCGCCATACAAAGAAGGCCGAACGGGATAAAGGCAATGTTGATGATCAGCGCCACTGTAGCTATTTATCCCAGCAATGCGATTTCCTCGAGCGACCAAATATGATCGGCTAATCCCGCCTCCATGGCTGGCGTGACGCGCAAAGTCTTGTGGATTCTCGCGAAATTGTAATGCATGAAGTGTATTGCAACCATGTGAGCATGGTTCTCGACTTTCTTGGAGAAACCATTCGTCAGCCGCGTGAACCTCCGCATAGACATTCGCATCGTCAGGTTCTGCCGCTCTACAAAGCTTGTGCTCACGTGGTCTGGATCGGGATTACCGCTGACGACTTTCATGTCAGCGCCGATGCATTTTGCAGGACTATAGCGGCGCATCTCGGCATCGGTCGGTGCGCCGTATATCTTCTGCAATTGAGCGTAGTCCACATCCATTCCGAATGCGCCTTCAACTGCTTCTAGGTAAGCCCGATGACCGTCTGTCGTAACCTGTACACGGCTCTTGATGCGACCCGCACAATCTTCCATGAAGTCGCCCGCCCATCCCGCATCCCGTCCGCCAACGAGATAACTGATGCAAAGCTTCGTGTCAGCGTCAATCGCCGTCCACGTCCAAACATCGCCCCACCCTTCCGCTTCCCGTTCCGGTCTCACGTTCTTAGCTCTTGCGCCCACGAAGCACCAGATTTCGTCACACTGCAAACGCCGAACTTTAAGATTGCGAACGTGCTGGGCATGGTACTTGGAACATGCTGTGCCCAAATCGACTAGCAGTTTCGTCACGGTATTGATGGAAGCAGCCGTCAACCGAGTGATGGCACGGAGGCTGTTTCCTTCAACGAGAAGGCCGAGAATCGTGGCGCGAGCCTCAAGAGAAAGGCGATTCATGCAAGAAGCCTACATGACCCGCCTCTGTTTGTCAAGCATATAATTCAGTTTAACAGATGTAGTTAATTAGATATTGACAACGTGCTATCAATATCTTACGATTAGTCTGGCTCTGAATATCGGATCATGTCGCACGGAAATAGAGTTTCGGGACAAAAGCCTGTCACTCATCGAAACCGACCGAGCGGCGGAAACCAAACTGCCAATTGCGGTCATCAATTCCTTTCGCGACAAAATGGTCGTGATCCGGGCAGCTCCAGACGAACGGACACTGAGGAATTGGAAAAGCCTGCATTACGAGAAATTGAAAGGTCAAGGGGAGGAAAGATCAATCCGACTGAACAAACAATGGCGGGTCGTTTTCTTGATCGATACGACGTGCAAGCCAAACAAGATTACGGTGTTGAGAGTCGAGGATTATCACTAACGGGGGGTGGGTCATGGCTACGATAACTGCAAATTGGGTGAGACATCCTGGCTATTACATCAAAGAGGAAATGGAGGCACGCGGCTGGTCGCAGCGTGACCTTGCGTTCATTCTTGGATCGAGCGATCAACTCCTAAATCCGATACTGAACGGCAAGCGGGGGATTAGCCCGGACATGGCAAGGGCTCTGGGTGAGGCTTTCGATGTTCCAGCGGAATTTTTTGCCAATCTTCAACAGGCATATGGTCTGGCGCAAGCGCGCACTCCCGACCCGAGTGTCGCCGTGCGCCGGAATTTGCAGAGTGCGTATCCAGTCCGCGAGATGATAAAGCGCGGATGGATTGAGCTTTCTGACGCTGCGATGATCGAAACTCAGTTAGTCCGCTTCTTCGGCAAGCAAGACGCGAGCGAAATCCCATATTTCGGGACGCATGCCGCCAAGAAAAGCAGCTACGAAGAACGGGAGATCCCTCCCGCCCAATTGGCATGGCTGTTTAGGGTTCGGCAAATTGCGCGATCCGTTAGTGCTCCCCGATATTCAGAAAAAGGTCTGCGCGCAGCCATCGGTGAATTCCAATCTTTGCTCTACGCACCAGAGGAAATTCGCCGGGTGTCGCGAATTCTGATGGAATGTGGAGTCCGCTTCATAATCGTTGAAAAGTTGCCGAATGCAGACATTGACGGTGTTTGCTTCTGGCTTGATACCCATTCGCCCGTCATCGGCATGTCTACACGTCGGGACAAGATTGACAATTTTTGGTTCGTGCTACGCCATGAATGCGAACACGTTCTGCAATGCCACGGACGCAACGAGGAAATGATTGACGACAATCTGGAGGGTGAGAAGGCATCCACTAGCAAAACACTGCCGCCAGAAGAACAAATTGCCAATGCAGCGGCAGCGGACTTTTGCGTCCCTGTGGAGAAGTTGAATTCTTTCTTGGCTCGAAAACACCCCTTCTATTACGAGAAGGATGTGATTGCTTTTGCTCGGCTTCTGAACAGACATCCGGGGTTGGTAGTGGGTCAGATGCAACATCGACTTGAGCGGTACGATTACCTGACTCGCTACTTGGTGAAGGTCAGACAATTCGTGCTTCCGGGCTCGATTGCAGACGGATGGGGACAAGTAGTACCTGTATCCCTATAGCGGGAGAGTTACGCCATGACCAAAGAAGAACCCCTACAGCAGATATGGCACAAGTACGACAACGACCATAAACACAAGCCAACATCGGCTCGTGAAGCTGTGGAGTGGGCCGTTGCGGACGGAATTCTTGAACTGCCAGAGGTCGATCCCTACGATGTCTTGGCCGGGCAGATGGCTCAGGCTCTCCGCGATGAATACAAGACCGACGCGCAAGGACGCCGCTATCGGGTCAACCATGCTGCCCGCGCCACTAAAGGCGGAGTGCAGTATACGTTTTGGGGTGTCATGGGATTCGCTTCCCATGAGCACATGGAGCGTGCATTTGCTTGGAGGCGCGAGCAAATAATCGGGGATAACCTGCAACTCAAGATCGATGTCGACGTCTACAACGACACGGTGCGCGGGAAGCATCCCGAAATCCAGCTTGTGCTTGATTACACGGATGACGTTGCGGAACGGCAGATCATGAAGGTTCCACCCAAGAAGGTAGACGTCGCCTAATCCCGCTTCTTCCAGCGTGCTCGTGCTGCAAGCCTTGCAATATCTTGGCGCTGTTCGGCAGTGAGAGTTTGCGCCCTAGACTTTCCGCCTTTCAATCCGCCCTTACGGCGTTTGCTAGTTGGACGGCGCTTGGTTTCACTGACCGTATCTTCGGCTTCGCCAGTGGCTATATCAACGATTAGCTTGGCAAGCTCATTCGGATCGCGGGGTCTCTTAGCCACGCCCTTTATGCTGCCACATCCCGCGATTGACCGCTACTGCCTGCTATTGGCAAACTGAGACACTACCACCGTTTGCGACCGTTTGCCATTACCGGTAGTGGTGCAGTTGAACCACTACCCAATCGCAGGTAGCAGATCAGTTTCCCTTCGCCGACTCCATGACCAAGTGCCACCGAACGCTAGCTTCCGGTTGGCCGACCAATCGCCCCGAAATCATGTCCGACACTTCCATAACCGGCTTGGGCCTGCGGGCAAGCACCTCGCAAGTGAGGACACAGCCAGCGGGCAGAACACGAACAAGACTCATGCCAGTTGAACTCTGCCAGGGTATTCCATTTAAGATGTTGAGCCTACGACTGATCAGGGACTCCTGACAAGGAGCACAGCATCACATGCGAAGACTCAAAATCGTAATAGCAGTGGGAATTCTGAGTATGACCCCAATGCCATTCCGCGCGCAGCAAACTGGAACGACGAAGTCAGACGAAACTGCAATTCGTGCGGTCGTCCAGCGGTATTTGCATGGCCTAAAGTTTAACGATGTCGAAAGCCTGAAGAGTGCCTTCCATCCTGACGCCAAGCTTTTTTTCGTGGATGATCACGGAGGGCTGGGAATGCTATCGCAGGCAGAATGGTACGAACAATTTAAGGGAAGCGCCGGCCACGAAGAGCAAGGAGAACTAAAGATTGTGGCCCTGGATGTCACCGGGAACGCGTCGGCAGTCAAGGTGTACGAGGAATACCCGAATTCAACCTACACAGATTATGTTTCACTGTTAAGGCTGAACGGAGAATGGCGAATCGTAAACAAGATCTACTATTCAGCACCCCGCCAACGCTGAAGCACGCTGCAGAAACCGGAGGGAGGGAAATGGTCATGAGCACGGGAAAGTTGGCATTGGCAATCTTGTGGCTATTGCCGGTTTGCACCGTCTGTCAACGAACAACGGATGATATCGCCACGAGTGTCATGGAAGTTGTTAAGTTCCGCTCGCCTACACTCGCCCTCACACACCTCCGCATTATCGACGGTACAGGAGCTGCTCCCCATGAGAATCAGACGCTCATCATCGGTGGTGGGATCATACAGTCCATCGCACCAAGCGAAAACGCAAGAATTCCTGAGAGAGCAAGAGTCGTTGATTTGAGCGGACGGACGGCCTTTCCTGGCCTCGTCGGAATGCATGATCACCTCTATTACAATGCCGCGCTGTACGACTCCGGACCGTTGCTGCAACAGCAGAGTTTCACGTTTCCACGCCTCTATCTCGCAAACGGCGTCACGACCATCCGGACAGCCGGGAGTATCGCCCCCGACACGGATCTGAACCTCAAAAACCTTATTGACGCCGGAGAGATTCCCGGCCCTCGAATCCACTTTACAGGGCCATATCTGGAAGGACCCGGCGGTCTGTTGGAAATGTCGTCGTTGCGCACACCGCAGGAAACGAGAGCGACAGTCGAGTATTGGGCCGACCGCGGGGCAACATCCTTCAAGGCTTACACGCACATCACGCGAGCACAGCTGCAAGCTGCGGTCGATGCTGCGCATGCGCGTGGCCTTAAGATCACAGGTCACCTGTGTTCCGTCGGGTTCCAAGAAGCGGCAGAGATGGGAATTGATAACTTGGAGCACGGCTTCGCCGTGGACACAGAATTCAATTCTCTTAAGAAGCCCGACCTTTGCCCCCCAGGCGCCTTTGTCGGCCTGACGGACATAGATGTGAGTGGCCTTGAAATCCGGCGCCTGATTCATTTGCTGGTTCGGAAGCACGTCGCAATCACGTCGACTCTCGCGGTATTCGAGCAGTATGTTTCCGGGCGCCCCGATCCGTCAGATTCCGTTCTAGGCCTGATGTCCTCTGTTTCCCGAAGCAGCTGTCTCGGCCAACGAGACGATTTGCGAAGGGAGCAATCGTCCAATCAATTCGGCGTCGTGTTGAAAAAGGAAATGCTGCTGGAACGTGCCTTTGTCAAAGCCGGCGGACTCTTGATGACGGGAGCCGATCCTACTGGCAACGGCTGTGTTCTCGCTGGATTCGGCGATCTGCGGGGGCTCGAACTCCTTGTAGAGGCGGGCTTCACACCCACCGAAGTGATTCAAATTGCCACTTCTAATGGAGCCAAGTTCTTGGGCGTATCCGATAAGATAGGCACCCTCGAGCCTGGCAAGGTTGCGGACTTGGTCGTGGTTCGCGGCGATCCCACTAAAGACATTCGTGACATTGAGAACACCGAAACTACGTTCAAAGACGGTTTAGGTTATGATCCCGCCAAACTCCTACAGCAGGTGAAGTCCAACGTTGGCTTCCACTAGTCAGTGCACGCACTGTATGGGGTGGGTTTTCTAACGCCCGCCGTAGCGGTGTGGCGAGACACCTCTCCTGTGGGGCAGGTCGATCATGACCAGATCAAACCGGAGATTTTGCCCCGTTACACACCCGATAGTGAACCCAATACACCAGATAACTCCAAAGTATGTAACATCTAACGAACTAGTAGAATCCAGCGCCCTCGTGTAGTCTCCTGTGTTCAAGAATAAACGCGATGGACAGTATTGTCTTTGTTGGCGGGATCGTGCTGTTTGTGCTGATTGGTCCCTGGGTGCTGGTCTGGCGCGTAAACGTCAGGCGTAAGCGCGAGCGTGGGGAAGATCAAGGGCAATGGCGGGAATTGGCCTCCCGCGTTTCTGCACTCGAGCGCACCCTGCACGCCCTTCGAGCCCAACTCTCGAGTCCAGCGCCGGAAGAGGCCACGCCCAAGACGTCCGAGCGTCCCGTGGCGGTTTCTTACACGCCTCCATCTTCCTCGCCGAGTACTCTTTCACCACCAACCGCACCAACGGCCGCTCAGCCTACCGCCTCAGTACGGGTCGCCGAGAGTTGGGCGACGCAAAAGGCAGCCGAATCGGCGAAGACAAGATATGCCTCAACCACCGATCGAGTGATTCCGTCTGCTTCTACGCGAGTCACACCCCCGTCTCAGCCGAGTTTTGCCGCAACCCAGCCAGAGCTGTCGCTGGCCGACCGGCTCAAATCGGCGCTCGACGTCGAGGAGATTCTGGGCACGAACTGGCTAAACAAGCTGGGCATCGTCATCCTGGTGCTTGGTGTCGCGTTCTTTCTGGCCTACCAACTCAAGACGCTCGGTCCTGCGGGCAAAGTTCTGGTCGGGTTCGCGACCGGCGGAGTGATGCTGGGAGCGGGGATTTGGTTTGACCGGAGGGAACGTTACCGGATACTGGCGCGCGCAGGGATCGGAGGCGGCTGGGCACTGCTGTTCTTCACGACCTACGCGATGTACCACGTTCCGGCGGCGCAGGTACTTACGTCGCAGGCCGCCGACCTGGTGCTCATGCTGGCGGTGGCAGCGGCGATGGTTGCACACACCCTACGCTATCGCTCGCAAGTGGTGACCGGGCTGGCCTTCCTGCTCGCGTTCTTGACCGTCACGATCAGCCACTCCAACGTATACAGCCTGTCAGCAGGCGCGGTGCTGGCAGCAGGGATGGTGGTCATCGTAGGGCGCATGCAGTGGTTCGAGCTGGAAGTATTTGGGATCCTGGCAAGCTATCTGAATCACTATCTCTGGTTGCGGCCGATCATCCAGCCGATGCAGGGGAAACGGCATCCCTTTCCAGAATTTGCCCCGAGTGCGGGAATCCTGGTGTTGTACTGGCTGATCTTCCGCGTGTCCTATGTATTCCGGAGGCCGAGCGACGAAGGGCAGGAGCACGTCTCCACCGCAGCGGCGTTGCTCAATACTGCTCTACTGCTGGCCCTGTTCAAATACCAGTCGACCTACCCAGAATGGGCGTTCTGGGCATTGCTGGCGATTGGAGCGATTGAAACGCTGCTGGGAGCGCTGCCGATCAGTCGCCGCCGGCGCAGCGCTGTCATCGTCCTCTCCACGCTGGGCGTGGTCCTGTTGATTGCGGCATTCCCCTTCCGCTACTCCGGCATGCGTCTTTCGGTGCTGTGGCTGCTGGAGGCAGAGGCGTTGCTGCTGATCGGAGTATGGACGAAGGAAGTTGTCTTCCGCCGGCTCGGAATGCTGGCAGCGCTGCTGGTCTCAGGCCAAATGATCGGCGTGGACGCGGCGCGCATCTTCGGTAGGCGCATGGACGGCGCGGATTTGCGGCCTGACTTTGGACTGGCGATGGTTTTCGTGGTGGCTGCTGCGGTGTTTTATGCAAACGCGCATTGGGTGCTGCGCCGGTGGGCCGCTCTGTTTGCAAGAGAGATTGACCGACGGGTGATGCAGCGCCTGTCGTATGCGTCGGCAGTGATGCTGTTGATCGCGGCATGGATCGCATTCCCGGAAGCCTGGACAGCAGTCGCCTGGTGCACAGTGGGGCTAGGACTAGCGCTGGCCGGACGCCGCTTTGGCTCCCCGGAACTCGGATACCAAGCGAACTTCCTGGCGCTGACGTCTGTGCTTCGCGTTCTGTTAATCAACCTGGATGCTAGCGATAAGTATCACGGGCTGACCTTGCGAGTCCTGACGGTCGCGCTCGTTTCTACCTTGCTGTATGTTACATCGAGTTGGAGCGGCGATTCTGATCGTAGCCGTGGGATTGCAATTGGTGGCCGTCTGTTTTCTTCCGGGCAACTGGCGGGTATGAGTTACACCTGGTCGGCGTCTTGCCTGCTGGCCTTGGTGGCCTGGTACGAATTGCGACCGGTTAGCGTGGCGGATGCCTGGCTAGCTGGCGGGTTGGTATTGTTTGAACTCGGGCTGGCGCGAAAGAAGCTGAGCCTGCGATTGCAAGGCTATGCTGCATTTTCTGCCAGCTTTCTGCGAATCTTCTTTGTAAATCTGAATGCCGCGGGGAGTCCGGGCGAGATCAGCCCACGGTTCTATACAGTGGTTCCGCTGGCTCTGGGTTTCTTCTATTCATATTGGAGGCTGCACCAGAGCAGCCAGGATCTGCTCGAGTCGGAGCGCAGATTCGGAGTGGCTGACATCTGCTGCTGGCTAGGCACGATTACCTTCCTTGCGCTCATACGTTTTGAATTGGATGCAGACTGGGTGGCTGCCGCGTGGGCGTCGCTTGCCTTGGTGTTGCTGGTTGTAGCCTGGCGCAGCCAGCGCAGAGTGTTCTTGCGCCAGGGATTGATGGTGGCGCTGGCCGTGCTGTTTCGGACAGTGCTGCACAATTTTTACGAGCGCAGTTACTTTCCGGCACCTAGTTGGGACAGCCGCTGGATCACGGTGGGAACCGCCGTCGCTCTGCTCTTGGCGGCGTTGCCTTTCGCATTTCAACTTCGCAAGAAGGACGAGGAGAGTCTCGAGACTGGACTGATTCGTATGTTGCAGGCGGTAGTCCGGCGTCCGGAGCAGCTCTTATTTTTCATCGCAGTTGGGCTGCTAACGGTGCTGCTGGCAACTGAGATGCGACACGGCATGGTCACGCTCTCGTGGGGTGTCGAGGGCGTGGCGGTTTTCGTGTTGGCCCTGTGGCTGGGCGAGCGCAGCTTCCGGCTCACGGGATTGGGACTGTTGCTGTTGTGTGTGGGAAAGATCCTGTTGGTGGACGTGTGGGGCATCGACCCTCGGGACCGCTACCTCACCTTCATCGTGCTGGGCGCGGCGCTACTGTTGGTTTCGTTTTTGTACACGCGGAATCGCGAGGCCTTGCGGCAATACTTATGAAGCGCTGGATCATGCTCGCGGGAATTGCGCTGTTAAGCGTTGCGGCCGTGGTAGTAAGCGAGCAGCGGAAAGTGGACGTGCCTGCCAGTCCGGCCGCGTTGTTGTATCTGGTGGCCGACACCGAGCAGGAACTGACGCGAATGCCGGTAAGTTTCGCGCGCATGTCGGACGCAGAAGAGGTCCGCATCGGAGATGAACTCGCACGATCTTACGCCACAAGAGAAGAACGCGGAGACACGGCGGAAGCCGTCATTGTGGGGCATTACCTGGCGCGAGTTGGGTCGGAGTTGGCCAGCCACGCGCATCGCAAATTGCCCTATAAGTTTCACTACATTCCGACTTCGACCTTCCTCAATGCCTTTGCTCTGCCGGGTGGGCACGTATACGTGGGTGGCGGGCTGCTATCGCTTATGGACAGCGAAGATGAGCTGGCGGCGGTGATCGGTCACGAGATCGAGCACATTGACCACTACCATTGTGCCGACCGTGCGCAGCAGGAGCAAGCACTGCGCAAGATTCCGTTGGGAGGTTTGGTGGCCTTACCCATCGAGGTGTTCGAGGCAGGATACAGCAAGGATCAAGAGCTTGAGGCAGATCGGGAGGGTACACGTTTGGCAGCGCAAGCGGGGTACTCGGCCACTGCAGCCGTCCGCATGTTCGAAACCCTCGAGCGGCTGCAGCAGGAGTATCAAGCCAAGGCGAAGACGCCACAGGAGGAAGTGTCGCAGGTCGCTTTGCAGACGCTGGAGGGATATTTCCGATCGCATCCGCTGCCCTCGGAGCGCATCGCCCAAGTGCAAAAGATGATCGCGAATGAAGGCTGGACGGCGCGTCCGGAGCGCGATCTGAGGGTAGCGTATATTTTCTGGACGGCGAGGGCAGGGAATGCGCTGGATGCGGGGAAGTATGCGCAGGCGGAGCGACTAGCAAATCAATCCCTGCGGTTGCGGCCCGATCAGCCGAGAGCTTTCCAAGTGTTGGCGGGGGCGCAGTTTGCGCAAGCTAATTTTTCCGGAGCGGCGGCGGCCTACCGCAAGATTCTGGAGTCAGATTCTTCGAATCCTCAGATTATCGCTTCTTATGCTCAGGCTCTAGCGGCGGCGGACCGGAGGAGCGCGGTGGCAGAGTTCAGGAGGTGGACAGAGAGCGTCACAGGTGAGAAACCGCGGGAAGTAGAGCTCGCGGCCGCTGGCCTGGGCCTATTGGCCGGAGACCCCGAGGCCGCGCATAGGCTGGAGATCGAACTCCAGCAGATTGGCGACGTGCAAGCACCAGTGTGGAAGGGGGAGTTGGGCTGGTGGCACTACCTGAAAGGCGATTACCAGAAGTCGCTTGACCTCTTGTCAGAGGCAGTACAGCAGCGTCCAGGGGATATGAAGCTGTGGCTGCTATTGGCATGGACGCAGATAGAGATCCGGCGATATGGCGATGCGTTGCAGACCTTGGACGGCGCTGTCTACGAACAGAAGGTCCAGCCCGAAAGAGCGATCATACGGGCGGTGGCGCGCTGGCAGGCGCAGGAACGCGACCGAGCGCTGCTAGATTTCAAGGTCGCGGTGGACGGGCAGCCGGAGTGGGAAAATTCGAGTTGGGTCCAGGCTCTGTACTCGCCTCTAGTCGCGCAAAGCATCCAGGAGATGCAGGCCGAGCGCGAGCGGCGAGGACAGAAAGCGAGAATTGCCGCCAGTCGCTGACGAGAGTGGTCTAGGCGACGAATCTGCTCCGGGCGAGCGCGCAACTGTTCGACTAGCGGGCCTCTGCGACATTTGGCCGTAGCCAAGGCGTAGATCCTGAGTAAGCGATCTGTTTGCCTAGTTGACGCAATATAAGAAAGGCGCCCCTTCCCGGGAGCTACTCGGAATCGCGGTCGGCGGTATGGGGCTGGAACCAACAGGCTCCCCCGAATGGACTGTGGTTGGCGAAATCCGGAATGGGTGGCAAATAACCACTTTGAATGTCTGAAGTCTCTTCGATCCAACCAGGATTGTATTGAACGCGCTGCCCCACCTCAGACCAGCGGCATGCCAGATGTCCTGTCTCTGTCTGCCATGATGATCTCATTGCAATTCGCGCCATACTGATGCGAATTATATCGCGCTTGGCGCCTTCTTTTTTCAAACTTAGGTTCTACCAGACGCCTCCCACCTTTGCCAGCCGCATCAGCTACGGGGTATATTAAAAAGTTCGCCCCCCGTCCGCTGCGGTCTCTGTAAGCGCTCTTTCGTATTTCTCAGTGGAGAAACCATTCCCCATGAAGCGTTATTTGTCAGCGTTCGTCGTCATTTTTCTTCTCCCTCTTACGGCCTTAGCCGATGAGGGCATGTGGCTCTACAACCAGCCGCCGAAAGATAAGATCAAGGCCAAGTACGGCTTCGAGCTCACGCAGAAGTGGCTCGATCACCTCCGGCTTGCCTCCGTCCGCTTTAACAATGGGGGTTCCGGCTCCTTCGTTTCCGCCGACGGACTGACGTTCACGAATCATCACGTCGGCGCAGGCTGCGTGCAGCAACTCTCCACCGCGGGCCACGACTACATCAAAACCGGCTTTTACGCCAAGACCCGCGCCGAAGAAGCCAAATGCCCAAACCTTGAGCTCAATCAACTGGTGGGCATCGAGGACGTCACCGACAAGGTCAACGCCGGGGTCAAACCGCGCATGTCCGCTGCCGATGCGGGACAGGCACAACGCGCCGCCATGTCCCAGGTCGAAAAGGACTGCAGCACTTCGACGGGCCTGCGCTGCGATGTCGTCGTCCTCTACTCCGGCCAGGTCTACAACCTGTACAAATACAAGAAGTACACCGATGTGCGTCTGGTTTTCGCTCCAGAATTTGACATCGCGTTCTTTGGCGGTGATCCCGATAATTTCACCTATCCCCGCTACGATCTGGACATCACGTTTTTCCGAGTCTACGAAAACGACAAGCCCGCACATCTTGACAACTATCTGCAATGGTCGCCCAGCGGGGTGGAGGACGGCGACCTCATCTTTGTCTCCGGGCATCCCGGGAATACAGGACGCTGGCTCACGATGGCAAATCTGGATTTTCTGCGCAAGGTGCAATATCCCGCGAACCTCCAACTCTACAAACGCCGCATTGCTCTGCTTCAGGACTTCAGCAGGCAATCGGAAGAGAACGCCCGCATCGCTAAGGAGATGATATTCGGCCTGCAGAATTCGCAGAAGGCGATCACCGGCTATCAGTCGGGCCTGCTCGACAAGTCCATCATGGACAGCAAAGCTGAAGATGAAGCCAAGCTGCGCGCAGCTTTTAGGGCCGATCCCAAGAACGCGGGCGCGCCTGACTCATGGGAAGAAATCGCACAGGCCATGAAGCTGCAGCGCGACATCTATCCACAGCTTGCCTATCTGGAGCGAATGCGCGGCTTTGCTGGGCACCTGCCCCAAATCGCCCGGGCTCTGGTGCGCGTGGCCGTCGAGAAAACCAAGCCCAACCCGGATCGCCTGCGAGAGTATCGCGACTCCGCTCTCCCCTCCTTCGAGCAGCAACTGTTTTCCACCGAACCGATCTACAAGAATCTCGACCAGGTTCTTCTTGCCGATTCCCTGGCCGAAATGCAGGATGCCTTGGGCAAGAACCATCCTGACGTCCAGAAAGTGCTGAACGGCAGGACACCAGAGGATGCCGCTAACGATCTGATCGCGAATACCAAGCTCGACGACGTCGCCTTTCGTAAGCAACTCTATGCAGGCGGCAAGGCAGGCGTCGAGGCCAGCACCGATCCGCTGATGATTGTCATGCGCGCCATCGACCCGGATGCCCGCGCTGTCCGTACACAGTATGACGACAAGATCGACTCTGTGGTACGTCGTGATGGAACCTTGATCGCTCAAGCGCGTTTTGCCCAGAGCGGATTCACCCAGCCACCCGATGCCACTTTTACGCTTCGCCTTAGCTACGGAGCGGTGAAGGGTTACCAGGAAAATGGCAAAGCCGTGCCTTACGAAACAAATCTTGGCGGCGCCTATCTGCACGCCGCGGAACATCACAGCCAGCCGCCATACAACCTTCCCGAGAGTTGGCTGAAAGCAAAGCCCAGGCTTGATCTGAAAACGCCACTGAACTTCGTTTCCACGGCAGATATCATTGGCGGAAACTCCGGTTCTCCGACGCTTAACCAGAAGGGCGAAGTCGTCGGTATCATCTTCGACGGCAACATCCAATCGCTGCCTTGGAACTTCGGCTATCGTGACGTACAAGGCCGCGCTGTTTCGGTGGACTCGCGTGGGATTCAGGAGGCGCTACGCAAGATCTACGGTGCTAGTGCGCTGGCCGATGAACTGACGACGGCGAGTGGAACGGCGGCTAAGGCATCCGCGAAGTAGTGCCGAGGTGTCGTGCTTCACTGATCTCTTTGCTACCTCGAAAAAGTCGAGCCTGGCCCAGGCTTCAGCTCGGCCAGATACTTGAAGCAGTCTTGCTTAGGATCTGTTTCCGCACTTCTTCAGTCAGGGGCAGCGCCCGAAACTCATCGAGATTTTTCCTGATATCAGGCACGCCCGGTCCCGGCCAGTCGGTGCCAAAAAGCGTCTTCTGGGCGATCTCTTCCAGCCGCGGGAAATACTTCAGCAGCGTTTTAGGAGGGATACCGCTGATATCGAGGTAGGCGTGGGGATGCCGACGCACCAGGAAGAACGCCGTCTGCATCCACAGCGGACGCCCGCCATGCGCCAGCAGGATCTTCAGCTTGGGAAAGTCCACGGCGACATCATCGACGTGGATCGGGTCGCCGTATTTGTTGCGCGCCCCAGGAAACACCGACGTTCCCGTATGAAACATCACCGGGACGCCATTCGCTTCAGCCGCCCGGTAAATGATCTCCAGCTCCTTCACGCCGGTTAAGTAATCGTTGGGGAACAACAACTGATGCGGCGGATGAATCTTGATCATCCGGATGCCGAGCCTCAGGATTTGCTCCATGTCCGCCAGCACGTTGGCGGTATGCCGAGGATGCAAACTCCCGCAGGAGATCAACCGCTTCGGATCTGTCTTAACATAATCGGCCACGAACTGATTCACGCCGTTGGTAAAGCCAATCACTTCCGGAGCCACATAGTTAATGAGCACCGCTCGGTCGACGCCGCAAACGTCAAGGTAGTTCAGGAATGCCTTGGGAGAACGGCAAAATTCAACAATCTGATCGAAGTCCGGCCGCTTCTTTTTCATCAGCTCCAGCGCCTGGGGCTTGAACATCTCGACGGGCTGGATGTGTATGTGACAGTCGGTAATCAAGACAATGAGCCGTTTGTGGTTGCTGGGTTGACCCTTTGCGGAATTGCGGCAGTTAGGTCCGACACTCGCCCCGAAGGGACGATTGATAGTAGCCCAGCACTTCCGTGCTGGGAAGACTGAAAAAGAGAATAAGCAGGTCCCGGCGGGACGGCGGAAACGCTGTCTCCAGTTCTCAGTTGCTGGCCGACGCCAATACCGCCCGCTTCGTGAACACCCGAATCATCTCCCGTCGATACTCCGGCGTCAGAGCTGACGTGGTCAGGGGCTTCGCAGTCCTCGCCGCGAGATCGCCGACGACCTCGGCCAGCGAATCATCCACCATCTTGCCAGCCAGAATCTCGCACGCGCCTTTCACCAGCATCGGTGCGGGATTCACCGCCGTAATCGCCAAGCGCGCATCCGTCACACGGCCATTCGATCGCTTCATCACTACCGCCACACCGGCCAGCGGGTAATCAATCGATCCACGCACACGTAGCTTGCGGTACACACCGTGATAATCCGCAGAAGACGTGGGCAGGAACACGCGTGTCAACAGCTCATTGGGCCGAAGGTTCCTGTAATTATCCCCAATCCCCGTATAGAACTCGGCAAGCGGCATGCGCCGTACCCCTTCCGGACCAACGATCTCAACTTCCGCTTCCAAACATAGCAGGGCCGCGGGGGTGTCGCCGGAAAACACGGCCCAGCACTTGGCTCCGCCCGGCGCAACGTGGCACAGGTCACCATCTTTTTTGATACAAAAACCGCAACCTTTACGCCATGGGAGTGATTGGTTGTACCAGAGGCAGCGGGTATCCAGGCATATGTTGCCCCCTACAGTGCCCATGTGGCGCAGAACCGGGGAAGCTACGGTCGCCGCCGCCTGGGACAGGACGCTATAGTGTGCTTGCAGGAAGGTGGAGCGCTCGATTTCACTAAGAGGGGTCAACGCTCCAATCTCCGCTCCAGCGTTCGCCTGCAACCGAATGCCACGCAGTCCTGGGACGCTTCGCAGATCCAGCACATACTCCGGCTCAAACAGCTTCTGCTGCAGCGACGGGATCAGGTCGGTGCCCCCAGCCAATATTCGAACGTTTGCCGCATGTTTGCCGAGATGACCGACCGCCTCATCGACCGTGCGCGGCCGTAATAGCTTGAATTGCGGAAGGCTCAATCGGCGCCTCCCGCCGTCGCAGGCCCTTCGCGCCGCGATGGATCCAGCGCATGACGCCGCGGCCCCTTGCCCTTAAACCAAAGAGAGCCTCCGTGCTCGCGAAAACCCACCGGCGCGGTGGGATCGATTCCCTCGGTCAGGTTCAGAGCCTTATCGTTCCTCTTGAGGCGAAGCGCCGCGAGAACCCGCTCCGGCGTAAACGGACACTCATGTAGGCGCACGCCGACCGCGTCATAAATCGCGTTCGCAATCGCAGGAATGGTCGCAGCCAGGGAACCCTCACTGCATTCCTTCGCCCCAAATGGGCCCTCGGGATCAATGCTCTCCACAATAATCGCCTCTACTTCTGGCGACTCCACCGCCGACGGGCTGCGATATTCAAGCAACCCGGGATTCATCAGCATCCCGTCTTTCCATACCATCTCTTCGGTCAGCGCCTGACCCATGCCCATCCACACTGAGCCGATAATCTGACCTTCTACTGAGACCGGATTCAGCGCCCGGCCGCAATCATGCGCCGCCCAAACCTTGCGCACTGTGACCTCGCCGGTCTCTTCATCTACGTTGACTTCAGCCACTTGAGCCGAGTACGAATATGCTGGCGACGGTCCCACGCCCGCGCCTTTATGCTTGCCGCCGCGCGCTTCTGGAGGAGGCGCGTAAGATCCAGTCCCGCTCAACGCCCCATGGAAATCGATGGCCGCGACCACCGCCTCTTCGAATGTCATCCAATCCTTCGGACCTTCGTCTTGGCGTTTTTGCTGGAGCGATCCCCGCAGAATTTGACCTTCAACGCGCCCACTGACCGTCGCCCCGGCTTGCGTTGTCTCTACTTCTTCTCCGGGGTTGTTCGGCATAGCATGGGGTGCGCTTCCCCTCTTTGACACAACATCGTCGCGAAATAAGAGATCATCTGCCGCACAGTTCATCTTTTTCGCTGCAGCGGCCGCAATCCGCTTCTTTACCTGCTCGGCAGCGCGCAGGGTCGCATTCCCAGCCATAAAAGTTACACGGCTGGAGTACGAGCCAATGTCGATCGGAGTCAGGTCCGTATCAGCAGCGATCACTCGTACGCGGGCCAGCGAGCATCCCAGCACCTCGGCAGCGATCTGCGCGGTCATGGTGTCTGAGCCCTGACCAATTTCTGCAGCCCCGGTATACACAACCACGCCGCCATCGCGGTCAATCTTGATGTTCACAGTCGAATGCGGCATGTCGGAACGAATAATCGAATTTGCTGCACCACTCACATAGTGGCTACAGGCAATGCCTAGCCCACGCCCCTTCGCCAGCTTACCCTTGCGCTGCTTCCAACCGGAACGCTCTACCGTTCTCTCAATACATTCCGGCAAACCGTAGCTCTGCACACGCAGCCCGTTGACGGTGACGCAAGGCGGGGTGAGCAGATTGCGTTGGCGTATCTCGGCCGGATCCATGGCAATCTTAGCCGCCAATTCATCCAGTTGGGTCTCGAAGGCGAAGCGCACGTTCACCGTGCCGTGCCCCCGCATCGCGCCGCAAGCAGGTTTGTTCGTGAGCACACGGTATCCGTCGTATTGAATGTGAGGGATGTCGTAGAGCGCCCCCAGCAGCGCACCCGAATAGAGAATTGTGACCACGCCGTATGAGCAATATGCCCCGCCATCCTGCACAACTCGCGCTTTCACTGACGTAATGCGCCCGTCATTCCTCACGCCGGTCTTGAGATCAATGATCGTTCGCGGCCGTCCGCGGTGCGCCCAGAAGACTTCCTCGCGGGTATAGGTAATTTTGACCGGGACCTTGGCCTTGCGTGCCGCCACCGCGGCAATCATCTCCAGCGGAATTACTTCGCTCTTGCCGCCGAAACCACCGCCCACCAGAGGTTTGATAACGCGAATCTGCGACATCGGCATTTCCAGCACCAGCGCCAGCTTGTGCTGCAGGTAATACGGAACTTGGGTCGACGACCATACCGTCAGCCGCCCCATCTTGCCCGTGTGCGGATCGAGCTCAAAAGACGCCAGCGTGGAATGCGGCTCCATCGCGGCATGCGTCACTTCGTTCGCAAGGAAGCGCGCCTCAGCAACATGGTCGGCCTCGGCAAAACCTTTTTCCGGATCGCCGAAGACATGGTGATAATCCTTTTCGATGTTGTGCGTTTTGTTGTCGTGGATGAGATGGGTCTCCGCCTTCATCGACTCTTCGGGATCGAAGTAGGCGGGGAGAACTTCATATTCAACAGCGATGAATTCGAGCGCATTATCGGCAGTGGCTTCGTCCACCGCCACAACACAGGCCACGTTATCGCCCACGTAGCGAACCTTATCGAGCGCAAGCGCGTGCTCATCGTGTCCGACAGGGAGAATGCCGTAAGCATTTGGTGCGTCTTTGCCGACCACGACCGCTACCACGCCTTCGAGCTTTTCGGCCCGGGTTGTGTCGATGCTCTTGATGTGAGCATGCGGATAGGGCGAGTGCAGAATCTTGCCCACCAGCATCCCGGGCAAGCTGAGATCGTCGGTGTATTTGCCCGAGCCCGTGGTCTTATGCGCAGCGTCGACCATGGCGGTCGGCTTGCCGATGATGGAGAAACGGTTATCCATGTCTCGTCATTCTGCTGCGGCGCGAATATCTATGTCTTGTCGTTGCGAACGCCGAGCGAGGCGGAGGCCGAGGATCCTGCTGTCGCTGCCAGCAGACACTACTTTGCCGCCGCCATTTCGTTGCGTTCCGCTGCAATCGCCGACCGGATCGCCTCATACATCTGGTTGTAGCCGGTGCAGCGGCACAAATTGCTGCTTAAGGCCGCGCGAACGTCAGCTTCCGAGGGATCAGGATTCTCCGCCAGCAACCCCTTCACCGTCATGATGAAACCCGGCGTGCAGTAGCCGCACTGCGCCCCGCCCCAGTCGCCATAAGCCTTTTGAATCGCCGCCAGACTTCCGTGCTCGCTGACGCCCTCGATGGTAGTGATGTCCTGGCCTTCGCAACTCGCCGCCAGCAGCGTGCATGAAAGCATGGAGATGCCGCCTACCAGCACGGTGCAAGCGCCACAGGAGGAATCGTCGCACCCTCGCTTGGATCCGGTGAGGTCCAGATCCTTACGCAACACGTCGAGCAGCAACGAGTTGGGCTCGATCGCCAATTCGTACGAGCGGCCATTAATCTTGAGTGCAACCAGTTCTTTTTTCATTGCCAGATTTCGGCCTTAGACTATGGTTCGTAAGGCAGTGGGTTTGGCTAAAAGCTAAGAGCCAAAAGCTAAAAACTGCCCCTAGTACACCGGCACCTTCCCATCCACCCGCCGCGACCACGCGTCAATCCCACCGCGCATGGTCTGGGCCTTCTCAAATCCCTGCTGCCGCAACCACGCAGTCACGTTCATCGACCGCACACCGTGATGGCAAATCACCACAATGTGATCTTCCGGATCAAGCTCCTGATGGGCTCGCGCCGGCACATCGCCCATGGGCATCAGTTTCGCGCCATCGATGTGCGCGGTCTCAAATTCCCACGGCTCGCGGACGTCGACCAGAGTGAACTCCTCACCGGCATCCAGTTTGTCCTTCACATCCTCGGGAGTGATTTCATATTCCATCTGGTCGCCATGTCCCACCACACATCTACTTCCCCGTCCACTTGGGCTCGCGCTTCTCCATGAACGCCTGGATTCCTTCCGGTGCGTCCCCGGTCTTCATCAATTCTTCCAAATAGATTTTCTCCGCCCGCGCCAATCCCTTGTCGAAGTGCATGGCATCCCAGGCGTACAGCGCTTTCTTGGTCACCGCCAGCGACCGCGGACTGAGCTTCAGCAAGTGAGCAACGCACTCATCCACGGCGCCCTGCAATTCCCCGATCGGCATGGATCGATTCGCCAACCCAATCGCCGCCGCTTCCCTGCCGGCAATACTCCGTCCGGTCAGAATCAATTCAGCCGCACGCTTCTGTCCTACGAGCGCGGCCAATGCCGTACACGCCACTGGCGGATAGCAGCCGAGATTAATTTCCGGAAATCCCCATTGTGCCGATTCGTCCGTGTAAGCCATGTCGCAAACCATGGCCAGCTCTGCGCCACCGCCTAGGCAACATCCGTGTACGGCAGCGATTGTCACTTTCTTACTGGCAACCAAGGTTCGGATCACGGTGTGAAACTGGGCGAGCATCTCTCCAACTTTGTCTGCAGTGTGAGCCGCTACATCCACCCCTGCGGAAAATGCCTTACCCTGGCCGTTCAGGATGACCACAGAAACATTTGGGCGCGCTTCGATCTGCCCGAGAGCCTGAGCAAGTTCCTCCATCATCGCCAGGTCGATGACGTTCAGTGGCGGATTATTCAGTGCAATCCGCGCGACCGGCGGCTGCACGTCCAGTGTGAGGCGCGTGATCTTATTTGTCGCTAAGGTCGCCATAGCTTC
>Ga0070697_100000811_pt1 | contig 23439 bp, 22 predicted proteins | sample KBSK1501metaG_FD_65475 | JGI IMG/M metagenome (GOLD analysis project Ga0070697, IMG submission 65475) | Corn, switchgrass and miscanthus rhizosphere microbial communities from Kellogg Biological Station, Michigan, USA - KBS K1-50-1 metaG | ecosystem: Host-associated > Plants > Roots >... | reverse complement strand
TGCTGGTGTACGCACGTCTGCTTCATACACGACTCGATGCGCCATTCGAGCCGAGCCATGTTGTATGAGCTTCCCAAGAACTACTTCACACGCGAGAACTGGCAATCGTAAATGGGAACTCCAGGCGATGAGGAGGCAAATCGGAAGAGTGGCATCGCCTATGGCGCCGGGCTGGTGCTCTTTTCAGCAGTAGCCGCCTTTTGCGGTGCCGGTTGGTTAGCGGATCGCTGGCTGGGAACAAAGCCCTGGCTGCTGGTCGTGGGAACCGTCCTTGGCGCGATTGCTGGTTTCTATCAGTTCATCCGGCTGACGGCCAAACTTTAGGCAGAAGCGGAAGTCTCACTTTGTTGTTGGGGGTCTTTGAACGATTTCGAAGTCGCAGCTAATACTTTGCATGTTGAGGCAGCGGCTTAACCTTCTCGACGCAGGAGACCTTGAACACGAAATCAGCCCGCTCTTGATTTGAGCGAATTGGACGAAAGGGTGATTCGGTTGTCTGAGGCACTTCCGGCTGCTTATATGGGTTTGAGGCGGTGAACGTGCCAACGAATTCAACCTCTGCGGCTCGATAGTCAGCAACAATTACAGTGACATGAGGTCTGCCCCACCGCACTCCTGATTTGCGCGTCATCTCGGCCAATAATTTGACCGCCTTCGATTTCGAACAGGTTTGATAAGTCGGATCAAATTCCACCCAAAGGCTGTTGCTGTCACTACACGAGGAGCTAAAAAACTTCGAATCGTCCGTTCCGCAAACTGCATAAACGCCCCTGACACGGATTTCTTTGCCATCGTATGAGGCTGGGTTAGCAACCAGAGCACAATGTTCGACTGTGGGAATGTCCGGGACGGATACGACCGGGCCACCGCGTCCGAAGGTGGCGGCTACGACAAGAACAGCGAGAATTAACCCGGATGTGACAAACTGCATTTCAATAGGCTTATACACCCGCTACCCCTTCTAGTAAATCTTTCTCGCGCCCACCTCGACAATGACGCGATTTCCCGTGTAAAATCCCCAGCTTTACCAAGATCGCTTTGCTCATGCAAGACAGTCCCAACATCGAAGGTGGAACTATGCCGCCCGAACCCGCTAACAGCGGCGTTGAGGCGCGTATCTTCCGCACGATGGCCTTTGCGGTGGTGCTCGCAGTACTTATTAGCCTGCCGTTTACCACTTGGCGGACAACCGCTGGATTGTTGCTGGGCGGAATTCTTTCTCTGCTTAATCATCACTGGTTGAGCACTTCAACGGCAGCAGCGTTCACAGTCCTTATTCATGGAGCGAAGCCCAGACTGAAAGTGGCGCAATACATTCTCCGTTATCTCGTCATCGCCGCGCTGGTTCTTATCGCATACAAACTAAATCTCGTGTCGCTTGCGGCCACTATCGCTGGTTTATGCAGCTTCGTTGTTGCGCTGTTCGTTGAAGCTCTTCGAGAGTTTTATTTCGTTATTATTCACCGAGAGGAAACTAGTTAATGTTCTGGTTACAGGAAGCTGCGTCTAAAGGCGCGGAACACGCTGAGAAAGCCGAACAGGCTCCGATCATCGTGCAGTTGGTTAACCACTACTTTGGCGAGTGGGCGTACAGGTTTGAAATGGCCTACACGTACCCGCGCTGGGCGAAGTTCTTCGCCAAGTTTGGCACGACGCCCGAAGCGGTGTTTGGTCCTTACACACCGGAAACTGCGATCCCGTGGTACACGGTTATGTTTGTTATTGCCTGCATTCTTAGCATTGTCATTATCTGGATTCTTAAAGGTCAACTTTCAGAGGATGAACCTGGTTACGGACAACAAACACTCGAGGTTGGCGTACTCGCCGTCCGCAGTATGTTGGAAGACATTATTGGTCCGCAGGGACTGAAATACTTTCCAGTGGTACTAACTTTCGCGGTGCTGATTTTGGTTTCGAACCTGATGGGGTTATTTCCGTTGTTCATGTCGCCAACGGCCGCCGTCAGCGTGACCTTCGCTCTGGGTATTTCTTCTTTTCTTTACTACAACTGGATCGGCATCAAGGAGAATGGAATTTTCGGACACCTCAAACATTTGTGGGGCCCTATCTGGTGGATTGGACCGTTAATCTTTCCTATTGAATTAATCAGTAACTTCATTCGTCCGTTTTCGTTAGGCATTCGTCTTTTCGGTAACATGTTTGCCGACGAAAAAGTTGTACATACCGTGTCCACTCTGGCGCCCCCATGGACCTGGGTTGGCCCGCTATTGCTGATGCCGTTGAGCATCTTTGTGGCCTTCATTCAAACATTTGTATTCATCCTTCTTTCGCAGCTTTATTTGAGCGAGGTGTCGCACGCTCCGCACGAGGAACATGAGGAGCATGGCCATGGTGCTGAAGCATCTGATCACGGCCAGATACAACCTGAACACGCAGCTCTGGCAACTTCTTAATTGGTTAAGGTCGCGGGTCGAGCGATGCAGGCAGACGCGCTTGTAAACGTTGACACGCATGTTTTGGGAATGCGGACCGTTCAAAACTGAAAGCACAAACTGGCAAATTAGTTGTCCATTGATTAATTGCAGGTCTGTCTCGCAGGAGCGCCGTTGTAAGAGGGGCGGTGGATACCGGATGCAGGCGAAATTATACAATCCAGTTTTTTGCATCCAGGGTTTGCCGGCCAGCATAATTTCTGAGGTTTGAACCTCAGCAGGAGAAACCGAAAGATGAGAAAACTCAATTTGCTTTTCATGGCCATTGTGGGCGTGCTGTTTAGCGCGATGACCGTTCTCGCGCAGGCCCCAGCACCAGTTGATCATGCAGCGGACAGCAGCGCCGGCCTTAAGGCGATTGCAGCGGGTGTTGGATTTGCGATTGCCGTGGTGGGCGGTGCGATTGGCCAGTCGCGAATCGGAGCCGCAGCCTGCGAGGGTGCGGCGCGCAATCCCGGCGCGGCGGCCAAGATTCAAACAATGATGATTCTTGGTCTCGCGCTTATTGAATCGCTGGTGCTTTTTGCCTTGCTGGTTGTCTTCGCAAAGGTTTAGTTCTTAAGCCTGCAAAAAACAAAATGCGAGCGTGGTCGACTTGACTGCGCTCGCATTTCGTTTTTGTCACGACTTTGCTGCTGCCAAACTCATTGTGTTAGGCTGTGACTATTCTCCCGCAAAAAAACAGAAAGAGGCACTCACCTTTAGATGAAAGCTTGTCCGAAATGCGGAGCCGAGTATCCTGACACAACCACACTGTGTCCGGCCGACGGCATCGCGCTCGAAAAGACGGATGACAGTTTGCTCGGTCAAATTCTGGCCGATAAGTATCGCATTGATGAACGTCTGAGCGGCGGCGGCATGGGCACGGTCTACCGCGGCACACACATCTTGATGGACAAGACCGTCGCCGTCAAAGTATTGCTTCCCGCGCTGGCTGCCGACGAAAAGATAGTGGCGCGTTTTTCCAGGGAAGCGCGCGCCGCGTCAAAGATCTCTCATCCACATGCGCTGAGCGTGACCGATTTTGGCGAATCCGAAAACGGGGTTGTGTTTCTGGTGATGGAGTACTTGAGTGGACTGACGCTCAAGCAGCTCATTCGGCAGGAAGGCCCCATGCCACTGCCGCGCACAGTCGAGATACTTCGCCAGGTGGGAGGAGCGCTTGAAGCGGCTCACGCAGAAGGAGTCGTCCATCGCGATCTAAAGAGCGACAACATCATGTTGCTTAGCAGCTCCGGCACCGACTACGCCAAGGTACTGGATTTTGGCATCGCGAAAATCAAAGAGCCCGAGGGTACCTACAATCCTGGCCTGACTGCGCCCGACCTTGTGATTGGCACGCCGCAATACATGTCACCGGAGCAGTGCTCGCAGTCACCGGATATTGATGCGCGCACCGACATCTACTCGCTGGGCGTAATCCTCTACGAAATGCTGGTAGGGCATGTGCCGTTTACCGGTGGTTCGCCAACGGAGATCATGCTCAAACATTTGCAGCACCCTGCGCCATCGGTCCTGGATGAAAGGGACGATCTGCCGCCGGCGATCGGCCGCGTGATTGCACGGGCCTTGGAAAAGGGACCGCAAGATCGCTACCAAAGCGTAGGAGAATTGATTGAAGATTTTACGATTGCCGCGGGAATGGAACCCGCCGGCGTTTCGCCATCAGGAAGTCAGCCACGAGTGGAACTACCAGCCGCGCCGCAATCGGCGGACGAGATGGATGAAGAGACTTTGGTCCGGCGCCGGACCACCCGTCCGATGTCGCCTCCGATTTCTACGCCTGATCCGTCTCCCGGAGTCCCGTCGGTAGTCGTTCCTTTATCCGGTCAGACTCCGCCCAACATTTCCAGTTTCAATCCGTGGAAAATATTGATCCCGTCTGTGATTGGTTTGCTGGTGATCTTCGGAGTCATCTACGCGTTTTCACGCGACCCTCAGCCGACTGGTGCTGCTCCGACAGGCTCCCCGTTGGTCGCCGATCCCAACAGCAGTCCGGTGGAACCGGCGAGCCCGGCAACCGGGCAATCTGAAGCTGGGATCCCGTCTGGTGGAAATACGAATCAGACAGCCAACAGTAACGTAAACGCAAATGCTGCGGCTTCACCCGCTGCAGGTGAACTTCCGGGTGAAGTTGGCAACATTAACGGAAACGACAATTCAAACGGGAACTCAAATACTAAGAAACCCTCGCCATCGCCGATTGGGACGGTCGATGAAGAACCGCCTCCACCGTTGCCGACCGCAACCAATCCGCCTATTCCGAAACCGTCGGTGGCGCCCACGAACGCCTCGACTCCAGGTTTGCCGTAGGCGATCCACTAACGCTACTTAGTCCAGATCATTCTGTAGTCAGAACCCTGGCGTTACCGCTCGCGGTTCTGGCAGGCGGCTTGGATCATCTTCACTAGCCGAGCGTCGTCGGCGATGGAAATCTTAATCTCAAGAACGTAGCAAGGAAGCTCTATTTCAAGAGAAGCAAGTTTGAGCGCGTCTTTGGCGGTGGTTATCAGCCCGCTTGCCCCGTGATCTTTTGCTTCTTTAATTAGCCGGTTGAGGTCGGCCTGGTTGTAGTCATGATGGTCGGCAAACGCGCGCGTAAACACCGGCGAGTAGCCTTCCTGCCGCAGTTGATTGGAAAACGACTCCGGGTTTCCCACACCGCAGAATGCCGCGACTGGTTGGGCGAGCAAGCTTTCGTTATTGACGCTTTCCCCATTCAGCCAGCGAATTCCTGAAGTCGTCATCCGCGAGGTAAAAACAGGAATTGCGCCAGTCAAACGCTGAACGCTCTCCCTTAGCGAAACCATATCTTCGACTTGCTCGGTCCTGGTGATTACTATGCAATCGGCTCGCGACAAGCCTGCCCGTGGTTCGCGCAAACGTCCGTAGGGAAGCAAACGGCCACCGCCCCACGGATTTGTTGCGTCGATGGTCACGATGTCCAGGTCGCGCGACAGACGCAGATGCTGAAACCCGTCATCGAGCACGAAGACTTCAGTGCCGAGGTTCCTCATTGCCCATTCGCCGGCGGCGGCTCGATCCGGATTAGAAACTACGGCAGCAATACCGATAAGGTTACTGGCCAGGAGATAGGGCTCGTCACCCGCTTCCCGTTCCGAAGCGAGCAGCTTATTTCCGTCTGAGACTACGACCTGCGATTGTGGATTTGCGCGACCGTAACCTCTCGTTAGCACGCACGCCCTTTTACCTGTTTCGCGGGCCACAGCGATGCAGACCCACTCCACCAGAGGAGTCTTTCCAGTTCCACCAGTGGTCAGATTTCCGATGCTTATCACTGGTGCCGAAAGCTTGGAAACGGAGAACCAGCCACGCCGGTAACCGGTTATGCGCGCACGCGTGACGGCACTGTAAATCGCGCTGAGCGGAGGAAGGATTAATGACGCAAGCGGGTTCATACGATTGGTGCGCCGCCGGCTCGTAACGAGCCATGATTTGGTGATGCGTTTGCGGCTGAAGGGATCATCGAGTCAAGTGCTTGCAGTGTGCGCTCAGTGGCGCCGCGGTTTTCTGTCACCAGCTTTCGTGCCAGAGCGCCAATCTCGCGCGCCCTGGCTGGATTTACCAGCAACTCAGTAATCGTATTCCCCAGTTCAACAATTGTGGCTGAATCCGACATCGGTTGTAACTGGACGATAGCGCCTGCTTGTCTGAAAGTCTCGACGATTGATTGAAAATTGTAAGTATGGAAACCGACAATCACGGGCGCGCCTACAGCGGCGGGTTCGAGGACGTTATGCCCACCTGTCTTCGCAATGCTCCCTCCAACGAAGACAATCGAGGCTAGCGTGTAAACGGATCGCAGCTCACCGATGCTATCAAGGAGGATAACGTCGGCTAGTCCATCGGTTGCCGCTGGTGTCGCAGTCCTACGGACCCATCGCAATCCCGCTGTCTTGAGCAAATCGGCAACTTCTGCAAAACGCTCGGGATGGCGAGGCGCAATCATCAAGCGCGGTTTCGTTTCAGAGCGCTCGGTTACTTGTCTGAAGCTGTTCAGAATGAGTACTTCCTCCGGCTCATGCGTACTCGCCGCGAGAATGAGAGGCGAAGCGCCTAACCCGAAGCGTTCTCGAAACGCCGTGGTTAACGAATCAGTTTCCGGCATGGTGCCGGCGTCGAACTTCATGTTGCCAAAAACGAAGGTCTTGCCAGCGTCCATTCCCAGCGCCTGGAGTCGCTCGGCATCCGCTTCGGTCTGCATTATGGCCAGACTGAGTGAGCTGAGAACGCGAGCCATAAAACTTTTGATTATGCGGTAGCGCCGGAATGATTGTGCCGAAAGGCGGCCGTTTACCAGCGCGACCGGGATCTGTTGCTCCTTACACTCCCGCAGGAAGCCTGGCCAGAGTTCTGTCTCCATAACCAAAACAGCATCAGGGTTGATGGCCTTAAGTGTGCGGCGGACGACCCAGCGCCAGTCAAACGGAAAGTAGAAGACTTTGGCGGCATCATCTTTGAAGATCTCGCGCGCCAGATTTTGTCCCGTAAGTGTAATGGTGGAAATTGCGATCAGGGACTGAGGGAACCGCTTTTTGAGGCCCTGGACGAGGGGACGCGCTGCCTGGGTTTCGCCGACCGAAACACAGTGAATCCAAATCACTGGGCGGCCATTGGCCTGGATTGGCGGCAGTGAGCCCCAGCGCTCGCGAAATCCTGCGACATACTTGCCGTGCCGAGATGCATCGAGAAGAAAACGGGGGAGTAGGATTAGAAAGCCGAACGCAAGGAGAAGACTGTAGATGAAGTACATAGGTAGTCCTGCCTGCTAGAGTTGGCTTACTTCCAACGAGGCAGGGAAGACCTGACAATTGAAAATCTCTTCCGTCCCCCCCGGGAATACCTGCTACTTATTTACTTCGCCCGTTCAATGTAGCGGCCTTCCGTGGGATCGACACGGATACGATCGCCTTCATTCACAAAAGGTGGCACTGTGACCGTTACGCCATTTTCGAGAGTCGCCGGTTTGTTTACGTTGGAAACAGTTGCGCCCTTCAACGTGGGATCGGTGCGGGTTACGGTCAATTCCATCGAGGGTGGCAGGTCGATGCCGATTGGCGCCCCTTCATAAAACTCGGCCTGAATTTTCAGTCCTGGAGTCAACCACTGGGCGGCGTCGCCTAATTCATCGTCGCTGAGGGCGACCTGCTCGTAGTTTTCCGTGTTCATAAAATGGTGATGCGACCCGTCTGAATAGAGAAACTCCATCTCGTGCTGCTCGAAGATTGCACGTTCAACTGAATCCGACGAACGAAAGCGGTGTTCGAACGATGATCCCGTCTTAATATTCCTGAGCTTTGCTTGCACCATCGCCCTCAGATTGCCTGGGGTGTGATGCCTGAATTCCATAACTTTGCACGGTTCGCCCTCGAAAAGAATCATCATTCCGCGCCGAATTTGAGTTGCCTGAATAGCCATAGTCTTATATCAATCTCCGTCTAAATGATTTGTCTCGATAACAGAGCTTCTTATGTAAATTGCCGAAAACTTACAGGTAAGCGGCCCAGCCTGGTTTCGAATCGCGTAGTTTAGCGACCGTCAAAGGGCTTTGTCCAGCAGCGCCTCCAAAGGTGAAATCAGTTCTAACAGGCGCAGGCTTCGCGTTCCAAAACTAGTAAAAAGGCGGCCTCACCGGAAAACTGCACCGGATTAGCCACCTTTTTTGAGGAGCCCACCTACCTCGATTATCTAAACGCCCGAACGCGCAACCGGTTCCAATATCGATCAGAAGCAAGTCTAAGCGGCGCGCGTGCGCGGAACTCGGCGCTGCCGGGCGACCTGCTCAAGCCAGCGTTGAGCCTCGTCGTATCTGGCAAAGCGGCGCTCGTCGAGTCGAAATGCTGCGGTGTGGTAGTACCGGCGACCGTTAATCATCCTGGCGGCGTGTTTAATGTGGAGCATCTCGTGATAAATAATGAACTCCACAAACCATTCCGGCACTTGAGTTGAATCGAGGCTCTTGCTGATCACGATCGTGTCATACACGCGATCATGGTGACCAAGGATGCTTCGGGTCTTGCGTTGAGACCACGTTAGCGTTGGTTTTTCAAGACTGGACTCGAAGTAACGGCGATTGAGTTTGGCAAACATCTTGTCGAGATCGTAAGAATTGCCGCGAGCACTTGAAATCATTTTTCGGCCGCGGCCGCGGCGGGCAATATCCGACGAGCGCATCACATCTGGCGTCAAAGAGTATTCGCGGTAAGTTCGATCGTGAACCGGCGGAATTTTTTTCCCCAGCAACCGCGCTACCAGAACGAATGCGAGGGCGCGCATGACTTCCGGCGGACTATTCTTACAGATATCCGACAAACGCACGTAGACTTGTCCTGAACGCAACCTGATCGTATGGCGTAATCCGGCGTAGGGGTAAAAGCGCACATCCACCACCGGTAGCCCACGATTGCTACCCAGGTGATGGAAAGCGTCCAGGAAAAATTTCTTGACGTCAGTCATAGCCCAATACTCTGACAACTCACCGCCCTTGATAACCGACATTACCGCCTTCAAATATTATTCCCCGCGCTGGAAGAAGTAGGAACGCGCGTGACCATCACTCCGGCCGAAGACCCGAGGGGCTGGGGTTTCTGATAGCTGGAGGCCGCTATATTACGGAGAACCCCCGCCGAGCGTCAATTGATCCTGGAAAGAGCGAAAAAACCTTAGGAAAACTGCGTTTTCATCAGCGCGGCAGCGCCCGAAACAACCAGCGTCAAGGTGCCTTTGTTATTCAGAAAAGCAACTCTGAACTGGCGGGTCAGCCCACTTCCCGGGCCGAACAATCATCCTGCAACGGCTGATGTAAATGTTTGCAGGAGTGTGAATTATCCTGGCGACCCCGGGCATGAAACTTCGCAGTTCTAATGTTTGCAGGGCGACAAACGATTCCTTTATACTGCGAGACGGTCGCCGTTTAGTTAACTTTGATGGTTTTTCGAACAGAGAACTTGATGCCCCGTCGCAATCCAACCCTCCAAGCCACAGCAAAAAGCAGTCTGGATGCGCGCGCGCAAGCCGTGCTTGCGGCTGTGATCAAGGAGCACTTGGTCACCGGCGAAGCCGTGGGTTCACTGGTTCTGGCAGAGCGCTTTACCAAAAGTCCCGGTTGGAGTTCAGCCACCATCAGAAATGTCATGGGTGAACTTGAGGAGGCAGGACTTGTCGAACAGCCGCACACGTCCGCAGGTCGTGTGCCGACGGATCAGGGTTATCGCTACTACGTCGACCATATCCTTGAAGAAACTCGACTCTCTCGCGCCGACCTGCGAGCAATCGACAAAGTGTTCACTTCGAGCGGAGTCGATTCTGCTACTTCTTCGGATCGCATCATGGAGAAGATGTCTCACGCGCTCTCCGAGCTTTCCACCAACGTAGGCATAGTCGTCTCGCCATCCCTCGCCGAAAACCGCTTGAGTCACATTGAATTCGTGCAGCTCTCGGATAAACGAATTCTCGTTGTTCTAGTAACAACCTCAAACAGCATCCACAATAAGATCATCCGGCTCGAAGACAATCTTACCCAGGAGGAACTCGAACATACCGCGCGTTATCTGAATACGGAGTTTAGTGGCAAGAGCCTGCTGGCTATTCGAACCGAGATTCTCGAAATGATGCGAGAGGAAAAGGCCCTGTACGACCGCCTGCTGAGGAATGCGATTCTACTCTGTGACATGAGCCTGGAAGGTGAAGAGCCTGGCAGCGGAGACGTTTACGTCGATGGAGCGTCAAATTTCCTAAGCAAACCCGATTTTGTTGATGTTGATCGAATGCGTGAGTTGTTTCGAACGTTTGAGGAAAAGTCTCGCCTAATCAAGATCCTGAATGAGTGTGTGGCTCGCGAACAGCCTACCATGTGGGGAGATGTTCATGTTGTCATTGGCAGGGAACATCCCATCTCCTCGCTGAGAAACTGCACGCTCATCACCGCCCCCTACCGTCTTGGTTCAAACGAACACCTGGGCACACTGGGTGTAGTCGGCCCAATGAGGATTGAGTATTCTCGTATTATGGCTATGGTAAACTACATGGCGCGGCTCATTGAGCGCCGTTTGAATGAAGAAGCGCACGGTTAAGCCCTACCAAACTTTGAACGAACATACTAATTGATGGCTCCTGAAGGAAAAGATAGGTCAAATATTCCGATCAACTTTCTTGATTCGGACGGTGAAGACGCTTCGGACGCCGGAGCAGATCAGGAAATCGACGAATTGTCCGATGACGACGTTGAGTTGATGAATGCTATGGACTCCGAGGACGACACAACCGCCGGCGACAATGACGTGTTTGAGCTGGACGATGAGTTCGATCAGCCTTTGCCTCCGGCCAAGGGATCCACCGGCGACCTCGCGCTAAACATGGGCGGGCCCGAAGTAGCGGAGTTAGTTGCCACTAGAGCGGAGTTGAAACGACTCGAAGGTGAAGTCAAAGAACTGAGAGACAGCCTGGCGCGCCGGCAGGCGGATTTCGAGAATTATCGTAAACGAATGGAGCGCGAACGCTCAGACACTTTCAACCGCGTGGTCGTCGACATTGCGGCCAAGCTCCTGCCAGTGCTGGATAATTTGAAAAGGGCCTTGGAGACAGAGGCTTCGGTTGAGGCGAGCGAGTCGGATGAATTTCGGCACTTCCTCAGCGGCGTGGATCTTATTTACAAGCAGCTTAACGGCGTGCTTGATGCGTTGGGCGTCAAGCCGGTCTTAGCCGAAGGGGAAATATTTGATCCACATCTTCACGAGGCAGTAGTCACGGAACCTACGGACGACTATGAACCTGACACCGTTATACAGGAGATAGTGCGCGGCTTCCGGGTTGGCGACAAGTTAATTCGTCCGGCACTCGTAAAAGTAGCGGTCAAGAAGTAAAGGGCGCTAACAGTACAATACTTTAAAGAGAAAAAATGGGAAAAGCGATCGGCATAGACCTGGGAACGACGAATTGCTGTGTCTCCGTTCTGGAAGGCGGAGCGGTTCAGATTGTCCCCAACAAAGAAGGTGGACGGACTACGCCGAGCGTGGTTGGTTTTACTGACAAGGGAGAGCGTTTGGTCGGACAGATAGCCAAGCGCCAGGCTGTGACCAATGCGGTAAATACTGTTTATGCCGTGAAGCGCCTAATCGGACGGAAATATAACTCCGCCGAGGTGCAAAAGATGCGCGAGACAGCGGCGTTTGAAATTGTCGATTCTCCAAACGGCGACGCGCGCGTGCGCGTACAGGGTCGCAGTTATAGCCCACCTGAATTGTCGGGAATAGTCTTGCAACGTCTGAAGGCCGCAGCCGAGGATTTTCTTGGCGAGCCGGTAACCGACGCGATCATCACCGTTCCAGCTTACTTTGACGACACGCAGCGTCAGGCTACGAAGGATGCGGGAAAAATAGCCGGGCTGACCGTTGAAAGAATCATCAATGAACCAACAGCTGCTGCGCTGGCGTACGGCCTGGGCAAGTCTGAAGTTGAGCGCATTGCGGTTTACGATCTTGGCGGCGGCACCTTCGACATCTCGATCCTGCAGATGAACGACGGCGTTTTCGAGGTACTGTCGACTTCAGGGAATACGTTCCTTGGCGGTGAAGACATCGACGAGCGCATCATGAACTGGATGGCCGATGAGTTTTTGAATGACACCGGAATTGATCTTCGAAAGGATCGGCTGGCGTTACAGCGGCTCAAGGAAGTAGCAGAGCGAGCCAAGTGTGAACTCTCTTCTGCGGTCGAAACCAATATCAACCTTCCTTTCATCGCCGCCGATACCACCGGCCCGAAGCATTTCAATAAGACGATGACCCGGAGCGAGTTTGAAGATTTGATCGTAGATTTGATCGATCAAACTATCGACCCTTGCCGTAAGGCGCTCGAGGACGCGAAGTTGCAACCCGCCGATGTGGATAAGGTGATTCTGGTGGGCGGGCAAACGCGCTCGCCGATTGTGGAACGCACCGTGGAGAAGATTTTCGGCAAGAAAGCTTCAGCGGAGATCAATCCTGATGAGGTTGTGGCCATGGGCGCGGCGATTCAGGGCGGCGTGTTAACTGGCGAAGTAAAAGACATTGTGCTTCTCGACGTTTTGCCGTTGAGTCTGGGACTCGAAACCCGCGGCGGCTTATTTACCAAGATCATCGAGCGAAACTCAACCATCCCTTTGCGCAACAGCCTGACATTCACCACGGTGGTCGACAATCAGACGTCCGTGGAGATTCATATCTTGCAGGGTGAGCGCGAAGTGGCTCAAGGAAATCGTTCGCTCGGGAAGTTTGAATTAGTAGGCATCCCTCCCAGCCCAAGGGGCGTTCCTCAGGTGGATGTTGCTTTCGAAGTTGATGCAAATGGTATCGTGTCGGTATCGGCTCAGGACAAGACAACAGGTCGCGAGCAGCAGATGCGTATTACGCCGACTTCCGGACTCGCGCCTGACGAAATCCAGCAACTCATAATGGAGGCCGAGGGGTTTGCTGATTCCGATCGTTTAGCAAAAGAGATCGTGATATTGCGCAATAAGCTGGAATCGCTGTTGCGGAATACAGAAAAATCGTTCGCCAAGTTTGGTGGGGCGCTTTCCGAAAATGATCAGGAGATAGCTGAGCGCATCTTCAGCGAAGCCGAAGCGGCCCTCGGCGGCGAAGGAAAAGAGCCAATTAGCAAAGCCCTAACCGGGCTCGAGCGAGTTGCTGGCCAGCTTACTTCCGCAATGATGGATCCCACCGGCGAGGCCGCGCTAAAAGGCCTGGATAACGATTCGTAGAATTGCAAATTCTTAATCAAACAATTAATAAATAGCACGAGAGGTTTTTAGGACATTCGAGATGAGTAAACGAGATTATTATGAGGTATTAGGCGTTGACCGTACTGCTACGGATCAAGAGTTAAAGAGTGCCTACCGCCGTTTGGCGAGAAGTCATCATCCAGATACGAATCAGAACGATCCTGCTGCTGAAGAGAAGTTCAAGGAATTGTCAGAAGCCTATAGTGTGCTTGCTGATGCCACCCAACGGCAGCGTTACGATCACTTTGGACATGCCGGCGTATCCAGTGGCGCCGGGCAGGCCTGGGGAGCGCCCGGTTTCGGTGGCATCGAAGATATCCTCGGGGACCTTTTTGGGTTCAACGACGTCTTTGGCGGTGGCCGCGGAGGCTCCCGCCGCACGGCCGCGCAGCGCGGCGCCGATCTGCGCTACGACCTCGAGATTACGCTCGAAGACGCCTACCACGGAATGACTGCGCAGCTGCGCATCCCGCGTCTTGAAACTTGCGAAAGCTGTAAGGGAAACGGAGCGGCGAACGGCACGCAACCCGAAAACTGCGCCAACTGCGGTGGCACCGGCCAGGTCCGTTACCAGCAGGGATTCTTTTCCGTGGCGCGAACCTGTCAGCCTTGTCGTGGCGCTGGTCGCGTCGTGAAGCATCCGTGTACAGAATGCCGGGGCGCGGGGCGTCTCGAGCGCGAAAAGCAGATGGAAGTAAAGATTCCGGCGGGCGTGGAAACTGGTTCGCGACTGCGGGTCCAGGGTGAAGGAGAGTCTGGCACGCAGGGCGGACCAGCCGGCGATTTGTATGTCGTCATCCATCTCGCCGAGCACGAGCGGTTCGAGCGGCAGGGAAGTAATCTCTATGCTTCGCACCCGGTGACCTTTGCGCAAGCAGCCTTGGGCGCGGATGTGCACGTGGCGACGATTGAAGGCGAAGAGAAGATCAAGATTCCGACCGGCACGCAGACGGGCACCGTCTTTCGCATCAAAGGCAAAGGTATGCCGGTGCTTGGCGGTCGCGGTCGCGGCGATTTGTTCGTTTCTGTGAGCGTCGTCACGCCAACATCGCTCACGCGCGAACAGCGAAAACTTCTTGAGCAACTTGCGGTTGTTGAAAACAAGGATCTGGAAGACAAGGGTTTGGTCGACAAGGTTCGCGACATTTTCGGCTAACTTTTGGAGTGCGGTGACCTGTCACCGCTTTGGCCAAGGGCGGCTTGACGCCCTGCACTTCGAATTGTTCAACTCTGCACCGGTCGCGACAGGTCGCGACCGAGGAAAGCGGTGACAGGTCACCGCCCTCCAAAACAACGGAGCACGATATGAAGTATTTCCCCCACGTTCGCTTTTCGTTCCTCCTTCTCGCACTTTTTTTAATCGCTTCTTTTTCGGTCGTCCAGGCGCAAGACGGCATGCAGCGCTGGCAGAGTTTCGATTTTGCCAGCTCAGCGCTAAAGCCGGCTGATATCGCCAAAGTTCCGCTTGAGGACTTGAAGCTGCTGCGCGGCATTGTGTTCGGACGGCATGGCCGAGTTTTCAAGGACGCGGAAATTCGCACTTACCTGCAAGCGCAGGATTGGTACAAAGCTAATCCTGATTTTAACAATTCGATGCTCAACGCGACCGAGAGCAATAACCTCGACCTTATTCGCGTCGCTGAGGCCAGTAAACATGCGACAGTTCAGCCCGGGGATTTGCGCTACTGGGTCACGCGAACTTTAACGCCAAAGAAGCTTGGCCTTCACAGTGGCGCTGAGTGGCGAGTCTTGCGCGCCGAAGTTGAGGCCATTCACGGCAAACGTTTTGGCGAGGCATGGCTGCAGCAATATTTTGATGAGCGCTATTGGTATAAGCCGGTCGACACCTACGACGCCAAGTCGCTTTCGTCGATAGAACAAAAAAACCTGGCGACGATTGCCGCGGCGCAAAAGAAGTCGCGCAAAGTGGCTTTAGCGCCCGGTGATATGGAGTTGTTTGAAAACAAGCTGATTGCGGCGCAGATGCTGCGCGGGTTGAGTCTTAATGAGCTGCGCCTGCTGCGTAATGAGATTTACGCGCGCCATGGTCGTCAGTTTCAGGCCCAATGGCTTTCGCAGTATTTTTACAGCCAGCCGTGGTATCAGCCGGATGACAACTTTAAAGACGAACAATTGACTGGATCTGACAAGACAAACGTGGAAACTATCGTCGCCTACGAGAAGAAGATCCACGATGAACTTGCCAGCAAGCCAATCACGCGAAGTCTGCTTGAGGGTCTATTTATTGAGGACGCCGTGAAAATGCGCCAGGAAATCTATGCGCGACGCGGCAAAGTCTTCACCAAGGAGCAGTGGTTTCAAACTTACTTTGAGAGTTTCGCCTGGTACAAAGCCGACCCACAGTATAACGACGCGAAATTGAGCGAATTGGAGAAGCGGAACATCGCAACAATTGCCGCCTATGAGAAAAAGGCGGTGAGCGCCGAGAGCCTCATCGAGGGTTGATAAGGCCCACTCCGGTCTCGCGTGCCGAGACAAGAAACAGTAGGCAGGAAGCAGTAGGCAGTAGGCAGTAAGCAGGTCTGGAGGCGAGCATCTTTCAATGGTGCTCGCCTCTTCATTTGGCGTAACGAATTTTGGAGTGCGCTGACCTGTCAGCGCTTTGGTCGTCGCGACCGGTCGCGACATTGCAGGGGCCTTTCACAGGCGATAACGGACTTTCGCTTTCCTTAGCGCATCCTCTTCATTGTCGACGTTTTGCAAACGTAGCGTCACATCCGCATTCAGATCGAAACCGTCACGTTCGCCCGCCTGTAACTTGACCGTACCAGCCGCCGCAATCATCGCGGCATTATCAGTTGAGAGATGAGCGGAAGGGAAGTAGGCGGGAATTCCCAGGCGTTCCGCCGCAGCGCTCGCCGCCTCGCGCAAAGCGTTATTACAGGCAACCCCGCCGGCGACTATTAAGGTCTGCGGCGCATATTCCGCTGCCAGGCGCTCCGTGGTTCCTACCAAAGAACGTACAACCACGCTCTGAAAACTGGCGGCCAAATCTTTAATCGCCGCCGACGGTTCTTCCCCATTTCGCACCGGTTGCAATCCGGTCTCGCGTACGTGTTTGGTAACCGCGGTCTTCAAACCACTGAAACTAAAATCCGCTGAGCCATCGCCCATGCGTGGGGTGGAAAACTTAACCGCTTTCGGATTTCCTTCACGCGCCAGCTTCTCGATGATTGGCCCGCCCGGATAACCGAGTCCCATCATCTTTGCTACTTTGTCGAAGGCTTCGCCGGCGGCGTCGTCGCGCGTGCGGGCGAGGACTTTATACTTTCCCGGACTGGGGACCAAAAACAAATTGCTGTGACCGCCGGAAACGATTAACGCGAGGGCCGGATACTCAACCGGCGGGTTGCCAAAGGCGACTGAATACACATGGCCTTCGATGTGATTCACTCCCACCAGCGGCTTGCCCAGGGCAAAGGCCATCGCCTTTGCATAGGACACGCCCACCAGCAGCGAACCGACCAGTCCGGGTCCAACTGTTACGGCGATGCCGTCAATCTCCTTCGGCTGCATGTTGGATTGTGAAAACGTCTCTTCAACGATCGGGACAATCTTGTCGAGATGTTCGCGAGAGGCGAGTTCCGGCACGACGCCGCCAAAGCGTTGGTGAGTTTTGATTTGCGACGCGATAACCGAAGAGACGATTTCGCGGCCATCGCGCACGATTGACGCGGCGGTTTCATCGCAGGACGTTTCAATTCCGAGAACCAGCATGAGGGGATTCTAACAATGATTGAGCAAAGCGGCGACTGAGCGCTGAAGGTTCATTTAAGAGCGGGGGCAAGCCCGCCTTCCTGACCTTGAGATTCTTCAGTTGAGCTGAGATCTTCAGGTTTGACGGCTTTCAATGTCGGAGCAAAGGGTCAAGATACGTAGTCTCATGGTCTGGAAGGGGGGCTCGCCCCCGCTCTTTCTGTTTCGATGTCGTAGAAGCTCAGTGCGGAGTCTCCCTGCTTCAGAACTCGATAGCGCCTCAGGTCTCCAAGCGTGTCAGGCAGCTCATTCTTGTGGTGGTGCTCGACGATCAGCAAACCGTCTTCAGTTAACAAACTGGACGAGCGCGCGCCGAAGATATCGAGAATCGGTGTGTGGTCTGTAGCGTAAGGTGGATCGAAAAAGGCAATGTCCCAGGGCTTCCCTGAGTCGGGCTGCTTCGAGACGAACCGACGCAAGTAGTCCAGCGCCTCCGACTGAATGACTTCACTTTCGCCGCGCTCAATCCGACAAAGCTCGAGGTTCGCTTTGATTAGCGCGCACATCGCTCGCGAGGTATCGACGAAGGTAACGTGGGCCGCCCCGCGAGAGATGGCTTCGATCCCCACTGCTCCCGAACCGGCGCAAAGATCGAGAAAGCGGACCCCGGCGATTCGTGGCGCAATTACGTTGAAGAGAGTTTCGCGGAGACGATCCGAGGTCGGCCGCACTTCAAGCGAAGGCGGACTCTTAAGGTTTCGACCTCGAAATTTGCCGGCTATGATTCGCAAAAGAAAGTTTCGAGTTTCAAGTTTCAAGTTTCAAGTCCGCGAGAAAAACTTGGAACTTGAAACTTCTATCCCACAGCCGCGAGTCCAAACCGCGCATCCGAGCGCACGCGTTCAATCAGCTTCAGAGTCTCGGCTGACTTCTCGCCTTTCGCCAGATAAAATTCTGCTTCCTTGCGGGCACCCTCGATGAATTGCTGATCACGAACGAGGTTCGCGACGCGAAACTCCGGCAGCCCTGATTGCCGCGTGCCAAGCAATTCCCCGGGGCCGCGTAACTCGAGATCCTTTTCAGCAATCACAAAGCCGTCGTTGGTCTTTGCCATGATGCCGAGTCGCTCAACCGCGACCGCGGTCTGTTTGTCAGACGTCAGCAATACGCAATAGCTCTTTTCGGCGCCGCGACCGACACGCCCGCGTAGTTGATGCAGCTGCGAAAGTCCAAATCGTTCCGCATGTTCCACGATCATTACCGATGCATTGGGAACGTCAACGCCAACTTCAATAACGGTCGTGGAAACCAGTATTTGAATTTCGCCGCCCACAAAGCGTCGCATCACGTCCTCTTTGTCAGCGGTCTTCATTTTGCCGTGTATAAGTCCGACAGTGAGTCGGGGAAAGACTTTGTCACGCAGGTACTCATATCTTTGCGTGGCGTCTTTCAAATCCATCTTCTCTGACTCTTCCACCAGCGGATAAACGACGTAAACCTGACGGCCGGCGCCCACTTCACTCGCTATCAACTGCTTAACCTCGGGCCGCTGCTCTTCGCCGAAGACGCGCGTCTCAATTGGCGTTCTTCCGGGCGGCATCTCGTCAATCACAGAAACGTCGAGGTCGCCATAAATTGTCATGGTAAGAGAACGCGGAATAGGAGTAGCAGTCATTACCAGCACGTCGGGATTGAAACCACGCGCTCGTAATTCGGCGCGCTGCATGACTCCGAAACGGTGTTGTTCATCAATAACCGCCAGGCCGAGATTCTTGAACGAGACTGCCTCCTGAATGATTGCATGCGTGCCAACGCAGGCGTGGATGTCGCCGGCGGCAAGTTCCACCTGCAGTTTTCTTTTCTCCGCGCCGCGCAGCGATCCCGTCAGTAGCTCTACGCGGTACGGCGACTTTGCGAGCAGGCGTTTGATATTGCGCGCGTGTTGTTCGGCGAGGATTTCAGTCGGAGCCATCAGCGCCGTTTGATAGCCGTTTTCCATTGTGGCCAGCATGGCAATAAGCGCGACGATAGTTTTGCCGCTGCCGACATCGCCTTGGAGCAGTCGGTTCATCGGCGCATCCGACTTCAAGTCCTTGAATATCTCTTTGACTACGCGCCTTTGCGCATCCGTCAACTTAAACGGCAGTACTGAACCGATCCTCAGCTTGGTCGCCTGATCGAGTTTGATTTTGGTTCCTTTTGCTTCCTTTACCCGGCGGCCGCGCTTCAGGCTGATGCCCAATGCAACCCAGAAGAAGTCTTCAAAGATGAGCCGCAAGTGCGCCGGACTTCTGGCCTGGTCGTAGAGCGCGAGCGGTGTGTCTTCTGCTGGGAAATGAATGCGGCGCAGAGCCTCCGAGCGGCTGATAAGCTTTTTCCGTCGCAGCAACTCAGCCGGCAGGGTTTCTGGAATCACGGAATCGGGGAGCAGCGCCAGCACTGCGTGCATGATCTCGCGCAGACGTTTTGAACTAAACTCGCCCAGCTTTCGGTAAATCGGTACGCGACGTCCGGAGTGAATGGCCGTAAGCGCCGGATCGCTGCCGTCGATCGCATCAAGTTCAATCGACTTTTTTGCTTTACTATCGAATTCCGGCATCGCTTCTGGTTCCGTCCCTGTTGGAGCGCTTGCGGCGGGCAGCATCTCGAGTTCATCCGCCGGTTTGTTGAGCTTTAGCGAGAAAGTTGCCCGACGCTTGTCCCAATCCCAGCGGCCAAAAGTTATGAACCGCGCGCCGCGTGTAAATCGCTTGGTGTAATAGTTAATGATGTCGTGTGCATGCGTTCCGGAGACAAACCACCAAACAACGATGGGACGGCCGGTCTTTTCGGGGTCCGTAGCAGTCACTTCGAAAATATAAAGGCTGGAGCGCCCGTGCGAGCGCCGGTTCTTTACTTGAAAAGCTCCGGCGATCTTGACGACAAGTTCCAGTGACGCCTCCATCCCGTGAGTTAGATCGCGTATGTGCGCCGGACTTGAGCGATCTTCGTAACGCATAGGGAGGTAGCTCAGCAGGTCCTCAACGGTCGCACTGCCTGGATCTTTCTTGTTGGAGTGAGCGGCGACCTCTAAAGCGAGTTTGCGGGAGAGAGTTTGGCCGAAGCGCGGTAGTCCGTATTTGTAAAGTTCTTCGACCTGAGTTTGGAGACTGAAAAGAGGCGGCATTCGCGCTGGATCATAGCATAGCCGTAGCGCTGGGATTTCGTCGTCTAACGAGACATCGCAGGACTTGAGTGAACCAGGTATCTTGCATTAACGTTCTTATTACTAACCATGAACAGACTCGAATCATTGGCTGAGAAAAGGCTGCGCGAGGCGATCGAGAACGGAGAGTTTGACGACTTGCCGGGCAAGGGTGAGCCAATTGACTTGCGAGAGAACCCTTTTGAGGACCCGGATCTCCGGACAGTCCATCGCTTGTTGCGAAATGCCGGCTTTGCGCCAGCCTGGATTGAGGAGCGGAAAGACATCGATGCGGAATTGGCGGCGGCCCAAACGAAGTTGACCAGGGCCTGGGCAATGTTTGGCCCGGGAGGAAAGGCACCGTCTGAAGCCGAGTGGGAAAGAACGGTGAAAGAGTTTCGCGAGCAGGTGTTGGAACTCCAACAGCGAATCAGGATTTACAATCTCAAGGCGCCGGCCGCCGTCTTTCATCGCAAGCAAATCGACGTCGAGAAGATTGTGGAGTCGATCAAGGGTAACGCAAACTGTTAGTTTGCGAGGCGCGGCCGGCGCGGCTTGAATGATCAAGAATCGTCGCAAACTAACAGTTTGCGTTACATTAAGAACATGGTTTGGGAAAAACAAGTGACTTCGGACAACGAGCTGACGGAAAAAACGCGGCAGCAACTTACACAAGTTCGCACGGCATTATTGCGGCTACACAAGACGCTACTTGATTTTGAACGCAACGCCTATGAGCGCGCGCACGACAAAATCGCGAACAGCTATGCGTTTCTGCAACTGGTGATGAGCGATCCTTGGTTTGCCTGGCTGCGGCAGCTATCGGAACTCATTGTCGAGATGGACGAACTGCTGGCTTCGAAGGAGCCTCCTCGGGAGGCTACGGCGGTGGCCCTGATTCGGCAGGCGAGCATCCTACTTACCCCATCCGAGTCAGGCAGTGAGTATCAGAAGAAATACTTCACCGCGATGCAGCAATCCCCGGAGGTTGTGCTGGCACATTCGGAGTTTGCTGGCTTGCTGGGTCCGGCAAGACTGTCGAAAGAGATTCACTGAAGAGGAAGCCACAGATAAACACGGATTCAGTCAAAAAGAACTGTTTAGACAGGTTCGAAGAGTAAATAACGATCTCAGCCTTAGCTATTTGTAGATCTCGTTTATCCGAGTGCTGCTTTAGTTTGGTATGAGTTAGGCATTACCACTCGACGAGCACCGCACAAATACGGAACCGGGAGCGGTAGCGACCGGGTGGTAGTTTGACTACGAATCGAGTTGTAGATGCGGGCTTGTGTGTGTCCTAAGTTTATCCCGGTCGCTACCGCTCCCGGTTCCGTATTTGTGAATCGTGAATTCAGGAAATCTGCGTGGCTCGTCCAAACTGAACCACTACTTTTGTCCGTGTCCATCGGTGGCCGAAGAGCCTAGTTAGTGGTTGCTTCGACTTTCGCGCAGTGCTGATCGAAGGCCTGGGTGAGTTCGCCTGCGACCTGTGACGCGTCTCTGCCTTCGATCTGGCGGCGCTCCATCATGTAAACCAGTTTGCCGTCTTTTAGCAGGGCGATAGAAGGCGAAGACGGCTCGTAGCCGGTAAAGTAGCTGCGCGCTTTTTCGGTAGCTTCAATATCCGCGCCCGCGAACACGGTCGCAACCTTGTCTGGCCGCACGCTGTGTTGCAGTGCGCGAGCAATCCCCGGCCGAGCTTTTCCCGCTGCACAGCCGCAGATCGAGTTAACAACGACCATCACGGTACCTTCGCTGTCCTCGATCGTCTTTTGCACATCTTCGGGCGTGCGTAATTCTTCAACACCGATTCTGGTTAATTCCTCACGCATCGGGCGAATCATCAGTTCTGAATATGGCATGTCTTTCTCCTGTTAGTTACGGATCTGATTATTTGGAAGCGATTGTAACACGATGAGCGCTAGGGCAGGACCCCAGGGCGAAGCTCGGGCTTGATGCAGTTTGAGCTTTGCCTACATTCATCGCGCGGTCTTATGAGGTCAGTACCACCTCGCGGTAGCGGGTGGGTGCTGCGGTTAGTCCACTCAATAGTATGTAATTAAGGCTCGTACAGTATGTAATTAAGGCTCGTACACCCACCCGCTACCGCGAGGTGGTACTGACCTCATGGGACCGCTACCCACGCTTATCTAACTGCATTAGTACCCAAAGCTGGGTTACTCAACCACGATCATTGGGCGCAGTTCGCGAAACTTCCGATCGCTAATGCCGCGCACCATCATCAAGTGTTCCGCGCGACGAAAGGGCCCATATTGCTCGCGATGCGCGACGATTCGTTCAGCAATGCCCTGGCCGACTCCTGGTAGTTTCTCCAGTTCCTGCGGCGAAGCAGTATTGATGTTTATTGTTGAGGCTCGTTCAGCCCTTGGTAAATCCGGACGCAACCGAGCGGCCGAGTTCGTTGGACGTGGAAGCGTGGCGCAGGCTGAAGCCGAGAGGATTGTGGCGAGGATGACCAGAGCAATTGATGGCGACTGAAACTTTGCTGGTGGGAGATTCTGTTTCACGTATGCAAGTCACGGTTCGTGAAGGCTTTGTAACTCTGCCGCTCAGGTGTGCACAATGCCAAAAGTCCAATGACTCCAAAAGTTCGTATGTTTTATGCGGCGTTGTCCACAGATTTTTCCACAGCTTGCGTGGAAAAATGTTTCGAACTAGTTTCAAGTTCCAAGTTTCAAGTTTCAAGTTTTTAGACCTAAAGTCGTGTTTGGCCGACTCACAACATCGCTGCGGACTTGAAACTTGGAACTTGAAACTTGAAACTAATCTTCGCTTTCGTCCCACTGAGCAATCATCTCGTAGGCACGGCCGAGTACTGGACGCGGGCGTGATCCATCAGCCTGCCCGATCAGTCCTTCGCGTTCCATGATGTCGAGAATCGCGGCGGCGCGGCCGTAGCCAATGCGCAGCCGGCGTTGGAGGACCGAGGTCGACGCTCGCTTCATCTCAACGCAAATTCGAAGTGCCTCTTCAAAGAGTTCGTCATGTTCGCCTGTGCCTTCTTCAAGGCCGAGCGCTTCTTCCTCGGATTGGGTGATCGTTTCGTTGTATTCCGGTTTTGCCTGAGCTTTGGCATGGGCGACGATTTTGCCAATCTCCGTTTCGTCGACGTAAGCCCCGTGCACGCGAATGAGGCGCGAAGTGCCGGGCGGTAGAAACAGCATGTCACCGCGGCCGAGCAGATGTTCTGCTCCGTTAGTATCGATAATCGTGCGCGAGTCCACTTTGGACGAAACCCGGAAGGATATACGCGAAGGAAAGTTCGCCTTGATCAGACCCGTAAT
>Ga0070697_100000810_pt1 | contig 23469 bp, 20 predicted proteins | sample KBSK1501metaG_FD_65475 | JGI IMG/M metagenome (GOLD analysis project Ga0070697, IMG submission 65475) | Corn, switchgrass and miscanthus rhizosphere microbial communities from Kellogg Biological Station, Michigan, USA - KBS K1-50-1 metaG | ecosystem: Host-associated > Plants > Roots >... | reverse complement strand
GCCAACCATAATATTTTCGGTAAATGTCGATGATCGGCAGAATGATCAGATCGGCGTAAATAAACGCAATGACGCCGCCAAAGCTGATGCCGCCGTTCCAGAGCACAGCGGCGAGCGGAATATTGCCAACAGAACAAACAAACGACAAGACCGCGACCAGCGGTCCAACGATCGGTCCCCAGATCGTCGCTGCCACCGGGTGCGAAGCTAAAAAGAACTTTTGCCAAAAATCTTGTGGCACCCACGCGGCGAGGGCGCCGGCGAGCAAAAGTCCGCCGACGATGTCTTTCCATACTGCCACTACATCCATCACAAAATAGTGACTGGTAGCGGTGATGCCTTCGCGGGAAGTGAGCCGTTGCCAGAACGAGCGGTCGTTCTCCACGCTCATGTCCATTTCGGCGTGTCCTTCCATGACTCCTTTGATTCCCTGGTCGGCTTGCTCTCTCGCTTCTCGCATGAGTTTGCGCGACAAAAATATTCTGAACAGGACCGCCATGATTACGACCATCAGCGGACCGCCAGCGAACTCCGCCAGAGCGAATTGCCAACCCATCAACACGATCAAAATGATACTCAGCTCGGCTACCAAATTGGTGGACGCAATCTCGAACGCCATCGCCGCGGTAAAATCGGCACCCTTGCGAAAAATCGATCTCGCGAGCGCAACGGCCGCGTAGGAGCATGACGATGACGCTGCGCCAAGGCCGGTCGCGATCGCCAGCGTCTTCGGAGAATCGTCCGGCAGCAGCTTGCTCATCTCCGCTTTCGAAATGACTGCCTGGACAACGCCAGAAAGGCCAAACCCCAAGATCAGCGGCCACAAAATCTCCCAAAACATGGCAAACGCCATCCAGAGAGCGTGGCCAAGGGCAGAAACTAAGTTCGTCATGGCCCTACCCCGGGAACTACTTATCCGGAGGTGACGCCTTGACCACTAATATCCCTTGGCGTCATGCAGCTGCCTTTGCGGTTTCCATTTCTGCGGTGTATTTGCCGAACCGCGCTTTACTGTTGCACGAGGCGCGGTGATGGAATGCCCGCTGCGCATGGGCGACATTCGCTTGATCGCCTTTCCAGGTTTTGAGCACCGGAGCTTGTAAAGCGCGCCCAAAAGAAAAACTCAGTTCCCACGGCGCGCGGCCCAGACGATTCATCGCGTTGAGATGTTCTGTGGCTTGCAAATCGCTCTGCCCGCCTGAGAGAAAGACAAGACCTGGGACAGCCGCGGGCACCACGCGCTTCATGCAGCACAAAGTGGCTTCAGCGACCCCGAAAGCATTCGGGGCTTGCTGCGGGCAATCCTTCCCCGAAAGCACCATGTTCGGTTTCAACAGCATCGCTTCCACCGTGACGCGGTGCTCGGCCAAAGCATGGAAAACGATTCTCAATGTTTGCTCGGTGACCTCAAAATGCCGCTCGATAGTGTGCGCGCCATCCATGAGCACTTCTGGCTCAACGATCGGCACCAAATCGGCTTCCTGGCTCAGTGCCGCGTAACGCGCGAGCAACTCTGCGTTTGTCTGAATGCATCTGCGTGTAGGAATTTTCTCGCCAATGCTGATAACCGCGCGCCATTTGCTGAAGCGGGCTCCCAACTGCCGGTATTCCGCCAGCCGCTCGTGCAGATCGTCGAGTCCCTCGGTAATTTTTTCACCAGGAAAATTGGCCATCCGCTTCGTGCCTTTGTCTACTTTGATGCCGGGAATGATCGCTTGCTGCTCCAGCACCTCGACGAAAGAGCGACCGTCGCGAGTTTTCTGCCGAATCGTCTCATCGAACAGAATCACGCCGCTGATATATTCGCCTGCACCGGCTGTGGTAAATAAAATTTCACGATACGCGCGTCGGTTCTCCTCTGTTGAATCAACATCGATGCTCTTCAATCGCTTTTCGATTGTCGGCAAACTTTCATCCGCTGCCAGGATCCCCTTGCCGGGCATGACCAGCTTTCTAGCCACAGATTTCAAATCTTCGTTTTTCATGGTTCTCTCCTTATCCTTATGAAGGAAATTATTGTCTCTCGTTCCTGCAAATGTTTCGACAATACAAGTAGCCATCCAGAGCGTGCCCAATTTCTGCCAGGATGTTCATGTCGATCTTGAAATCGTCCTCCTGATGTTCGTTTTCCCGATCACGCCCGGCAAATCGATGTTAGGGCAACGAGGAAATGCTGCGGCGAATTTTCTGGGGAGCAGTCGCCGCGGCGACCCAGCCTATAGTTTTCGACAGCCTGCCGCAAACAGCTTTCGGAAATCTGTGAGTCACTTCAGTGAAATTCAGATCGCTTCACGTTCACTGTTTAGTGGATGCTACAAGCGGGCGCAAACTACGATAACAGCTGCTCCCTCAAGCAGCTTGCAAACCTTACCAATAACTCTTACTCAAATCGTTGAACGGACTACCTCAGATGTATGGTTAGGCCACACATCGTCTCACAACATCATTGGGCTTTGAGCCCATCCCGAAAGGCAATCGCTTCCTGTTCCACCCAGACAGCGTCCATAACGGGAACCACGGGGCGCGCCTCGAACACAAACGCAGGCAGCATCGAGCAGAACTTGTGCACCGCCAACGGATCGTCGCAATCCAACATCATATATCCGCCCCAGTCTCCCACTCGTATTACGAACAACTCGATCTTGAAATTGGGGGGTGCCTTCCATTGCGTGAAAACCTCCAGAATCCGCTTCTGAGCATTCTCGTATTCTATCGGTGAACCTTGCGGACGTTCGGACCAGGTGAGCATGTATTTCATAGGTATCTTATATTGTTGGTTTGATGTGAACGGAAATGCAGTCGTTAAAGTGGCCTAACGAGAATTATGCCGAAAAATTTGGTCTTTAAAGGCGTATTTTTTGGGTCTAATCCGGGGCGGCGGTAATCGACTGTCAGGTGACGAGGCGATCGACGGCTGAGCGCAGTACAGCGACATCAAAGGGCTTCGAAAACATTTCGTGCACGTCCATTCGTTCGAAGGCTTCGCGAGTTTCAGACGACAGGTGCGCCGCGACAACGATGATTTTGCCGCTGATGCCGCGTTTCTTTATTTCATTGACCAACTCCACACCAGTAAGGTTCGGCATTTTTTCGTCGACGATAATCACATCGTACGGATCTGAAACGGTGTTGAGTCTGCCCAGAGCAGCATCGCCGTCTCCGACGCAGGTCACTTCATAGCCCGGCCCGGCAAAGACATATCGCAAGGAAAGTGTAACCGACGGCTCGTCGTCGACTGCCAAGATCTTGAGAGCTCGATCCATCGCTCCAGGTAAACGCAGCAACGCCCGTACCGGCAATGGGATCGAAGAACGGAGGACAGGGGACAGAGGAAAGAAGGCAGAGGTCAGAGGTCGGAGGACAGATGGAGGCTGCCGATCTTGGGAGATGTCAATCTTTCAGAGTTTCTTCGCGATCTTCCACCGATAGCACACCGAGCCGCCGCCGATAAAGGCGACCCCATGCGTGCATCGCATCCTTGGTCGGTTGAAAAAGCTTTTGCGCGAAAAGTGTCGGGACAAATGCGCTCAAGATCACTACCGTGACTAAAATCGTGTACTGGCGCTGATCGATAATCTTGTTCTGAAAACCGAACAGTGCCGAAATCGTGCCGAACGTAAGGCCAGTCGCCATCAGCAGCGTTGTATATGCGGCTTCGCGTCGATTCATGTAGTGCAAACGCGCGAGCGGCCAGACACCAATCGTTTTCGTCAACATCTTGAGCATGAGCAAGCCACCGACGATCAGCAACGCGGGCCACAAAGCGGGCAGCGAGACGTACAGACCGGCCTTGATGAAGTAGAACGGCGTGAAAATGGCGAAGGCGACGCTTCGCATCCGATGAACAAGCGTTTTATCGCGGAGAAAAACGCCCGCGACGACAAGACCAACTAAATACGCTGGCAACACCGCTTCGCTCTTTGCAGCAGTGGCAAACCCGCCAAGAAAAAACAAAACGAAGAAAATGAACTTCACTTCCGGTTCGCTCACCCGGGTGGCGCCTAGCTTGTCGATGATTGATGTGGTCCACGCCGGCATGAACCAGAGCACGACGCACATTATGATAACGAATGCGACCAGCCAGCCGTTGAAGTTTGCGAACAGGCCACCGAGCGCGAGGACGGTGCCGAAGTCAGTGATGAAACAAGCGGCCAGAATCATCTTGCCCATGGCAGTGTTGCTGAATCCGCCTTCGATCATGACCGCATAAACGACCGCGACTGATGTGGTCGAAAGCGCGATACCCGCAATCTGCGCTTGGTGTAATGGCCAGCCGAGAACAAGCTGTGCGAAAAGCCAAATGACGCCGAAGGGTACCGCAAAAGAAAGAACGCCGATAAGCAAGCTCGCGCGCAAATTGGCCTTGAGCGATTGGGGATCAATTTCCGCACCGGCAAGAAATGTTAAGACACCGCTGCCGAGCATTGCCAAAAAATTGATCCACTCGTTGCTCGCCTGAAGGTGCAGGAAGTTGCCTGCGAGTACACCGACGAAGATCTCGATCAGTGCCACGGAAACTCCGGTCCAGATCGAAACCAAACTCGCGACCAGCGCCAGCCCCATCCAGATCGCTGCGACAAACCAAATGTTGTGGAAAATATCGCTTACCGAACTGACCCAATTGGAATTGAGCATAAAAAAACTCCGCACCTTTGCCCTTCGACATTGGTAGGAGTCATTAGCTCACGCGGTTCTCCCATCGGGAAGGCAAACTCCATTGCCTATTTAAACCCTATGCGGGAACTCGCACATGATCAACACAACTTCACCGCGATTTGGAAAATGTGAATTAGCTAAAATTTCATATCCAATCCGTTCCTCTCAACAGCATCATCGGCCGCGGGCCGCCTCAATTCCCTCTCAGGGAATCATGCGCTGCATTCGCGACCCGAAATGGCCGCGCGAGCTTCCTTGATCAAAAACGGAATTAACGCCAGCGCTGCTACGCTATCAAGCCACCACCATCCCAGAATTCGGGTCGCGGCAAGGCCAACCATCAGGACGATCGAGAGATAGCCGCAGGTGATCGCTTCAATCGCGTCGGCGCGTAATGCCCGCGAGTTTAGCCTTGCCGCAATCTTCAATTTATATCCGGCGAGGATCGGCATGCCGACTTTCGCCACCAAGCCGATCAGAATTCCCCACGCGCTTTCGTGCGTGTCGGTGATCCGGTGCGCGACAAAAATCCCGTAAGCAGAATTGAAGAGAATGTAAGCGACAAGGAAATACAAAGTGTAGCCGACCCATCTCGAGGCCTGGTGCTCCACTTCTTCGATCCGCGCCTGATCAGCGCGTCCGCTTGCTTCGACTCGCAAACGCCAGAGCAGAACGCCCGCGCTGAAAAGCTCGATGACACTGTCGATGCCGAATGCTTCGAGAAGAAGACTTTTCGATGCCCAACCTAGCAGGAGCGACGCTGCTCCTTCAATCGTCATCCAGCCCAGCGTGATATAAGTCAGGAGCAACGCGAAGCGCACATCTGCAGAGCGCTGTCTGACTGGCTGTGGGTGCGCTTCGTCTAGACGACGTGCTTGCCGCTCTTGTGAACATGAATGATTGGAGTGGCCACGTTCAAGCTGCAGTGTCATGTGCTCGATTCCAAATCGATCCTCAACCTAGTCTACTTTCAGCGCACATTAGGAGTCGGAGTTGGCTGTGTGCGGTTCTTCAACCATCGACCCACTTCGGAACGTAGGTCGCTTTGTGACTTTTCCACTTCAGAGATCAGCTCACGCGTTTTGGGTGCATTTGGACTTTGAGGAAAACGCGCGAGATATTCGCGCCAGATCTCCAGCGCCTTCTCGGGCTGATTTAAGCTAAAGGCGTAAAGCCCGCCCTGATTGAAAAGACTGTTTTCGTGCTGAGGGTTTTGTTTCTGCGCAATCTCATATTGTTCCAGCGCTTTTTGCGGCTGATCTGAAAAACGATACGCGTTGCCGAGATCAGTACGCAGGTCCGAATTGTCGGCGCCGAGACCAATCGCCTTTTCGTAAGCTTCAATCGCGCGTGGCCAGTTTTTGCGATCATAGTACCAATTGCCCGAGGCGACTGTTTGCGCTGGCGATAGACTTGTATCGAGAGGCGGCTCGGATTTGCCCGCATTGACAACCGCATGTTCCCGGTCGGCGGACCGTTTGACCAGAAGCCAAGTCGCGCCGCAGCCCAAAACAAAGGCAATCACTGCAACCAGCGCGTAGTAGCGAAAGATTATCGGCGGTTTTCTCGAGGGCTTTTTCACGATGAAGTTAAATCAAAAACATTCCCTGGCGCGAGCGCTCTTCACCGTCAGGCGCAGAGCGCGGCCTGACTGGCTGAGGATGCGCTTCGTCTAGACGACGTGTTTCGGTTCTTGCGAACATGAAAACTGTCATAAGGTACGTCTTCATATTTTTTGTCCTTTCAAGTCCATGATTCAGCAAAATTTCTATTTGTTAGGCAGTGAGGCGTGATAACCCGTTGAGTTAATTGCCGCGACCAGTTGTTCGGGATTCGTTTTCGCCGGTTCGTAATCCACCGTAGCGGTTTTGGTTGCGGCGCTGACGTACACGGATTTAACGCCTGAGATTCGCCTGAGCGCATGGCGCACCGGAATTTCGCAGGTCATGCAGCTCAACCCCTCAACGGGAATGACGGCCCGCTGGAGGTCGGCAGTCGCAGTCGTGGCGACAGGTGGTGGTCCGGCAAAGACGTAACTGCTGACATTAAGCGCTGCGAATCCTAGCACGAGCGACGTCGCGAAGAGCAACGCGAGTAAATTGATCCCGCGACCATCCATCGCGCGATGCTCACAGGCACAGCAGGCTTGTTCGCGAAAATGCTTCACCCAGGCCCAGGCAAGCACTCCAATTGCTGCAGCCACAAAAACCCAATGATACCGGCCGATAACGGCTGCACCGGTGCCCAGTCCGAGCGCAATCAGCAGCAATGGCCCGATGCAGCAAATCGATCCCAGAATTGCGGATAAAATTCCGGCATATTTTGCTTTCATGCCGAAACGCTAGACCCTCTAGCAAGATAGAGAGTCAAAGAGTTTTTGAAATAATTTTGCCTACGGCAATCAAGTTTAATTTTCGACTTGTTGCTTCGTGTAATTTCCTTAGCGACCGTCGGGCGTGCTTTGCCGCGCCTCGCTCGCAATTCTGCTGGTTGCCGGGACCATCGCAGCGAATGCGCAGGAGCTTGAGAATCGACAGGTTGTCGTACAGGCTGAAGCCGGAGAGCTACCCAGCGCCTACGGTGCTCCGCCCGATCTATCGCACGGTCGCATCTCTACACTTACAAAATCGTATGTCCTTTCGCCTTTCAGCTTTGAATTGGAAGCTGGATATGAAGGCGCCGCCTTTCGTCACGGCCTGCCGAGTCAGCTTTTCCGGCAGGAGATCGAAATGGGGCTGCTTGCGCGTTTCACCGCTGGCATACAAAACCAGGTCGAGCACTTCGCCGGTGAGACTCGCGACCGCAGCTTCACTCTCGAAATGCGTTACGCGCTTGCTGATTGGAACAAGCTTCCGCTCAATCCCGCTATCTCCGCCGAGTATCGGTTTGGCCTCAGCAACGCATTGCCCGATTCGGGAGAGCTTGCGCTCCTGATCTCGCACGATTTTCCTCACCTCATCGAGTGTGCGATCAACATTTTTGTGGATCGCGAGTTTGGCGGTCGACAATCAACCAGCGCGGGTTTCGCCCAGAGCGTCGAAGTCCCCGTCCTCTTACCGGAAGAAAAACTCGAGGTCGGACTTGAAATGCAATACCGCAGCGGCGGCGAGGCACCCGGGCGCAACGACACAACAAAAGGTTTGGCGATCGGGCCCACATTAGCGTGGCGCCCGACGAAGAACGCGCGTTTCGATCTCTCGCCGCTGATCGGAACTAGTGATCACACACCTGCGGTGCAAGTATTCGCGGTGTTTTCGTTCTCCTTCGGCGGACCCACCGCAGGCGAAGTAGAAAACCCCGCGTCCGCACGCAGCCACTGACCCCATGTCTTCTCACTCATCAATCGGTGTCGAGCGCAAGATCGAGCACGCGTTCTTCCTGCTCAGCGTTTGGAGCAAAGGGGTCGCCGGCTTGCTCGAGACAATCGGCGGGGTGCTCTTGCTCTTTATCCCTCACACGGGATTGAACGCGCTTGTCGTCTTTTTGACCGCCCCCGAACTGGCGGAAGATCCAACCGACCGCATTGCGACTCTCCTCCAGCGCATGGTTCACGAGCTTTCCGCAGACACGAAATTATTCGCCAGCGGCTATCTAATCATTCACGGCATCATCAAAGTTTTCCTCGTCGCAGGGCTGTTAGGGCGCCGGCTTTGGTCGTATCCGGTTTCGCTCTGGTTCTTGGCCGGCTTCATCACTTATCAAGCATATCGCTTCCTTTTCACTCACTCGCTCTGGATGATCGCGCTCACTATTGTCGATCTAATCGTCGCGTTCTTAGTCTGGCGTGAGTACCAAGCTCGCAAACAAGGTTTCGGGTGACACGACAAGGCGGTAGCGGCGCCGATCAAATCGCCGTCCCTTGCTCCTCGGTTGGCTCCGCCTTCGGATTCTTAAAGGTCAGGTTCGGCTCGTGCTCGGGACGCTCGGCGCTGGTGGTCGATCTTACGGCAATCGCTCGATCAGATCGCAAAACTCCCCGGCGCAATGCCGCGCGGAAAGGTTTTTCTTGGGCCACGCGCTGACGGCTTGCGCAAGCGCACGGCGATAGGCGCGCAGCTGCGTGAGACGCGCATCGATTTCCTGCAAATGTTTTTCGCCAAGCTCGGCCACTTTGCGGCACGGTTCGCGACCGTGATCCTTCAAATCCAGGATTTGTTTTGTTTCCTCGAGCGTCAGGCCCAGCGCCTGCGCCTTCTTAATAAATCGGACGCGACGCACCGCTTCGGGTGCGTAAAGCCTATAGTTTGCCGCGGAACGCTTCGGCTTTGGCAACAGTCCGAGTCGTTCGTAATAGTGGAACGTCTGCGCACCGACTCCGGCCGCCTTGGCAACCGCACCCACCTTGAGCGAATCCTGTTTATGCATGATCATGACGTGCTTATCTGCGACTATAGCGCTGGTCCGTTGGTCTTCTGCCTTATCATTTCGCGCTGATGACAAAGCTCTGCTGCGCCTGGCCGCGTGCACCATCGAAAGAGATTTTGGCGTTCCAATCACCGGACATGCCGATCTTGAGTCTGGCCCGATAGCGGCCCGGCGTATTCGTCCGCTCGATTGTGCCGCCGGAGTGCATCTGCATTCCGGGCATGTTCATGTCCATGTCGAACCTGACGTTGCCGACATCGATGAGCTGACCATTACGATCGCGAAATTCGATCAGCACTTCGTTATTGCCTTGGCGAAGCTGACCCTCAGGCGCAACGAAATTCGCTCTGAGGTCATTAACATTTTGGGTGAGGAATGGCACGCCGTAGACTTGTGTTGGACGAAGTTTGTGCCGGGCAAATTGTCCGGCGTACAAAATTGCGACTAGGCCAATGATCAGCGCGATCCATTTCAACAAACGCGGACGATTTTCACGCGAGACCACCAGCGCCGGCGGAAGAAATGGCGCTTCCTCTTGCTCCTGCTCTTTCAAGCCTCGCTTTTTCCAGATCACATAAATCACTGGATAGATCAGAAGATTTAAGAAGGCCGAGGTGATGACGCCGCCGATCATTGGCGTGGCGATGCGTTTCATGACATCGGCGCCGGCTTGCAGCGCTGGCGACCACATGATCGGCAACAAACCAAAGAGAATCGCCGAGACAGCCATGATTTTCGGCCGCACGCGGCTGACGGCACCTTCGACGACCGCGTTGTGCAGGTCTTTCATATTATTCATCCGCCCGGCATCGCGGAATTTTTCCCAGGCATGATCGAGATAGAGCAGCATGACGACGCCGGTCTCGGCATCGAGTCCCGCGAGCGCGATCAGTCCAACCCAGACCGCGACGCTCATATTATAGCCGAGCAGGTAGAGCAACCAGAACGCGCCGACTAACGAGAACGGCACCGCCAGCAAAACGACTGCAGTTTTAATCACCGAGCGGGTGCTGATGTAGATAAGCATGAAGATAATCAAGAGCGTGAACGGGATCACGATCTTGAGCCGCTCCTTGGCGGCCTGGAGATATTCAAACTGCCCGGCCCACTGAATGTAATAGCCGGGCGGATACTGGATGCGCTGGCTGATTTGCTGCGAGGCTTTGCGGACGTAGCCGTCGATGTCGCTTGTCGTGATGTCCACAAAAACAAAACCGACGAGCTTGCCGTTCTCGCTCCGCACCGACGGCGGGCCGGTCTTGTAATTGATATCGGCTAAAAGCGAGATCGGCACTTGTGCGCCCGTCGGCGTGGGGACAAGCACGCGCTTGAGCGCGTCGATATCTTCACGAAAATCACGCGCGTATCGGGTGTTGATCGAATAGCGCTCGCGGCCCTCGACGGTGGTCGTGATGTTTTTGCCGCCGATGGCGCTTTCAATGATGTCGTTTACGTCACCAACTTTCAGTCCGTAGCGCGCCGCGGCTTCGCGGTTCACAACGAAATCAAGGAAATAGCCGCCGACGGTGCGCTCGGCGAATGCGCTGCGTGTGTTAGGAAAATCGGCGAGCTCTTTCTCGATCTGCACCGCGAGCTTTTGGATTTCCCCGAGATCGGGGCCAAAAACTTTCACGCCGAGGATGCTGCGAAAACCGGTGGTGAGCATTTCCGTGCGCGTTTGAATCGGCATCCAGAAGATGCTCGCCATGCCTGGCGTTTTGATGTTGGCGTTGACTTCGGCGAGGAGCTTGTCCCAAGTCATTCCCTTGCGCCATTGATCCGGCGGTTTGAGCGCGACAATTGTCTCAAACATGGACAACGGCGCAGGGTCGGTTGGCGTTTCGGCTTGTCCGGCTTTGCCAAATACAGACACCGCCTCTGGAATTTTTTTTAGTTGTCGATCTTGAATCTGAAGAATCTTGGTCGCTTCGGTGATCGACATGCCGGGTACCGCGGTCGGCATGTAGAGCAACGTGCCTTCGTTCAAGGGCGGCATGAATTCGCTGCCCAGCCGGCTGTAGGGAAAAATCGTGAGCAAAAGAATGACCAGCGCGGCAATGAGCGTGAATGCCCGGTAGCGCAGGACGAAATTGACGAAGGGTTGATACGCGCCAATCAAAAATCGGTTCACTGGGTTTTTGATTTCGGGCACAATCTTGCCACGGATAAGCCACAGCATCAGCACCGGCACGAGCGTCAGGCCAAGGAACGAAGCGAAAAACATCGAGAATGTTTTGGTGAACGCGAGCGGCTTGAATAGGCGGCCTTCCTGTGCCGTGAGCGAGAACACCGGCACGAAGCTCACGGTGATGACGAGCAGCGCGAAAAAGAGCGCGCGGCCGACCCCTTTTGCGGCGGTAATAATCACTCGTGCGCGCTCAACGTTGTTTGGCTCGCGGCCATGCTCTTCCCGAAAATGCTCGAGCGCCTTGTGTGCGTTCTCGATCATGATGATCGCGGAATCGACCATCGCGCCGATGGCAATCGCAATGCCGCCGAGTGACATGATGTTGGAAGTCAGATTCATCCACCACATCGGGATGAACGAGAGAATGATCGCGATCGGCAGCGTCACAATCGCCACCAGGGAAGAGCGCACGTGCCACAAAAATAGGACGCAGACAAGCGCGACGACGATGCTTTCCTCGATCAATTTCTCGCGCAATGTCGCAATCGCGCGCTTGATCAAGTCGCTGCGATCATAGGTCGGCACGATGTGCACGCCTTCGGGCAGCGACGATTTGATCTCCTCGATTTTCTTTTTGACGCCGTCGATGACATTGAGCGCGTTCTCGCCGTAACGCATGACCACGATGCCACCGACAGTTTCGCCGCGTCCGTCCAGTTCAGCGACACCGCGCCGAATGTCGCCGCCGAGATGCACGGTGGCGATATTCTTCAAATAAACGGGCGTGCCGTTCTCGACTTTGAGGACAATATTTTCGATGTCCTCGATTTTTTTGATGTAGCCGCGCCCGCGGATGAAATACTCAGTCGTCGCGACTTCGAAAATGCGGCCGCCAACATCGGCGTTGCTCATCTTGATCGCGTTGACGACCTCGCTGAGCGGAATCTTGTAAGCGACCAATGCGTTTGGATCGAGATCGACCTGGTACTGCTTCACGAAACCACCGACCGGCGCGACTTCCGAGACGCCTTTCACAGACGCGAGCGCGTAGCGCAGATTCCAATCCTGGATTGAACGTAGTTGCGCCAGATCGTGTTTGCCGCTGTCGTCAACGAGCGCGTATTCGTAAACCCAGCCGACACCGGTGGCGTCGGGGCCAATGACCGGATTCACCCCTTCGGGCAACGAGCCGCGAACGGAGTTGAGGTATTCGATCACGCGCGAACGCGCCCAATAAATATCGGTCCCGTCTTGAAAAATGACGTAGATAAACGATTTGCCGAACATCGATTCGCCGCGGACGAATTTCACTTTTGGCGCGGCGATGAAGACTGTGGAAATCGGATACGTGATCTGGTCTTCAATCAGGTCGGGCGAACGCCCCTCCCAATCGGTGTAAACGATCACCTGCACGTCGCTCAGATCCGGAATCGCGTCGAGCGGCGTGTGGATCAGGCCATAAATGCCAGCCGCGACAGCGAAAATTGCGAAAATCACAACGAGGAATTTGTTCTTCGCGCTCGCCTCGATGATGCGCTCGACAAACGTCGAGCGAGCAGCAGATGAATCGGCGAACCGGTGAGACGGCGAATGGGTGACCTCCCCGCTCGCGGGTACCGCCTGTCCTGCCGATTCGCCGACGTTCATCCTTGATGTTAGATCTTGATCAACCACTTCTGCGGCTGGTCGATCATTCGCACGATTTGACCGAGGATCTTTTCGTAACTGCTATCGATCTCGCGAAAATCCGCTTCAGAAAGAAACATCAAGCGGTGCGCGATTTCCGCATGAACTTGCGTTTCCGCAGCTTCGGTTTCCGCGTCACTCAGCTTCGAGATGAACGCCGCTTCGTACCGTCGTTTGCGCCACGCCTCGGCAATGTTCGCGCAGACCGAACGCGAGGAGCGCCGAATCTGATCGGTCAGAGCATATCGTTCTTCCGCGGGAAATTTCTTACTCAGTTTGTAAATGCGCAGCCCAGCTGTGAGCGCATTTTGATAAACGTCCAAATCGCGAAAATGCCTAATTGGCTTCTTCTCCGATTCTCCCGGTCTCCGATTCGCCGATTCATCATGTTTCTTCGCGTCTCTAATGTTCATATGTCCTCCTCCGTTTTTCATCGGTTCGTTGTTTCAGTCGTTTGCTCAAATTCCTTCAGCGCGCCTTGCACTTTCGATTCAGCGTCAATCAGGAAGTTTGCGCTCGCGACGGCGCGTTCATTTTCAACGAGTCCGCTTTGTACCTCGTAGGCATCGCCGTATTTCGCACCTAATTGCACAATACGGGGTTGGAGTTTTCCTTCGCCTTTGTCGACGAAGACGACGTTGCGCGTGCCGGTCGGCATCACGGCGCTGACGGGAATCGTTAGGCCTTCGCCCATGTCCATCGCCAGCTCGGCGTTTACATACATCGCCGGGCGCAGCTTGAAATCCGGATTCGGAATGTCGATGCGCACCTTGGCCGTCCGCTTGGCCTCGTCGAGAAAGGGATTGATCAGGCTGATCGTGCCTTGAATTTTTTCGCCCGGATACGACTTGGTGGTGATGTCGATCTTCTGGCCGACTTTCAACATCGGTAGTTCGTTTTCATAGAACTCAGCCCAAACCCAGACGACGCTCAGATCGGCGACCTCAACGAGCATGTCGCCGATCTTCACACTTTTGCCTTGTTCGACCGGCACCGACTGCACGACGCCGCGAAACGGCGAGAGAAGGGTCAGGTTCTCTTGTGGGTTTCTTGTTTTTTCCAGTTCGGCGATTTGTTCATCGGTCACGTTCCACAATTGCAGCCGACGCCTCGCCGATTGGATGAGTCTCTCGGGCGTTTCGCGCGCTTCTTTCGACTTCGCTTCATCACGCATCCGCAGCAGCTCAACAAACTCGCGCTCGCTCGTGAGCAGGTCCGGGCTATAGATCGACAAGAGCGGCGCATCTCTTTCCACGATCTCGCCCGGCGATTTCACATCGAGCTTTTGCACGTAACCGTTCACCCGCGAAACGAACTGCCAGTTGCGACCCTTATCCGGCACGACCATGCCGACCGAACGGATGGTGTGATAAAGCGGCTTACGCGTGACTGCTGCGTAGGTAACGCCGATTTGTTGCTGCCGTTCGACCGGGACATTGAATTCGTGCGCCTCCGGCGATGACACTTGAGTCGGCGAACCGGAGAGTGGGCGAGACGGCGAGATTTGTTTGCTCTCCGTTTCGCCGGTTCCCCCTTTCGCCGTTTCCCTCTTCAGCACCGGCACAAGGTCCATGCTGCAAATCGGACACTTCCCGTTCGGGTCCTGCGACTTCACGGATGGGTGCATTGTGCAGGTGTAGTAGTCGACGTTGCTCGGTTTTCCTGAGGCACCTTTTTTCATGCACGACGCGGCGCCAAGCAACAGCGCAACCAGTGCGATCAACAATATGATCTTTTGCGTAATCAGTTTCATTAGGGGTTCCTTCCAGGAATCGGTGAATCGGCGACTGGGCGAATGGGTGAGACCGCCGTTTCGCCCTTGCGCCGTTTCACCGTTTCGCCTTGTTCGTTGGGCCGCGCGTAGAGTTCTGAGCCGATCACTGCCTCCAACTCAGCGACTGCGACTTGGTAGTCGGCCAAATGCTCGCGTGCCATCGCCTCGAGATCGCGCAGGTTTCGCTGCGCCGTGATCCAATCGAGGAACGACGCCTTCCCAGATTCGTAACTGAACCGGTTGCTCTCGAACGCCTGTCGTGCTTGCGGCACGAGCTTGTCGCGGAAAAGATCGACATGGTGGTGTGCGGTCTCGATTTTTTCGAGCTGATCGCGCAACAGCCGCAAGGCTTCTTTTTGCTCGCGATCGACACCTTGCTCGGCGGCGCCAACATTCTCGCGCGCTTCGCGAACTCCCGCCGAATATTTTCCGGGATTCACCCACGGCACGGTGAAGGACACACCCGCATCGAACTCGCTCACCGCCTGGGCAGCGTCGTTGTAGCGCTGACCTTTCACGCTCACGGCCGGATCGGGAATCCAGGCGCGGCGCGCTAGCTGAAGTTTCGATTTTTCCATGTCGATCTTTGCACGCGCGATCTGGACTTCGGGCCGCTGAGCCAGCGTGATGTCGCGGAGCTTCGCGAGGGAGAGACGCGCCTCGTTGATACTCGCTGCTACCGGCGCGCCGAGCGGCGCGAACGCGTCGCGATTCATCAGCGCGTTCAACTGCGATTGAGCGTCCGACAAATTGTGCTCCAGGTCGCGCCGCGTTTCCAGCAACTTACTGTGATCAGTCTCGGCGACGAGAACGTTCGCCGCGCTCTCCAAGCCATTTTCGTATCGAGTGCGGCTGATATCCGCAATCTGCCTCAGCGACGTTAGGTTTTTGTCGTTGATCTCCAGCTGGTCGTACGCGTTCGCCAGCCGGAAGTAGGCAGAGCGCGCTTTCGCAATCACGTCGAGCTGCGCGCGCCGCGCTTCTTCAAAGATCGACAGTGCTTCGGCCGCCGCGACACGTCCGCGGACAAGGTTTTTGCCGGTGATCGGGATCAGTTGCTCGACGGTGAGCATTTGATCCATGAACGCGTTTGGCGGTACGTCGACAAAGCGCTGCACCCGCGATTCACCGCCGACTCGCGGATCGTCCCATGCGTTCGCTTGCCGCACACGCTCCCGCGCTGCGCGCCAGCGGTTCTCGGCTTCCTTGATTGCCGGATTGTTTTCGAGCACCGCGCTCGTCACCTCGCGCAGCGAAATGCGTGAGCGGGAAGCTTCGATTCCGGCATCGCCGGAGTTCTCAGCTCGAATAATTGAAGTTAAAGCTAAAGAAAAAAGTAATCGGTAAATTGTTTTCATCTGTCGGAAGAGGGTTTGAACGCGCGAAGTGCCCGGCAAAAGGGCACACCTCGGGTCTCAGGCTCTTCGGATCAGATGAGACGAATACAAATGAGCGCGAGCGGCGCCGGCGAATGGACGGTGCACTCTGCGTTTCGAAAAACAGGCGATTCTGTTGCGGGCTGATTTACTGCGACCGCAAACAGAGAAGGCAACGTGACGATGTTCTGTTGATCAAAGCCGGACTTCGCCAATGGCTGAGCAGTTGGAGCTGTATTCTTCGGTGATGTCGCGCAACAGGTTTTGTTTGCGCAGCAACTGGGCTGGCACGCCTTCTCACTTGGCGCATTGGAAAGGATGCACGATCGCGAAGAAACAGTCGCTGGCGCTGCAAGGAGCGCGGCGGCCAGCGCCACCGAAATCATGATCCTGCCTAACATCAAGTTATTCTTGTAGCACAACTAAGACCGCGCGTCGAATCGATGCGTTCATTCATTGCTTCCCTCCAACACAACTGTAGCCATGGCGTGGTGATCGGTATGACTGAGTGTGATCAGCGCGGAAGTGACGCCGCGTTTTGCCGCCAACTCTTGTGCCGGTCCCGAGAAGACGAGGAACGGTTCGCCGGTTGGCTTTTTTTGGATGTCGATGTTACGCCAACCCATCGCTTTGCCGATGCCGGTCCCGAATGCCTTCGAGACTGCTTCTTTTCCCGCAAACCGCGCCGCCAGATGGCGCGCGGGAAATTTCATCGACATCGAATACTCGATTTCGCCGTCGGTAAAAACGCGGTGAAGAAAGCGTTCGCCAAATCGATCGAGTGAATGCTGGATGCGCGCGCATTCGATGAGATCGACACCTATGCCGAGCACGCTCATGAGTTTAGCGCGGCTTCGCCGCAATGTGCTTAGCATCGTGTTCCGCCACGGCGGACAGGTCGGAGAACCCGATCCACCTTGTTTTAGCATCGGTGCGAGCCGCACTGGCATTTTCGGAGGTCACGATCCACCTTGTCTTGGCATGGCGCTCGACGTTCTCCACGATAAATCTCGGAAAGGTTAACGGTTTTGTTTCCACGGGAATCCCAGGTTGTAGAGCAGGCGCTCCGCCTGCCAGCACCGTGCCGTGCCGGGCAAGCGATGCGCTCGCCCTACAATGTCCCCGCTGCGCAACTTGATCATCCGGGGTAATCCTTCATCGCTGCGATCATATCGCGCACCGCAGCTTCGAGTCCGATAAATACTGCGCGTGCGATAATCGAGTGACCGATGTTCAATTCAGTGAGATTCGGAATCTTATGAATGAGCGCGATGTTCGTGTAGTTGATCCCGTGGCCAGCATTGACTTGTATCTTTAGTTCCGAGGCGGCCTTGGCTGCGGCCTGCAAATTTTCGAGTTCCTCCTTCTCGATCTTTTCCGAGAACGCATTCGCCAGTTTGCCGGTGTGAAGCTCGACCATTTCGACGCCAAGTTCGCCGGCGGCGTCAATCTGCTCCAGCGTTGGATCAACAAAGAGGCTGACACGAATCCCAGAGGTTTGCAGACGTTTGATTGTCGGCTCCAGCTCTTTACGATTTGCAACGACGTCGAGTCCGCCTTCGGTCGTGACTTCCTCGCGTTTCTCGGGAACGAGACACACTTCATCGGGCACGACGCGCAATGCAACATCAACGATTTCGGGCGTGTTGCCCATTTCCAGGTTCAATTTCGTCATGATGTTTTCACGCAGCCGTGCGATGTCGCGATCCTGCATGTGACGGCGATCGCTCCGTAAATGCGCCACGATACCAGTTGCCCCGCCGCGCTGGCATATCGCCGCGGCGGCGATCGGATCGGGCTCGGCGTTCTTCGATTCCGGCATGGTGGCGTAACGCGCCTGCCGCAGTGTGGCTATGTGATCAATGTTAACTCCCAAACGTAGATTGCCCATTCCCTTTTGCGCTCGACTCCGAAACAATCAATAGGAGCAAGAGTCTTTTATAGAGCAAGCCCGAAGCCTGATAGCCGGCCGGACGTAGCGGCTGCGCTACCGCGCCAAGCAATAAGATTTTGTATTAAACTGCCTTGGGAGAGACTTTACTAAGCTAGGATCGACATCCACTTCGATGGAACCAGAAGAACAAAGAGTGCGCTTTCTGGATCTGCTCCAACCAATCGAGCGCGATCTGGAAAATTATTCCCGCCGGATGGTTTGCGACCGCCGTGACTTCGAAGACGCGCTGCAGAACGCGGTGCTGCGCGCTTTCCGTGCCTTCGATCGTTATCGTGAGGGCGCCAGTTTTCGCGCTTGGATGTTTAAGATTTTGACCAACGAGATTTTCGCGATCAATCGCAAGCGCGGGCGGGTTGGCCATGCGGAGATCGCGGTCGAGCTAGAAGAGATGGAACAATTCACGGGCCTCGAGTTCGCGTCCGACGCCACACTTTCATGGGATTCACTCGCCGATGCGCTGGATGAGGAACTACTGGCCGCGCTCCAAACCTTGAATCAATCTGAGCGCGCCGTCCTGCTCATGCGTGGAATTGGCGACCTGCGATATCGCGAGATCAGCGAATGCCTCGGAATTCCGCTCGGCAGCGTGACGGGAAATCTGTCCCGGGCTCGCCAAAAAATGCGCGCTGCGATTCTGCGTTCGCAGAAAAGGTCGTTGTTATGAAATGTGCTGAAGCCAGAAAGTTTCTCCGGCTCTATCTCGATTCTGAGCTGGACACGAAGACCAGCCTTGAAATCGAGCAGCATCTCGAATCGTGCCCGGAATGCGCTGGACTGTTCGAGGCAGAGAAAAAGTTCGATCAACGTCTCGACCGATTTCTCCGCCATGGCCGGGCAACACCCGCCATCTGGAAGAAGATCGAGAGGCAAATTGCACCGGCGCGATTGCCTCATGTGAAGGCACTGTGGCCGGTTGCGCTCGCGGCCTCGCTGATCATTACTCTGAGCGCCTTTTTGTTTGCGAGATCGCGGACCCTCGACCTGGCGAGTGCGGTCGAGGAATGTCACAGCGCTTATGTGCATCAAATCACCACGCCGGAGTTCAGCGGCTCAGTCCCACGGCAAATCGCGCAACAATTCGGCGGCCGGCTCGATGCTGACGCGTTTGCCTACCGGCCGTCCGAGCCGGCGTTCACTTCCAGCGGTGCGCGTTTGTGCCACGTGGAAGGCGTGCCGGTCGCGCTAATTCTGGGCCACTGCGCCGAAACGCCGGTGTCCATGATCGTCTTGAAAAAGAGCGAGCTCGATCATTTTCCGCAGATCAAACGGAAACTCGAGTCCGGTGATCCCATTGCTTGCAGCCGCTCAGGCCGATATCAATTCGCCGCACGGTTTCTCGATGATCACGTCATCTGCATGGTTGGCGATGAACCGCGGCCGATGCTCGAGGGCCTGTTGAAAACCGTGCGCCGCGCCGACGGCTGAGACACCGCAGCGCATTTTTGTAATAAAAGGCCGACGCGCCGGCTTTATTTGAGCAACAGCCGATGGTCAAAGCTGCGCTCAAAAATCCGTACGCCGTCATTGTGCTGGCGCTGACCATCCTGGTCATCGGGTTGACGGCGATTTTCAAATTGCCAACCGACATTTTGCCGACGTTCAAAACTCCGGCCGTGCAGATTGTCACGTTTTATCCCGGAATGCCGGCGGAAGTCATGGAGAAAGACATCATGACGCGGCTGGAACGCTGGACCGGGCAATCGAACGGTATCGCGCGACAAGAAGCCAAGGCGATGATCGGCGTCTGCGTAGTCAAAGATTTCTTTCGCGAAGATATCGATCCGAACACCGCGATGTCGCAGGTCACGTCGCTGGCGATGAGTGATCTGTTTTATCTACCGCCCGGCACCATTCCGCCGATGGTGATGCCGTTCGATCCCACGGCGACGATTCCGCTTTGTTTGATCAGCGTGTCGAGCCCGCAGTTCGACGAAACCAAACTTTACGACGTCGCCTATTTCGATTTGCGCAATCGTCTGCAATCGATCACCGGGGTGATCGCGCCCGCTGTTTACGGTGGACGGCTGCGGCGCATCCTCGCGTATGTCGATCCACTGAAGGCGCAGGCGCGCAATCTGTCGCCGCTCGATGTGATTAATGCGGTCCGCGATTTCAACGTGATGATTCCAACCGGCGACGCGAAATTCGGCGCGCTCGATTACCAGATCAACACCAACGGAATGGTGCCCGCGGTCGCACAGCTCAATGATTTGCCGCTGCGCGTCGGCAACGGTCCGCCGACATTTATCCGGGACGTCGCTAAGGTGGAGGATTCGCATCAAATCCAAACGAACATCGTCCGCGTCCAGGGCAAACGGCAGGTCTATATTCCGATTTATCGGCAGCCGGGCGCGAATACGATCGCGGTGGTCGAAGGAATCAAAGGGCAGCTCAAACCAATTCTCGAGCGGATCAAAGGCATCAACCTCGATGTAGTGATGGACCAATCGGTTTACGTGCGTCAGGCGATCCGCAATCTCGTGCAGGAGGCCGCGCTTGGGTTTCTGTTAGCCGCGGCGATGGTTTTCATCTTTCTGGGCAGCGCGCGCCCAACCGGCATCGTGCTGGTCGCGTTGCCGCTCGCGGTGCTCGGCTCGCTGATCGGTTTGTATTTCACGCGGCAAACGCTCAACGCTATGACGTTGGGCGGCATCGCCGTCGTCATCGGTTTGCTCATTGACGAATCGATTGTCGTTTTGGAAAACACTGCGCGCCACCTGGAGTTGGGCGCGTCTCCGCGGGAAGCGGCGCTCACCGGCGCGACCGAAGTGATGCGGCCACTCACGATTGTCACGGTCACGATCAGCGTGGTGTTTTTCCCGATCATTTTCATCGGCGGCATCGGGAAATTTTTGTTCGCGCCGCTGGCCGTGGCTGTGATTTTCGCGATTTGGACCAGTCGGCTGCTTGCCTCGACATTCGTGCCGGTCTCAGCCGCGAGATTTTTCACACCGTCAAAGCGTAACCAAAACGGCGGTCATAGACCGCCCTTACCGCTATGGTTCGAACGCGTGCGCGATGGCTACGCACGCGCGCTGGATCGCGTGCTGCAAATGCGCGGCGCGGTGCTCGGTTTAACCGCTCTGTTGTTCATTTTATCGATGTCGATCTTTGCCTTCATCGGCGCCGAGCTTTTTCCGCAGACCGACGCGGGACAGTTCACGGTCAAAGTGCGTGCCACAACCGGTCTACGGGTCGAAAAAAACGAAGAGCTGATCGCCCAAATCGAAAAAGCAATCGGCGATGTTGTTCCACAAAAAGATCGGAAGATGATTATCTCCAACATCGGCGTGCTGCTCGACTGGCCTGCGGCCTACACGCCGAACTCGGGCCCGCAGGATGCGTTCATTCTTGTGCAGCTCGCTCAGCATCATCGGCGCTCGACTTTTTCCTACGTCGATGAGCTTCGCAGAAAACTGCCGCAGCAATTTCCCGGGATCGAATTCAACTTCGACACTGGCGGAATGTTGAGCGCCGCGCTCAACGGCGGTTTGCCGGCACCGATCAACATCCAAGTCGAAGGCAGCAAACTCGAAGTCGCACACGAGATCGCCGAGAAAATCAAACGTCATAGTGAAACCGTACCCGGGGCGGTGGACGTGCGCATTCAACAGCGGCTCGACGCGCCCCAAATCAACATCGACGTCGATCGGGTCAAAGCTGCGCAAGTCGGCCTGACGCAGGAGGAAGTCGTCAAAAACATCGTCACCGCGCTGAACAGCTCAATCAACTTTGCGCCGTCCTTCTGGATCGATGAGAAAAATGGCAACCACTACTTCATCGGCGCGCAGTACCGCGAAGATGACATTCGGTCGATTAACACTATCCTCGACATTCCGATTACCGGCAAAGATCAGCGAACGCCGGTGGCGCTACGTACAGTGGCAAAATTTTCGCGCGGCACCGCGTATTCGGAAATTAACCACCTCAACATCACGCGCGTGACCGACATTTTCGTTAACGTGCGCGGCCGCGATGTCGGCTCGGTTGCAGCGGAGATCGAGCGTTACATCGACAAGATCAAAAACGACCGCGCACAAGTGCCAGAGGGTTATTCCATTCAGATGCGGGGCGAAGTGAAAACGATGCACGAATCGTTTAAGTCGCTTGGCTTCGGCTTCCTCCTGGCCGTCGTACTCGTTTATCTGGTGATGATCGTCGAGTTCCGCTCGTTTCTCGACCCGTTCATCGTCATGTTTGCCGTGCCGCTGGGGCTGATTGGTGTGGCGTGGATGCTCTTTCTCACCCACACGTTTCTGAGCATTCAATCCATGATGGGCATCATCATGATGGTTGGGATCGTGGTCAGTTTCAGCGTCCTGATGGTCGATTTCGCCAACCGCATTTTGGCTGAGGCGGCGGAGAAAAATGAACGTAAAACTCCGCGCGATGCCATCGTCGAGGCAGCCGCGATTCGCTTGCGTCCGATTTTGATGACGGGTATTGCGGCCGTCCTCGGCCTCACCCCGATGGCGCTTTTTGGCGGAGCGAACATTCCGCTGGCGCGAGCAGTGGTTGGCGGAATCCTCGCCGCGCTCGGGCTCGTGCTCTTCGTCGTGCCTGTGCTCTACGTCTTGTTCAAACGCGAAACCCAAACCGCAACTGCATGAAAAACCGAGGATCACGCAAACACGCGAATGTGCGTGACGTGCTGGGGAGCACACGCGCCCTCGTGTGCTCGTTGCGGCGCCTGGCCGCAACGCGTCTCGGGCAACGCCGCGCACCGAGCTACTCATGTTTGGAAACAGAAACATGCGGCGGAAAAGTTCGCGACCGCGAGGGCGCGGTCGCCAGCACGCGGGGCGCGTGCGCTCCCCTGAGCAACTCGCAACTCGCGCGTGTTGTTTCTTACGCCCTGTTTTTCTCCGTCGTGTTTTTCCAGAGCAGCTGTGAATGGTTCCACCCGCAAACTCCGGCGACGTCCGTACAAACGACCCATCCGAAACGCGGTGAGATTGTTCGCCGGATCACGCTTCCGGGAAACGTGATGGCTTATCAACAGGCGACGCTTTACGCAAAGGTTGCGGGGTATTTGAAAACGATCAACGTGGACAAAGGTGACAGCGTGAAGGAAGGCGATCTTCTCGCCGAAATCGAAGCGCCCGAGATGCTGGCTGATCTGGTCAAGGCGAGAGCGGAAGCTGAGGCGGCGCAGCTCGATTACAGGCGCGTGACGGATGCGCAGAAAAAGGCTTCGGATTTGGTGGTGCCGCAAACGGTGGACGCAGCGAAAGCGAAATCGGGGGTGGCAGTCGCCAGCCTCCAACGCATTGAGACCCTGCTAGGTTACGCCAAAATCACCGCGCCGTTTTCTGGCGTGATTACGAAACGCTGGGTCGATCCGGGCGCGCTGATTCCCGCGGCGACCTCAAGTAGCGCGGCCAAGAGCGCCGCGCTCGTCACGCTCATGGATTTCAGCACGGTCCGCATCGACGTGGCGATCCCGGACACCGAGGCGCCCCTCGTGAGAAAAGATTTACCGGTAAGAGTAACCGTAGACGAACTGCCGGGCCGCACGTTTCAAGGCGCG
>Ga0070697_100000807_pt1 | contig 23504 bp, 19 predicted proteins | sample KBSK1501metaG_FD_65475 | JGI IMG/M metagenome (GOLD analysis project Ga0070697, IMG submission 65475) | Corn, switchgrass and miscanthus rhizosphere microbial communities from Kellogg Biological Station, Michigan, USA - KBS K1-50-1 metaG | ecosystem: Host-associated > Plants > Roots >... | reverse complement strand
CGGCCGGGGAGATGAAGCACGGGCCGATCGCCCTGATCGACGACCGGATGCCGGTGGTGGTGCTGGCGCCCCGGGACGCCTCCTACGACCGCATGGTGGGCAACGTCGAGGAGATCAAGGCCCGTGGGGGCCGGGTGATCGCGGTGTGCCACCGGGGGGACGTCGAGATGACGAATCGCGTCAGCCGGGTGCTGGAGGTGCCGGCGGCGCCAGATTTGCTGATGCCCCTGCTGACCAGCATCCCGCTGCAGCTGCTCGCCTACGAGGTCGCCCTCCTCCGCGGCACGGACGTCGACCAGCCCCGGAACCTCGCCAAGAGCGTGACGGTGGAATAGCGGTCATGCGCGATCTCCTCCTGCTCGCCAGCCTGGCGTACCTCGTCCCGCTGGCCATCGTCCGTCCATGGGTCGGCATCCTGGGCTGGTTCTGGGTCTCCTATTTCGTCCCGCACTCGTTCACGTGGGGGTTCGGGCGTCGCCTGCCGGTCGCGGCCCTGATCGGCGGGGCCACCCTGGTGGGGTTCTTCTTCACGCGGGACCGCAAGCCCCTGCCCGGGACCTGGTCGGTCATGCTCATGGGCCTGTTCACCGTGCACATGACGATCACGACCATGCTCGCCTTCAACCCGGAACTGTCGTGGGTCAAGTGGAACTGGGTCTTCAAGGGCTTCGTGATGACGTTCGTGACCCTGTGCCTCTTCCAGGAGGCGACGCGGCTGCGGAGCCTCTACATGGTGCCCGCGATCTGTCTCGGGCTGTGGGGCCTCAAGAGCGCGCTCTACGTGGTGCGGACCGGCGGCGGGTCTCGCGTCTACGGACCCGAGTTCAGCTTCTTCGGCGACAACAACGAGTTCGGCCTCGCGGTCTGCATGGCGCTGCCGCTCATGTTCTACCTGGCCCGTGACGAGAAGCGGCTCTGGGTGAAGCGGCTCCTGCGCCTGCTCTTCGCGGCCAGCATCGTGGCGGTGCTCTTCACGTACTCGCGGGGGGCATTCCTCGGTCTGATGACGGTGCTCACGGTGCTCGTGTGGCGCTCTCCGTGGCGGATGCGGTTCGGCGCGGTGGTGCTGGTGGCGGGGCTCATCGCGGTGCCGCTCGCCCCGCAGCGGCTGAAGGACCGGATCTCCTCGATCCAGGCCCAGGAGTCCGCCGAGACGCGGGACGGCTCGGTGGCCGGCCGGATCGAGGCCTGGACGACCTCGTGGCACGTCGCGACCACGCACCCGTTCGCCGGGGAGGGGTTCCGGGCCCTGTGGAACGACGACATCTGGAACGAGTACTACGGCTACATGACGTACGGCGCGGTGCGCGACGTCCACAGCCTCTACTTCGAGGTGATGTCCGAGCACGGCTTCGTCGGCTTCGGCCTGTACATCGCCATCATGGTCTCGGCCCTCCTGTCCCTCGCCCGCGTGAGGCGACGATGGAAGGGCCATCCGGAGTACGGGCACCTGGCCCACTACGCGGAGATGAACCAGGTCGCGCTCTACCCCTTCATGGTCGCGGGCGCGTTCCTCAGCTTCGCGTATTTCGACTTCTATTTCCTGCTCGTCGGGACGAGCGTCCTCCTGAGGGTGCTGTCGGTGAGGGCGGAGGAAGCGGTCGCCGCGGTCGCGCCCGTCGCCAGCGCGCCGCTCGCGGTCAGAACACGCGCCCTCAACAGCCGGCGGTCGGGCAATCCCCCACAAGCGAGGCCACACCATGCTTGAAGCGGTCGGAAACACCTGGCGGCACTGGGACCTGATCCTGAGCTTCACCCTGCGGGACGTGAAGGCCCGGTACAAGCAGACGTCCCTCGGCATCGCGTGGGCGATCGTGCAGCCCCTGTCGATCATGGTCGTCTTCACCCTCGTCTTCTCGGTCTTCGCGAAGGTGCCGAGCGACGGTCTGCCGTATCCGATCTTCGCCTACAACGCCCTGATCTTCTGGACGTTCTTCGCGAACTCGCTCACCGGCGGGACGCTGGCCATGGTGGCCAACAGCCCGCTGATCCGGAAGATCTACTTCCCGCGGGAGACCCTGCTGGTCTCGGTCCTCCTCGCGTCGACCTTCGATCTCGCGATCGCCCTGCTGCTCTTCGCGGGGATGCTGCTCTACTACAAGGTCGCCCTGACCCTGACCGTCCTCTGGGTCTTCCCGCTGCTCGCGCTGCAGATGCTGCTGACCCTCGGGGTGACCAGCCTGACCTCGGCCGCGCACGTGAACTACCGTGACATCGGCCACGCGCTGCCCCTGTTCGTGCAGATCTGGATGTTCGCGACGCCGGTGGCCTATCCGATCCGGGTGATTCCGGAATGGCTCCGGCCTCTGTACATGCTGAATCCGATGGCGCCCATCATCGACGGCTACCGGCGCGCGTTCCTGCTCGGACAGGCGCCCGACCTGCCGGCGCTGGCGGTCAGCGCCCTCATCACCGTCGCGCTGACGACGCTCGGTCTCGCGGTGTTCAAGCGGGCCGAGCGGACGTTTGCGGACGTCATCTGAGAAGGAACGTCCTGGCATGGCTCAACCGGTGATCGAGCTCAACAGCGTCTCGAAGAGGTACCGTCTGCGGAGGGGCTGGCACGTCAAGTCGATCCGCGACGAGTTCGAGCGGCTCGCGAAGCGCCTGGTGCGGCGGGGCGCCCCGACCCGCGACGATTTCTGGGCCCTCAAGGACGTGACGTTCTCGCTCGAGAAGGGGGAGGTGCTGGGGCTGGTCGGGCGCAACGGGGCCGGCAAGAGTACGCTGCTCAAGATCCTGTCGCACGTGACGGTGCCCACCACCGGGACCTTCGTGGCGCGAGGGAGGCTCGGGGCCCTGATCGAGATCGGCGCCGGCTTTCACCCGGAGCTGAGCGGCCGGGAGAACGTGTTCCTGAACGGCTCGATCATGGGCATGTCGCGGCGAGAGGTACAGGAGAAGTTCGACCGGATCGTCGCGTTCGCCGAGATCGAGCGGTTCATCGATACCCCGATCAAGCACTACTCGTCGGGCCAGCAGATGCGGCTGGGGTTCTCGGTGGCGGCCCACGTGGATCCCGACATCCTGCTCATCGACGAGATCCTGGCGGTGGGCGACGCGTCGTTCCAGGCGAAGTGCTTGAACAAGCTCGCGGAGCTGAAGGAAGAGGACAAGACCGTGATCCTGGTGTCGCACAACCTGAGCAACATCACCGAGCACGCCAAGCGGGTGGTGTGGCTCGACAAGGGGTCGGTGCGGATGGTCGGCGAGCCGAACGCGGTGGTCGACGCCTACCTGGAGAACGTGACCGCGGACGGCGGATCGGGCGAAGGGCGCGGCGCCGAGAGCCGGCCGGACCCGGATGGCGATCTCGCGATCGGGGACGTGGTCGTGCGGAACGAGCAGGAAGTGGTTCAGGACCGGTTCGACCGCGGCGATACCGTGCTCATCGACGTGGCCTACGTCACGCGACGGGCGATGCCCGGGATCGTGTTCGTGGTCTCGATCCAGGATCTGCACGGGTATCCCCTGGGGGGCGTGGCGACGGACCCGGATTCGGTGAAGGTGAACGGGGCGGTGCAGCAGGGAGTGCTCCGCCTCAAGCTGGATCCCCTGCTGTTCACGAAGGGCGCCTACACCCTGAGCGTGCACGCGATGGATCCGGTCACCAAGCGGTACTACGACATCCGGCGCCGCGCGGCCCGGATCCTGGTCGACGGGCACCGGGCCACGTCCCGCGAGTCGAGCGGGCACGTCCACTACCCGCACCAGTGGGAGCACATCCGGTGATCGGTCGGAGCCGGGGCGGGAGGGAGCGGCGCTGACATGTGCGGCATCGCCGGGATCGTCGAGGTGGGTGGCCGGGCAGTCGACCGGGACCTGCTGACCGCCATGACGACCGTTCAGGCCCATCGGGGCCCGGACGGAGACGGGTTCGTCTGCCGGGGCGGGGTCGGATTCGGCCACCGTCGGCTGGCCATCATCGACCTGGTCAGCGGTGACCAGCCCATGCCCAACGACGACCGGTCGGCGTGGATCGTCTTCAACGGCGAGATCTACAACTACCGGGAGCTCCGGGAGGAGCTCGAGGGGCGTGGCTCCCGGTTCCGGACCCAGTCCGACACCGAGGTGATCCTGCGGGCCTACGAGGCCTACGGCCCGGAGTGCGTGACCCGGCTCCGCGGCATGTTCGCGTTCGCCATCCTGGACGAACGCGCCCGGCAGGTCTTCCTCGCGCGCGATCGCGTCGGCATCAAACCGCTGGTCTACCACTGGGACGGCCGCCGGCTCCTGTTCGCCTCGGAGCTGAAGGGAATCCTGGAGGCGCCCGACGTGCCCCGGGAGCTGGACCTCGAAGCGCTGGGCGAGTACCTCGGGTACCACTACGTCGCCGCCCCCCGCACGATCTTCCGCGCAGTGCGGAAGCTGCCGCCGGCCTCGACGCTCACCCTGTCCCTGGACGGGGGCGCGCCCCGGGTGGGCCGCTACTGGACCCTGCGCTTCTCGCCCCAGGCCCGGGTCTCGGAGAGCGAGTGGATCGAGGGGCTCCAGGGCCATCTCGCCCAGGCGGTCCGCAGCCACATGATCAGCGACGTGCCGATCGGAGCCTTCCTGAGCGGCGGGCTCGACTCGAGCACGGTGGTGGCTCTGATGGCGCAGGCCTCGAGCGCGCCGGTTCGCACCTTCTCCATCGGCTTCGCGGAGAGCGACTTCGACGAGCTGGCCTATGCGCGCCAGGTCGCCGCGCGGTACGGCACGGACCACTACGAGCTGGTGGTGAAGCCGAGCGCGCTGGACGTGCTGCCGAAGCTGGCCTGGCACTTCGACGAGCCGTTCGCGGACTCCTCCGCGATCCCGACCTACTACGTCTCGAAGATCACGCGGGAGCACGTGACGGTGGCGCTCTCCGGAGACGGCGGGGACGAGAATTTCGCGGGCTACCGTCGCTACGCGCGCGCCCAGGAGCTCCACGAGCGGCTCGACCGCGGCGTGCTCCGGCTCGCCCGGCCCCTGCTCCGGCTCGCCGCCGGCGTGCTGCCGGTGGGGGCGCCCGGACAGGCCTACGCCGGGCTCCTCGGGGCCGGGGACTTCGGGCGCTATCACCGGCTGATGACGTACGAGCGGCCGGAGACGCTGCGCCACCTGCTGAGCGCGGACCTGCGGGGGGCGGTCGCGGCGCCCGGCCCGGCCCGATTCTCGCGGCTGGCCTCGGAGCTGGGAGCCCCGGACTACGTGTCGGCCCTGCAGCTGATCGACGTCAACACCTACCTGCCCGAGGACATCCTCACGAAGGTGGACCGGGCGAGCATGGCGGTGTCGCTCGAGTCGCGGGTCCCCCTGCTCGATCACGTCCTCATGGAGTACGCGGCGACGATCCCCTCGACGTTGAAGCTGCGGGACGGCCAGGGCAAGCACATCCTCAAGCGGGCGATGGCGTCGTCGCTCCCCGGCGACATCCTGACCCGGCGCAAGATGGGCTTCGGGGTGCCCCTCGGCGACTGGTTCCGAGGCGAGCTGCGTGAGATGGTGCGCGACGTGCTGCTCTCGCGGGCGGCGCGCGAGCGGGGGCTCTTCCGGTCCGCGGGCATCGCGCGGCTCATCGAGGCGCACGACACGGGCCGGCGCGACTACTCGGCCCGGCTCTGGGCGCTGGTCTGCCTCGAGCTGTGGATGGGGCAGTGGCTGGATGGCCGGGCCTCCGCGGCCGGGAAGGCGGCCTGATCATGTGCGGCATCGCGGGGCTCGTCTTCTCCGACCGGCACCATCCGATCGACGAGCAGCTACTCGCCCGGATGACCGGGGTGATGCGCCACCGGGGCCCGGACGCGGATGGCTTCCACGTGGGAGCGGGCGTGGGCCTCGGGCACCGGCGGCTCAGCATCATCGATCTCTCCACCGGCGACCAGCCGATCTACAACGAGACCCGCTCCGCGGTGGTCGTGTTCAACGGGGAGATCTACAACTTCGCCACCCTGGCGCGCGATCTCCGGTCCCGGGGACACGCCTTCGCCACCCACTCCGACACCGAGACCATCGTCCACGCCTACGAGGAGTTCGGCCTCGACTTCATCACGCGCCTCGACGGGATGTTCGCCTTCGCCCTCTGGGACGAGGCGAAGCGCCGCCTGGTCCTGGCCCGTGACCGCGCGGGCAAGAAGCCGCTCTACTACCACGACGACGGCACGCGACTCGTCTTCGCCTCCGAGATCAAGGCGCTGCTGCAGGATCCGAGCATCAAGCGCCGGGTGAGCCCGGAGGCCCTCAGCGACTACTTCACCTTCGGCGCGATCCCGAGCCCCGGGACGATCTTCCAGGAGATCCGGCAGGTGCCGCCCGCGCACGTGCTCGTCTGGGAGCAGGGGCGGGCCCGCCTGCGCGAGTACTGGGACGTCACGTTCCAGGCCGACAGCCGCATGAAGGAGGGGGAGGCGCTCGCCGAGTTCGCGACCCTGTTCGACGAGGCGGTGCGGGTCCGGATGGTGGCGGACGTCCCCCTCGGGGCGTTCCTGAGTGGCGGCATCGATTCCTCGGCGGTGGTGGCCTCGATGGCGCGGCAGTCCTCTCGCCCGGTGGTCACCACGTCCGTCGGCTTCGCGGAGCGGACGCACAGCGAGCTCGATCATGCCCGGACTGTCGCCCAGGCGGTGGGGAGCGACCACCACGAGGTCCTCGTCCGGCCGGAGGCCGCCGCCGATCTTCCCCGGCTGGCCTGGCACCTCGACCAGCCGTTCGCGGACGCCTCGGCGCTGCCCACCTACTACGTCTCGCAAGCCGCCCGGCAGCACGTGACAGTGGCCCTGTCCGGAGACGGGGGCGATGAGCTCTTCGCGGGCTACCAGCGCCGCTACGGGGTCAACCGCCTGGAGAGTCGCCTGCGGGCGTGGATTCCCGGGCCGATCCGGCGCGGGGTGCTGGCCCCGCTCTCGCGGATCTATCCGCGCTGGGAGCAGATCCCGCGCCCGCTGCGGCTGAAGCTCGTTCTCCGCAACCTCGGTCAGACGTTCGAGCGGGCGTACTTCGACGACATGTCGCTGTTCGTCGCGTCGGAGCGCCGGACGCTCCTGACCCCCGAGTTTCTCCAGCAGACCCGGGCGCACGATCCCTTCACGGAGTTCGCGCGCCACTTCGACCGGGTCCGGGACGCCGATCCCCTGTCCCGCATCCTCTACGTCGACTTCAAGACGTGGCTCACCGACCGCGTGCTCGTGAAGGTCGACCGCATGAGCATGGCCTGCTCGCTCGAGGTCCGGGCTCCCCTCCTCGACCACCGGATCATCGAGTTCGCGGCGCGGCTGCCGGTGTCGCTGAAGTTCCGGGGCTCGGTCTCGAAGTACCTGCTCAAGAAGCACACGGCCGATCGGCTTCCGACGCTGCCGGTGCACCGGCCCAAGCAAGGCTTCAACCTGCCGCTGGCGGCCTGGCTGCGCGGCGATCTCCAGGACGTCGCCCACGACCTGCTCTTCTCCCGGCGGGTGACCGAGCGCGGCTACCTGGTACCCGGCGAGGTCGCGCGGATCTGGGACTCGCACCAGCGGGGCGTCCGCGACCGGTCCGCCCACCTGTGGGCCCTGATGATGCTCGAGCTCTGGCACCGAGCCTACGTGGATGCGGGATGAGCAGCCTGACCGCTCCGGCTATCACCCGACGAGGTCCGGCGACCGCTGACTCGCGTCCACGAGTCGTCCAGGTCATTCCCACGCTGCGCACCGGAGGCCTGGAGAACGTCGTGGTCCGGCTCGTCACCCACTTCGAGTCGATCCTGAGCCAGGGCGTGGTAACTCCAGCGAAGACGGGTCCGCTCGCCATCCGGTTTCCGGCCGGAGTGAGCATCGTGGCCATGGGCGACCGCCATCGGCCCGACCGCTTCAACGCCCTCCGGATGGCCCGGGTCTTTCGAGCCCTCCGGCCCGACATCGTGCACACGCGGAACTGGACCTGCATCGACGCGATCCTGGGCGCCCGACTGGCCGGCGTGCCCCACGTCATCCACGGAGAGCACGGCCGGGAGGCGGCCGACCCCACCGGGGCGAACCGTCTCCGTCGTCGGGTGCGACGGGCGCTGGCCCCCCTGGTCAGCCAGTTCGTCACCGTGTCCCGGGATCTCAACCGCTGGCTCGTCGAGGACGTGCGGGTCCCGGCCCGGAAGGTGCGGACCATCTACAACGGGGTGGACACCGACCGGTTCGCTCCCGGCGACCGCGAGGCGGCCCGCCGGGCGCTCGACATTCCGGCCGGCTGGGGGGTGGTGGGCACGGTCGGCCGCCTCGACCCGGTGAAGGACCAGGCGGGGCTGCTCCGGGCCTTCGCGGTCGCCTCCGCGCAGCGACCGAGCGTGCTCCTGATCGTGGGCGACGGCCCCCTTCGCGCCGAGCTGGACGCGCTCGGACGCGGACTCGGCCTCGACGACCGGCTGAGGCTGCTGGGCGACCGCCAGGACGTCGCGCAGATCCTCCGGGCCCTCGACTGCTTCGTGCTGCCGTCGGTCGGCGAGGGGATCTCGAACGCGATCCTGGAGGCCATGGCCACCGCCCTGCCGGTGGTGGCGACACGGGTCGGGGGCAACGTGGAGCTGGTCGAGGACGGCGAGACCGGCCTCCTGGTCGAGGTCGGGCAGCCGGAAGGGCTGGTCCGGGCCCTCGAGTGCTATCTCGGCGATTCGGGGATCGCGCGCAAGCACGGGGCCGCGGCGAGGGTCCGCGTCGAGCGGGAGTTCGGCCTGGCGCGGATGCTGACCGGATACGGCGATCTCTATCGCTCGCTCGTGGGGGGGCTGCGGTGAGCGCGCCCGAGCTCCGGCGGGTCCTGCACGTGCTCGACCACTCCCTGCCCATCGGCAGCGGGTACAGCTACCGGAGCCGCAGCGTCGTGACCTTCCAGAAGCAGCTGGGCTTCGAGCCGGTGGTGCTCACCTCCCCCAAGCACGGGAGCGCCCGCGACCAGCGGGAGGTGATCGACGGCATCCCGCACTATCGGACCGGGCCCACGGGAGGCCGGTTGCCCTTCGAGCGCGAGGTCCGGCTCATGAGGGGGCTCACCGCGCGCATCCAGGCGGTCGCCCGGGAGACCCGGGCGCAGGTCATCCACGCCCACTCCCCGCTCCTGAACGGGCTCCCGGCCCTGTGGGCCGCCCGCCGGCTCGGGGTGCCGTTCGTCTACGAGGTCCGCACGTTCTGGGAGGACGCGGCGGTGAACCACGGCACGTTCGCGGAGGGCTCCGCGCGCTACCGGATCAGCCGGGCGCTGGAGACGCTCGTGCTCCGCCGGGCCGACGCGGTGGTGGCGATCTGCCAGGGCATCCGGACCGAGGTGGTCGGCCGTGGCGTGGCGGCCGAACGGATCGTCATGGTGCCGAACGGCGTGGACCCCGAGTGGCTGGCGAAGCGGCCGCGGGCCACCGCGCTCGGCGAGCGCTGGGGGCTGGGGCCCGGACCGGTCTTCGCCTACATCGGCTCGTTCAGCCACTACGAAGGCCTGCCGTTCCTGGTGGACGCGGCGCCGGACATCCTGGAGCGCCTGCCGGACGCGCGCCTGCTGCTCGTGGGCGGTGGACGGGACGAGAGCGTCCTGCGCGAGGCGGCCCGCCGGGCGGGGCCGCGCGTCATCCTCACCGGGCGGGTCTCCCAGGAGGAGGTCCGCGACCTCTACACGCTGGTCGACGTGCTCATCCTTCCGCGCCGCCGGCTCCGTCTGACCGAGCTCGTGACGCCGCTCAAGCCGCTCGAGGCCATGGCGGTCGGCACGCCGATCCTGGCCAGCGACATCGGCGGGCATACCGAGCTGGTCGCCGACGGCGACACCGGGGTGCTCTTCAAGACCGAGAGCCGCGACTCGCTCGTCGAGCAGGCGGTCCGGCTCGCGAGCGACTCGGCCCTCCGCGAGCACGTCGCCTCACAGGCGCGGCGCTTCGTCGAGGCCGAGCGCACCTGGGACCGCGTGGTCGCGGCCTACGGGACCGCGTACCGGCGAGCGGCCGAGCGGCGGGGGACGCGGTGATGCGCGTCCTGGTCCTGAGCTCGGTGTATCCGAGCGCCACCACCCCCACCCGCGGCGTCTTCGTGCGGGAGCGGACCCGGCACCTGTCGGTGCATTGCGGGATGGAGGTCGTGTCCCCGGTGCCGTGGTTCCCGTTCAACCGGCTGCTCCGCGGCGCCGCCCGCACCCTGATCCCCCGCCTCGAGACGCAGGACGGGCTCACCGTGCACCATCCCCGCTACCTGAGCGTGCCCGGCGTGCTGAAGAGCCTGGACGGGCTGCTCTACTTCGCGGGCATGCTGCCGTACCTCACCCGGCTCATGCGCCGTGCGCCCTTCGATCTGATCGATGCGCACTTCGCCTACCCGGACGGGATGGCGGCCCTGCTCCTAGCGCGCCGCCTCGGCGTCCCGTTCACGGTCACGCTCCGCGGCACCGAGGTGCCGCTCTCCCAGCTCTGGCTGCGACGCTCGCAGATCAAGCGGGTGCTCCGGAGCGCCGACCGGGTGATCGGCGTGAGCCAGTCGCTCGCCGACCTGGCCCAGCGGCTGGGAGCGCCCGCGGAGCGGGTGCGGGTGATCCCCAACGGCATCGACGGCACCCTGTTCAGCCGGGGACCGAAGCGCGAGGCGCGCCAGGCCCTCGGCCTGCCGGAGAACCGGCCGCTGCTCCTCTCGGTGGGAGGGCTCACCGACCGGAAGGGCCACCACCGGATCATCCAGCTCCTGCCGGCGCTGCGGGCGAGCTACCCCGACCTGCTGCTCGCGGTCGTCGGAGGGCCAACGGTCGAGGGCGACACCGGCCCCCGGCTGCGGGCGCTGACCGGCGAGCTGGGGCTCTCCGAGCACGTGCACCTGGCGGGCCCCTGCCCTCACGATCAGATCCCGACCTGGCTGCGGGCCGCCGACCTGTTCTGCCTGGCGACCCGGAACGAGGGCCGACCGAACGCGGTGATCGAGGCGCTCGCGTGCGGCCTGCCGGTGGTGACCACCGACGTCGGGGGCAACGCCGAGATCGTGCGGCGCGGACAGGACGGCCTGCTGGTCCCCTTCGGGGATCCGGACGCCCTCCTCCAGGCCCTGCGGGACGGTCTGGAGACCTCCTGGGACCACGAGGCCATGAGTCGTCGGGCCCGCGCCCGGACCTGGGACCAGACCGCGATGCAGGTGGCCGCCGAGTTCGAGGCCGTCCTCCGCGACCGCGCCCGTCCGAGCCAGGGGCCGATCGCTCATCCGGCCGGGAGGACGCTGTGAACCAGGGCCTCGTCGGCCGCGTGATCTTCCCGCTCCACGAGCGCCTGAAGCGCAAGCCGACCTTCGAGCGGCTCCGCGAGCTCGAGCGGACCCAGTGGCTCGCCCCGGAGCGCCTGGCCGAGTACCGCCTCGACCGGCTCCGACAGCTGCTCGGCTTCGCCGATCGGCACGTGCCCTACTATCACGCGCTGTTCGCCGAGCACGGGCTCGTCCCGGCGCGCGTGCAGTCGTTGGACGACCTCGGCCGGCTGCCGTTCCTCGGTCGCGACATCGTCCAGAGTCGGGCCGCCGACCTCCGCGCCCGCGCCGCGCTGCCCGGGATGCACGCCCGCTCCTCGGGCGGCTCGACCGGAGCCCCGGTGACGGTGATGGTGGACATGGGTCGCATGGGCATGGCCGAGGCCGGCCGCCTCCGGGCTCAGGGATGGTTCGGCGTCGAGCCGGGGGCCCGCGAGATCGTGCTGTGGGGGGTTCCGCTGCGGGTCGACCGGACCGAGCGCATCCGGCGGGTGCGCGACTGGTTCCTGAACACGCGGGTCCTCTCCGCCTTCGACATGGGCGAGACCGCGCTCCGGGCGCACGCGCGCACGATCCAGCGTGTGCGGCCCGCCAAGATGTACGGCTACGCGAGCGCGTTCCACCTCGTCGCCGCCTACTTCGAGCGGGAGCGTCTCCAGCCGCCGGCCGGCCTGCGCGCGGTCTTCACGACCGCGGAGCCGCTGTTCGACTTCCAGCGCAAGACCATCCAGGCCGCGCTGGGCTGCGCGGTCGCCACCGAGTACGGCTGCCGTGACGGCGGGCTGGTCGCGCTGGAGTGTCCGGAAGGCGGCCTGCACGTCTTCGCGGAGAGCATGCTGGTCGAGATCCTCGACCCGGATCCGGAAGGCCGTGGGGAGATCGTGCTCACGAACCTCGACTCCCACGCCTTCCCCATGATCCGCTATCGCACCGGGGACATCGGCAGCCTCGACCCGACCCCGTGCCGGTGCGGCCGCACCCTGCCGAAGCTCCGCCACGTGGAGGGCCGGCGCACCGACTTCCTGGTCACCCCCGGAGGCCGGGTGCTCCACGCCCTCTCCGCGATCTACGTGCTGCGCGAGATGCCGGCGGTGCGCGAGTTCCGCATCGTGCAGGAGGCGGCCGATCGCCTGGTCGTCAGCGTGGTGCCCGATCCCTCGTTCGGACGGGCCGAGGACGCGGCCATCCGGAGCGGGCTCACCGCGCTCCTGGGCCCGGACACCCGGGTCGAGGTGGAGACCGTCGCGAGCATTCCCCGTACCGCGTCCGGCAAGTATCGCTATGTCGAATCCCGCGTCGCCCAGGACGTCATCGAGCGCCTGATGCGAGCGCCTTCATCGAGGAGCAGCGAGCCATGAGCGATCCCCTGAAGATCTGTGTCGTCGGCACCGGCCACATCGGCCTTCCCTTGGCGGCGGTCCTGGCCGACGCGGGCTTCACGGTCGTCGGCTACGACACCAACGACGACTTCGTCACCCGGGTCAACACCACCGGCACGGTCGATTTCCAGGAAGAGGGCCTGAGCGAGCTCCTGGCCAAGCACCTGCATCGGGGCCTCACCCTGACCTCCACGCCGCCCGACCGGCAGGACATCTACGTCATCACGGTCGGTACCCCGCTCGAGGCGGGGCAGGAGCGGCCCAATCTCGACCGCATCCGGGTGGCGGTGCAGCGCATCGCGCCCGGCTTCGGCGACAACCCGCTCGTGGTGCTCCGGAGCACCGTGAGCATCGGCACGACGCGGCGGATCGTGCTCCCCGAGATCCGCCGCTACACCGAGCGGTTCGGGCTCGCCTTCTGCCCGGAGCGCACCATCGAGGGGCGCGCCATCCCGGAGATGCGCTCGCTGCCCCAGATCATCGGCGGGGTCGACGAGGAGAGCGCGGAGCGCGCCGAGGCGCTCTTCCGCCGCATCACCGCGAGCATCGTCCGCGTCTCGTCGCTCGAGGCGGCCGAGATGATCAAGCTGATCAACAACACGTACCGCGACCTGACCTTCGCGTTCGCCAACGAGGTCGCCCTGATCGCCGAGCACATGGGCCTCTCCGCCCGCGAGATGATCCACGCGGCCAACGTGGACTACCCGCGGTCGGGCGTGGCCCGGCCCGGCTTCGTGGGCGGCCCGTGCCTGGAGAAGGACGCGCTGATCCTCATCGACAGCCTCCACCAGATCGACTTCAAGCCCCGCGTCATCGAGGAGGCCCGCCGGATCAACCACGCCCTGCCCGACCACGTGGCGGCGCGGGTGCTCGAGCAGCTGCAGCAGCTCCGGGGCTCGGCGGCGCGCACCCGCGTGCTGCTGACCGGGTTCGCGTTCAAGGGCCGGCCGGCCACCGAGGACGTCCGCGGCTCGGCGGCCATCCCGCTGATGCGGCGACTGCAGGCCGCGGGGGTGGAGGTGTGGGGCCACGACTTCGTCACGCCCGAGAAGGTGATCGCCGACCTCGGGGCCCGGTCCTGCACGCTCGAGGAGGGCTTCGAGGGCGCCGACGGGGTCGTGATCGCCAACAACCATCCCCAGTACCTCCAGGCCGGCGTTCCCGGGCTCGCGGCCCGTCTGCAGCACCCCGCGTTCCTGCTCGACGCGTGGTCGCTCTTCCAGGCCGGCGACTTCCGCGGGGTCGGCGGTCTGCGCTACGGCGCGCTCGGGAGCCCGTTCGAGCGAGTATGAAGATCCTGTTTCTCTGCCACCGCCTGCCGTATCCACCCAAGCGCGGGGGCAAGATCCGTCCGTTCAACATGATCCGGCACCTGGCCCGCAGTCACGAGGTCACGGTGGCCACCCTGGCCCGCTCCGCCGCCGAGCTGGCCGAGGGCCGCGACCTGGCGAGCCACTGCCACGAGGTGCACGTGGGCCGGATCTCCACCGCCGCCGGGTGGGGCCGCTTCGCCCTGCACGCCGCGAGCCCCTTCCCGTCGACCTTCGGCTACTTCCACTCGCCGACCCTGGCCCGGACGGTCCGACGCCTCCTGGCCACTCGCGACTTCGACGCGATCCTGGTCCACTGCTCGTCGATGGGGCCCTACGTGGCGGACCACCGGGGCTGCCGGAAGATCATGGACTTCGGCGACGCCGACTCCGAGAAGTGGCTCGAGTACGCGGCCACCGCGCCGTTTCCGGCGTCGGCGGCCTTCCGCCTCGAAGGGTGGAAGGTCCGTCGCTACGAGCGCTGGCTCGGCTCGACGTTCGACGCCTGTTCGGTCAATGCGCCGCGCGAGCGGGAGATCCTCGCCTCCTACGTGACGACTCCGATCCACGTGATCCCGAACGGGGTCGATCTCGACTACTTCCGGCCCGGTCGGGCGGCCGGCCAGGCGTATGCCCCCCGCCGGCTCGTCTTCACCGGGAACATGTCCTACAAGCCGAACGTCGAGGCGGTCCAGCACCTGGTCGCGGAGATCCTGCCCCGCGTGCGGGCGACGTTCCCCGACGTGGAGCTGCACATCGTGGGCATGGATCCCACCCCCGCGGTCCGACGCCTGGCCGACGGCGAGCGGGTGGTGGTGACGGGTCGGGTCGACGACGTGCGCCCGTTCCTGGACGGGGCCGCGGTATCGGTCGCGCCCCTCCGGGTGGCCCGGGGCCTCCAGAACAAGGTGCTCGAGGCCATGGCCATGCGCGTCCCGGTCGTGGCGAGCCCGGCCGCGTTCAACGGCATCAGCGCGGTCGCGGACCGCGATCTGGTGGTGGCCGATGCGCCCGACCGCTTCGCGGCCGCCGTCGTCCAGCTCCTCGGTGATCCCGCCCGCCGGGAGGAGGTCGCCGCTTCCGGGCTCGCCTGCGTGAAGCGCAATCACGACTGGGGCACCCTCCTCGCCCGGCTGGAGGACCTGGTGACCGACTCCGCGGGCACGCGCCCCGGCGCTCCGGTCGACCGAGCGGTGCGACACGGTACGTGATGTCTCCCCGGCGCATCCTCTTCGTGGAGAACAGCATCGGGCTCTCCGGCTCGACCATGAGCCTGGTCACCCTCCTCAACCGCCTCGATCGCCGCCGCTTCGAGCCGCGGCTCGCGGTGTCGCGCCCGGAGCAGGCCACCTACATCCGGGAGCACCTCCGGGACCCGGCGGAGATCGCGGTGGTGAGCCCCCGGCGCGGGCTCAAGCAGAGCGGATGGCTCCGGCGGCTCGCGGCACCCGGGTCCCGTGTCCCGCCCGCCCTGCGGCACGCGGTGCTGCGGACCGCCGGTCTCCTCGACCTGCTGGTGGTGGCGCTCCCGTACGCGATCCGCCTGCGGCGGTTCGCCGGGCGGGGCGTGGACCTGATCCACCAGAACAACGGCTTCGACTTCGGGGCGGTGATGCTCGCCCGGATGCTGGGGCGCCCGCTGGTGGCCTATCAGCGCGGGGATGAGTGGAACTCGCCGGTGGTCCGGTGGTTCGCCCGCCGCGTGACCGCGTTCGTCGCGAACTCGCTGGCGACCAAGCGCAGCCTCGACGCCCTGGGCGTCCCCGACGAGCGGGTGTCGGTGATCTATCCTCCCCTCGACCTGCAGATCTTCGACCCGGCGCGCCGCGCCCTGACGTCGCGGGCCACGCTCGGGATCGACGGGGATACGCCGTGCATCGGCATCGTGGGCATCATGGTGCCCTGGAAGGGTCACCGGGTGTTCCTGCGGGCGGTGCGCGCCATCCGGGATCGGCTGCCCCGCGTGCGCGCGCTGGTCATCGGCGGGCAGCCCCCGGGCGGCGAGGGCTACGTCCAGGAGCTGGTGGCGCTGGCGGCGGAGCTCGGGATCAGCGATCGGGTGACCTTCACCGGGTTCCGGGAGGACGTGGCGGACCTCCTGCCCGCGCTCGACGTGGTGGTGCACGCCTCGGTGGAGCCCGAGCCGTTCGGGCGCGTCATCACGGAGGCGATGGCCATGAAGCGTCCGGTGGTCGCCTCGGCGGCGGGCGGGCCGGTCGAGATCATCGAGGACGGGCGGTCGGGCTATCTGGTGGCGCCCGGCGACCACGAGGCCCTCGCGGATCGGGTGGTCGAGCTGCTCAAGGATCCGTCCCTCGCCGCGCAGATCGGTGAGCGGGCGGCCCGGGAGGTCGCGCGCCGCTTCTCCGCGGAGGCGCACGCGCGGCTGATGGAAGAGCTGTACGAGCGGTGCATGGTGACTTGCTCAGGCTAGAGGAGGGCGTGCCGACATGACACTTCGACGGATGGTCTCCGGAAGCAGGATCCGGTGGGCCGGTCTCGGCCTCGGGATGGTGCTCGGCTTCGCATGGGCGGGGCCGGCCCTGGCCCAGAAGGTGACGCTGCCCGCCTCGGTGCTCGCGGCCAGCAACCGGAGCTCGGTGTACACTGGCCAGCTGCGCATGGCCTCGGAGGTCGGTCGCCGTGCCCTGGCCTCGCTGGAGGCGGCCCCGACCGACGACGGCACGCCGCTCGACGAGAGCGTGGTGCAGCCGGCGCGCGACACCTACGCCTTGATCCGGTCGGCCCGGCACGGCATGGAGCTGGCGCGGGAAACGCAGAAGATCCAGGATCCATTGCTCGACCTCGCGTTCCGCCGCGTCGACGACGCCTGGAACCTCTCCCGCACGCCGGTCGACAAGTTCAGCTGGGGCATGACGCGCCAGCAGTATCTCGAGGTGTCGATCCACGACCTGACGAGGGCGCTGCGCCTCGTCGACCAGGTCCTGATTCTCCTGCCGTGACGCGGTAGGACGGACTATGCGGCCGCAAGCGATCCCGGTCTTCGTGATCAGCCTGGCCCGGGCCACGGAGCGGCGCACCGCGGTGGAGCGCCACCTGAGGCGGCTGGCGGTCGCCTTCGAGCGCTTCGAGGCGGTGGACGGGCGGGCCCTCGATCTGCCCGACACGCTGCGCGTGCATCCCGAGTGCGGGATCCCGCCCGGCCAGATCGCCTGCTGCCTCTCTCACTTCGAGGTCTACGAGCGGATCGTCGCCGAGCGGATCCCGGTGGCGTGCGTGATGGAGGACGACGGCCGCCTGCGGCGGTCGAGCGTCCGGCTCCTCCGACAGGGATGCGCCTCCCTCGACTTCGACGTCTGCCTGCTGGACTCGGACGATCGGAACAACCAGGGCGTGGTGTGCTTCGATCCGGACTCCGCGGTGCGGCTCGCCCCGGGCACCCGTGCCTACACGCTCTCCGACGGCCCCCACTGCCTGCACGCGTATCTCATCACCGCGGCGGCGGCCGAGAAGCGGCTGAAGTACGCCTTCCCGATCCGGGAGGCCATCGACTGCTACGAGCATCTCCCGGTGCCGCTCCACTTCCGGGCCGTCCTGCCCCGCACCGCCTTCGTCAGCGTGCTGAGCCGGACGTCGGTGGCGCTCGACCGCACCGCGCCGGGTGAGATCCCGCTCTATGCCTGGCGCGGGGCGCCGGGGTTCTACTGGCTGCGGGACCGGCTGAACGGGCGGGCAGCCGAGCGACGGAGGGAGGTCGAGGTCAGGCAGGCCCGCGGCGATCTGGGCCCGGGAGTCCGCTGGCGCCCCCTGCCGGCCGGCCGAGAGATCATGGCGGACTGAGCGAGGCGCTCAGCGGTAGCGGTAGAGCCAGAACACGGTGACCGGGGGCAGGGTCCCCTCCTCCGGATGGCCGGCCCCCAGGAAGAACACGTCGTTCTTCTCGTCGAAGCCCAGCAGGTTACCCCGCACCAGCAGTCCGTCGACGAGCCCGACGCTCTCCCACTCCCACTTCCTGGTGTCGACGTGATAGATCCCGAGCCCCAGGACCTTGCCGCCGAAGCTCTCGACGTTGGGCAGCAGGAGGATCCGGTTGCGGGAGTCGAAGGCGAGATAGGTCTCGAGGTCGTCGGAGGGCCTGACCCACTGCGACGGCAGGGGGATGCTCTCCACCACCGACGTCTTCCGGATCGAGTAGCGGAGCAGGGAGCGCGAATCCCGCGCGATCCGGTAGATGTCCCGGCCCCGCACGTCGATCGTGGACTAGTCCCGGTTGCCCCCCTCGTCCAGCGAACCCGAGCCGCTCGACCGCGTCGCCCCCGACGACATGGAGAAGACCTCCATGATTCCCCCGTTCCGGAATCGGTACACGGAATCGGTCGGCGGGTCGTACACCGCGAAGCTCGCGCCCATGTCCCCGCCCCACCCCCGGGCGGGGGCCGAGAACGGGGCCGGCTTCCAGGTGTTGGTCGCGAAGTCGTAGACCACCGCGTCCGGGACCTCGCGGGCGGTCGGGCACCAGCGGTTGTCCTGGGTGATGAAATAGAACCCGGGGAGCATGACCGCCTGGTCGTGCTTGCTCGCGTAGACCCAGGACACGCTGTCCGGGGTGCCGGGCATCAGCTCGCCCGGGCCGGCGCACCAGTCGTGCAGCAGCTCCCAGCGATTGCCTTGCTCCAGGTCGATGGCCCAGACCGTCGAGTTGCCGTTGCCGTTGCCGACCCGCGGGTGCAGGACGTCGCCGCCCGCGATCACCATGCGGCCCCGCTTCGAGTCGAAGATGATCCGGCTGTGCTTGGTGCCGCGCCCGTAGGTGATCGGGCCCTCGCCGTTCGTGGGCAGGGGCCGATGCACCCACACGCGCGGCGGGATCTGCAGCGTGGTGGTCAGCGGCGGTGGCGGCGGGATGGACGGGTCGGTCTCCGGCGCGCCGACGCCGGTGCAGCTGGCGAGCCAGCCCGCGGCCACCGCGAGGCACAGGCCGGCCAGCCAGGCGGTACGTTGCCTCATGGCCCGCATGCTTCCGGGGCCGTCAGGCCCGGCCCATCAGCTCGCGGACGACCCGGCGGCCGAGCCGCCGGTACCGACCGAGCCGGAACCGGTACGTCCCCATGAAGTGCACGAACGTCCGCGGCTCCAGGTCGAGCTCGGGCCGGTGGTAGCAGTAGTCCCGGAACGGTAAGACCGCGGCCCCGGCGGTGTTGGCGACCACGAGGTTCGAGGCCACCTGCTCGCTGCCCCATTCGTTCCACTTGGCGTGCCCGATGGTCTCGCCCATCACGGTCGACATCTCCTCGACCCGCTTGCGGGAGAAGGACTCCTTCCCGAACCCCGCGAAGCCGGCGCTCCCGCGCACGTATCGGAGTGGCTCGCCGCCGTTGACGCGGTCGAGCGAGGCCTCCGCGACCATCTGGACGTGGTCGTGGTCGCCCTTCAGGCGAGGGCGCATGCGCGCGGCCATGTCCTTGCCGGGCACGATCTCCTCCCCGTCGTCGCCCGCGAGCGTGAAGCTGCGGTTGTCGGCCAGGTGACGGAGGACCTCCGTGGGTTGCTTGAGGGTCAGAGTGTCGCTGTCGAGCTGCACGACGTAGTCCGAGCCGACCGTCTCGGAGATGAGGAGGAGTCGCTCCCAGCACTTGCCCTTGGGACAGGGGCCGTTCTCCACCGAGCCGATCGACCGGATCTCCACCGGCCGCACGTGGCGACGCAGCTCGTCCTTGTCGGCCTCGGTCAAGGAGGAGTCGTCGAGGATGCAGACCCGCTTGGGGGCGACGAAGCGGGTCAGGGACTTCAGGGCCAGCAGGTACATGTCGATGTCGCGATGGCAGAGCTGGCTGACCAGGACCAGCCGCGACGCCTCATCGCAGACCACCGGGGGCGTCTGGCGAACGCCGCGGACGCTCAGGTTGAACCACTCGGTCGCCAGGTAGCGCTTCAATCGGTAGAACATCAGGGCTCTCGCCTCCTCTGCTGCAAGGGATCTCGAAGCGCCGCCGCTACGGCCGTGGCTCGAGCAGGAGCGGACCGCTCGGGCGCTCGATGGCTCCGACCGTGGGTGGAATGCCGCGCCGCACCCGGAAGAAGTCGTCGCGCGGCAGCGGGTCCCCGACCGCCAGACCGCCGGGAACGGTCAGGGCCGATCCGGGAAAGGGCGAGAAGTCGAGGCCGTCCGGCTGCATGAAGCACGCGCGGTAAGTGCAGTCGACGTTGCCGCCCACCCACACCCCGGGCCGCGACGCCGGCACCGCGGGGGTACCGCCCGGGCTCTGGACGGCGTTGTTCAGCAGGGTCGTCTCCCGCAGATCCTGGCCCTCGATGATGATCCCGCCCTCCAGGTTGCCATAGATCGTGTTGTGCACGACTGCGATCTGTCGGAGGAGCCCCCGGTGGCCGTAGTCCTGCAGGCTGATCCCGCCCTGGCTGTTGGTCAGCGACACGTTGTTGCGAACGATCGCGGGGCCGCCGCCCACCACGATCCCCGCCGACTGCGCGGAGCCCATGACCACGTTGCGCTCCACCAGGTTCTGGGTCAGCAGGTCCCGGGCTCCGTACACCATGATTCCGGGCCCCTTGGTCCGGAGGATGACGTTGTCGCGGACGATCGACGACGTGTTGAGCTTGACCTCGAGGCCGTAGCCGACCTGGTCCGGCGCGGCGGTGACCCCGCGGATGGAGTTGCCCGCCACCACCAGGCCCGAGACCACGCACCGGATGCCGTCGTGGCAGCCGAAGTACATCCCGGTGGATCGCGAGTCCTCGATGAAGTTGCCCTGGACGGTGAGGCCCCGCACGCTCGTATTGTTGGCGGTGATCGCGATGCCGCCGAGCTGGAAGAAGCGGCAGTTCTCGATCACGATGTCGTTGCCGCCGATGATCCGGATCGCGTCCACGTCGGTCCGGGTGGGGCCGAACTCGAGCCCGCGGATCACCAGATGCCCGGCTCTGACCTCGAGCACGTTCGCGGTGAGGCCGTCGTACACGATGCGCGGCCGCTGGCCGGGATCGGCGGCGGCGATCGTGATCGGCGCCCCGGGCGATCCTCCCCGGCGAACGACGCACGGTCCCCGGTAGTCGCCGGGGCGAAGCCGCAGCTCGTCCCCGGGCTGGAGCTGGTTGACCGCGGAGCAGAACTCGTCCTCGGGGCCGATCTCGGCCGCCCCCGCGGGGCCGGCGCTCCACGCCGCGACGGCCAGGGTCAGGCCGGCGCAGACTCCGGCCCAGGCCCCGCGACGTCGCCGGGACGACGTCACGCCACGCTCCGGACGCTCAGGCTCGCGGCCCCGTCTCCGCCGACCGGCGGTACTCCTCGCCCAGCTCGACCGCGTGCGGAGAGGCCTCGGTCTTGTACATGGTGAAGTGGGGGTCGGTCATCTCCTCGGCGGTCCGATGCGTCGTGTAGTAGTACAGGTTCAGCGCCCGCCGGTACACGCCTTCCGGGCAGCGCAGCGGAGCCGGCTGGCCGTGGTTCGAGTCGTCGGCCACCTTGAACGCGACCATCCGGTTGAACAGGGGCAGGATCGAGCGGACCCGCCGCGTCATGCCCTTGTCCCACAGCTCGAGCTCGCCACCCCACTCCTCCCGCCAGCCCGGGTTCATGTACACGAGCACGTTGACCCGCCGGTGCGCCTGCAGCTTGTGGTGCCAGTTGAAGTCGGCGTGGATGTTGAGGAAGTCCCCCCGCCCGGCCAGGTGGGGCCCCCCGCCGATGAAGTAGGGATCGGGCAGCAGGTTGTCGATGCCGGTCAGGGTCTCGACGAAGAGGAGGAACTGCCGCGAGTTCATCTCCCGCAGGATCGAGCGCATCATCGGCGGCAGCTTGGTCTCGTCGTGCTGGAAGCGGCGGATGTTGTTCTTGTTGTCGCGCACCACCCACTCGATGTTGTCGAGCAGGGGGAACTCGCGCTCCACCGCCTGGGCCACGTCCTCGGTGAAGAAGTTGTCGATGACCACGTGCGGGAACGGCTCGGCGGACCGCCACGCGGCCGCGTGCTCCAGGGCCAGCCGCGCGAAGCGCGGATCGTCGAACATGCCCAGCGGTGATACCTCGGTCGATACCGATGCCTCTGCCATGACGGGGTCTCCTCTACCGACGGGATTCGAGTACGCGCATCAGCTCACTGCACACGAAGTCGACCTTGGCCGCGGTCATGCTCATGCCCGAGGGGAGGTTCACCCCGTACGGGCTGATCCGGTAGGCCACCGCGTTGCGCCGGCGGGCTAGGGTGGCCTGGGGCGTGCCTTCGTAGGCGGGCAGTGAGCTCAGGGGATGGAAGACGGGACGGACGTCGACCTGGCGCTCCGCCATACGGGCGATCAGCTGGTCCTTGGTCAGGTTGAGAGCCGGATCCAGGATGGCGGTGACCATCCAGTAGGAGTTCTTGGTGCCCGGCGGCTCCTCGTTCAGGGTGAGGCCGGGGATGCCGGCCAGGCGGGCCTGATACCACGCGAAGATCTGCCGCTTGCGGGTCACCAGCTCCTCGATCCGCTCGAGCTGGGCCAGGCCGAGGGCGGCCTGCATGCTGCTCATCTTGTACTTGTAGGCGACGGCGTGATTCCAGAAATTCCCGCGCTCGGACGGCCGCCGCCCGTGGTCCCCGAGCATGACGGCGCGCTCGTACACGTCGGCCCGGTTCGTCACGAGCATGCCGCCCTCGCCGGTGGTCATGGTCTTCGAGCCGTGGAAGCTGAAGATCGCCGCGTCGCCGAAGGTCCCCGCCTTGCGGCCCCGGCTCTCCGAGCCGATCGCCTCGGCAGCGTCCTCGATGATCGCGATCCGGTGCCGGCCGGCCACCGCCTGCAGGGCGTCGTAGTCGGGCATGCTGCCGTAGAGATCGACCGGGATCACCGCCTTGGTCCGCGGGGTCACGCAGGCCGCGAACGAGTCGGCGGACAGGCACCAGCTCCGCTCGTCGACGTCCGCGAAGACCGGGGTGGCGCCCACGTAGCTGATCGGCGCCGACGACCCGATCCAGGTCATGTCCGGGACGATGACCTCGTCGCCCGGGCCGACGCCCAGGGCCATGAGCGACAGGTGCACTGCGGAGGTGCCCGACGGCAGCGGGAGGGCGTGCGCGACGCCGAGGTACTCGCTGAACGCGCGCTGGAACCGATCGTGGTAGGCGTTGGCGTTGCCGTACCAGCAGGTCGCCACCGCGTCGGTGACGTAGCTGATCTCCTTCTCGGTGATCCAGGGCCCCGAGATCGTGATGCGCTCCGAGTCCATGTCGTGGCTCATACGATGCGGCACTCCGGAATGGGGATGATGAACCGCCCGCCCTGGCGCCGGTACGGCTCCTGCTGGGCCAGGATCTCGTCCGCGAAGTTCCAGGACAGCAGCAGCAGGTAGTCCGGCCGGCGCTCGAGCAGCGCGGCGGGCGCCAGGATCTGAAGATGGGTGCCGGGAGTGTAGCGCCCCTGCTTGACGGTGGAGCGGTCGACCACGAAGTCGATGACGTCCTCCCCGATCCCGAAGTAGTTGAGCAGGGTGCTGCCCTTCGCGGAGGCTCCGTAGGCCGCGATGCGCTTGCCCTGTCCCTTGAGCGCGGTCAGGAGCCGGAGCAGCTCGCCCTTGAGACGACCGACCGAATCGCCGAACCCGGTGTAGAAGGCCTCGCGCTGCACGCCCCACGCTTCTTCCTCGGCGAGGAGCGTCTGGACGGCCGTGGACGGGA
>Ga0070697_100000806_pt1 | contig 23524 bp, 27 predicted proteins | sample KBSK1501metaG_FD_65475 | JGI IMG/M metagenome (GOLD analysis project Ga0070697, IMG submission 65475) | Corn, switchgrass and miscanthus rhizosphere microbial communities from Kellogg Biological Station, Michigan, USA - KBS K1-50-1 metaG | ecosystem: Host-associated > Plants > Roots >... | reverse complement strand
GGCGCGCTGCCCAGTGGATCCATGATCACGACCAGCGTGATGAACGCTTCGGCGAACGCCAGCCAGCTCATGGCGACAGCCTACCGGCAGACAGGCATAGGATGAAGTCGATGGCGAAAACCGCGGCGAAGCGAGCCGAAGACCTCCTATGGAAAGTTGCCGAAAGCGACGAAGTCGAGATTGAGACGCGCCTTAAGCCCAAATCGCCGGCCCATCGTGTCACCGTCTGGATCGTGCCGACCGAGGACGGCGTCTATGTTCGCTCCTTTAAGGGCAAGCGGGGCCGTTGGTACCAGGAAGCCCTGGCCAACCCTTTGGTCACGGTAGGCGTCGGCCGGCGAAAGGTCAGCGTGCGCGCCGAGCCGGAGCACAACCCACAAGTCATCAGGGCGGTTAGTACGGGCTATCGCAAGAAATATGGTGAACGCTGGCCGGACGAGACCGAGCCAATGCTCAAGCGTTCGGTAGTTCCCACGACGCTGCGACTGACGCCGCTCTAGGCGTAGGGAATCAACAAGGCCGGATCCCAAGCCTGGCGGATGGCGCCGGCGAGGAAGCTCGATTCGGCAAAGTCGAGAATGGCCTGGCGCGGATCACGGCTGCGACGCACCGCCTCGTAGGGGAGGATGAACTCGCCAATGCCCGGGTTCCAGGCCGCGGCCTCAGGGCGGATCACCGCCGTCTCGATGCCATCCGGTGCCGGGTAGCCGTACGCGAAAAACGCCGGCTCCTCCAGCGACACGCTTCCCGGCCAGAATCCCACGCAGACCTGCTCGGCGTCGCCGCCCACGCGGCGGATCAGCCCCCATTCTGGGGAAGGCTCCACCCGGCGGCCCGAGAAGCGTGACACCGAAAGGTCGAACGTTCCCCACCAAAAGGAAACCGGGCTCACGCGACCGGTGAACCGCCCACGATGCTCCTTGAGCACCAGATCGATGCGCGCCAGCAGGCGCCAGAACCGGTGTGCCCACTCCGGCTCGTACACGGTGTGGACCGTGTCCTGCGGAAACGGGATCGGGTTGTCCACCTCGGACGGCACGATCGTGATCGCCGGCTCGATGTCCAGCGTACGGAGCCGGCCGATCAGCTCTTCGTAAAACTCAGCGACCGGCCGGGCTCGCAACGCGACCCGCTCGACCCGTCCGTCGTTCAGGGCGAGGATGACCTCGTGGTCGATCAGGTCGACATCGATCGCGAAGCCGGTCCGGCCGCTCCACATCGGTGATGTCGTCAGGCCCCGACCCGTGATGTAGAGGGGGACGTTGGCCCACTGCGGCTCGCGGCGGGTGAAGGCCAGCCGGATCTTGCCGATGATCTGCAGCTTCATGTGCAGCGTTTCCATCGTCGGCGACCAGTCCTTGTAGGGCAGCTCGGGCCACTCCGCAAGCTGGCGGGTCACGCTGGCACTGATCACGGAACTATCGTAGCCACCAGGTGCCTGGGCTTCACGCTTTGAGTTTGTTCGTCCGATGGGCCCACGTCGCTGGGATGGCGGCCATCCTGGGTGGTGCGTTGCTCGTCTGGTGGCTGGGGGTGCGGCGAAAGGGCGCCAACGCGGGTGTGGTTCTCGACGTCGCTGAGCGTTATGAGTGGATTTTCTGGGCCGCGATCGGTCTCCAGGCGATGACCGGTGTCGGCAACCTGGGGGCGGTCGGTGACGCCCTGCCGGCGTCGGCGTCCGGCTGGGGCACGAAGTTGATCGTGAAGCTGGTCGCCGTTCTGGCGTTGGCGGTCCTCTCTGTGCCCAGGACGCTGGCGGTTGTCGCGATGGCCGGCACGCAAAGGCCGCAGCCCAATCTGTTGTCGGCCCTTTACGGTGGCACGGCCATCTTCGTTGTCGGAATCGCCGGCCTCGCGGTGTGGTTGGCCCATGGCTGACCGTGCGATTCGCGAACGCAACCAGCTCGTGGTCTTTGCGCTCGGGACCTTCCACGCCGCGGTCCTGATCGTCGCACTGGTGCTCGTCTTCTACGCCGCAGGCGGCTTGGCGTCGCTGCTGAGTGGTCTCAGCACCATCGCGGGACTGGCCCTCTTCAGCGCGTTGTGGCTGACGACGGTCTGGTCGACGCATCGCACGCTGCGCGGGGCGTTCACGGTCGCACCATGGACGTCGGTGCCGCTAGGCATCATGATCCCGCGCGCGGCCTGGCGAGGCGGCGTCAACGGCGTCGCCTTCCTCGCGTGCCTGGGGCTGATCCTGGCGATCTCGTCCGCGTTCAACGGCGACGTTGGCGTCGTAGGATTCGGAGCCCTGATCTTTGCGACCGTTGGTGCCGCGTTCGCCTTTGTGATCGGGCTGGTTCTTGGCTTGCTATTCGCTTGCGTCGACCTCGCGCTCGTGACAGCGACGCGCGCCATCCTCGACAACGAAAAGTCCCGGCCGTAGCCGGGACTGTGGGGAAGGGGGGAGAGAGCGAATTCGATCAGGCGGCGCGGTGTCCCCGCATCACCCGCTGAACTTCACCTGTCATCGTGGTGGACCTCCTGGAATTGAAGTGCGTTCCGATAGACGCATGATGCGCCCGGCTACCTGTTAAAACCGTGACGGGAGCCCCCACCCTGACCCTCCCCCGCAAGCGGGGGAGGGAAATTGTCCAGCCTAACGCTCGCCCGCAAGCCGCGGGGAGGGAAATTCTCCAGCCTAACGCTCCCCGCGAGTGGGGGAGGGAAATCTGCCCTTAGGCTTCTTCGAGACGAAAACCTGAACCGCGGACGGTCAGGATGCGCACGCCGGAGTTGACGAGCTTGGCGCGGAGGCGGCTCATCTTCACGTCGATGACATTCGACCCCAGCGGCTCGGTCTCGTCGCGCCAGGCGTGCTCGGCGATCGCCTTGCGATCGACCACCGATGGGAAGCGTCGCATCAGCAGCTCGAGGATGTAGAGCTCGGCGGTCGTCAGGTTCAGCAACTTGTCGTTGAGGGTGACCTGCCGGCGCGCTGGGTCCAGCGAGAGCCCGCCACGGTTGAGGACCGGCGCACCCACGCCGCGCGGCCGTCGTTGTAGCGCTCGCACACGCGCAACCAGCTCGCCGAAGTCGAAGGGCTTGACGAGGTAGTCATCGGCGCCGGCATCGAGGCCCTGGATTCGGTCCGGCGGGGCGTCGCGCGCGGTCAGCATCAGGATCGCGGTTGGCCGATCATTGCGCCGGGCCCAGGATGCGACCTCGACACCGGGCACCCCAGGCATCCGCCAGTCGAGAATGGCGACATCGTACTCATAGAACTTCAACTGTTCGATGGCGTCGTCGCCACGGTCGACGGCGTCGACGAGGTACCCCGCGTCCTCCAGTCCCTGCACGAGGACCTCCCGCAGGCCTCGATCGTCTTCCGCGACCAGGATCCGCATCGCTAGGCTCCCAGCTGTGCCAGCTCGAGCTGGAATTCCATGGTGGCATTGTCCTGCACAGTGACAAACCCACCAATGCTCGGTGGGGTCATCCCGAACTGGCTGAAGGGGAAGGTGACGGAGCCGACGAGTTCGATTTTCGAACCAGTGAACCGGGCGTCGATCGGGATCGTGACGGTCTTCGCTACGCCGTGCAACGTCAGCACGCCGGTCGCCGAGACGTGGATGGTCTGGCCGCCGGCGGCGTCGGCCACCACCGCGATCGGCGTGGTGAGCTGGAAGGTGGCGGTCGGAAAGCGGTCGCTTTCGAGTCCCTGCGAGTGGATCCGCTGATCCCGCCTGGACTGGTCGCTCGTGAGTTTGCTGACGTCGACGGTGAAGCTCGCGGTAGTCACGGTGTAGTCACTTGCAGACTGCGCGAGGGTCATCGTCCCGGTGACGGCGGAAGTGCGACCGACGGCGTCGCTTGGAGCGGGAAGGGAGGCGAGCTGCTCGCGGACGCGATAGCCGGCCTGCGAGCCCGAGGTTACGGTCCAGGTCCCCGGCCCTAGCGTCGATGCCGAACTCGCAGCAGATGCCGAGGTTGAGGGTGTCGGCGAACTGAGCGCCAGCTTCTGCGGGGACGATCCGGCGAAGACGACGAAATACACGATGCCAATGCCCGCGGCACCAACCAACAAGGCTCCGGCGACTATGGCTGCGATCAGCGCCCGGCGGTTATTCATGCAAGGAAATGGTGAGGGTGTTTACCTTTCAGTTCGATGACAGGCTAGCCCGTCATCATGAGGCCAGGGTAAGAGCCAATCAGCGCTCCCCGGTGTGGAAAGGCGCGCGTGGTGTTCAGGAAGCGATGGTCAGGACGGCCGCGCCCTCGAAGCGCCCATGGGCCAGGTCGTCCAGGGCTTGATTCGCGTCCGCCAGCGGATATGGATGCACGTCGGTCCGGACGGGCACCTTTGGGGCAATCTGCAGGAACTCGTCACCATCCCGCCGCGTCAAGTTCGCGACCGACCGGATCTGCCGTTCCTGCCAGAGGAGGTCATAGGAAAACGACGGGATATCACTCATGTGAATGCCCGCACAGACCACAACGCCGCCAGGATCGAGGGCTTTGAGCGCGGCAGGTACCAGCGCACCGACCGGTGCGAAGATCAGGGCGGCGTCAAGCGGTTCCGGCGGCGCTGTCAGCGAGTCGCCCGCCCACTCGGCGCCAAGGCTGCGCGCAAACGCCTGCTTTTTCGTATCGCCCGGCGAAGTAAAGGCAAAGACGCGCCGACCCTGGTAACGGGCGACCTGCGCGATGATGTGCGCCGAGTCACCGAAGCCATACATGCCGACCCGTTGCGCATCGCCAGCGAGCCGCAGCGCGCGATAACCGATCAAGCCCGCACAGAGCAATGGCGCGACGTGCAGATCCTCGTACGTCTCGGGTAATGGCAAGCAGAAACGTTCGTCGGCGACGCAAAAGTCCGCGTACCCACCGTCGATGTGGTAGCCGGTGAAGCGGCCGTTCACACAGAGGTTCTCGAGCCCCCGGCGGCAGAAGCGGCAAGTCTCGTCGACATAACCGAGCCAGGGAACGCCGATGCGTTGACCGGGCGCAAAGCGGTGGGCGCCCGAACCGAGGGCCTCGACCTTTCCGACGATCATGTGGCCGATCACGAGCGGAAGCTTCGGGTCCGTCAGCTCGCCGCTCACGATGTGGAGGTCGGTGCGACAGACGGCGCAGACCGACACCCGGATCAGGACCTGGCTGGCAGCCGGCGTTGGCACGGGCAACTCTTCCAGGCGGAGAGGTTCCTTCGCCGCCCGGAGTCGCATCGCCCTCATCGGGTCGCCGCTAGGCCGTAACGCCGGTCTTTAAGGTTGCGTTGAGGGTGATGGGTGTGGCGGCCAGCGCCTTCGAGACGGGACAGTTTTGCTTGGCGTCCTCGGCGAGGCGCTTGAAGGTGGCCTCATCGATGCTAGGCACGTTGCCTTCGGTCTTGAGCTCGATGTGCGTGATGCCCCAACCCTTGTCGCCCTTGTCGAAGTGCACGCTGGCTAAGGTGCGGATCTCCTGTGGCTTGTGGCCGGCCTGCGAAAGGCCATTGGCGAACGCCATCGAAAAACAACCGGCCTGCGCCGCGCCGATCAGTTCTTCCGGATTGGTGCCGGGGCCATCCTCCATCCGGCTCTTGAAGGAGTAGCTGCCTTCGAAGGCGCCGCTTCCCAACCGCATCGTTCCCGATCCGTCCTGCAACGACCGCTGCCATATGGCTTCCGCTGTCCGTACTGGCATACCGTGGTCACCTCACTGGGGAATGTTGCCGTGCTGAACTGATGCTAGTCGACGGCACCCGCGGCTGCCGCCAGCACCTCGAGGGTGCGCAGCCGATCTTGCTGCGTCTTGCCGTGGATGCTGGCGAGCAGGGTGGTGACGCCCGCGGACGCCCACAAGGCCAGTCGCTCGCGCACATAGGACGGCGGACCGGCGATGCTGATGGCATCGACCAGGGCATCAGGGACCCGATGGATCGCTTCGAGCTGCTTGCCCCCGAGGTAGAGCTCCTGGAGCATGCGCGCATCATCGGCGAAACCGTAGCGGCTGACCAGGTCGTTGTAGAAATTCTTGCTCCTGGATCCCATGCCGCCGACGTAGAGCGCGACCCAGGGCTTGAGGGCCTCGCGGGCGCGGGTGCGATCATCGTCGATGCTGATCGGCACGTGCGGGGCGATCGCGAGGGTATCGAGAGAGCGACCGCTGATTCGCCCGCCGGCCTCGAGCTCCGGCCGGAACAGACTCATGTGCTGGGGAGAGAAGAGCGTCGGGATCCAGCCGTCGGCGAGTTCGCCGGTCAGGCGCAGGCCGCCAGGGGTCAGCGTCGCCAGGTAGATCGGCACCGTGGCGCGCACGGGATGCGCCAGCAGCTTGAGGCCCTTGTCGAGGTGGAAGACCTGGCCCTCGAAGAGCAGGCGATCACGTCGCAGGACCTGGCGGACGATCGCGACGGTTTCGCGCATCCGAAGCAGCGGCCGATCGAACGCCACGCCGTGCCAACCGGTCACGACCTGGTGGCCGCTGGTTCCGAGCCCGAGGATGAAACGGCCATCGGAGATCAAGTCGAGCGTGGCCGCCGTTTGCGCGAGCAGCGCGGGCGTCCGGCTGAAGACGTTGACGATGCCAGTACCGAGCTGGATGCGTTGCGTGCTCGCGGCGAGGCCGCCGAGGATGGAGACGGCATCCGTGCCATACGCTTCGGGCATCCAGACCGATTCGAAGCCGAGTGCCTCGGCGCGTTGAGCGAGCTCAACTGCCTCGGGGAAAGAGAGGCTGCCCTCGTAGGGCAAGTTCAGTCCGAGCTTCATCGTGGCATCGTACCCTGACTTGCGCTTAGAGTTAGTTCACAACAGCCGCCAAGGTGGGGAAAGGGCGGCGTGTCGTAATCCAGGAGGATGCCATGGCAGATCGTACGACGAGCACAGTCACCGCGGCGCTTGCCGGAACCATCGACATCGGCGGCGATATGCCGATCAATCGGTTTGGGTTCGGCGCTATGCGTATCACCGGGGAAGGGATCTGGGGCGAGCCGGCCGATCGCGAGGAGTGCAAGCGGGTGCTGCGCCGCGCGCTGGAGCTCGGCATCAACTTCATCGACACCGCCGATTCCTATGGGCCGGAGGTCAGCGAGCGATTGATCGCCGAGACCCTCTACCCCTATCCGGAGGAGCTCGTGATCGCGACCAAGGGTGGGCTGCTGCGGCCAGGGCCAGGACAATGGGAGCCGGACGGTCGTCCCGAGCATCTGCGCGCAGCCTGTGAGGGCAGCCTCAAGCGACTGAAGGTCGAACAGATCGATCTCTACCAGTTTCACCGCCCCGACCCCAAGGTCCCATACGAGGAATCCGTCGGCGCGCTGGTGGAACTGAAGAATGAAGGCAAGATTCGGCACATCGGCCTCTCGAACGTGACGACGGATCACGTCGAGCAGGCGCAAAAGCTCACGCCCATCGCGTCGGTGCAGAACCGATACAGCATCTACGAGCGCTCGTCAGAGCCCGTGCTGGAGTTCTGCTCGCTGGAGGAGATCGCATTCCTGCCGTGGCGTCCGGTGGAAGGTGGCGGGCTCGCCGTCGCCGGCGTTGTCGCCGAGATCGCCCGCCGCAACCGGGCCACCCCGGCCCAGGTCGCGCTGGCCTGGCTGCTGGCCCATTCACCTGTCATGCTGCCAATCCCGGGAACCTCGAAGGTGGCGCACCTCGAGGAGAACCTCGGCGCGGTGGCGTTGGACCTGGCTCCCTCCGAGCTGGCCGAGCTCGACACGATCGCTCCGGAGCCTGCCCGTTGAGCGCCCAGGACGAGGACCGCAATCGGTATGACGCGCTGGACGAAGCGTTGATGGAGACGTTTCCGGCCAGCGATCCGATTGCGGTCTCAGACCCGATCAAATGGCTCGGCGTGGCGGCCGAGCCTGCGGGGTCTGCCCCCTCGTAGCGACGGGGTCAACGCCACCAGGGCGTCCGAGCCGCGTCGACCGCAACCGCCACCGGCCGCTGCAGGTCCTCCTCCAGGCGCGCGACGTTCTGTACCCACTCGCCGGCGATCACCACGGCCATCGCGCCGCGTCCCGCCCGGTCGTCGTTCCGCCAGCGGCGAAGGCAATCAAGCGAGGCCGACCGCAAAGCCTCATGAGATACCGGCCCCTGATTGGGCCTCGAATTTTCGAGGCCCAACCGATCGGCGAGGGCGACGAGATTTCGAAGCAGGACGGTCTCTTGCCCGCGGACCATCCGCGCGCCATCCGCGCAGCCCCCGGCACGGTACCCCATGCGGCCCGCGACGACATCGAGCAGCTCGGCTGCGAGCATGGCGTGGTTTCCCGCCGACAGCAGGAAGCCCGCCGTTTGTGGATCGAGCGGTGAGGCGGCTCGCTCGTTGAGATAGGCATCGAAGGCCTCGCCGGCGCGGTCACGCGCCTGGTCGGCGACCCGCCGAGCCGGGTCGAGGCTCGCCGGCGGCTCGAAGTCGAGCACGCGGTCGAATGCAGCCTCCAGGTAGGTCGCGACGGCGCGGTAGAACCCGGCCACGGCGCGACCGAACTCCCGTCGCGCGCCGCGCGGCCAGAGCAACAGCCCGACGACGATGCTGATCGTGGCGCCCACGGCGACGTCTTCGATGCGCACCAGGCCCACCTGCCAGCCGGCCGGCGAGATGAGGTTGAAGATGATGATCAGGTTGATGGTGAAGGCCGCCTGGCTCGCGATGAAGCCGACGGTGGTGGCGGCATACGCCGCGAGGAAGATGGCGAATGGCAGCGCAATCCACATCACGGCGGGGTGATTGCCGGCGAGCACAGCAAAGATGCCGCCGATTACAACTCCGATCACATTCCCCGCCAGGGCCTCGAGGGTGGTGCGGCCGGTGCCGAGCGCCGTCGAGCGCAAGACCTGGAGCGTCCCGAGCACGACCCAGAACGCGTGCGAGAGCCCAAGGATGCGCGCGAGCAGGACCGCGAGCGCGAGGCCGACCGCCACCCGGAGACTTCGCTGCAGGACGGTCGACGACGGCTTGAGGTGGGTACGGACGGATCGCAGCACCCGAGTGGCTGTGCCGCTGAGACCTTCGAGGCGCGGCGCCGAGACCGGCAGGACGATCTCTTCCTCGGGCCGGCCTCCGGCAGCGATCACGGCATTGCTGCCGAGGGAGATCGCGAGGTACGAAACGACGCGCAGCGTGTGATCGACATCGAGACCATCGAGCACCTGATCCGCGGGCCGCCCGGCCCGCAATTCAATACCGGCCCAATGATCGAGCGCGGTTCGATGACGTTCGCGCGCTTCCTCGACGGCACGCAGATCCGGCGGTCGGCCGCCGGTCAGGATGTCAGCGCTCGATCGCAAGGCCGCCACGGTCGCCGCGATCAGCCGATCGGTTTCCTCGATGCCTGGTGGAGTGGCGCTGCGTGCCCGCTCAAACGGGTGTTCCACGATGTCGACGATCGACTGCAATTCCGTCAGCACCTGGACGAAGGCGCGATCGCGGCGCGTCGGACCAGCTGGGCGTTTTGCGGTGGCCGCATATTCTTGTCGTGCCATCTGCTCCGCCCGGCGTGCCGCCGCCAGCAGCGGCGGGAGATCTCGATTAAGGGCGGCCGGTCGAAGGCCTTCCACCAGGTTCGCGACGCTCAGACACGCTTTCGCGGCGGACTTGCGCAGCTTGACGCGCTCGAAGCGTGGCCACAGGAAGACGCCCGCCAGCGTCGCGAGAATGCCCGCGAAGGCCCAACCGGCGACGCGCGCAGGGACAGCGCCCGCGGGGGCCGGAACGGATACCGAGATCACGAATGCCAGCAGCAGTCCGGTTTGCGCGGCTGCGACATAGCCACCGAATACGCTGGCGAACGAAATCGCAAAGCCGACGAGCAGCATCACCGCACCGGCTAGAGCGGTGGTCTGAGAAACCACCGTGCCGAGCGCGATCAATACAGCCCCGACGAGCGTCGCGGTCACATAGGCGAGCGCCCGCGCAGGGCGGGGCCCACCGAAGTCGGACATCACCAGCAGCGCAAAGCCGCCGAAGACCATAAAGATGACGTTCTGGGTGTCGTGGAGGACAAGCTGCCCAAACGCGAAGGCGAGCGGGATGATGATGGCGGCCCGGGCTGCCCGTCGCAAGGCTGCGAAGCCGGGATCGCTCGGCGCTTTCAGCGCGGCCAGTGGTCTGCTGGGCGGCGGGGTCTCCACCCGCGCCCTCATGCTGCTCCTTGCCATCGTCTATTCCTACACCACTCGGCGCGGGGCCGCAGTCACTCGAAAGTAGGGGCCTGCCCGCCGCCGCTCAGGGAATGCTTCATCCGCGGCAAACCGCTACAGTCAAAACATGACCGGCCTGTGGGCTGTCCTCATCACGACCTTCCTGGCCTCGGCGGTGGAAGCGATCGAGATGGTCACGATCGTGGTCGGCGTGGGCGCGACCCGCGGTTGGCGCTCGACACTGATCGGCGCGGCTTCCGGGTTTGGTGTGCTGGCGGTGGTCGTGGTGGTGCTGGGGGCCGCTCTGAGTCAGGTGCCCATTGGACCATTGCGCTTGATCGTCGGGGCGCTCTTACTGACCTTCGGCCTCCAGTGGTTTCGCAAGGGCATCATGCGAGTCGCGGCGCGCGGGTTGGCCGGCATCGGTGGCCAGGATCCGCACGAAGCCGCCGAGTGGACCGGCCCCGGCATGGACTGGACCGCCTGGTTCCTGGCCTTCAAAGGTGTGGTGCTGGAGGGGCTCGAGGTGGCCTTCATCGTGGTCACCTTCGGTGCCGGCGCGAACCAACTCGCCGCTGCCGTGGTCGGCGGCGTCGGCGCGATCATCGTCGTCGGTGGGATCGGGCTCGCCCTCCACCAGACGGTTCGACGGATACCACGAAGCCTGCTGCAATTGATCGTCGGGATTCTGCTCAGCACCTTCGGCACCTTCTGGGCGATCGAGGGTCTCGGGATCGACTGGCCCGGTGGTGACGCCGCGATTCCCGTGTTGCTGCTTCTCTATGTGGCGACGGCCCTAACGTACATCACCCTCGAGCGGAACCGGGCCCTTGGCCTGCGTCCGGCGGCCTAGCGATGCCTCCGCCCTTTTCGTGGATCGTGGCGGTCGCTCGGTTCTTGTACGACTTCATCGTCGGCGATGACTGGACGGTCGCGGCTGCCGTCGTCATCGGACTGATTCTGTCGGCCATCCTGAACGTCAACCATATCGCCGCCTGGTGGCTGATCCCGGTGATCGTCGTGGTGATGTTGGGCGTCAGCCTGCGGCGGGCGAGCCGACGGGTGCGGTGAGCGCCATCGCCGTCGTCGGCCTGGCGACGATGGGGATGAACCTTGCCCGCAATCTCGCACGAAATGGGTTCGGTGTCTCCGTCTACAACCGGACCACATCGCGCGTCGACGACTTCATGAAGCAATACGGCACGGAGGGCGCGTTCAAACCGGCGCACACGCCGCAGGAGCTGGTGGCGCAATTGGACAAGCCGCGCCGGATCCTGATGATGGTCAAGGCCGGAGCACCGGTCGATGAGACCATCGAGCACCTCGCGCCATACCTGGAAGACGGCGACATCCTCATCGATGGCGGCAACTCCTATTTTCTCGACACCGCGCGCCGCGGCAATGCGCTGGAGGCACGCGGTCTGCGTTTTATTGGGACCGGCGTCTCCGGCGGCGAGGAAGGCGCCTTGCACGGACCCAGCATCATGCCGGGCGGCGCCCGCGACGCCTACACGGAAGTGGAGGCCATGCTGACCAAGATCAGCGCTCACGTCGACGGCGAACCATGCTGCACCTACATCGGCCCTGGAGGAGCGGGCCATTACGTGAAGATGGTCCATAACGGCATCGAATACGCGGATATCCAGCTAATCGCCGAGGCGTACGACTTGCTGAGCCATGCGCTCAGCCTCGGCGCGGACGAGCTGTCGCGCATCTTTGCCGAGTGGAACAAGGGCGACCTCGAGTCCTACCTGATCCAGATCACGTCCGAGGTCCTGGGCAAACGCGATCGCGCGACGGGACGGCCGCTGGTGGACGTCATCCTCGACGAGGCGGCGCAGAAGGGCACCGGCAAGTGGGCCTCGCAATCCGCGCTCGACCTCGGGATCCCGGTGACCGCGATCACCGAGGCCGTCTTTGCCCGGTTCCTGTCGGCGCTCAAAGCGGATCGCCAGCTGGCCTCGCGGACCCTCGCCGGCCCCAACGGCGCGACGCGCGCGGCTGCGCCTGGGTCGCTGGTCGACGACGTGCGCAGCGCGCTCTACGCCTCGAAGATGGTGGCCTACGCCCAGGGATTCGAACAGATGCAGGCGGCATCGAACGAGTACTCGTGGGACTTGAAGCTGGGGTCAATCGCCCGGATCTGGCGCGGCGGGTGCATCATCCGCGCCCGCTTCCTCAATCGGATCACGGACGCCTACGCGGCGGAGCCCGGCTTGAAGAACTTGTTGTTGGCGCCTTACTTCCGCGACGCGATGGCATCGGCGCAGGATGCTTGGCGCCGAGTCGTCGGGGTCGCGGTCGACCGCGGCATTCCCGTGCCGGCATTTAGTTCATCGCTCGCGTATTACGATGCCTATCGTCGCGAACGCCTGCCGGCGAACCTGGTGCAGGGCTTACGCGACTACTTCGGGGCCCATACGTACAAGCGGATCGACCGCGCGGGGTCCTTCCATACGCGCTGGTCTCAGGACGGGGAGGAAGTCCCGGCTCGGTAAACGATTGCACAACTCACGTTCGAATCCGCGACGGGCTACTCCTTAACCTACTGCCACGCAGCCGCGAAGCGGCTTAGACTCTGGCCGTGATCCAATCGCTGCTGCGGCGGTGGCATCCTTTCGGAATCGTAGGAATCCAGGTTCCAGCGTGGCTCTGTCGGTTCATCGGCCATGACTACGTCTTCAGGGGATGGGGGACAATCAGCCCAGACAGGCCAGCCATTGGGCAGCGTCGGTGTTCGCGATGTGGGTCGCGATGGTGGAGTGGGCAGCCCGACGGGATAGGGTTCCGGCGCGCGAAAACCGGGCGCGCGCACGCTTGATGTGTCGGCGGCCGGTTGCTCGAGTGTTCGAATGGTGTCCGCCACGGGCTATGACCCCACTTTGGCAACTCTCCCAGGTTCGCCTCGAGACGCGGCGCTTGGCCTCAACGAGCGGTAAGCGTGCTTCCCAAAAGGACACCGTTTGCCCAATAGTCACCGTTCGGGCCGCCGGGAAGCAGATCCCATGTGTCGCCGACGTATGGGATTGGCTCGACACTAATAAGACGACTGCCGTCCAACACGTCACCCGTTTTGAGATCGCCGATGTGGCGACCATCGGTCGTCGGCTGCCCCGCAGAGGCCTCGACAGCCCGTCCATCCGATAGAACGATTCGAAGAATGTGGAGACCGCGAGGGGCAGGCCTATGGACCACCAGTAAAACGGGGGCCGCGATCCGCCGGCCGGCCGCATCCCGGGTCCACACCAACGTTCCCTGACGCAACTGATCCACGGCGACGGGGCCAGACGGCGTCGCGATCTGGTCTTTTGCCGCCAAGCAAATCGCTCCAGTCTCGAACTCAAAATCAACTGCGACATGATCACCGGCCTTCACGCCCACAAGTGGTGCGACTCCGTATGGTGAGCCCTGGCCACGGATGCGAAAAGAGTCCGGCATGGTGATATTGCGAGCGGTTACCTGGTACAAACCGGGAGGCAACGTCACTGAAAAGTGGCCCGCCGTGCTGGTCTCCGTGAGGACGACCTTAGAAGCGGCCTTCTCCTTGAACGACAGTTTCACACCGGGCGTGGCACCATCAACGCCATAGCTGATGCCAAAGACGGTGCCTGTAACCAAGCCGCGCGGTGGCAAGTGGCCGGAGACGACGAGCAGGGACGTTAGAACCAGAACGGCAAGACTGACACCGATCGCAACCACTCGTCCGAATTTCGGAGCGTCTAGCCGAGAGAGCCTCATCGTCTATATGACGCCGACAAGTCCACCACCTGTCTGATCCGGCGCAACGTGGGAAGCGCCAAACCAGACGCTGATCGGCATCGTTCTCAAGCTCCCACGGAATACGGCTGTTCGATTAGTGTCCGCCACGGGCTACTCTTCCAATGCTCGTCAATCCTTCTATTCTGAGCACAGCTTGGAGATTACGCCTGAGGATCAAGTTTTCCGGCTCACCATGGGCTACCGCGCGTCGCAGGCCGTGGGTTTGGCCGTTGAGTTAGCTATCCCGGATCGCGTCGCGGACCGTGCCCAGACGGCGGCGGAGTTGGCACAAGCGACTAGGTCTGACGAAGACTCGCTACATCGGTTTCTCCGAGGACTATGCGCGCTCGGTGTGCTCACAGAGGATTCGCAAGGACGTTTTGGCCCAACCCCACTATCAGGCTGCCTGCGGTCAGGCCAGCGGGAATATGCAATGGCGCGAATGGCGTTGAAGGAGGGATATGCGGCATGGGCTGAGCTCGGTCATTCTGTGCGGACCGGCAAGCCCGCCTATGAACTCGTCCACGGACTGCCGCGCTGGGAGCACATCGCGGGGAACCCCGATGCAATAGAGCGGTTCAACGCCGCCATGGCCGCTTCAGCGCAAGTCGACGGAACGGCGCTCTCTGACGCGTGTGACCTCTCGGAGATTTCCACGTTGGTCGACATTGGAGGCGGCCGAGGAGCCCTTATGGCGGCAGTTCTTACGGCCCAGCCGAAGATGCGCGGAGTCATCGTGGATCTCCAACCCGGGCTCCAAGGCGCGCCTGCTCAGCTGGAGGCGGCTGGCGTCGCCGGGCGCTGCCAGATGGTTGTTGGGAATTTCTTTGACTCGGTCCCGAGTGGTGGCGATGCCTACGTGTTGAGGTGGATTCTGCACGACTGGAACGACAAGGAGGCGGCGCGGATCGTTGCCGTATGCGCCGAAGCGATGCCGCCCAATGGGCGGCTCCTGGTAATCGAACGACTTATGCCCGAGCGGTTTCGGGCGACTCCGAACGATCTACGCCTTGTTATGGCCGACCTGCACATGATGGTCGTCTTAGGTGGACGTGAGCGCACGGAGGCCGAGTTCCACGCGCTCTTGGCGGCCGGTGGCCTGCGGCTGATGCGAAAGGCTCCGCTTCCAATGGGAACCTGGGTGCTCGAAGCCCAGAAGACATCAGCAGAGCCCGCCTAACCCCCCCGATTTGTTCGATTAGTGTCCGCCACGGGCTACTTCCCAGACACCGTCCGACCGTCTTCGAGTTGCTTAGCTGCAACGACGCGCCTTCGGGTCGTGTGCGACAGTTGAGAGGCTGGAGCCTCGCGTGGCACTGATTTTGGCGCCAGTCTGACCGAGGAATCTGGCCCGAGGAGGAGAAGTCGTCATGAGTGACGCCGTAGCCGAAATCATCGTTCTTCGACCCGGCGAGGGAAGGCACATCGATCTGGGCGGGTTTCAGATGTCTGTCAAGGCTACAGGCAGCGAGACAGGTGGGGTTTTCTCTCTCCTGGAAGCCGACGAGCCACCTGGCTTCGGGCCGCCTCTCCATATCCACCATGACGCTGCAGAAGCTTTCTATGTCCTTGAGGGCGAGTACATCATCTTCTTAGGGGGTCGCGAGGTATCCTGCCGCGCCGGGTCGTTCATCTTTATCCCTGCAGGAATACCCCATGGATTCAGGGTCGGCAAAATAGCTGGTCGAAAACTCAACTTCTACACGCCGGCGGCCATGGTTGGCTATTTCGATGAGTTAAGCGATGCGATCAGGAATGGGGACCCTGACCCGGCTGACGTGTCTCAGATTGCGCACAAGTACTCCATGGAGGTGATCGGTCCGGTGCCAGAGGGCTACGCGTGAGCACGCCATAAAGGATCGCCCGCTCCGCTCCCGATAGCTTGTTCGAATAGTGTCCGCCAGGGGCTACTTAACCGAACATCATTCGAACGCCCCCGGGTGGCCCTCTTGCGTCTCCCTGCCATTGGTCGACGATCGCCACACGGAGCTGCTCAGCCTTCCCGCGACTGCGGAGGCTTACGCTCAGATCCGCATGGGGCTCCAGAACGATCAATGATGGGCTAGCTGAACCATGATTTCCGATCACGACGACGTCCTGACCGACCCAATTGGCGGCTGGACTTGGACTTTCGGCCTGGATCATGAGCCGGTGGAGCCGAGTTCCGTACTCTTGCCGGGGCGAGTCGACGCTCCCGCGTTAAGCAGCAATGGAAGCAGCGCTGTCGGGCAATTTGCTTCTCAGTCAACAGCGGGAGCCGCAGCTGACGCCCTTACGGGCATCTGCGTCGCGCAAACCGTCATCCTCCCGGGTCAACCCCATCCGTGGGGCGACGAAGCGGATCAAGACACCCTCCGCGCCGTCGTAGACAAGCTGATCGCCGCCGGCGCCCGCGATGCCTTCATCACTGATGCCGACACGGGTTACATCACCACGCTCGACATTCGCGCGCAGTGTCAGGATCGAGATGAGGCGCTGGCGATTGGTCGCCAGATGGTTCCGATATCGCCACCGTTCCATGAAGGACTGATCAGGCCTTGGGCTCCGGGTCGCAAGCTCACTGAAGACCAGGTGAGAGCCCGGATGTATGTGGCAAGCCTCGAACGCTCCGATCGGCAACCGCGAGATGAGCTCGAGTCGAAGATCTGGGAGATATGGCGCGGATGGAGAGAAGACCAGTCGAGAGCTGCAAGTAGGCACGTGGCCGACGCTAGTGGTTTACATGTGAGTGCGGTGGATGACATCAAGGCTGCGATCCAGAAGCGCAAGGCGGCTCTAGATTTCGTTCTCGGGACCGAGGCAGAGGAATGGGGCTCGCCCTGGTATCTCCAGTGGCAGGTTCTCGTCGAGAACAACGAGCTCTGCCTTTCATCCGTCTGGTGCATGCACATCGCCGCAGGCTTTCCCGCGCTAGTTAGCTGGCTGAACGAGAGCGGTGTGAACAGCGCCACGTATTCCGTCTACAACCTGGTGCGGCCTTAGCTTCCCTTCAAGGCGTAGATCCTGGTTGGACGGCTCAGAACTCCTCGAACTCCAACTCCGATCCCAGCTCGTCGTCCTTGCTCGCTAGCCCGAGTTCGGACTTTTCCGAGGCATCCCACTTATCCGAGGCATCGAGTTTCTGGGAGGCGTCCCACTTATCCGAGGCATCGAATTTTTGGGAGGCGTCCCACTTATCCGAGGCATCGAGTTTCTGGGAGGCGTCCCACTTATCCGAGGCATCGAGTTTCTGGGAGGCGTCCCATTTGTCCGAGACATCGGCGACCTTCATTGAATTATCCGAGGGCGTCTCCTTCATGCTGTAATCCGCAACTTCGCCCTTACTGCTTGCATCGACACCGGACCTACCGCCTGAGGACTCTTCTCCGAGCCAGTCCTCGAGACCGCCGAACGCGGTGCCAAAGAAGCTGCCCTGCAGTGTCGGTCCGGAGCCCGCCATCAGGTCGCCTACCGCACGGTTGCCGGCCGTGGCCTGGAGGTCGCGGATCGACTGTTCGACGTTGGCCGGCCGAGGCTTAGGCGTCTTTGCCGATGGCTTGCCGCCCTCCTGCGTCCGGTCGTCCAGGCTCTGCCGGTCGTGCGTCTTCATGATGTCACCAGGCTCCTTTCGCTTCCGTCAATGCCAATCTCGACGAGTCCGCGAGGGTCGGGCGCCGACTCGTCGATCTCCAGAAATCCGAACGCAAAGAGTTGGCTTACGAGCTGAACAGCGCTGCGGGCCACGTCGCCCGCCCTCATACCCCGCGTCGGGGTGAGCTGAGAGATTAGGTGGCGGAGCGACCGATTACCGTCGAGCCCCTCCAGCAGGCGCGATCCGAACTCTCCGAGCGATACTCGGATCGGGATCCCGCCGATCGTGTCGAGGTATTGGCCTTCGACCAGGTACGATCCGCCACGGCTAACCGCGGTCCGGTGAATGCGATGGCTGGGGTGGGGCCGGAATCTCTGTTCGAGCAACTCGGCATCCGGCATGCGGGAAAAACGGTCACTTGCCTCGAAGATCTGCAGCAGGTGTCGGGAGGCGTCCTGGATCGGCGCCGACAGCATGTGGGCCGACCGCATCCAGTTGACCCCGGACCGGCGACGCAGGATGACGGCCCCCGAGCTCATTGCCCGGATACCAAGAGCGTCGTAGTAGCCAAGCCACCGATCGAGCGTTTCGGCGTACTCGGCCTCGTCCTTGATCCAAAGCGAGGCATAGGTCACCGGATCGTACGTTCGGAAATGGAGCAGTAGGGCATCGCAGCCAACGCCTCGAACCCAGCCGGCGAGGGGCGCTTGCCACGCCTCCTCTTCACCATGCGCCCAGCTGACGAGGATCGACGCGAACCCGCCGTCGGTGAGGTGACGAGCGGCTTCCCGCACCACGGTTCGGCTCAATTCGTCGCCGGCCATCCCGCTATCGCGGAAATGGAGGCTCGAATCCGGCGACAGTACATAAGGCGGATTGGCAACGATAAGGTCAAACGCCTCGCCCGCCACTGGCTCGAACAGGCTACCCGGGCGGGTCGTCGGTATGGCGAGACGGTTGAGGGCAGCGTTGAAGCGGGTATATGCCAGCGCCCGTGGGTTGATGTCCGTCGCCACTACCTCGTCGCAAAGGTTCAATGCGAGCAGCGCATGGATGCCGGAGCCGGTGCCGAGATCGAGGACGCGCCCAGCCTTTAACCGCACCGTCAGCGCTGCCAGGGTTCGCGGGGCCGGGCCGAGACCGATGACATGATCGCCCATCAGCGGCTCGCCTTGACGGGCCGGGTCGTGGGCGATCAGCAGGTCTTGGGCCGCGTCGATCGCGATCCGCGGCATGAAAGCGTCCTGCTCCCGGGTAACGACAGCAAGACGGACGAGGCCGTCGACCGTCGCAGCCCCGACCGCGCTGGTGAGTTCATTTCTGGGGACGGGAATCCCGAGGCAGAAGGCCTTGATGAGCGTGTGAAGCGCATTCGCCGAGGCGAGCCGCCGGCGAGCGACCTCGCTCGCTCGCGCATCGTGCCCGAGGCTGGAGCTCGTACCAACGGCCTGCCGGAGCCCGGCTTCGTTGTAGCCAGCTCGGCGCAAGGCGTCGCCGAACTGGGAGACCAGCGGGTGACTGGCGTCGGACCCAAGCACGATCTAACGGTCGGCATCGGTTCGGTCGCATTCAAGGCGCAAAGGTGCCAACCAACGGGCACGGAACCAGAAGCGAAAGGGCAGGGCGGCGCGCATGACCTCGACGGCTCAAGTCAAGGTTGACAACGCTGCTCGGCTCTCCGGCCTACTCTTGCACCGGTGGAAATCGATCATGTACTCATTGCGGTGGTCGACTTGGCCGCCGCCGCGCGGGAGATGGAAGAGCACCATGGTCTCGCTTCGATAGAGGGCGGCCGGCACCCTGGCTGGGGTACCGCCAACAGGATCGTGCCCCTCGGCGAGACATACCTCGAGCTCGCTGCCGTCGTCGACGAGGTCGAAGCAAGGCAGAGCGTCTTTGGGAGGTGGGTAGCCAGTGGGGCGAAAATTTCTGGCCAACCAATCGGATGGGCCGTCCGTGTGCACGATATCGAGGATGTGGGCCGGCGATTAGGGCTGACTGTGCGCGCCGGGTCGAGGGTGACGCCCAATGGAGACCGGCTGGAATGGCGGGCGGCGGGGATGGAAGAAGCCGCTGCCGAGGGCTTCCTTCCTTTCTTCATCCAGTGGGGCGCTGGGACCGCGTTCCCGGGTCGGGCCCTCGTCAAACACCCAGGCGGCACTCCAGTGATCACTCGGATCCTGATCCATGGTGATGCCGACCGGTTAGCTTACTGGCTCGGCGGGCACGAACTCCCAATTGTCGTCACTCCCGGCGGTCCGACCCTCGCCGGGGTTGCCCTATCGCGAGCCGGTGGCCCTATTGACATCCTGGGCTAGACGTCCAATAGTCGAGGCCAACGGCTGAGGGACTATTGGGCCGCGGGGCACTGGGAAATCCGGTGAAGGGAGTGAGAAAGATGGAACGTTCGCTGTATGAGCGCCTCGGTGGGATGGAGCCCATTGTCGGCGTCGTCGAAGATTTCAGGGATCGCGTGGCCGCGGACGCTCGGATCAATCAGAAGTTCGCCAGGACGGACCTCGCTCGGCTCAGGAAGATGCTGATCGATCAAGTCTGCGAAGTGGCGGGAGGACCGTGCACTTATACCGGGCGAAACATGAAGGATGCGCACGCCGGGATGCAGGTGACAAGCGGGGAATTCGACGCGCTGGTTGAAGATCTCGTTGCAACCCTGAACCATTTCAAGGTCGGCAAGACGGAACAGGCAGAGATCCTGGGTGTGCTCGGGCCGCTCAAGAGCGACATCGTCGAGGTGAACTCAAGCCAGGTGGGCACGCCGCTTCCGGCCACCTATCAGCCCGCGCCGGCGCTTACGAGGTAGCAACCAGGGGCTAGCTGGCGGCGCGGAGCTCGGTGAGGAGCGGTGAGCCGATCAGGGCGTCGGCCGTGGCGCTGTTCGTTGCGAGCGGCACGTTGCAGACGTTGCAGATCCGCAGCAGCGTCTGGATGTCCGGTTCGTGCGGGTGCCGGTAGAGGGGATCGACCATGAAGATGACGCCGTCGATCTCGCCTTCGACCACGCGGCTCGCGATCTGGACATCGCCGCCGAGCGGCCCGGATTCAACAAACTCGACGTCGAGCCCAACCTTGTCTTTGAGCAACTTGCCCGTCGAACTCGTCGCAACCAGCTGGAACTCGGCCAGCCGGTCGCGATTGAAGGTTGCAAAGGCCACCAGGTCGGCCTTCTTGCCGTCGTGAGCGATGATCGCGAGTCGGGGGATGCGTGACATGGGGGTGCAGTCTACACGTCCCAGATTAAGCGCAGGTTAAACCCGTTTGCGGCCGGGGCCGATGTCTGCATGCCACACTAGCCCTATGCCAGAACAGACGCCGGCGCTCTTGTTCGATCTCGATGGGACGCTCGTCGACAGCGTCTACCAGCACGTCCTCGCCTGGCACGAGGTCCTGGGCAAAGCCGGAATGGAGCTGTCAGTCTGGCGCATCCACCGGCGTATCGGGATGAGCGGCGGCCTCTTCGTCAACGCGTTGCTGCGGGAGACGGGCAAGCGCCTCACGCTCGAGGAGGCCAAGCGGCTTCTCTCCCAACACGCCGAAGCCTTCGTCCAGCGATTAGGTGAAGTGCGCGCGCTTCCCGGCGCGCACGACCTGCTGAGCCGGCTGACGACGCAGGGCGTACCCTGGGCAATAGCCACCAGCGGCAGCCTGAAGACCGCAGGTCCCTCGATCAAGCTGCTCGGCGTCGAGCCCCGGGTCGTGATCACTCGCGACGACGTGGCCCACGCCAAGCCCGACCCCGACCTGTTCCTGGCGGCCGCCGCCAAGCTGGGGGTCGACATCACCAACTCGATCGTCTTCGGGGATAGTGTCTGGGACTTGTTGGCGGCGCGGCGTGCGCGCGCGCTGGGTGTCGGGTTGCTCTCAGGTGGGTATGGTCGCGAAGAGTTGCAGCAGGCCGGCGCTTACCGCGTCTACGACGATCCGCGCGACCTGCTGCTGCACCTCGACGAAGTCGGCGTCCGGGAATCAGTCAGCTGAGCCACCAGTGCCTGGTTTTTCGCCGCGGCGATAAACGAGCACCGTGCGCTCGTACTCGATCACGGTCTCGCCACGCTGGTTGAAGCCACGGGTTCGAACACGAACTACGCCGTTGGTTGGGCGCGACTTCGACGGCCGCGCTTCTAGCACTTCGGACTCGGCGTAGATCGTGTCCCCGGCGAAGACCGGGTTCGGGAGCCTCACGTTGTCCCATCCAAGGTTCGCCACGGAGTTCTGCGAGACGTCGCCCACCGAGAGCCCGGTCACGATCGCGAGCGTCAGCGTGCTCACCACCAGCCGCTGCTTGAATTCGGTGCGTGACGCGTAATCAGCGTTGACGTGGATCTGGTGAGTGTTGTTGGTCAGCAGCGCGAACCAGGTGTTGTCGGTCTCGGTGATCGTGCGGCCAAGCGGATGGCGGTAACGGTCGCCGACCGCGAAGTCTTCGAAAAATCGTCCCTCCCACATGCGGTTCATTCCTCCCGTTCTTGCCAGGCGGCCCGCGCATCGTCCAGTTCACCGCTCGCGATCACGCCAAGGGCGAGCGCGCGGTCGGGCTCGAGCCAGCCGTTGGCGGTGGCCCGGCGCAGGAGCACGCGCGCATGGCGGTCGGTCGCCCGATCCGACATCACGCCGTCAATAATCGTCGCTCCGCGTCCGTCTTCGCGCTCTGATTGTGCATAGGCGAGCAGCTTCTGGGCTTCCTGCTCGAGGGCCCGCCGATCAAACGCAGCGTCGAAGGCCAGCAGCGTGACGAACAGCTGGCCAGGGTGCCCCACCCATTTGCCTGCCATGCCGGCCTCGCGGGCATGCACTGCGTCACGGTAGGCCACTTCCATACGGTCGAGGAAACGCGTCCGGTTCGCATCCGCATCCAGGGCCGGATCAGCAACCGGGTAGTCGACCGTCATCGCGTCGATCGCCGGGACCCCAGCGGCGCCAGCGGCGTTCACGATCTCGGCACGCGCCCATTCCGCGACCGGGTGGTAGTAGGAGAGGCTAGAGAGGCCCACGTCGGCTGAGTAGTCGACCAACCCGAAGATCAGTCCACACAACCGCTGCCCTGCCCGCTCGACGATCGCTTCCAGCCTTGCGGCCGCGGCGCCTGACTCGATTAGGATCGCGACCCGGATGCGGCCCGGCTCCAGCTTCAGCGTTTGCTCGATCTCGTCCAGCGTCGTTATCAGCCAGTCGAGCTCGACCACGGCCTCGAGCTTGGGGAAGACGATGCCGTCGAGCGGATAGCTACCGGGAGCGATTCCTTTGCCCGCCCCGTATAGAACCGAGACCAGGCTACGCGCGGCTCCAGCAAGGTTGAGCCCGCGAGGGCGATAGAAGCGAAGGGTGTTTCCCCACTGGCCCTCGCGTAGCACGCGGACCGCGGATTGCCGGCCCTGGCTTGCGACATCGTCACGCAGTGCCTGGGCATCTTCGCCATCGAGCATCACCAGCGGCGCTCGACGCGGCCGCTCTAGGAGCGCCTCCACCGGCGCCAGCGGAAGCTGGAGTCGATCGGCCAGCACGCCGGCCGTGACTCCGAGGCGGTCCATCATGCGGGAGACGGGCTCGGTGCCTTTCTCCACCGCCTTGCGCGCCATCGCTTCGTCCGATGCAGGCGTTGTGAAGTGGACGTCCTGACGCCAGTAGCGAAGGGGGAGTGGTGGCTTGCGCCCGGTTGCGTTCGCAATGAGCTGGGCTTCGCGCGCCTCCGCGCGACGGATCAAATCGTCCAAATCTTGCCGTAGCATAATGCACTTCGTATACTGCTGGAAACGTTCACAGCCGCTGGTCGAGTGGCCGCAGGAGAAGAGGGCGTCATGCGCGTCAAGTCCGTTGAGGCGATCCCGGTCAGTTACCCGGAACCGAACGATTTCAACGCCTTGCGTCATCTCTGCCTGGTCAAGCTCACCGCCGACGATGGCCAGGTTGGTTGGGGCGAGTCGATCACCCAATTCCCCGAAGCCTCCTGGGCGACCAAGGCGATCATCGAGGGCTTCGCGCCCCTGATCATCGGCAAGGATCCGGTGCAGACCGAAACCCACTGGCGTGCCATGAAAAACCAGGCCTGGTGGTACGGCTACAACGGCGGCATCGCGTCCTACGCCGTCAGCGCCATCGA
>Ga0070697_100000805_pt1 | contig 23566 bp, 18 predicted proteins | sample KBSK1501metaG_FD_65475 | JGI IMG/M metagenome (GOLD analysis project Ga0070697, IMG submission 65475) | Corn, switchgrass and miscanthus rhizosphere microbial communities from Kellogg Biological Station, Michigan, USA - KBS K1-50-1 metaG | ecosystem: Host-associated > Plants > Roots >... | reverse complement strand
GACTGGTTCCAGGTCGAGAACTACTCGCGCGCGATCCCGCGCTCTGAGTGGCTGCGCTGCGAGCTGCGCGTTGCCGACACCGTCCGCCGTCTGCTCGATTTGCTCGCGGGCGCGGACGCGCGCGCGACCTTCTTCGTGCTCGGCTGGGTGGCGGAGCGGCTCCCCGGCTTGGTGAACGACATCGCGCGGGCCGGGCACGAGGTCGCGAGCCACGGCTGGTCTCACACTCCGCTGTGGGCCTTGAGTGAGAGCGCCTTCCTCGATGAGGTCTCGCGCTCCCGCGTCCTGCTCGAGGAGTTGAGCGGGCAGCGGGTGCTCGGCTACCGAGCGCCCACCTTCTCCGTGACGAAGCGGACGCTGTGGGCGCTGCGGGTGCTCTACCGGGCCGGCTATCGCTACGACTCGTCGATCTTTCCCGTGCACCACGACCTGTACGGCATTCCCGACGCGCCAACGGGCATTCACCGCCGTGGGGAGGGCATCTGGGAGATACCGCTGTCCGTGCTTGAGCTCCCGGCAGCGCGGCTCCCGGTGGCGGGCGGCGGATATTTCCGGCTCTGTCCCCTGTGGCTGACGCGTTGGGCCATCCGGCGTCTCGAGCGCGCAGGGCGACCAGCGGTCGTCTACCTGCATCCGTGGGAGTTTGACACCGGCCAGCCTTGGGTGCGCGGAGTCGGGCCGCTGCGCACCTTCCGACATCGGGTCGGCATCGGCCGCAATGCGCGCAAGCTCGCGCGGTTGCTGCGGGAGTTTCGTTTCGTGCCCGTCCGGACGCTGCTCGAGCAGCTTGGCATCGCGCTCGAGGTGGCCACGCCCTTGTGAGCGACGGACGCGGCGTTGCTCCGCGAGGCGGTGCGGCGGTGCAGCAATGATGTCGAGTGGGGGCTCGCCGTTCGGCGCTGTATCGCGACGACGCTTGGCGCCACGCGGTGCCCAACGATTGCGTAGTGGCTCGTGGCACCGAGTTTGCTCCAGGAGGCAGGTGGCTGCGGGGAGCGAGCCAACGAGCTGACCATCGCGGCATGGCCTGGACGGGCGCTCGAAGGAGGGAACGCTCTGGGCGCCAGGTGGTGGCTTTCTCCCCGCAGGCCGCAAGCGATCATCCGCTGATGCCCGCGCGCCACAACGATGCGCGTGGTCCTACACCCCCTCCCGCTAACGCCCTTCCCTGCCGGCCCAGACCGGGTGGGAACGGAACTTGCCGCCTGCATCCTGTGGACCTGTTCCAAAGAGGCAAGCTGAATGAAACAGCCCGCACGCTCAGCGCTGCTCGCGGTTGCCTGTCTTGCAGCCGCGTGCCAGGACGCGCCGAACCCGGTGCAGCCCGGCCCGAGTCCGTCGCAGGACATCACTGCGAATCCTGGCAATGCGCACGTCGTCCCCGGCCAGTACATCGTCGTCTTCAAGCGCGGCGTCGGCAACCCCGAGGCCCTGGCGCGGACACTCGTCACTGTATCCGCCGGTTCGCTGCAGCACACGTACGCCAGCGCGCTCCAGGGATTCGCGGCGCGGCTGCCCGATGCGGCGGTGGCGACGCTGCGGCACAACCCGCTCGTCGCCTCTGTGGAGCCTGATCAGGTGGTCCACCTGGACGGGACCCAGCAGATGGATGCGAACGGCGACCCCTGGGGGCTCGACCGGATCGATCAGCGCGCGCTGCCGCTTGACCGCACGTACACCTACATGTCCACGGGCGCCGGCGTGCACGTGTACATGGTCGACACCGGGATCTGGACGCTGCACTCGGACTTCGAGGGGCGGGCGGACAACGTGTATGACGTTGCCGGTCTGAACGGCATGGACTGTAACGGGCACGGCACGGCCACGGCGGGCATCGTCGGTTCCGCGACCTACGGCGTCGCCAAGGGGGTCTTCCTGCACGGCGTGCGGGTCACTTTTGATTGCGGCGGGCTCGGGTTCTTGTCCAATGTCGTGGCGGGCCTGGACTGGGTGGCCGCAAATCGCAAAAGTCCTGCCGTCGTGAACATGTCGGTCTCCCTCGATCCCTCCACCGCGTTGACCGCGGCGGTGCACAACCTCTGGAACTCTGGAGTCTTCGTGGTAGCGACGGCCGCCAACCACAACGGCGACGCCTGCCTGGAGGCCGGAGGCGCGAGCGGCGCCTTCACCGTCGCCGCGTCGACCAGGAACGACGCCAAGGCGGACTTCTCGAATTGGGGCCCCTGCGTCAGCGTCTACGCGCCGGGGGTGGCCATCAAGTCGACCTGGCTTGGCGGCCTGACGATGACCCAGGATGGTACGTCCTTCGCGGCGCCGCACGTCACGGGTGTCGCCGCGCTCTACAAGGCGACGCTGGGCGATGCACCGTCAGACACCGTGGCCGCCTGGATCACCGGCAACGCGACGGCGGGCGTGATCGCGGGAAACCCCCCTGGCACGCCCAATCTGCTCGTCTTCACGGTCTTGCCCGGCAACCTGACAGTGACGACGGGCACCACCGCCGCGAGCCTCCCGCCGAGTGGCTATACAGTGACCGTGGACGGCGGCGCGAGCCAGACGATCGCGACGAACGGCAGCGTCACCTTCACCGCGCTCACGCCGACGCATCACACGCTCGCGCTTTTGGGCGTGCCGGCGAACTGCACGGTGAACGGCGCGAACCCGCAGACCGTGACAGTGCCGTCGGGCGGCGCGATCACGACCAGCTTCGCAGTGAGCTGTCCGCCCGCGGCGAATTTCACGTTCACCTGTTCCGGTCTGACGTGCAACTTCGACGCGACCAGCTCCACGGCGCTGCCCGGTGCTACCTACAGCTGGAGCTGGGGTGACGGCGCGACCGGCATGGGATCGACTGCCACCTACGCCTATGCTGTCGCGGGAACGTACAACGTGACACTCACCGTGACTGACGCCGGCGGTTCGAGCACCAAGACGCAGACCGTGACGGTCTCAGCCCCGCCCGCCATCTGACGGTGACGACGAGCACGGTCTGTCTGGTGGTGCCAACGCCTTGATCCGGCCCCGTAGCCCCTTGCGCCCGTCATGCTGTAAAGGGGTCACCGGACACTCAACCTCCCATCCGGCGGCCTAGTGGTGGCCTTCGAGATCCTGCACGCGATCGAACGAAGTGATGCGTTGTTCTTCTTCCGGCTGGAGGGTGAGTGATGGCTGAGCTGGTGAGGCAGCTGCGCGGGCTGCCCGATCGCCTGCTGCACCCGCTGCGCCGGCGGCGGGCCCTCGGGGCGTTGCGCCGGCGGCAGCGCCCTGCGTCCTTGCTAGTGATCTGTCACGGCAACATCTGCCGCAGTCCGTTCGCCGCCGCTTCACTCGCGCGCGCGCTCGCGCGGGAGAGTGTGCGCGTTCAGTCCGCGGGGTTCATCGGTGCCAACCGGCCGTCACCCCCGGGAGCAGTGGCGGCGGCAGCGCGCCGCGGGGGGGACCTCTCGTCCCACCGGTCTCGCGCGCTGACCGCGGAACTCGTCCGCTCGGCTGATGTCATCGTGGTCATGGACGCGGCGCAGCGGCGAGAGGTGTGCGACCGCTTCGGCCGGCTGCCGCGCAGCGTGATCGTGCTGGGCGACCTCGACCCGGCGCCGATCAAGACGCGGGCCATCCGCGATCCCGTCGACCAGGGACCGGAGGTGTTTGAGGAGAGTTATGCGCGCATCGAGCGCTGCGTCGCAGAGCTCGCGAGGGCATTCGACCGCCCGCCGAGCGAAGCATTCCCGTAGCCGGCGGCCAGAGCGGCCCGTGTTGCGGAAGCTCTTCGGCCTGGACGAGCTAGGCAGTTGCGCACGGGCGGGCCCCCCGTGCCCCCCGTGCCCCCCGTGCCCCCGGTGCGATCGCGGGAAACCTGTGGCAGCGCGTGGTCCGGCTGAGGCTCGAGTGCGACATGTCCGCGCGCCACAGAGTTGCGGCCGGTCCCACACGCAACCAGCCGGCGCCCTCACCGACCGCCCTACTACTGGCTGGGAATGGAACTTGCGCGTCTAGCCCGACAGTCATCATCTCCCGAGGTCGCCATGATGTCATCTGCACGGGCAGTCGCGCTCACCGTTCTCCTGCTTGGGGCATGCCGGGACGCCTCGACGCCCTTGCAGCTCGGGTCGGGGCAGTCGCAGGATCTTGTAGGGCAACGTCCCAGCCCGCACGTCGTACCCGGCCAGTACATCGTCGTCTTCAGAGGCGAGGTTGCGAACCCCGTCGACCTGGCGCGGCGCCTCGTCAACCTGCACGGCGGCTCGCTGCGGCACACCTATACGAGGGCGCTCAGGGGGTTCGCGGCGGGTCTGTCGGATGCAGCGGTGGCGGCGCTGCGGCAGAACCCACTCGTCGCCTCTGTGGAACCGGACCAGGAGGTCCACACGGCGGGGACCCAGCAGATGGATGCGAATGGCGACCCCTGGGGGCTCGACCGGATCGATCAGCGGGCGCTCCCGCTTTCCGGCACTTACACCTACACGTCAACGGGCGCCGGCGTGCACGTGTACCTCATCGACACCGGGATCTGGACGCCCCACCCGGAGTTCCAGGGCCGGGCGGACAACGTGTACGACGCCTTCGGTCTCGACGGAATGGACTGTGATGGCCACGGCACGGCCGTGGCGGGTGTGGTCGGAGCCGCGACGTACGGTGTCGCCAAAGGGGTCTTCCTGCACGGCGTGCGTGTGTATTTCACTTGCGGCGGGCTTGGGTTGTTGTCCGACGTCATCGCAGGTGTGGACTGGGTGACCGCGAATCACCTGAGTCCCGCCGTCGCGAACATATCTGTCTCGCTCGCGCCCTCTAGCGCGTTCACCACGTCGGTGCACAACCTCTGGAACTCCGGTGTCTTCGTGACGACACCGGCCGCCAACCACAACGCCGACGCCTGCCTCGAGGCCGGCGGCGCGAGCGGCGCCTTTACCGTCGCGGCGTCGACGAACACCGACGCCAAAGCGGACTTCTCGAACTGGGGCACCTGCGTCAGCGTCTACGCGCCGGGGGCGGGCATTAAGACAACCACGCTCGGCGGCATGACGACGACGCTGTCCGGGACCTCGTTCGCGGCGCCGCACGTCACCGGTGTCGCGGCGCTCTACAAGGCCACGTTTGGCGACGCACCGTCCGATGCCGTGGCCAAATGGATCGCCACCAACGCGACGGCGGGCGTGATCACCGGGAACCCCCCTGGCACGCCGAATCTGCTCGTGTACAAGTCAACGCTTTGAGCGGTCAGGCCGGGAAGGGTCGTGCCGCTCACCATGGCAGGCCGATCCAGCGCACGATGGCCCGCGACGCCGCGAGCATGCGGCTGCGGAACGAGCGGCGGATCAACGGCCCGAACTCCACGCGGACACCGTGCCGGGCGTTCTCCCGCAGCACGCGCGCTGAATCGTAAGCCACCCGCCGGAAGCTCACGCGTCGCGCCTCGCAATCGAGGATGCCGTACGCCGCGCGGTAGTCCCCATCCCGCGGGTAGCCGACGCTGCCCGGGTCCACAAAGTAGAACGCCTCCGGGTAGAGCGTCACGTGCGGCTCGAGCGAACGCACGACCTCGCCGCGCGGCGTGACCATCATCGTGTGCGCCACGTGGCTGTGCCCGGTGAAGCACAGCCGCACATCAGGGTCGCTCTCCTGGATGCGAAGGTACTGCGTGTGGAACTGAGCGGCGGTCCGCAGGCGCACGACCGGGTCACCGAGGGCGGAGTGGACGCAGAGAGTGCCGCCGTGCTGGCGCAGTGCGCCGGGCAGGCTCGCGAGGTAGTGGCGGTCTTCGTCCGTCAGCACCGCTTGCGTCCAGCGGATGACCTCCCGGGCGACGGGCCCGCAATCGTCACACGGGAGTCGGCCGATCGCCATCAGGTCGTGGTTGCCGTGAACGCTCAGGATGTTGCTATCGCGGAAGACGGCGAGCACCTCCCGTGGGAACGTGTGGTAGCCGACGAGATCGCCCAAGCAAACGACCTGTTGAACGTCGCTCGTCTGCATGTCGCCGAGCACCGCCCGCAGCGCATCGACGTTGGCGTGGATGTCCGAGATGATTGCGATCCGCATGGTCCTCGAGGCCTTGTCACCGTGGGCTGCTTGCAGGGGCGGTGCCACGGGGAGGCCTTGGGGCGCGGCTAGGGGTTGCGACCACGTGTGGCGTCCGCGCGACAGCGCGCGGCCGGTCTCTGCGGGCACGGGTATTGCCACATCGCCTTGCATGAGCTCGCACCACCTCGCCGTCGACGCGGCTAACGAGGTCCTAGGCCGGGGGCCTGCTGGCGAACAGGCCATCCTCGATCACGTGAGAATCGAGGCCTGGGACCGGCTTCTATTCGTTGAGTGCGGAGACGGCTGGCTCGTAGAGGAGGCTTGGCGACGCATGGGGAAGGGCTGCGTCTACGGGCTCAGTACGTCCCCGCAGCTCGTCGCTCTCGCGGTCCGGCTGCGAGGCGTTCCGGGCCGGGTCGAGTTCAAGACGTGGGGCGGCGAGCGGTTTCCCCTCCCCGATCGATCCTTCGATGGCGTGATATCGTGCGTTTCCTGGGACCGCTATCGCGAGCCCGTGGCGGTGCTACGCGAGATGGCCAGGGTACTGCGGCCCGACGGAGACGCTTACCTACTCGAATTTGACGAGCGGACTCCCAAGATCCCGCAGGCCGTCCAGGCCGCGGACCTCGGGCGGCTGCTTGAGGACACCGCTCTCACAGAAGTGCGGCGGAGCTGCTGCGAGACCCGGCTGAGCCGGCAGTGGGATCGGGCGACGCCCGTGGTCGTTCACGCCCGCCCCCGCCTGCCCGGGGCCTGAGTGTGGACGCGGCCCTCTGTTCATCGTTGCTTCATCTGCGTGACGTGCTCCAGCGGCCTGGAACGTGTTCCGTGCGAATGCAGATGGTCAAGGAGTACCGCGGCTTGGTTCCTGCCGATGATCGTGCTTGCTACGGGGAGCAAGTGATAGTCGAACTTGTTGTATAGCCTGTCAGGTCCCCGATACCCCCGCAACGCCGTGAGATTGTCGACAAAGAGCCAGCCATACTCGTCAGCGAGCTGGCGCAGTGTATCATACAGTTCCTGCTCTTCTCTCACGCCGCCTTCGTAGGTGATCGGCAACCTGCCAATCGTCCGCATCAGCGCGTCATCAACGGGGCGCTGTTGTACCAGCTCATAGGACGGCAACGCGCTCATGATCAATAAGGTGTTGGGATTCTCCGTGCGCGCCAATTCCATCAAGGCTCGGACTCGCCTGACGCTCTCGTCCCGACTGCCAGGAAACCAGTGGAAGAAGAGCTGCTGGTTTAGGAACTGTGCCGCGAAGGCCTCCTGGTACGCCACACTCGGTTCGATTGACTTCCGGAGGTCGCGCATGTATGCGACCACTGCGGAGAGACCTGCTCCCTGCTCGGCCGCCATCTTGGACAAGAATTGGAACCGGAGGATCAGATTTCGAATGCCGGTCCTGTTCGCCAACGACCTGAGGACAAACATGACACGGCTGCGTTGCTGCACTCGAGGGTCGTCCAGGCGGTACCACACGGGTTCGGCAATCTGGTACCGCCCGTCCGACTTGTCGAAGTGAGGTCGGTCGTCGACCCGTAGTAGATCGTTGAAATCATTGCCGGTATAGAAGTTCAGCACCAAAGCATCGGGTGCGTACTTCTTCAATACCTTCTTGAACACTAGGTAGCTCTGCAGGGGAGAATACCTGCCCACCCCGTACGGCAATACTATTGCTCTCACGCCATTCGCGTTCAACTCGCGTTCTAGGATTCCCGCATGCACCTGCGAATTCGGCGCACAGAGGTCGGTCTGCGAGTCGCCGGTTGCGGCAATCTTGAAGGTCCCACGGTCTGCCAACAGCTGCTGAACACTGAAGTTGGTCCGAATACCGTCTTCATTCCTGACGTACTGAACCACTTCCCCCGACGCCTGAACGCATCGATCGTAGTGGATGCTCGCTGTTCGTACAGCCGCTAACCACCCTACGTCAAGGTCACCGTAATCATGAGTGGGCGGGAACAGGCCAAAGAGATTGCACAGCAAATCCACGACGATCAACGTTGCGGCCGTGAATCCCACATAGGGAGCGGCCGTCATGGCCTTACCCCAGAACCGAGTATGAGAGTTCACCGCTGCGACCCCACGCTTCCCGCCATTATCGCCTCGCGCCGACACTTGCCCAAGGCATGATGCTTCCGATGAGTCTCAGGATCTTGCTCAGACCTCGCGCAAACGGCATTGGGCCGGGGCGCGACCAGCCCTTCAGGAACTCGATGGCGCCGAGGGCGAGCTGCTTGCATTCGGCCAGGGCAGGTCCCAGGTCATAGAGCTTGAATTCGTCGTAGTGCATGCCCGGCCTGAAGTCGTACAGGAAGTCGCGCAGCAGCTTCCCGCGTGACGGTAGCCGCCGTTCGAGGTCGGGCACCGCCGTCTGCCGCGTATCACCGAGCAGGGCCCCGAGCAGGCTGAACAGATCGCCACGGAGCCAGCGCTCCTCGATGCCCGTTCGGTAGGTGTACGGTCCGTTGAGGCGTCCGTCCGTGAACAGCGAATAGACGAGGTACGGGAGGTTGAGGCCCGCATCGAGGCTCAAGGCGGTGGATGCCTGAAACCGGCCGTTGATCTCCATCAGCGTGTAACTGTCCGTGCCGGCATTGTAGCGAAACTCGACCATGGCCACACCGTGCCACTCCAGCGCGCCGAGCAGCAGTTCCACGTATTTCGCCAAACGCTCGTCCAACGGTAGGCTTCGGCGCAGCACGCTGATGCCCCCGCTCAGTGGAACCTCGCGGACGCGCAGGTACGGGAACAGCACAACCGGGCGACCACGGTCGAACACCGCGCTCACGCACACGCCAATGCCCGGTGCATATTCCTGAATCAGCGGATAACTGCCGTTTCCCTCCACGCTTCGGATTAGCGAAGCCAGGTGCTCGAACGTCCTCGCGTACTTCACCTTGAAGCCGAGGGAGTTCTTGGTCTTCGCGGACAGCGCGTGGCCCCGCGGCTTGATAGCCACCGGGAAAAGCAACTCGCCGGCGCGCTGGAGGATGCGTTCGGCGGAGTCGTCGTACACGGTGCGGGGCGTGGGAACGCCGAGCCGCTCGGCGAGCGCAAGAGTCTCGAGCTTGTCCACGGCGACTGCGAGGCTCGGGGAGCTGGGCGCTGCAAGGCGGCAGCGCTCTTCGACCGACGCCCGATGCGCATCGAGCACCACGAGAGTGGACTCGACGCTCGGAATGATCAGGGTTGCGTGGCTGCGATCGGCCGCGTCAAGGATATCGGTGACGAAGCGCTCCGGGTCCTGAAAGGGAGAGGTGTAGGCGAACCGCTCGATGGCAAACCGCGAATAGAACCCGAGGCTCGCTTGCTGGGACCCGCATGCAACGACCGGAATCCCCTTGAGCCCCAGGCCACGGATCACGGCTAGCCCTTGGTGCTCCTCGGCGCCTGTCACGATGACCTTCGGCAACCCGGCGGGGTGAGGCCTCATTCCCCACTTCTCTGTGCCAGTTTCGTGCCACCCGGCATGCGGCTACGCGCAGCACGCGCGGCAGCGCGTCGCTAGGGCCGCGGGCCAGGCACGGTTCTTTCAGATACGCTGTGTCGGGCCCGGTAGCGAAGCCGCGGGCGACGCGGTCGTAGCAACGGGCCGGGACGGCTACATGGGGGGGAGAACGCGTGTGGGTTTTGAGCGCCGCCTGTCCGGCGGATTGGGCATCGCTGCTTGAGCGGTGCGGTGGAGGGTTCTTCCATTCCCCGTCCGGCTTGGACGTCGGGGCCCCGCCGGGCCAGCCGCTGTTTGCGCGGCTGGTAGAGGCGGGTCAGGTCACGGGTATCGCGGCGCTGGTGCGTGGGCGGTGCCGGCTGTCGCTGCGCCCTGGGCACGTCCACGCACCAACCTTCCCGGCGCTGATGGGCTCCGGCCCGTGCTCGGAGGCATTGGCTGACCTGATCGCGGCCCTCGCCCGGGGGGGGGCGGCGGAGGTCGTGATGGCCTCCTTCGATGCCCGTTGGAACGGGCACCCAGCTCCAGACGCGCACGCAACTCCCCTGCCGCAGCGACGAGAGTACGAGGTGTCCTTGAACGGCGGCCCGGATCAGCACCTGGCACGCTGCTCCGACACGCACGCGCGTCACTTGCGCCGCGGGGAGCGCGAGCAGTGGGCGTTCCGCTCCTTGGACGAAGCAGAGGGCCTCGCCGTACTGAGTGAGGTCCAAGCTGTAGCCGCGCGGCGCATCGCGGCTCGCGGGGTGGCCGCCGGGGAGATTCCGGCGCGGCCGCCGCGCGCCCCGGCCATGGATGTCACGGAGCCATGGGGCACTCGGGTCTTCTCCGCCTGGGCCAGCGGCCAACTCCTCGCGGCCGCCTTGGTTGGATGGGCGAACCAACGGGGGTTCTACGTGCAGGGGGGATCGACCGCGCGGGGATACGAACGGAGCGCCGCCGTGTGGCTTCACTGGCGCATCATGGGCGTCCTGGCTGCGCAGGGCTGCACCGCGTACAACCTGGGCGGGACCGCGGCGTCGGCGGACCGCCCCGGCGATCCCGAGCATGGTTTATACCGCTTCAAGACCGGTTTTGGGGTGCAGGTGAGGCTCTGTCAAGGCGTGCACTGGGCGATGCGGCCGTGGCACCTTGGGGTGCATCGCGTCGCCCGCTCGCTGTCATCGTGGCTCCGCGGCTCGCCGACCTGATGCGGGCCACGAGGATCCGGCGAGCAGTCGGCGGCAAGTTCGCCAAACTGCGCGGGCATCCCGTACTCAGCCCGATGGCCCTGCTGGAGCTCGCGCGGGAGCGCCGGGGAGGATACCCGGTGGCCGCGAATCCCGCAGCGCACGCGCACGCGGCCCTGGCGTGGCTGCTGCGGGCTCAGGAGGCGATGTCCGACGGCGGGTTTTCCCGCGGCTACAGCCTCACCTGGAACCCGTATTTCCGGAGTCGCGGCTGGCAGCCTTCGTATCCTGAGACCACCGGCTACATCATTCCGACTCTCTATCTCGCGGCTGAGGCCCTCGGTCGCCCCGATCTCGCCGCGCGCGCTCAACGTGCCGCACGCTGGGAGCTTGCGATCCAGCTCCCGGGCGGCGCGGTGCGCGGCGGTGTCATCGGTGAGCCACCATCCCCTGCTGCTTTCAACACCGGGCAGGTCATGCTCGGTTGGCTCAGCGCCTTCGCCGAGACGGGCGATGGATGTTACGCCGACGGCGCTCGTCGCGCCGGGCGGTTCCTGGTCGCCATGCTTGACCGCGACGGGCACTGGCGTGGCGGCGCCTCGCGCTTCGCTCACCCCCACGCAACGCTGTACAATGCACGCGCCACGTGGGCTCTGGCCGAGGCGGGCGTCCGACTGGAGGAGCCCGAGTTCTGCGCAGCCGCGAGCCGGAATCTGCGCGCCGTGGCGGGCCGCCAGCACCGCAACGGTTGGCTTCCGGATTGCTGTCTCAGCGACCCGGATCGGCCGTTGCTTCACACCTTGGCCTACGCGATCCGCGGGCTCCTCGAGGGGGGCAGGGTCTTGGAGGATGACGGGCTCATCACCCAGGCGGCCGTCGCCGCGGAACACCTCGCGGCCGCGGTCGCGCCCGATGGTCGGATGGCTGGCCGCTTTCGCGCCGACTGGTCTCCAGCGGTCAGCTGGAGTTGCTTGACTGGGCAGGCACAGATGGCCAACAACTGGATGCGTTTGTTTGAGATCACTGGCCACGAGAGGTGGCTGACCCCGGTGCCGGTTACGCTCCGGTTCCTCCAGCGGACCCAGAATCGGACGAGCCGGAACCCGGGGCTTCGGGGCGGCATTAAGGGCTCCGCCCCCCTCAACGGTGAGTACGGGGCGTATCAGTTGCTGAACTGGGCGACGAAGTTTTTCTTGGACGCGTTGCTCCGGGCTGAACGGATCCGCGGCGGGAGAGCAGGTTCGACGCGCGCGAGCTGGACGCTCGCCTGACGTGACCCTTGTGCGGCACGTACCGTGATGTTTCGCCACCGGTTGCCGGCTTACTCTCCGCTGTCCCTGCGAGCGGTTCTGGCCGGTGCGGCAACGCTGCTCGACGGTGAGAGCGATCGTGTTGTGGCCGCGCTGCTGCAAGCGCAGTATGGTCCGCGCCGCATCGTCCTCACCGATAGTGGCACATCCGCCCTCATCCTCGCCCTGCGCGGTGCCCTAGCGGCGGGTCCCGGAGCGCGCGTGGCGCTGCCGGCGTATTGTTGCTACGACATCGTGGCGGCGGCTGCAGGCGCAGACGTATCCGTCGTCCTGTACGACGTCGATCCTGAAACGCTCGCTCCTGACCTCGCAAGCCTTGAGGCGGCGCTGCGCCAGGGCGCTGGGGCCGTCGTGGTGGCTCATCTCTACGGCGTCCCTGTAGACCTTGCCCCCATCAGCTCGCTCGCCGCCCGCGCGGGCGCCCTGGTGATCGAAGATGCGGCACAAGGAGCGGGGGCAATCGTAAACGGCCGGGTGGTTGGAACCAGTGGCTCGCTCGCCATCCTGAGCTTCGGCCGCGGCAAAGGCGTGACCGCAGGGGCCGGCGGAGCGTTGCTCGCGCATGACGCCTCGGGTCTCGAGGTTCTGGGCAGGGCAGAGATGCAGTTGGGTGCCTCGCCCCGCGGTTGGTCGGTCCTCGGCGGCACCCTCGCCCAATGGCTGCTCGCCCGGTCGTCCGTGTATGCCCTGCCCGCGTCTTTGCCGTTTCTGCGCCTCGGTGAAACGATCTACCGCGCCCCCCGACAACCGCAACGCCTCTCCCGGTGTGCCGCCGGAGTGTTGGCGGTGACGTGGCGGTTCGTCGCATCGGAGACTGAATACCGCAGGCAGCGTGCGAACCGCCTCATATCACGTCTCGGCCCGCAGGGACCGTTTGCGCCTGTCCGCGTGCCGGCTGGACACGTACCTGGATACTTGCGCCTTCCTGTGATCGCCTCCCCTCTGGCGCGACGCGAGGCGCTGACGTCACAGGCGAGACGCCTGGGGGTCATGCCGGGATACCCGACGACTCTGGCCGAGCTCGAGGCCTGCCGAACGCGCTGCGTGAACAGGCACAGCTTCTTCCCGGGAGCGCGCATGCTCGTGACCCGTCTGTGCACGCTCCCGACTCACAGCCGGGCGTCCGAACGGGACTACCGGGCGCTTGAGGCCTGGCTTGATCAGATAGCGGAGCGGCTGAGTGGCCCCTGGAGCCCGAGGGAGGCCGCCGCGCCACAACCTGGCTACCGAGTTGGTTGATGTCGCCGAGTGGATGCAGCGGCGGCCCGATCTCGCGAAGGTCTTACAACGAGGTGGGCAGACTGTCGCCCGTGTGCGGCCGCGCACCAATCTGAGTGTTGCGTAAACGCCACACTACTCGCTCACCACCAGAGCCTTGGAGGTGCCGCCTCATGGCATCAACCGTGCTAACCGCAGTCCGTAAGCCGCCCCTCACGAGTCGTTTAACTCCGGTTGAGAATGACCGTACTCGATGACCGTTCTCTATATCTACGACGGTGATTGGCCTAGAAACACGACTCGCGTGGCGAAGCAAACCCGCAGCCTGGCATTGGCGAGCCACCGGGTCTACCTCCTGGCCGGAAATCCAAACCGGTCCGCCCGCCGTGAACGCAACGGCTGGATGGAGATCCGCCGCCTGCCGGCCCCCGTTTCCCCCCTGCTGCGACGGCTAGTGAACTTTGCGCTCTTCATCAACCCGGTGTGGCTGTGGTACGTCTGGCGCACAGCCCGAGCGATTGGTGCTGACAGTATCGTCGTACGGGACCTCCCGCTGGCGCCCACGGCAGTCTTGGTCGGCCGGTGGCTGGGGATTCCGGTGCACTACGACATGGCCGACGTGTATCCGGTTTGGCTCCGTGCCAGTCGCGCTGAGCATCCACGCCTGTTCGACCGGATCATGCGCAATGCAACCATAGCAGCGTGGGTCGAACGTCAGGTTGTCCTTCGGGTCGCGACGGTATTTGTCGTCTCGGAAGAATCGCGAGCACGATGCTTGGGCCTAGGCGTTCCTCAGTCTCGCGTGGTCCTCGTGGGGAACACGCCTGCGAACGTGGAGGAATTGGTCGCTGAGCACGCGGTTCCGAGCGACCTTGCAGCCTTGGGGACACGATCAGTGGTCCTATTCGTCGGCAACCTGCTCGCGGATCGAGGACTGGACCGGGCTATAGCAGCGATGCAGGACGTCGCTCGCGAACTCCCCGAAAGCGCTCTCGTGCTCATCGGGGATGGCAGGGAGCAGCAGCGACTCATGCAGCTCACGCGCGCGCTCGGCTTGATCAACCATGTTTATTTCCTAGGCTGGAAGCCTCATGGACAGCACGCGCCCTACTATGCGTACGCGCGAGTCGGTGTCCTGCCCTTTCACGCCACGGAGCACTTGCGCGTTACGCTTCCCAATAAACTGTTCGACTACATGGGGGCTGGCCTTCCGGTCATCGCGTCGGACGTGCCCCCGATCCGGCGCATTGTCCAGGAGACGGGGAGCGGCGTGCTGGTGCCAGCGGGCGACCGCACGGCGCTCGCCCGCGCGATCATCACGCTCCTCCGCGATGAGCACCTCCGGTGCGTGCTCGGCAGGAACGCGCGACAGGCGGTAGCCACTCGCTATCGGTGGAGCGTGGACGCTGGACGCTTCATCGCGGCCATCGAGGCCGCGCGACGGCCGCGGCCGTCCGTCGGCTAGCATGTGCGGCATCGCCGGTCTCTGGACCAGGCATCCGCGCGACGCTGCCACGACTCGTGAACGGGTTATGGCCATGCGAGACGCGCTCGCCCATCGGGGGCCCGATGATGCAGGGTACTGGTCAAACGGCCCGGTCGCTTTCGGTCACCGGCGGTTGTCAATTATCGACTTGAGCCCCGAAGGTCGTCAGCCGATGCTTAGCGCTGACGGCCGCTTCGTTATCTGCTTCAACGGCGAGGTCTTCAACTATCGAGACTTGCGAAGGCGTCTCGAGAGGCACGGCCATCACTTCCGCGGTCATTCAGACACGGAGGTCCTGCTCGCAGCCATCTGCCAGTGGGGACTGCGAGAAGCGATCCGGCGCTCCGTAGGAATGTTCGCCTTTGCGCTGTGGGACGGCGTCGCGCGAACGCTCTCCTTGGTGCGTGACCGGCTCGGGATCAAGCCCTTGTATGTGGCGCGCACGGACGAAGGCGATCTTGTGTTCGCCTCTGAACTCAAGGCGATCATCGCGCTCCCGGAATTCAACCGGCGCATAAGTCTGAGTGCCGTCGGCTGTTATCTACGGTACACGTACGTCCCCAGCCCGCTGAGCATATACGATGACGCAATGAAGGTGCCGCCCGGCCACCTAATGGTGCTGACCGCTCCGGACGCTAGCTGGGAACCCCGGCCCTACTGGTCGCTCGAAGGCGTTGCCGAAGAGGCGCGCGCCTGCCCGTTTCCTGGGGACGAACTCGAAGCCGAAGACGCACTCGATGCGCTCGTTCGACATGCCGTCGGACTGCGGATGATCGCCGACGTGCCGCTGGGCGCGTTTCTCTCTGGGGGCGTCGATTCCTCGCTCGTCGTGGCTCAGATGCAGGCACAGAGCCAGACCCGCATCCGCACGTTTACGGTCGGGTTCGCCGAAACGGCCTTCGACGAATCGCGCTTCGCGCGGGTTGTGGCCCGACACCTGGGCACTGATCACACGGAGCTAACGGTATCTCCACGTGAGGCCCAGGCCGTCATTCCGAGGCTGGCGGACATCTATGACGAGCCTTTTGCGGACGTATCACAGATTCCCACATATCTGATCTCGGCACTCGCGCGGCAGCACGTCACCGTTTCGCTGTCCGGGGACGGTGGCGACGAACTATTCGCCGGATACGACAGGTATCCTTTCGCTCGCCGGGCGTGGTGGTGGCGCTCCCATCTGGCGCGGCCGCTCCGCGGCGCCGCCGTGCAGGCGCTCCGCGCCACCGCGGGGGCTGCTCAAGCGTTGTCAGTCGGATCAGTGCTGGAGAGTGCGAGGCCGGAGCGGTTTCACAAGCTCGTCGACTTGCTCCACGCAGATTCTGCGGGGGAGCTCTACCGGCGTCTGATTTCTACCGCACGTGCCCCTCAAGCGCTCATGCGCAACGCGGTGGGAGAGGATTGCGAGATCGAGACTCTGCTCAGCGCGCGTCCCGAAAGGACCTTTGCAGACCGGATGTTCCTGGTCGATACGAAGGTCTACCTTCCGGACGATCTGCTTACAAAACTGGATCGCGCCTCTATGGCGGTCAGCCTCGAAGCACGGGTGCCGTTGCTCGATCACCGCTTGGTCGAATTCGCTGTCCGGCTGCCCTTGCAGTTCAAGTTGCGCGACGGGACGGGGAAGTGGCTTCTCAGGAAAGTGCTCGCCAGGTACTTGTCCCGGCACACGTTCGACCGCCCGAAAATGGGTTTCGAAGTGCCGATCGGACGCTGGTTGCAAGGGCCTCTGCGCGAATGGGGGAACGAGCTACTGGACTCCGTGCAGCTGTTGAATGGCGGCGTCTTCGACCCCCACACCGTGGCGGCGTTATGGAGAACGTTCTGCACGACACCAGGCGCCAGTCCCCATTTGGTCTGGGGAGTCCTGATGTTCGAGGCATGGCGCAGAAGGTGGGGAGCCGTCATCTGAAGAGGGACCGGGAGTTGACCCCTGCTCGGAGCGACGTCGCCGCAAGGCGTTGACAGCGACGGGGCCATCGCCACGCGGTGGCCATGCCCGCCGCGCCGTCAGCGGGCGGTAAGCAGCTCCCGGTACAGGTCGGCGTAGCGAGCGGTTACTCGCGCGATGTCGTACTCCGCTGCTGCCCGACGGGCGGCTGCGTCGCCGAGGCGCTTCGCTTCGTCTGGATGGCTCAACAGTCGAGCCAGCGCGCATGCGAGTTGCTCGGCACTTCCCGGCTCGACCAGCAGCCCGGCCTCGCCACCGTTGAGCACCGCGCGCACCTCGCCCACGTCGCTGGCGACGATGGGCCGGCCGGCGAACATGGCCTCGAGGAGCGCCAGCGGCAGCCCCTCGGAGAGAGAGGGAAGGGCGAATACGTCGGCCGCCATGAGCAGGGCGGGGATCTCAGCGCGAAGCCCCAGTAGGTGAAGGCGATTCGCGAGCCCGAGCCCGCGAGCCTGGGTGCGCAAGCTTTGGTCCAAGTCCCCACGTCCGGCGATCGCCACGTGCGCATGCGGATGGCGTTCTGCAATCCGGGCCAGCGCGTCGACCAGATGTCGGTGTCCCTTCACTGCGTAGAGGTTCCCGACCGCCAGAATCAACGTGTCGCCTGGCTTGAGCCCTAGCTCATCACGAATCGATGACTGGGCGCTCGAGATCCACTGTACCCCGTTCGGGATCGTGAGAATACGCGCGCGCCGGATCCAGAGGTCGCGGCTGAGATGATCCGCGACCTGATTGGACACTGCCACTAACCGCCCTCCGAGGGTGAAAGCAGCTCGCAACGCTAGCCGCCGACGAAGGCGCTCGGCGTAGTAGCGGCTTCCGTGCATCGTCGCGACATGCCTGATACCGGCGCCCCGCGCCGCCCAGGCGGTGTACGCCGTCATCGCGAACTCGTGGCTATGTGCCAGCGTGATGCGGTGGGTTCGAAATGTCGCTGCCAGCTGCCGGGCGACCTTTGGCGCCACAGGGCGGTCCAGGTCGAAGCGCGCCGTGGGAAGTCCGGCGGCTGCGGCTTCGCGTCCCAGCCACCCTTCTCCCCGTGCCGGCAGGATCACTAGACAGTAGCACCCAGCGGCTTGCTGTTGGCTCGCTAGGCTGATCACCATCCGCTCGGCGCCACCGGGCCCGTCAGACTCGATCAAGTGGGCGATGCGGGCACCTCGGATCGTCCCGACGGGATCGGTGTTCACCGCGGAAGAAGTCGTCGCAGGGACAGGCCGGCGCTCCAGGCCTGGAATGCCGCAAAGCTGATCGATGCCGGCATGTTGACTCGTGGGAGAGCCCAGGGATCCACGCCCGCGTCAACCAGTCCGTCGTCGAGCGTGCATGCGGCCCGATACCCGGCCGCTTGGACCGCATCGCGCACCCGAGGGTCCCACAGGCCGTACGGATACGCAAAGAACGCCGGTGGCGTGCCCGTGTGGAGCGCGATGGCAGCGTGGCTCGCAACGAGCTCCGCCTCCAGCTCGCTATCGGTGAGGCGCGGCAGTGAGCGATGCGTGCCGGAGTGCACGCCGAGCGTCACCCCGGAGCGGGCAGCTGCCGCCAGCGTCTCCCAGCTGGCGGGAAGGAAGTCGAGCGGCAGTGGCGCGTGATCGTCAATCGCAAGCTCCGTCAGGATGGCGTTGTGATCGCCCTGCAGCGGGCCGAGCCACCGCTCGCGGCGCCGCAGCTTTCCGGCGCGCTGCACGCTCGGGTGGTCCCACCAAAACGGTTGGCGGTGCTCGGCGGCCTCAGTCACGACGAAGACGGTAGCAGGAAGCGCCAGCCGCCGCAGCACGGGCAGGGCGTTCGCAAGCGTGCCGGCGTAAGCATCGTCAAAGGTGATGCTCGCGACTCGCCGGAGCGAGTGTGATGCAGCGACTCGGTCCACCATCTCGCCCAACGGGACGACCTCGTAGTGGGTGGACAACCACTCCATTTGCTCGCGGAATCGAACGAGGGACATGTGCACCGCGGGGTCGCCCACCAGGGGGACCCTGGGCGCTGCGACCACGTTGTGGTAGCACAGGATGAGGCCGCCGCGGCGCACGCGTCGTACCGCGGCGGTCCAACCTAGTGCCTTGAGGCCAGCGTAATAGAGGGCTGTCAGCGGTTGCATTGACGCTACCCGGCAGAGGACAACGGCGGCCGTAATCTTGCTCCTTATTGCTGCGCAAGGCGGAGCAAGACAAGCGCCACCGGCCGCCATTGCCGAGTCGGCCTGCTCAAGCACGCGGTGTTGCAGCGCCGCCACACTCCATCGGGGGACGCTTGATCCGGAGGCCTGCGAGCGGCGCGGGGCGGCGGCCTTGGCTCCTGGCCGAAGTCTTGCGTCGGCGCAGTTACCAGCCCGCCTCCTCGGACGTGATAGCAGCTGATGCGCATCTTGATCACCGACGGGAGCCAGCGCGCCGCTCTTGCTGCGGCTCGCGCTCTGTTCGCCGCCGGCTGTGAGGTCACCGTTGCCGCGAGGAGCTCATTGTCCCTCGCTGGTGTGTCGCGGGGTGTGCGGAGCCGCGTGGTCCACACGGATGCACTCACCAGTCCTTCGCGTTACGCGGCCGAGGTAGGCGAGTTGGTAGACCAGTTGGGGATCACGGTGCTGCTTCCAGTCACCGACCCATCAATGGAGGCGTTGTTGGCGCACCGGGACGCCCTCCCTGACGGGGTCTCGGTCCCGGGCCCCGACCTGGCGACCTATCGTGCCGCGGCCGACAAGCTCACAGTCATGGAGCTGGCTCGGGCGGCCGGCTTCGATGTCCCGGAGACGGTTGTCCTGACTTCGCCGCAGGACGGGGGGGCAGGGCATTGCCAGCGGCTGTTCCCGGCTATCCTGAAACCACACCGCTCCGTGGTAGGCGCGGACGGCGAGCGCCGGAAGGTCGGCGTGTCCTTCCTGGATGACCTGGGCTCGTATGGGAAGGCGCTGGCCGCGCTTCCGCCGGCGGCGTTCCCCGTCCTGCTGCAGCGACGAGTGCAGGGGGCGGGCGAAGGCCTCTTCGTGCTGCGTTGGCTCGGACGAGTTGTCGCGCTGTTCGCTCATCGCCGGCTCCGCGAAAAGCCTCCAGCCGGCGGCGTGAGCGTGTATCGCGAGAGCATCCGGCTAGACCCTGGCCTGGTGGCGGCTGGACTCAGGTTGCTCGACGCGCTGAACTGGAATGGGCTCGCGATGATCGAGTGCAAGCGCGACGCTCGCACCGGGCGGCACGTGATCATGGAGGTCAACGGACGGATGTGGGGCTCGCTCCAGCTCGCGATCGACGCCGGCGTGAACTTCCCGTGGCTGCTCGTCCGCTGCGCGCTGGGACTCCCGATGTCCGTCGTCGATGAATACCGGGTTGGGGTGCGGAGCCGCTGGTTTTGGGGTGACGTGGATCATCTCTACCTGCGACTGCGTCGCTCGCCCGCGCAGCTCCATCTTCAGAGTGACCATGCGTCCCGACTCGCCGCACTTCGAGACTTCTTCAGTTTCCGCCCGGGGCGCGACCGCTCTGAAGTATTACGGTGGAATGACCCGCTCCCGTTCTTGTGCGAGACGGCGACGAGGCTGGGGCTGCTCTCCGGTGGCTGACGACCACGGAGCGTCCGCCTAGGTCTCGAGCACGACCGGTCGATGCACAAGCCGCTTTCCGAGATCGATCCCGGGCTGCTCGATGAGGCGGTACGCCAGTGCGGGAAGGCCTCCGAGCAGCACAGCGAATATCGTCCACTGCACTGCGAGAGGCGCGCTGCGGAGCACCGTGAACGCAACCCAGATCGTCGTGGTGTGAAGCAGGTAGATCCCGAAGCTGTAGGTGCACACTATGTGGGCGACCCGCGTGATCCACGAATCGGCGAGTTCGCGGACCACGGGGATGGCGCACCCGATGATCAGGCAGAACAGCCATTCTCCCTCGCGCGCGCCGACGCCAGGCGCGAGGATGCCATGCAGCCGCAGGCATGCGAGCAACAGCAGTCCCCACGTCCACGCGGGCGCGATGGGCGCGCGTCGCATCCGCAACAGCGCGTAGGCTAGGACTCCTGCCATGAAACACGGCCCGAACACCGCCACGCTGAGACGCCACAGGCCGGGCACGGGTGCATGGTGCAGCACGGCGAGGCCTAGGGCGCCCGCCGCCAACAGTCCGGCGATGGTGGCGGGTAGGCCGCGCTGGGCGAGGCGGAAGGCGAAGGGGAGCGCGACGTACATCTGCACTTCCAGCGGCAGGCTCCACAGTACCTGGAGGATGTCGGGTCGCCCTACGACGTTTTGCACGAGCGCGAGGTTCGCGATGACTGTGGCTGGCGTTAGGGTGATCGGGGGGCCGGTGACCAGCTCGGTCGTTAGGTGCGAAGGGACGACGAGCAGCGCCACCACCAGGATGGAGGCTATGGTCAACGGATAGATGCGGAACGCCCTCCGGATGTAGAAAGCGCGTACCCAATCCCGGCGCGCTCCTTGGCGCTCGAGCGAGCCCATGAGCACCAGCGATGTATGAACGAAGAACATTAACACGCCGGCGCGCCCCAGCTCCCAGTTCGTGATGAGCGGGAGCGCTCTGCCCCACTGCGTCAGCAGGTGACACAGCAGCACGCACAGCACAGCCACGGCGCGCAGGACATCCAAGTTCCGGTCGGGAAGGGGCGTTAGCATCGCGCTACCCGAGCTCGGCGATGGCCGCGGCGCAGCGAGCGGTCGACTCGTCGTGCGCTGATGTCGCGCGGGCGCCGGATCCGGCGGCGCGGCGACCCCCCCGCCGGAGCGGAGTAACCGCAGTGCCCTCATGGCTGTCTCTCTGGCGAGGGGCAAACCCTGGACCGTACGCCCGCGCTCAGCTGGCGCGCCGCGTCAGTGATCTCCCGAGTGAGGCGCTGGCGGCGCCAGAAGGCCACCCGCACCAGAAATGCGGCGAGGCGCAGTTTCTCCGCGACATCGAGGGGGGCGCGCTGTACGGAGCGGGCGTGCTCCCAGAGATGTCGCCACGTGTAGAGATAGATCCGCCCCCGGCCCGCGGGGTTCCAGAACTTCTTGTACTGGTCCAAGGTCGTCATTCTGCTGGACGCCGCCTCGTGGAACCGCCGATAGAACACGAATTGCGGAATCTCCCAAAATGCGCCATAGAGGACGAACTCGGCGAGGAACACCATGTCAGCCCCGAAGTAGGAACCGAGGAGTCTTGTTCTCTTCGCCACGTCGGCCCGCATCAGGCCGTACAGGGCATTGCAGTACCCCAACCGGTCCACCAGCGTCCGAAAGCGGTCGCTGGCCCGCTCGTGTGGCAGATGTAGCCGATCATCGTACTCCGACATCACATTTCCGTGCTCGTCGATGAACTTCGTCTTGGGGTAGGCAAGCACCACCTTCGGTTCGCGGTCCAAGACCTCGACGCAGCGCGCCAGGAACTCGGGGCCCACCAAGTCGTCCGCTGCGGCCCAGCGGAAGTATTCGCCCGCAGAGAGCTCGAGAGCGCGCCGGTAGTTCCGGGCGGCCCCGAGATTGCGTTCATTGCGCGCGTAGCGGATGCGTCCGTCCTTCGCGGCATAGGACTGAGCGATCTCGGCCGTGCGATCGGTCGAAGCGTTGTCGGAGATGATCAGCTCGAAGTCCTCGTAGGTCTGGTTGAGCACCGAATCCAGCGCCTCAGCGAGGTAGCGCTCCCCGTTGTATACGACCACCCCGACGCTCACCCGGGGACGTGCCCGTGTCATCGGTCCTCGCACGGCCGCGGGCGCACCACGAGCTTGTGCGCGTAGAACGCTTCCGCGTACCCGCCGGGCGCGGCGCACTCCACGCCGCGGAGTCGCATCAGCCCACGGAAGGTGTCCTCTGTGAACCAGCGGTGGTCGCGTTGCGAGGCGAACACCTCGAGTAGGTGGCGTGTCTTCTCGCGGCACGTCGCGTCGTCGAGCGGCAGGTAACAGTTCGGGGCACCGAGGTCGCCATCGTACTTCGGGACTTCGTACTCGAGGATCAGGTGGTCCCGGAACGTGTTCCAGGTCAGCTCGGATACGAGGCGGTGGTCCTGGTGGCGGTCTCCGCGGTAGTGTGTGAAGATCAGGTCGGGCGTCGGCTCCCGCTTCAGTTCCTCGAAGTACTCCTTGATGCTCGTGCCGACGTAGGGGAAGAAGCCGTCACGGAAGTCCTTCACCACAACGCGCGCGCGAGCGGCGGAGCGCAGGAACAGCGCGGCGCCGCGCCGGGCCTCCTCCGCTCGCGTCCCGTCGCCGCTCAGCACGATCCAGGTGAATTCGGCGCCCGGCACCGTGGCTGCGAGGCGCAGCGCCGTGCCGCCACAGCCGATCTCGATATCGTCCGCATGCGCCCCGAGGCAGAGCACCCGAAGTGCGGCATCGGGGAGGCTCGCAAGGGGCAGCCCGAGCATCAGTGTGTGCCGACTGCTCGGCGCCGGCTGGGCCCAAGCGGGAGCCGCACCCGCTCGTCCGGCGGTGGCGTGGATGGCGCGGCGCGCTTCCAGACCTCCCACGGTGCATCGCCCCGGGCGTACAGGTCGTCCAGCCGCTGCTTGTCCTTGAACGTGTCCATGGATTCCCAGAAGCCGTCGTAGCGGTAGGCCAGCAGCTGGTGCTCGCCGAGGATTCGCTGAAAGGCGTCCATCACGAGGTCCTCGCCCTGCCGCAGATAGTCGAAGATCTCCCTACGAAACACGAAGAATCCGCCGTTGATTCGCAGACCCGTCTGACTGGCGTCCTGGATGCTCGTTACCTGGCCGCCGTTGCGCGACGCGACGAAGTGGTAGCTGAGATGCGGCTTCACGCATAGGAAGCTCGCGATGCCGTCGTGCCGCTGGAAATGCTCGATCTGCGCCGGCAACGGCAGGTCGCTCAGCCCATCGCTGTAGTTGGCGAGGAACTCCCGCTCTTCCGCAAGGTGGGACTCCACCGCTTTGAGGCGCTGCCCGATGCTCGAGTTGACGCCCGTGTCCACGAACGTGATCCGCCAGTCATCGATGTCGCTCCGCAGCAGCTCGACTCGCCGCCCACCGTCGCTCAAGACAAAGTCGTTGGACACGCACTCGTCGT
>Ga0070697_100000800_pt1 | contig 23619 bp, 16 predicted proteins | sample KBSK1501metaG_FD_65475 | JGI IMG/M metagenome (GOLD analysis project Ga0070697, IMG submission 65475) | Corn, switchgrass and miscanthus rhizosphere microbial communities from Kellogg Biological Station, Michigan, USA - KBS K1-50-1 metaG | ecosystem: Host-associated > Plants > Roots >... | reverse complement strand
CCGCCTTCCTGATCGCCTGGGGCGCCGAATGCGCCCAGTTCCTGGTGTCGCAGGGCCTGGCCCTGGCGATCCTCGCCTGGCTGCAGGCGCTTCCCGAGTTCGCGGTCGAAGCGGTCATCGCGTGGTCGCGTCAGGTCCCCTACATGACGGCCAACTTCACGGGCTCGCTGCGCCTGCTCGTCGGTCTCGGATGGCCGCTGATCTTCGCGGTGGCGGCGGTCGGCGCCTGGATGCGCGAGCGCAGGTTCCTGAAGCGCATCCATCTGGAAGACGAGCAGTGCGTCGAGATCGTCGCCCTGAGCCTGCCGATCACCTATTTCCTCGTGATCTACGCGAAGGGAACGCTCGCGCTCTGGGACGCCGCCGTCCTCGTGGCGATCTACGCGTCCTACCTGTGGGTCCTGCAGAAGATGCCGCCCCGCGACGCCGAGCACGTCGAGGACCTCGAGGCCGTCCCGCGCGCGGTGATGCGTCTCGGCCCGCGCCCGCGTGTCGCGGTCATCCTCGCGCTGTTCGTCGTCGGCGGGAGCATCCTGTACGTCGCCGCCCACCCGTTCCTGGAGAGCATGCTGCGCTTCGCCGCGTATCTGGGCGTGTCGCAATATCTGTTCATCCAGTGGGTGGCGCCGTTCCTGTCGGAGTTTCCCGAGTTCCTCAGCATGACCTACTGGGCGCGCCGTCCGAAGAAGGCTCCGATGGCGCTGATGAACCTGGTGTCCGCCAATATCAATCAGTGGACCATGCTCGCGGCGATGATCCCGATCGTGTACAGTTTCAGCGTGGGGGCGCCGAGCCACGTTCCGTTCGACGATCTCCAGAGACGGGAGATCCTGCTCACCATCGCGCAGTCGATGCTGGGGATGCTTCTCCTGGCCAACATGTCGTTCCACGTCTTCGAGGCGGGGGGAATCTTCCTCCTGTGGGGCGTGCAGTTCCTGCGCCCTCATCTGCATACCGAGGTGACGATCATCTATTTTTCCTGGGTCGTCTACGAGCTGTTCATGACCCTGATCGTCCGGCATCGGCTCGAGGCCCTGAGCGCCTTCGCCCGCGTCTGGCGGGCGCACGGCGCGCGGCGGCGCGGGCTGCCTGCTCCCAACCGCTGACGGTCCGCCGGGATCAACGTGACACGCGGTCGATGGACGACGCTTCTCGCGACGGTCGTTGTGGTGACGGCCGGCGCCGTGGCGGGCCTTCCCCGGGCCAAGCGCTGGGGCGAGGAGGCGCTGCGCCGCTCCCTCGAGAAGCGTCTCGCGGCGATCGTCGGCGGTCCCGTGAGCATCGGGCGGGTGCGCGCCGAGTTCTACCCGGCCACGCTGCACCTCGAGACGATCGACGCCGTCCGGCGCGGCAACAGGGGCTCGGAGGCGACCGCCACGGTCGACGAGCTGTCGCTGCGCGCCGGGCTGCTCACCTTTCTCCGCGCCAGTCACGGACCCTTCACGGTGAGGGTCAAGCGCCCCCACGTGCGCGTCCATCTCGTGGAGGGCCGTCCCCTGGCGGGCGCCTCCGAAGCGTCGATGGACGCCGCGGCGCTCGCGATGGTCCCGGCCGGCTCGACCCTGGAGGTCCGGGACGGCGTGGTCGAGGTCGGCCGGGAGGGAGGTTCCGGCGCCCGCCTCGAAGGGGTCCTCCTGGACGCCCGCCCGCAGCCCGACGGAGCGATCGACGGTCACGCCGAGTTTTCTCAGGGCGCCTACCACGGTCCCGGTGGCGACTGGACGGGACTGAGCGGCGCCGCGGACTTCCAGGCGAGGTCCGGAGAGGTCCGTCTGTCCGCGCTGGCGATCCACGCCGAGGGCGTCGCGCTGGCCGGTCGCGCGACGGTCCTGACCGGCCAGCCGCTCTCCGTGGAGGGGACGATCGACGCGGGCATCGAAATCGACAAGCTCGCCCGCTTCTTCCCCGAAGGAGCGGCTCCCGCCGGTCATCTCAAGGTCACCCTGGCCGGCGGTCTCCGGGACGGCAAGCCCCAGGCGCGCGGCGACCTCGAAGTCGCCGACCTCACGCTCTGGGGTCTGACGGTGGGGACGCTGCGCAGCGATCTGCTCGTCGACGACGCGCTGCACCTGAAGGGGATCCGGGCCCATCTCCTCGGCGGCGAAGCGACCGGGTCGAGCGATATCGGTCGCGTCAAGGATCACATCCAGGCCAGCAGCGACTTGAGAGTGGACGGCATCGACGCCGCCCAGGTCCTCGAGTACGCGGGGTGGGGCGGTCCGCCCCTCACCGGCACGATCCACTACAGCGGGCAGCACAGCATCGACAGCAGCGGTCTGCAGAGTCTGCGCGGGTCGGGGGTCATCGACGCCGTCGGGCATGTTCACTCTTCGAGCGGAGGGGATCTCCCGCTCGAGGTCACCACCGACCTGACCTCGGAGGGTGAGACGCTCCGGCTCGTGAACGGCTCGCTGCGCGCCGGCTCGACGCGCGCCGGTTTTTCGGGAACGGTGACGCGTGGCGAGGGAATCCGCCTGAAGTTGAGCGGCGGGACCGGCAATCTGTCGGAGATCCTCCCGCTGTTCGCGCCGCCGAAGAGAAAGCCTGCGGCGGGCAAGACGGAGGGACCGGCGGGCGCGCAACCGAAGCCGCCCCGGCCGCGGGCGCGGCCGCCCGGCGCCGCGAACCGCTCCACCCGTCCCGCCTCGTACCGGATGTCCTCCCCGGCACCGTCGATCGCTCTCGCCACCTGGCCTCCCCGCGCGGTGCCGCGCGCCGCGCAGCCGGCCCGGACACCCGCACGGGCGTCGCAGCCCGCGGCGGCCCCCGGTTCCGTCCGTGATGCGGAGTCGTCTCTGGAGACGATCCTGGACGCGCTGGGTGGACGCTGGGAATGGGACGGGGACCTCGGCTACGACAAGGGAGGTCTGAGGTTCACCGGCACGCTGCGGGGCGTCGAACTGACGTATCGGGGGACGCCGATCGGCTCGGTGCAGGCCGGGATCGTCTACCGCGATGACGTGCTGACGATCGACAGGGCGATGCTCCGGCTGGAGCCGGACGCCACGGTCGAGCTCAAGGGACGGATCGACTTTCGCGGCGACGGTTCCGTCTCCATCGGAGCGGACGCCCTGCGCTTTCCGCTCGGGCCGATCCTGGGGATGCTCGGCGATCCGGCCCCGGTCGAGGGGCGGTTGAGCGGACGGATCGATCTGGGCGGGAGACCCGGGGCGCTGACCGGGAAGGCCCTGGTGGAATGCGCCCCGATCCTGGTCGCCGGGATCGAGTTCGACAGTGTGCGCGGCGATCTGACCTTCACGCCCGACCTCCTCGAGATGCGCCCGCTCACGTTCACCCAGGGGCCCGGCCGTCTCGAGGTCGAGGGACGGATCCCTTACCGGGAGGCGACCTGGCTGCCGCGGGAAGGCGGAGACCTGCCGCGTCTGACTCTCTCCGGCAGCGCTCTGCAGCTGTCGGCGTGGTCGAAGGCGCTCGGCGTTTTTCCTCTCGAGGGGGCGGCGACGCTGGAGGGGCAGGTGACCGGGGCCCTGTCCGCTCCGGAGGGATCGATCACCGTGCGCGCGGAGGGCACGGTGGCGCGCGGGGTCACTGTCGGCGCCGTCGGCGTCGGGCTCAAACTGTCACGCGACACGGTCACGCTCGATCTCCAGGCTCCGGGGCGCGGGCTGGCGCTCGGGGGAACGATCGGGCTCGGCGCCGGCAAGCCGGTCGATCTGCGTGCGACGCTGAGCGCGACCGATCTGGGCGGTGCGGACATCTGGCGCGGTCTGTCGGAGGACATCCGCGTCTCGCTCGGAGGGGAGATCCTGTTGCGCGGTCCGCTCGCGTCACCCGAGGCTCTCGAGGGTCACGCGAGGCTGGACCGCGTCAGGGCGAGTCTCGCCGGGGTGATCCTGGACGCGCAGGGCTCCGTGGAGGCGACGCTCGCGGGCGGCGCCCTGACGATCGCGCCGCTCGTCCTGACCGGCGAGGGCACCCGCATCGAGCTGCGCGGCGCCATGGATCCGGGCGCCGCGGGGAGCATCGACGTCTCGGCCAGCGGCACGTTCGACTTGCGGCTCCTGCGGCTGGTGTCGAAGGACCTGCAGGCGTCGGGACGGGGGGAGGTGAGCCTGACGGTCGGCGGCCCTCTGGCGAGCCCCGTCTTCCAGGGGCGCGTCCAGGTCGAGGCGCAGGCGCTGCGCCATCCCGACCTGCCGTTCCCGATCGACGCGCTGCGCTGCTCCGCCGTGTTCGAGGAGAGCCGCCTGCGCGTCGACACGATCGAGTTCCTGGCGGGCGGAGGGCCCGTGACCGGGAGCGGCACGATCGAGCTGGGCGACCTGTGGCGCCCGGAATCACCCTTCACCGTCCACCGGGCCACGATCCTCCTGAAAGGGAGCAACGTGAAGACCGAGTTCCCCGCGGGCTTCCGCTCGATCGCCGACCTCGATCTCGCCCTGCGATCGGACGGGGCCGCGTTCTCCCTCTCCGGCGAGGTCGATCTCGTCCGGGGCGTCTACGGCAAGGACTTCAGGTTCGACTCGCCGCTGGGCGGCGCGCGGGCGAGCGGCGCGTTCGCCTCTCCGGCGACCGGCGTGTTCTCGGGGATCGACCTCGACGTCGTGGTGCGCGCGACCCAGGACGTCTGGCTGCGCAACGACTTCGGCGCCCTCGAGGCGCAGGGCGAGCTGCGCATCCGCGGAACGACCGATCACCCGTCGCTGGCCGGCCGCATCAGCGCGGTCGAGGGAGGCACGATCCGTTTCCGCCGGGTGCCCTACCGTGTCCTGACCGGGACGATCGATTTCGCCGATCCGCAGGAGATCAATCCGATCTTCGACCTGCAGGCCGACACGCAGGTGAGCGATTACCAGGTGACGCTCCAGGCCGGAGGGACGATCGACGATTTTCACTACGAGCTGACCAGCAACCCCCCGCTGGCGGAGCAGGACATCGTGGCGCTCCTGCTGACCGGCCGGACGCTCGGGACGGTCAGCAACGAGGGCGGGACGCTCGCGGAGGAGACGATCTCCTCCGTCACCGGAACGCTGACCGGCGAGCTGACCGGCAAGGTCTCCAGCCGCGCCGGGATCGACGTCCTGACCATCGACCCGCTGCAGGTGAACGCCAAGGGCGATCCGGCCACCCGGATCACCGTCGGAAAACAGGTGACGCGGGACCTGTTCGCCTCCTACTCGAGCGACGTCGGGTCGACGCAGGCCTCGATCTACCAGCTCGACTACGCGATCGATCGCGACTTCCATTTCACCAGCATCCGCGACCAGGACGGGTCGGTGGGCGGCGACTTCAAGTACATCCTGAGGGGCAGGCCGCCGGTCGCGCCGGGCGTCGCCGGGCCCGCCCCCGTCGCGCCCCGGCTGGGCGTGATCCGCCTGGAAGGGGACCTGCGCTTCAAGGAGCGCTCCATCAAGCGCCGGCTGCGCGTCAAGGAGGGCCGAAGACGGGATCGCGCCGCCCTCTACGACGGGATCGACCGGCTGGTGGACTTCTACCGCAGGCACGACTACTGGATGGCCGAAGTCGACTATCACGAGGCCCCCGGAGCGGCCGGCGTCGTCGACGCGACCTACCACGTGCGCACCGGACCGCGGATCGCGATCGATATCGACGGCACGGGTGGCCGGTCCGGGATCAGGGACGAGATCGCCCCGCTCTGGCAGCGAGGGCTGTTCATGGACGACATCGTCGAGCAGGCGCGGGTCCTGATCGAGAAACGGCTGCGCGACCGCGCCTATCTGAAGGCCGCGGTCGCCGCCGAGGAGCTGCGCAACGATCCCGATCGGTTCGAGGCGCGCTTCACGGTGCGCAAGGGGCCGCGGGTGCGCGCGACGGCGGTGTCGATCGCCGGGACGGGGCAGCTCTCGGAGAAGGAGGTCCGCGGCGCGATCCGGACCACCCCCGATGGATGGTGGTCCAGGGGTCTCGTGCGCGAATCGGTCCTGGCGGAGGACGCCGCGGCGATCCGGGCCCTGTACCTCGCGCGCGGATTCCCGGTGGTGGCGGTTCCCGCCCCCGCCGTCGCCTTCGACGACACCGGCCGTCGCGCTCAGGTCACGTTCCGCGTCGAGGAGGGGCCCCAGATCATCTTCGGGGAACCGCGTTTCGAGGGCAACACCGGTCTCACGTCCGCGGAGCTCGCGTTCGCTGCGACCGTCCCCAAAGGCGCGCCCTACTCGGTCCTCGCCCTGAACGCCGCCCTCGTCCGGGTGCGACGGTTCTACGACGCATCCGGATTCCCGGACGCGCACGTCACCGTCCGGGCGCTCCACGTGGAGCCCGGCGAGACCGGGCGTGTCGAGGAGCCGGATTTCGTCATCACCGAGGGGCCGCACCAGAGGGTCGGCGAGGTGACGATCGCGGGGAACGTGCTCACGCGCGACCACGTCATCCGCAAGGCGCTCCAGGTCGAGCCGGCGAGGTCGCTGAGCCGCGGCGACCTCCAGGCGGGCCAGACCCGCCTCTACGGCCTGGGGATCTTCCAGTCGGTCTCGGTGGAGTCGGTGCCGCCGTCCGGGCAGGAGGGGGGCCCCGGCGGGCCGCCGGAGACACAAGGGGTCGCGCCCTCCGCGATCGAGGAGCGCGACGTCCGGGCGTCGGTGCGCGAGCTGGCGCCGCTGACACAGGCGTTCGGTCTCGGGTACGACAGCGAAGAGCGGCTGCGCGGGCAGTACGAGATCTCCAATCGCAACATCTTCGGCACGGGGCGCTACCTCGGTCTGCAGACGCGGGCCAGCACACTGCTGCAGCGCGGCACGCTGGTGTATCGCGAAAAGGGGATCTTCGGAGGGCGGTTCGATGCGCTGGGCTCCGCCTTCGCGGAGGACGAAAGACGCCCGGGGTTCGACGTCCATACGGTGGGAACCTCGATCCGCATCAGCCGGCGGCTCACGAAGGCCACCCGGACCCTGTACCGGTACACGCTCCAGGACGTCAATCTCTCGGACGCGTCCGCCGTCTTCGACGAATCGACCCTCCGCCTGGCGAGCATCGCCATGTCGGAGATCCACGACACGCGCGACGCGCCGTTCGATCCGCTCCACGGTCACTACCTGAGCGGCGAGACCGAGCTGTTCAGCCGCGGCATCGGCTCCGAGGCGGAGTTCGTGAAGCTGCTGGCGCAGATCTACGGGTTCAAGAAGATAGGCCGCAGGACCGTCTGGGCCCAGGCGCTGCGCGCCGGGGCCGCCATCCCGTTCGGCGTGTCGAAGAAGGACCCGGAATCGACGGGCGATTCGGTCTCGGGCATCCCTCTCTCGGAGCGTTTCTTCGCCGGCGGCGACACCACCGTCCGCGGCTTTTCCCGCGATCACCTCGGGCCGCTCGACGCGGCCGGCGATCCGCTCGGCGGCGAGGGGCTGTTCCTCGTCAACGAGGAGCTGCGCTTCCCGATCTACGGCAGCCTGGGCGGGGTCCTTTTCTTCGACGCCGGAAATGTCTACCGGACGCTCGACGACTACGACGTCACCGATCTCCGCCGCGTCGCGGGCGCCGGTCTGCGGTTCGCCACTCCGATCGGGCCGTTCCGTGCCGAGTACGGCGCCCTGCTGGATCGGAAGGAGGGCGAGGCCCGCGGCCAGTTCTTCTTCTCGATCGGGCAGGCCTTCTGAGCGGCGTCGCGACGCTCAGTGACGGCTGAGCCGCTCCGCCAGCGACCGGCCGGAGGGGGCCCTGCCGGTCCGCTCGCCCTCCTCGTCCATGCGGGCGAAGGCGCGCTGGACGTAGCGCACGCCCAGGTAGCGCAGCGGCTCGGGCTCCCAGGGCGGTGGGCGGTGCCCGACGATCGGCAGCTCCGTCAGCGGTGTGGCGCGTCCGAGGAGCAGATCGGCGAGCGCGCGCCCCGCGAGGTTCGAGGCCGACACGCCGTGACCGGTGTAGCCGCGCGCCGTGGCGACGCCGCTCTCACGATCGTAGTGCACCGTCGGCATCCAGTCGCGTGGCATCCCCAGCGGCCCGCCCCAGGCGTGCGTGAACCGAGCGCCCTCGAGGGAAGGAAACCAGCCGCGCGCCAGGCGCCGCAGCATCTCGTGCGTCGGCGCGTCGCGGTCGTAGGCGTCGGCGATCGCCGAGCCGAAACGATACGGGGCGCCGCGCCCGCCGAACAGGATCCTCCCGTCGTCGGTGCGCGTCAGGTAATCGATTGAGATCCGGAACGACGCCAGACACTCCTGTCCCTGCCAGCCGATCTCGTTCCAGCGCGACGCGCCCAGGGGCTCCGTGAGGACGATGAGCGAGTAGACCGGCAGGAGGCACCGGCGCAGGGCGCGGAGCCTCGTCAGGTATGCCTCGCCCGCGAGGACGATCGCCCGGGCCCGCACGTCGCCGCGGGCCGTGCGCAGGGACGGTCGCGCGCCGGGTGCGAAGTCGATCACCTCGGTCTCCTCGTAGATCGTTCCCCCCAGACGCTCGACCGCCCGCGCCAGGCCGCGCGCCAGCCGCCCCGGATGGACCCGTCCGTACTGCGGGCAATACCAGGCGCCGAGCGCCCCCCGCACGCGCACCCTCCCCTCCGTTTCGGCGGCGTCGAGCAGCCGCTGATGCGCGCCGAGGCCGAAGCGCTCGAACATGCCGGCGTACTCGCGCATCAGCGCGATCTGGTAGGGGAACCGGGCGACGAACAGCGCTCCGACCTTGGCGAAACCCGCGTCCAGGCGCTCCGCGGAGCAGACGCGGCCGATCTCGTCCACCGTGTCGTAGAGCGCCCGCTGCATCGCCAGCGCCTTGTCCCGACCGTACATGCCGGCCACCGCGTCGAGACCGATGTTGAGCTTGCTGGAGCACCACCCGCCGTTGCGTCCCGACGCGCCGAACCCCGCGATGCGGCGCTCCACCACCGCGACGCGCAGCGACGGCTGGCTCTTGAGGAGGTAGTACGCGGTCCACAGACCCGTGTATCCTCCGCCCAGGATCGCCACGTCCACGTCGGTCGAGCCGTCCAGGGCGGGCCGGGGCGTGAGGTCGTCGCCGCAGGTCTCCAGCCAGAAGCTGAACGCCGCGTACGGCGACGTCTCAGCCGGCGCAACAGCAGGCGTGCTCATGAAGGGGGCAGTATGTCATACCGGGACGGGGGCCGCGACGCGGCGGGCGATCCTCAGGCGGCGGACTGCCGGACGACCACGACGGTCTGGTCGTCGCGGGGCCGAGAGCGCCGGGAGAACGCCTCGACCCTCTGGAAGATCAGGTCGGTGAGGGCCCGCGCGGAAAGGGCGTGGTTGTCCGCGATGATCCCCTGCAGCCGCTGCACGCCGAAATCCTCGCCGGCCGGGTCGGTGGCCTCGGTGATGCCATCGCTGTACAGGACGATGACGTCCGACGGACGCACCCGGACGTACCCCCGCTCGTAGCGCGCGTCCGGGTTGGGGCCGAGCACCAGCCCGCCCAGGTGGAGCTCCTGGAACCGGCCGTCCTGGAAGAGCAGGGCCGGCGGATGACCGCAGTTGCAGTAGATGAAATTGCCGTTCTTCTCGATTTCGCCGTAGAACAGCGAGACGAAGCGCGTCACCAGGGTCGAGCGATTGATGACCTTGTTCAGTCTCTCGATGGTGCTGACGATCTTGAGGTGCTCCGTGATCCCCATGCGCAGCCCCGTGATCACGTCGCGCGCCTGCAGCGCGGCCGGCAGGCCGTGGCCCGACGAGTCGGCAAGGGCGATCCCGAGGATGCGATCGGAGACCTGGATGAAGTCGTACAGATCGCCGCCGACGGTCTCGGCCGACACCGTGCGGCCGTGGATGTCGTAGTTCAAGAACGCCGGAGACGACCGGGGCAGGAGGGAATGCTGGATGCGTCGCGCCTCCTCCATGATGTTGTAGAGCCGCTGCTGCCGGATCTTCTGCCCGATGATGTGCTGGACTGCCGAGAGCAGGTACAGCGTCTTCTCCCGGTCGACCTCCCCTTCGATGCTGAACGAAAGGATGTACCGGGACTCGGGTCCGATGGTCATCGCGGCGAAGACGGAGACGCCGAGCGCGTCCTCGATCGTGTGGTCGAAACCGGGGTCGGTCTCTCTCATGATGATGATCCCGCGCTCCAGGAGCTGTTCCACGGCGGCGTAGGTGATCGGCACGAGGTAGCCGAGGCGGTCCGGCGGATTGTCCCCCAGCCACCGCCGCAGGACGTAGTGCGTCTCGTCGACCCGCTCGTACAGCCGGCCCGCCACGAATCCGAGCTCCTGACGGAAATCCTTCAGGAGGATCCGGAGCATCGCGTCCAGCGAGGCCGTCAGATCGACGCCGTCCTCGGCGGCGCCCAGCGCCGCGTCGAGCTTGCGCCAGAGCGAGCGGTAGACGGAGGATCGTTCGGCGGCCTCCGGGCGGTCGGAACGCGTGTCGGTCGTGGCTTCCGGCTTGATTGTCTCCATGATCGCGACGATCGTACCACACCGGCCGGCGCGTCCCAGGGCGCGGAACGTTGATCAGCCTCCGAGGCGGGCGAGCCCGCTCCGGGCGGCGCTGTCCCCGGGATCGGAGGCGACCGCGCGGCGGAAGTGCTCGCGCGCCACGTCGGCGTCGCCGTGGGCGGCGTAGATTTCTCCAAGACGCGTGTGGGCGCGCGCGTAGCTGGGGTTGATGCGCACCGCCTGCTCGAACGCCTGGATCGCCTCGTCCAGACGATCGAGATTCTTCAGATCGACGCCGAGGAGGTAATACGCCTCCTCGCCGTCGGTCCGGAGCCCCCGGCGGATGACCGCCACCGACTCGTCATAACGCTTCTCCCGGTGCAGGATGATCACCTGGGCCTTGTACGACCGCCACAGGCCGCGGTTGGCTTCCTCCGCCCTCTGGTAGGAGGCAAGCGCCTCGTCGGCCCGGCCGAGCTTGTCGAGACAGTTGCCGCGATTGATCCAGGCGTACGCGTTTCCGGGCCACTCCGACAGCGACCGATCGAACGAGGCGATCGCATCCTCGATCCGTCCCTGGTCGGACAGGAGGTTGCCGACGTTGTAGTGCACGTTCGCCTCCGCCGACACGCTCCGGCCGCCCAGGGGGAAGAAGGACACGAGAGCCAGCCCGAGCGCCAGCGCCAGGGCCCGCGTCTCGGCAGCTCCGACGGCGCCGTCCCGTCGCCAGGCGAGCCAGGCACGGTCGGCGAGCGAGCCTCCGTAGATCAGCAGGGCCGGGACCAGCGGCTGGCGATAGCGCGACGAGACATAGAACAGCAGGGGAATCGAGGCGGCCGACAGGGTGTACAGGAACAGGGCCGTGGACGGCGGTCCTGGCCGGCCCGCGCGGACCATCCCGGTGATGCCGACGCCGGCGATCGCGGCGAACGGCAGGAACAGGAGACGCAGCCACGGGACCTGGTCGCGCTCCAGGTAGATGCTGTATTCGGTCGACGCCTCGTAGTCTCCGATGAGGGCACCGAGCTTGCGGAGCTCCAGCGCCAGCCAGGCCCCCGGAGAGGATGCGATGTAGGCGAGCCCCTTCCGGAAGAAATGGGCGCTGACCTCCGAGCGGCTCATCGTCCGCCCCGTCTCCCGCTCCGCGATCGAGGCCTCCTCGACCGCCTGGCTCTCGGGGGAGCCGCTGAAGCCGGGCGCCACGTTGTACAACCCCGCGGCGTTCGGGTTGTTCCCCTGATAGAAGGTGACGCCGCCCTGGCCCGAGAGCGGCAGGAAGTCGTGGGCGACATACAGGTTGTGCGCCGCCACCGGGGCCATCCCGAGAAGGGTGCCGGCGAGGAGGAGGCCGGCCGCCCGCGCCCGCCGCAGCCCGAGGTACCCGGCGTACAGAGGTGCCAGCAGCACCGAACCCGGAAGGCACATGGTCGCGATGCCGATCGCCAGCCCGGCCAGGAGCCAGCCGCGCAGGGCGCTGCTCCCCTCGGTGACGGCGACGCGCTCCGCGCCGACCAGCAGGGCGAGGGCGACGAGGTTGAGCGTCAGACCGAGAGTCGCCCCGAGCACCTTCAGCTCGAAGAACGCGAAGGGCGCGTACAGGGCCGCGGCGCAGGCGGCGATCAGTCCGGCGCGTGTCCCGAACACGGCGGAGCCGATCCGGTGGATCAGCACCAGATTGAGAAGCCCGAGCGCCGCCTGCAACAGGTAGACGACCGCCAGCGAATGACCCGCCACCCTGAAGACGACCGCGAGGGCATAAGGGTAGAGGGGAGGAAAGTAGAACTCCATCCGACCAAGCCAGTTCCCGGAGGCGATCGACCGCGCCCAGGAGTCATAGACCGAGGAGTCGAGGATCAGACCGTCGAAGAAGATGCTGTTCCTGGCGTACAGGTAGAAATAGATCGCCCGGAACAAGGCCGCCGCCGCGAGAACGACCGCCAGCGGCACCGGAACGGCCCAGATGGATGGCAGGGGAGCGGGAGCGCCAGGGGAGGGGGGAACGCGTTTCCCCCTTTGGGGGGGCGATTGTCTCACGTCATCTCCAGGAACGTCTTGCCTTCGCCGGCCCGGCGATTTATTGTCTCGACATGGCCGGACAGCAGAAGCACGGGCGATCGCGATGAGAATACCGCAGAAAGCGCGGCTCGTCGTCCTGGCGGCGGCGCTGGCGCAGCCGGCGCTGGTCGCGGGCGCTCCCGCGTCCGGAACGCCGCCTCCGGGGGCGATCAGCGCCCTCACCCTGCCCGTCAGCGGCATGACCTGCGTCCTCTGTACCCGCGGAGTCGAGGAGTCGATCAAGCAGCTCGACGGGGTCGTCGATGTCTCGGCGGTGCTCGCCACCGGCCTGGTCCGCGTGCAGGCGGCGGAGGGGAAGTCGCTCAACATCCACGACGTGAAGGCGCGCGTCCAGGCGGCCGGGTTCAAGGTCGGGGGGGAGTGCGAGGTCGAGGCGGTCGGCCGGTTCAGCATCGGTCCGGAAGGGCGAATCACCTTCCGGATGCCCGGAACGGCCTCCGCCTACCAGGTGCTCGAAGACGAGGAGCTGCGCCGGCTTTTCAGGAGCCATGCCGGGCTGCGCGGAGACTACTTCCTGGTGTTCCGCCTGCACGAGCACCCGCGCTGGATGCCGCCCGCCATCGCGATCGTGCGCGCCGAGTACCGCGGGCCGGCCTCGCAGGCTCCGATCCGATGAACCGCCTTCGGTGCCGCGCTCCGCTGCTGGCCTTCGGCGGTCTCGTTCTTCTCACGTTCGGGGTGTCGTGCGGCCGCGATCACGCCGCGCCGGACACGACCCGCGCCGACTCGCCGAACACCCGGGTCGCTATGTCGGTGAGGGCCACGGGCGAGCGCGAGGACCCGTTCGCGGGCATCGTCCTGCAGGACACCCAGGGCGCGTCGGTGCCGCTGAACGACTACAAGGGAAAGGTCCGGCTGTTCGATCTCTGGGCCTCCTGGTGCGGGCCGTGCCGGATGGGCATCCCGCATTTGAACCGTCTCTACGAGAGCTACCGGGATCGCGGGCTCGTGGTGATCGGCGTCTCCATCGACGCGCGGCCCGAGGACGTGGTGGAGTTCACCCGCTCCGTCCCGATCCGTTACCCTTCCGGGATGATGAACCCGCAGCTCCAGGCGCTGGTCGGCTACCCGGATGCGGTACCCACGACCCTGCTGGTCGACCGCACCGGGCGGATGCGCCGGAGGTTCCTCGGTTACGTGGATCCGGCGGTCATCGAGCGGGAAGTCGTGAAGTTCCTCGACAGCACCGCTCCCTAGAAGCCGACCGCACGCGCCTCAGGGCGAACCACGCAGAAATCGACGGACCTCGGCGATGTAGCGCGCGGCGAAGTAAAGAAAGGACGCCAGTGGCAGCGCCAGGGCGGCCATGACGCTGGCGACGCCGCGCACCGGGCGTTCGGCGTGCACCTCGATGATCACCACGAACAGGGCGATGATCCCGGTGCTGACCAGGACGAAATGGATGACGAAGAGGCCGCCCGCCAGGAGGGCGTAGACGATGCCGTTCCGGTCGAGGCGCAACACGCCGATCGCATCGGGGCCGAGAAGATACAGCGCCCAGAGGACGAGGAAGATCCAGTTCAGGTGGAAGCAGGCCCGGGCGATGCCCGGGTACCGGGCGGACATGGAGCGCCTGATCTGCCACAGGCCCCCCTTCAAAGTCAATCGCCGGGCCGGCGGAGCGAGGCGGGCCGTCGGGTGTAGTATCATGTCGCCTCGCAAGCGCCACCGCCCCGGGAGTGCCATCGCATGGAGCCTCGTCGGGTCCGGCTGGGGGATGTCATCGATGATTACTGCCCCCGCTGCCGCCTGATCATGAACCACGGCGTCGTCGGCATGGTCGGCGACGACGTGAAGAAGGTCCGCTGCAATACCTGCCTGTCCGAGCACCAGTTTCGCCAGGGTCAGTTGCCCGCCAGCCGCAAGAAGGCCAGCCACAAGCTGTTCGAGGAAGTCCTGAAGGGGATACCGGGGTCGACCGAGCCGGCGGCTCCGCCGAAACCTGAGCCTCCGCCGCAGTCGGCGCATCGCAGGCTGTACACCATCCATCGCTCGATCGGCGGCAAGACGCCTGGCAAGGGTCCGAAGAAGTCCTGATGGATCCCGGTGCCGGTCCGCTCGACACCGACGAGATCATCCAGCGCTACGCCCGCCGTCTGTACGTGCTCGCCTATCACCTGACGGGAGACGGCGCCGAGGCCGATGATCTGACGATGGATGTCCTGATGAGGTCGGCGCTGGCGCCGGATTTTCCGGCGACCGAGCAGCAGGCGGGCGTGTTCCTGAGCCGTCTGCTCATCGGGATGTGGAAGGAGCGGCTCCAGAGCGGAAACCGCGGAGTCGGCCCGCGTCCCGTGACGCCGCAGTCCCGGGCGCACGACGCGCTCTGGCGGGCGCTGTCGCGTCTCGACCCTGTGTCACGCGCCGTCCTGATCCTCCGTCTCGCGGAGGGTCTGGAATACGAGACGATCGGCAGGGTGCTGGAGATGGCCGCCGACGTCGTCTACGCCCGGCTTCTCCAGGCGCGCGCCGGATTGCGCGGGGGAGGCCCGCAGTTGAGCCCCGCCCTGTTCGAGACGATGAACCTGTATCTCGACGCCCGCCTCCCGAACGAACAGAGGAACGAGTTCGAGCGGCGCATGCAGGCGGACACCGCGCTCCAGGAACAGGTGGAGTTCCATCGTGGCCTGACCCTCGAGCTGCACGAAGAGACGCCGCCCCTGCCGCGCGATTTCCTGTCGCGAATCCAGGGTCGCATCGAGCGGGCCCGCGAGACGCTGGCGCTCGTCGACGAGGCCGCTCTCTCGGCGGGCTGGGAGCCGGTGTCGGTGGAAACGCCATCGCGGCCGCGGCGCTGGCCGATCGTGGTCCTCGGCGCGGCCGCCGCGGGCCTCATCGTCGCTCTCTCGGTCGCCCTCGTGATCGTCGTGCGGCGGTCGTCCTCCGTCCCTGGAAGCGCTCCTGCCGGCCACTCGGAGCAGCAGCCGGCGGGGGCGCCGGCCCCGACGCCCGACCAGGCGACCATCGAGGCTCTTCGCTCGCTCGGTTATCTCGCCCCCGGAAAGGAGCGGACGCCCAAGAATCCGCCCGCCAAGCCGGCAAGGAGCCCGAAAGCCGCAAAATCGAGTGCCGGTTCGGCCGGCAGCACGCCCGCGGCGACGCCCGCACCGGCAGGGACGCCCGCAGCGGCAGCGACGCCCGTGCCGGCGGGGACGCCCGCTTCGGCGGGGACACCCGCTCCGGCGCCGTCGCCCGCATCGACCCCGCCATCTCCCGGGCCGGAGGAGCCGGCGGCCGCGTGGCGCGTCCTGAGGGTCGAGCGCGTGCCGGAGCCGGGGCTCGATCACCAGGTCATCGGGTCGCGCTCCGCCTGGGCGCTCCTGTTCGGGGAGGGGGCGCCGGTTCCCGGGATCGACTTCGAGAAGGAGATGGGGATCCTCCTGGGCTACGGCCCGACCGGCGACCCACCCTCCTTCCTGATCGTGACGTCGGTACAGGTGAGCGGGGAGGCGCTGGTGATTGGATGCAGGACCGAGCCGGCGGGCTCCGGGTCGGCGCCGGACGGAGGAACTCCCACGGGGCAGGTGGTCGTGCTGCCGATCACCGATCGGCCGATCCGAATCGCCATCCGCCGCGACTGATTCGGACCCGCTCCTAGCGCATCACCCCCGCCATGTGGTCGATGAGATCGATCTTCGTGACCACGGCGGTGATCCGGTCGCCCTCTTGCACCAGGGCGACCTTGCCTTCCGTGAAGATGCCGGCCAGGCGGCTCACGGGTGACTCGGCGGGGACGAGGACGTAATTCTGATCCACCAGCTCACCGACCGGACGGTCGACGCTGTCGGGGTCCTTCAGGAGCGCGTTCAGCAGGTCGACCTCGGAGATGATCCCGGCCAGACGGCCGGAGTCCATCACGGGGAGCTGCGAGATGCCGTGCTTCTTCATGAGCGAGATGATCTGCAGCACACCGTCCGCGGCGTCCGCGGTGATCAGAGGGTGGCGCCGCTGGCGCTCGACGATGTCCTTCAGGTGGCCATAGGTGGCCTCGTCGTCGAGGAAGGAGTTCTCGCGCAGCCAGTCGTCATCGTACACCTTGCTCAGATAGCGCGACCCCGAGTCCGGGAGGATCACCACGATGGTCCGGCACTGGGGGTACTCCTTCGCGAACTTGACGGCTCCGCACACGGCGCCGCCCGCCGAGCCGCCCGAGAACAGACCCTCCTTGCGGGTCAGCTCGCGCGCCGTCAGGAAGCATTCCTTGTCGCTCACCTGATAGCACTCGTCCACGAAGGAAAACTCCAGCGTCGTGGGGAGGAAGTCTTCGCCGAACCCCTCGACCTTGTAGGTCTTGAACGTGCTCTTGATTTTCTTGGTCTTGAAGTAGTCGTACAGGATCGACCCGATCGGGTCGATCAGCACGAACTTGACGGACGGTTTGCGCTGCCTGATGTAGCGCGCCGTGCCGCTCAGCGTCCCGCCGGTGCCCGTAGCGACGACCACGGCATCGACCTCTCCCTTCGTCTGCTCCCAGATTTCCGGGCCGGTCGTCCGGTAGTGCGCCTCGGGGTTGCTCTGGTTGTGGTACTGGTTGGCGAAGAAGCAATCCGGTGTCTGCTGCGCGATGCGCTTGGCCACCGAGTAGTAGCTGCGGGGGTCCTCGGGGGACACGGCGGTCGGCGTCGTCACCACCTTGGCCCCGAAGGCGCGCAGCGCCTTGATCTTCTCGCCGCTGACCTTGTCGGGCATCACGAAGATCATCCGGTAGCCGCGCGCCGCGCCGACCATCGCCAGCCCCATGCCGGTGTTCCCGCTGGTGCACTCGATGATCGTCCCGCCCGGCTTGAGCCGCCCTTCGCGCTCGGCGTCGTCGACCATCTGGACCGCGATCCGGTCCTTCACCGAATGACCGGGGTTCACGTATTCCAGCTTGGCGTAGATGGTCGCGCCGGTCTCCTTTCCGATGTGGTTGAGCCGGACCAGGGGCGTGTGACCGATCGCCCGCGTGACGTCGTCGAAAACCTGAGTCATGCAGGCATTCTACTACGCCTGTCGATTCCGGAAATCGTCCAGCTGGAAGTCACCCAGGTGGATCCGGTTGGCGAAGACGGACCACGTCAGGTAGGCCGCGAGACACAGACGGTTGGCGGCCCACTCCGGCTGGCGCCGCGGGCCGGACAAAAAACCGGAGCGGAAGAAGGGCTCGAGCGCCAGGACGTCCCCCCAGGTCAGACGACCGGCAAAAAGGTAGGACGGGTACTCGAGCCGGCCCGCCTCGATCGACTTGCGCAGGAACGTGTGGGTGAGCACGAGCCCCTGCACGTAGATCACATCGCGCGTGAACACCACTCGGCCGCGCGGGTCGCCTCCTCGGAACACGCGCATCGCCGAATGGTAGCTGTCGTCCAGGTTCTGTCCCGAGTCGCTGTAGAAGCGGAACACCTCGATGAAATCGGCTCCCTGCAGCGCCCGATGGATCGCTTCGACACGCAGCGCGATGCGCCGCAGCCGGCTCAGGTCGATGGTCGTCGTGATCAGCTCGGCGAACGTCGCCAGTCCGTCCTGCGTCATCGTCGTGCGCGGCGCGCCCAGCCCCAGGCTGGTCAGATACGGCTGCTCGCGGCCGTTGAGCATGGTCGCCGAGTGGACGAACGCCTCGTGCTGCAGGAGCTGCTCGATGTCGGCGGGATGGAAGGCGGTGTGGCTGCGCAGGCGCAGCCGGTTCGCTCCGGCCGCGGCCCGCGACGCCAGGCCGGGATCGACGGTGATCTCGAGGGGAGGGTCCTTGAAGATGGCGGAGACGCGCCGGCGCAGCGCTTGCGCGACCGACTCGGGCGTCAGACGGACGTCCTCGTCGCTCCGCGGGCAGTGCGCGGTCAGATCCTCCGAGGCGCGGATGAAATGTTGCGCGGCGTCGAGATTGGTCGGCCCCCCCGCGCCGAAGCCATCCCCCGGCCACCCGTACAGCTCGCCCGAGAGCCGCGTGAAGTCGGGCGTGCCGGCATTCTCCAGCATGCGCGCGGCGATGACGTAGCTCGCGGCGGTCTCCCTGACGTAGCGTCCGATAGGGTGGGACGCGTCACAGGCGTCGGCGACGGCGCGCAGCTCCCGCGCGCTCGCGGAGAAATCGAGCCGCGGAATCTCGACCGCGGGCAGCGCCGGACGCCCGGCCTTCCAGGACGCCACGAACTCGTGGTAGGCGCGGGCCGGCCACGCGAGGTGGCTGAGAATCTTGATCGGTTTCGCCGCCTCGACCAGCCGGCGGTCCAGAGCGGCGTGATGCTGCAGTGCGCTGTCCACGAGACCTTCCCGCCGCGAGTGTGCCGAGGCGCGACGCGAGCGGAGGCGTCGGCGCGGCCCCGCTATGGCTGCGCCGACGCCGTCCGCATCGGCTCGCCCTTCACGTACTTGCCGTACCAGGCGAGATAGCGCTCCTCGCGATCCTTCAGGTAACTCGGCTTGTGGATCCCGTGGTACTGGCCGGGATAGATGATCAGCTCGGTGTCGATGCCGAGACTGCGCAGCGCCTGATACATCTGCTCGGAATTGAGCAGGGGGACGTTGAAGTCCTTGTCGCCGGCCAGGAAGAGCGTCGGTGTCTTGATCCGGTCGGCGTGCAGGAAGGGGAACGAGACGTGGACCCAGGTGTCGAATGTCTTCCAGGGCGGCCCCAGCTCCTCTTCGTACTCGACCACGTACTGGTCGGTGCCGAAGCCGGCGAGGATGTTGGAGATGCTGGCGCCGCTGGTCGCCCCCTTGAAGCGGGTGTCCTGCGCGATCACATAGTTGGTCAGCATGCCGCCGTAGCTCCAGCCGCCGACCCCGAGCCGCTCGGGGTCCGCGATCCCCTTGGCGACCGCGTAATCGACCGCCGCCAGGATGTCCTGCGCGTCCTTGTTGCCCCAGTCGGCGTAGATCGCCTTGCAGTACTCCTCGCCGCGGCCCGAGGAGCCGCGCGGGTTGGCGCCCAGGACGACATAGCCGTTCGCCGCGAGGATCTGCCATTCGAACTGGAACTCGTTCTGGAACTGGCCGACCGGGCCCCCATGGATGCGCAGGATCGCCGGGTACTTGCGGCCGGCCTGGTAGTCGGGGGGCCTGAGGATGAAAGCGCCGACCGTCGTGCCGTCCTTGCTCTTGACGTTGACCTGCTCCGCCGACCCGAGCTTCAGACGGGACAGGAGCTCCTGGTTCTGGCGGGAGAGCGGGCGGAGGTTCGCGCCGTCCACGGCGAACACTTCTTCGGGCTCCTGGATGGTGCCGCTGAGAACGGCGATCCTGCCACCGGGGCCGACCGCGATCTCGCTGATGGTCCGCGCGCCGGTCACGAGTCGTTCCACCTTGCCCGTGGTCGCCTGGAGCCTCGCGAGACCGACGGAGCCGTCCTCCTCCAGAATGCTGACGATCGAGGCGCCATCCGGCGACCATTGCAGCAGGCCGAGCGTGCGGTCCAGGTTCGGGGCGACCAGGCGCTGCGCTCCACCCGACGACGGGACGATCGCCAGCTTCGGCACGGCATAGTAGATGAGCTTCTGCGGCCCGCCCTGCAGGTAGGCGATCTGGCGGCCGTCGGGGCTCCAGGCGGGCCGCGTGTTCCAGTCCGGCTCGTCGTCGGCCCCCTCGAAGGTGGTGAGCTGGCGCGGCGCCGCCCCGGCCTTCGCCTCGACGACGAAGATGTCCCAGTTGTCACCGCGATCCGGATCCTTGCTCCGCTTGCTCACGAAGGCGATTGACTTGCCGTCCGGCGACCAGGAGGGGAGCAGGTCGTCGTAGCCGCCCGAGGTCAATGCTTCGGACTTGCGCGCGGCCACGTCGAACAGGACGAGATGCTCGTGACGCTTCCCCAGATAGCCGATCTCGTCCTGCTTGAACTTGTAGCGATCGATGACGATCGGTTTCAGGGTCTTGGTGTCGCATTTCTCCTTGTCCTCGTCGCAGGCATCGGGATCGGGGTCATCGACGACGAGCGCCAGCCGCGCGCCGTCCGGCGACCAGGCGTAATCCTCGACCCCCCCCTTCAGGTCGGTGATCCGCTCGGCCTCGCCACCGGCGCGGTTGAGGAGCCACACCTGATCGGTCTCCGCGGGATAGTCGCGCGCGGACAGGAAGGCGAGATACTTGCCGTCGGGGCTGAAGCGCGGCGTGGTCTCGCGGTCCTTGCTGGTGGTCAGGCGGATCGTTTTCGCGCCGTCCCAGCTCGTCATCCAGATGTCGGAATCGCTCTTGTCCTCCTTCAGGTTCATCTTCGATACCGAGTAGGCGACCCAGTTCCCGTCGGGGGAGATCTGCGGGTCGCTGACGCTTTTGATCTCGAACATGTCGTCGATGGTGAGAACCCGCTTGTCCGCCGATCGAACCGTTCCCCCCGCGCCGATGAAACCGAGAACCGCCACCGAAATCGCCGTCACCGCCAGCCTTCTCATGGTCCGCCCCGAAAAGAAGATGGATCGCCCGAACACCGCCCGCCTGCCCCTTACGCCCCGTCCGACTCCAGACCCGACAGCCTCTCCAGCACCCTGGCCAGAGCCTGGGTTCCCTCGCGCCCCGCGCCGGCCGCCTGGGCCGAGGAGAACAGCTGATGCACCAGCGACGTCGCGGGAAGCGCCGCCGCCGCGGCATCGCACGCCTCCAGGACGATCCGGAGATCCTTCTGCACCAGGTCGATCATGAAGCCGGGAGCGAAGTCGCGTTTGATCACCCGCGGCCCCAGATTTGTCAATTGCCAGCTCTGCGCCGCGCCGCCCGAGACCGCCTGGATCATCACGCCGGGATCGAGTCCGTTCTTGCGCGCGAAGACCAGCGCCTCGCTCACGCCCAGCAGGGTGACCGAGATCAGGATCTGGTTGCACAGCTTGGCGAGCTGACCGCTGCCGGAAGGACCGCAGTAGGTGATGCTCCGGCCCAGCAGCTCCAGGACGGGCCGGACCCGCTCGAACATCCGCCGGTCGCCGCCCGCCATGATCGCCAGGGTCGCCGCGCGCGCCCCGACGTCACCCCCCGACACCGGGGCGTCGACGAGGGCCGCGCCACGCTCGCTCAGTCTCCTGTCCAGACGACGCTCGGTCTGCGGGGAGATCGTGCTCATGTCCAGCACGACCGAGCCGGGGCGGATGCCCTCGAGGACGCCCGCGGGACCGGTCACGACCTGTTCAACGTCCGGAGTGTCCGACACCATGATGACGACGACGTCGGAACGGGCGGCGACCGCGGACGGCGTGCCGGCGACCACCGCACCCTGCGCCGCCAGATCGGCGGTCTTGCTCACCGTGCGGTTGTAGACGGTCAGCGGATGGCCGCCCTTCAGGATGTGTTCCGCCATCGGGCGCCCCATGATCCCGAGCCCGATGAACCCGACCGGCATCCTGACCACGTCGCTCATGTCGCGGTCTCCAGGTCCGTGCCCGCCCGGACGATCGACAGCACCGTCAGCCCGTCCGGGCCGGTGCCCTCGACGAGGAAGCTGGTCGGTCGCAGGCGTACCGGCGGCATGTCAGCGTTCGATGAGCTTGGTCATCAGGCAGCGATCATGATCGACGAACCCGTGCCTGCGGTACAGCTCCCGCGCCGCGACGTTGCCGCGCTCCGCCTCGAGGTGCAGGGCCAGCACACCGAGCTCCCGGCAGGCCTGCTCGACGAAGCGCATCGCCCCCGCGCCGAACCCCTGGCGCCGCCGGCTGACGTCGATGTACAGCTCGTCCACGAACGCGTCGCGCCCGCGGTATTCCAGGCTGTAACCGAGGGTCAGGGCCACGTAACCGAACGTCTCGCGACCGTCACCGATCATCCAGACGCGACCGAGCGCCCGGTCGCGCACGATCCCCTCGAGGGCGCGGCGCGCGCCCGTTTCGTCGAACGGCGCGCCGTCGTGCGCGTAGAGCCGCCTCATGAAGCCGAGCAGCGTCTCCACGTCGGCGGGCTCGGCGAGCCGGAAGATCGGTTCCATGACGTCCCGCTCCAACGCAGCCTGGAGGGGGCCAGGGCCGCGAGGAGCCCGAGGGTGCCTCCGATGCCGGAAGAGCCGCACTATAGCCCAGTCCGCCGGGGGGCGACAAGGACCGGGAGAGGCATTCACGCGGCCGCGCCCGGGGCGGACGAGGCGATCCCGGGCACGCCGCGCCGCGCCCAGGGGACGGGAATGAAACGACCGATCCGGTGGGCCCTGACGAGCAGGCCGACGCCCGCCGCCAGACAGATGACCACCGCGACGATCGAGGCCTCCGCGCCGAAGGCGCCCCCCGACAGGATCGCGGGCCCCGAGAGATTCGATTTCAGGATCCCGTCGAACGGAATGCCGGAGACGGCGACTCCGAAGATCCCGCCCTGGGCGAAATTCCATCCGAAATGCAGACCGATCGGCAGCCACAGCCTCCGGGTGAGCACGAAGGCGGCGGCGAGAAGGATCCCCGCTTCGAGCGCGATCGCCAGCCCGCTGAGAACGGTGGCGTGCGGGTTGGCGGCGTGCGCCAGCCCGAACAGGAGCGAAGAGACCGCCAGCGCGATCCAGGTCCCCAGCCACTCCTCGATGATGCGGAAGACCACTCCCCGGACGATGATCTCTTCGGAGACCGCCGCGGCGAGAAACAGGAGGACCGTTGGAAGGGCGACGCTCAGGCCGCGGACCTCCGTCACATGGTAGCCGCCCGCCAGACCGATTGCCCCGATGGTGAGGGCGAACAGCCCGGTGCCGAGGAGGAACCCGGCACCCAGCTCCCGCGGGGCCGCCGCGGCGCGCAGCTCGCCGACCGGGCGGCGCTCGACGAGGCGGACGTAGACCAGGTAACCCGCCAGGAACGAGAGCAGCAGGGAGACCGCGTAGAGGGGGGGCGAGCCCTCCACGTCGTACATCTTCGAAACCAACCCCAGACGCAGCTTCACGAGCTCTGTCCCGTAGGAGGCGCCGCCCACGCAGCACGATGCGATCACGATACGGCTGAGGGGAAAGCGGACGATGCGCGACAGGATCACGCGCGCGCGGCCGTGCCGTTCTCCGCCACCGCGGGAACGGGGGCGACGCTGGAGCGGCCGCGTCTGGCGCGGGCGAACAGACGCTTCAGGAACGCGCCGGTGTGCGAGCGGGGGTTGTCGGCGATCGTCTCGGGGGGGCCCTGGGCGACGATCTGGCCGCCCTCGTCGCCCCCCTCGGGACCGAGGTCGATGATCCAGTCGGCGGTCTTGACGACGTCGAGATTGTGCTCGATGACGATCACGGTGTTGCCCTGATCGACGAGCTGGTTGAGGACCTCGAGCAGGCGGCGCGCGTCCTCGAAGTGCAGGCCGGTCGTCGGCTCGTCGAGGATGTAGAC
>Ga0070697_100000799_pt1 | contig 23625 bp, 19 predicted proteins | sample KBSK1501metaG_FD_65475 | JGI IMG/M metagenome (GOLD analysis project Ga0070697, IMG submission 65475) | Corn, switchgrass and miscanthus rhizosphere microbial communities from Kellogg Biological Station, Michigan, USA - KBS K1-50-1 metaG | ecosystem: Host-associated > Plants > Roots >... | reverse complement strand
TTTGGTACGAGTGCCGTGGAACGAGCCGGTCCACATGCAGTACGTCCTCGACGCTGGCGCCGACGGTGTGATTGTCCCGATGGTCAACACTCCCGAGGAAGCGGCGCGCGCGGCGAAGGCGTGCCGTTATGGCCCGAACGGCATCCGTAGCTTCGGTCCGAACCGCGCCCGGTTTCGTGCGGGTGCCACCAGCGACCTCGTTCGCGGCAACGAGCAGGTCGTGTGCTTGGTGATGATCGAGCACGTCGATGGCCTGAAAAACGTCGAGGCGATCGTCAACACGCCCGGCGTCGACGGCGTGTTCGTCGGCTGGGCAGACCTCGCCTTGAGCATGGGTCTTGATCTCACGAACAGAGACGCCCCTTTCCTGGAAAGCATGTTCCGCATCGCCAAGGTCGCCCGCACGGCGGGTAAGGTCGCCGGTATCCCCACTCCGGGTGGCATCAGCGAGATTCCCATGTATGTCTCGCATGGCTTCAACTTCACTCCGATCTGCACCGACTCAGTGCTGGTCCGCCTTGGGGCGGCCACGGCATTGCAGCAGTTCGGCCAGGTCTCGCAGCCGACCGCGGCCGCCGTCCGCTGAATGGTTAGCTGATATGACGGTCCGCTATTGCCGCTCTACCTAGCCTGAGCGCCAGCGGGGTATAGGCAAGGGAGGGTTTTTCATGTCAGAGAACGTGCTGTCTGGCAAGATCACGCGTCGCCGTGCATTGGCGGTCGGAGCATCGACGCTGGCAGGGGGCCTGCTCGCGGCGTGCGCTCCTGCTGCTGTCGGCACGGCTCCGACGCAGTCCCAAGCGGCAACGGCGTCGGCGACGCGCACGCCCCGACAGAAGATCGTGCTGAAGGCCGGCACGGTGACGTCGAAGGAGCACTCCGCGACCGTCGCGTTCGAAGAGTTCGCCAAGCTTGTTAACCAGCGGACCAACGGCGAGGTCGAAGTCCAGGTCTTCCCAGGCTCGCAGCTCGGAAGTGAGCGCGAGATGTTCGAAGGCATGCGACTTGGATCCGTGCAGTTCGCGCCGCCTTCGATCGCCGTCACGGCTGACTGGGTGCCACAGAGCGCCCTCTTCGACCTTCCCTTCGTGTTCCGCGATGCTGATCACGCGCAACGTGTCTACGACGGAGAGGTCGGCAAGTACCTAGCGGACTTCTATCCTTCGCAGGGAGTCCAGGTGCTTGCGTACTGGATCAACGGTATCCGCAATCCCATCGGAAAGAAGGCTCTCCTGAAACCCGATGACGTCAAGGGACTGAAGATGCGTGTCTTGCAGAGCGATCTCCATGTGGATCTGTGGCGGGCTCTTGGTGCCAATCCGACGCCCATGCCCGGCTCTGAGACGATCCCCGCCCTTCAGCAGGGAACGATCGACTTCGCGGATACTTCGGCGTCTGCGTACTGGGACTCGAAGTTCTTCGAGGTTGCTCCCCACTTCATGAAGCTGAAGCACATCTATTCGGTGGCCGTGTTAGGCATCAGCAAGAAAACCTGGGACACGCTGCCCAGCGACCACAAGGAAGTGATCAGCGCGGCTATGAAGGAAGTTGCTCCGAAGCAGAACAAGCTCCAGTTCGCGGGAGACGACACCGGCCTGGCCAACGCAAAGGCAAAGGGCGCCACGATCAACGAGGTCGACCAAGCACCCTGGCGTGAGCGCATGACCCCCGTCTGGGACAAGTGGGCGCCGAAGGTGGGCGGAAGCGCGATGATCCAGAAGATCCTAGACACGAAGTAGGTCGTCTAAGCCGCATCCAGGGACCATTGGGAGCGCCGTAGGGATGGCAGCGGAGGTCTATCCGGCCGACGCCGTGCCGCTTGCGTCGTCCGATTCGGACGACTCCGCGCGCGGCTGGCTGGGATGGGTCGACGTGGCTCTGATGCGGGCGCTGACTTTCGTTGGAGTGATCCTCCTGCTCACGATGTTCGCCAGTACGTCGGCTGGCGTGATCTCGCGTTACGTCTTCAATGCGGCCTTCGGTTGGACGGATGGTCTGTCCGTATGGTGCTTCGTTTGGCTTGTCTTCGTCGGCGCCATCGTCGGAGTCCGCAAACACCGGCACGTGTCGATCGATATGGTCGCCGCCGTCGTTCCAGAGCGCTTTCGTCCCGTCCTCGAGGGCGTGGTCGATGCGTTCGTGGCATGGGTTTGTTTCTTGCTGCTTGCGAACGGCGGCGAGCTCGCGGCAGGTGCGACACAGAAGTTCTCCGCGACGGTTCCGTGGCCGCAGTGGCTGTACTACAGCGTCGTTCCGTTCTCTGCGCTGATCACGCTGTTAGTGATCGCCTCCCGACGGACAGATGGGCGCTACGGGCATTGGCGTGGCCTGGTCTCTGTCGCAGGAGGCGGCGTCCTCTTCGCGCTGTACCTCGCCTTCGGTGATCTGACTGCGCCGTCGATCATCAGTCCGACCCTTCTGATGGCACTCGTGTTCGTTCTCATGCTCTTGGCAGAAGTCCCGGTGTCATTTGCGATGCTCGGCGGTGCCTTCGTGGCGACGCAGACGCACGATCTTCTGCCTGGACCAGCGGTGGTTCAGATCACGCTGAGTGGAATCGACGGCTTCTTGCTTCTAGCGATTCCTTTCTTCATGGCGTCGGCCTACATCATGAATGAGGGCGGCATCACCAGACAGCTGATGAACGTTGCCATCGCGTTCGTCGGCCATTTTCGAGGCGGACTTGCACAGGTCGTCGTGCTCGTGAATTTATTGATGGGTGGTCTTTCGGGGTCATCCTCGGGCGACGCGGCGGCGACGGCGAAGATGATGGTTCCGCAGATGCTCGAACGCGGCTATGCACCGGGTTTCTCTGGTGCGATCGTCGCTTCGTCTTCCATTCTCGCGAACATCGTGCCGCCGGCGATAGCAATGCTGCTTTACGCGCAACTGGCAAACGTTTCGGTTCCGCAGCTCTTTCTCGCGGGCTATCTGCCAGGCGTGTTGCTCGCCGGCACGCTGATGGTGTGGGTATACATCGCCGCACGGCGGAGCGGGTACGGCGCCGCAGCGACTCGTGCGTCCAGGGGAGACGTTTGGGCCGCATTGCGGGGAGCGAGTTGGGCGCTAGGGATGCCCGTGATCATCATCGGCGGCATGCGCCTCGGCGTGGTTACACCTACGGAGGCGAGCGCGCTTGCTGTGGCCTACGCGCTGCTGGTGATGATCATCTTGACGGGCTTCCGGCTGTCGAAGTTCTACAAGTTGCTCAGTGAGGTCGTTGCGGACGTCGGATCGATCGGCCTTCTCGTCGCCGCATCGGCGCCGTTCGCCTGGATCATGATCGCCGAACGCATTCCCGCCCGGTTCGCAGAAGCAATGCTCGGCGTGACCCACGAGCCGATACTGATCCTCCTGATGATTAACGTCGTGCTCTTCGTCCTCGGGATGCCGCTGGAACCGCCGCCCGCAATGCTTATCACGATCCCGATCTTCAGCCCCCTGCTGCGTCAACTCGGCATCGACCCCGTCCACTTTGGCATCGTGGTCATCACGAATCTGATGATCGGTACGTTGACCCCGCCGGTCGGCTCCCTGGTCTTCATTGTCGGGACAGTAACGCGTATCCGCCCGAGTTCGATCTTCAAAGCTGCGGTACCGATGACCCTTTGCCTGCTCGTTGGCGTACTGCTGCTCACGTACATCCCGTGGATCAGCCTGGTCGTTCCCTCGATCTTCTCCGGCCGGTAAGGGTGAACTGATTCTCAAGTTCAGCCGTTAGTGAAAGACGGTCATCTCCGCCCCGTCTGTCGTCGACCTCAAGTGCACTGAGACTGCTGCTTTGCAAGGGGGTGAGCGCCTGATTGGAATGTAAGGCAGACGTCTGCATGCTTTTCGTCGCACGGGTGCCGACCGAATTCGTTCTCAGATCGTCATGGTCCCGTCGAATCAGATGATCATTGCTGGAGTCAGGTGGTCACTCTGAGCGTGGAGTGGTGGTCATCTGATTAACGATCAGGTCGCTTCACGCTCTGGCGGTTCGATGAATCGGTCGAATTTCCTCGGATCTGTTGGGGAGAGAGGATTCGAACCTCTGATTGGCTGATCCAGAATCACGTTAACGAAGTTTTCGTGTCACAGACGAGTTTTCGCGGAAAACAACAAGTCGCGGGGAGCGGGGCCAACCGACGCCGCGCGAATCAGCTGAACTTCTCACGAAAGAGTCCACATGCCGGTCGCGCGATGCGCTCACGAAGAACGTACTTGGCTTGCTGCTACAGAATTCGGACTCGAGCTCGTAGGCAGGTAGATGCGGCCGGGGCGAGCCTCTGTCAATTGGGCGCCGGGTCTTCCGCGGCACACACGCGCGCCCGAGCTACCTCCGTCTTCACACCAGCCTTCTCTGCTGCGCGAAGGAAGGCGACCTCGGCGATCGCGAGTGCGTTGGTCGGCCCCGATGCCTAGCTGGTTTGGAGTTCGAGTCTCCCTATAGTCGGTGTTCGCCCACGGGTGCGGATGTCACGAGTTCCGACTCGACAGAAGCGCGGATCTGCGCCGCTGTGGGACCGCCGAACTACCCTCGCCAATGAATGCTTCACCGGCTCGGAACTGCGTAGTCCGAGCATGGGATGACGAATTAGTCATGCGCCCGCTGCACCCTCAACGCGACAATAGTTACGTTGCCACGCAACCGAAGAGACATGGTAAGTCCCGTTGCTCCTCTGTCGGTCGCCGATCTCGAGGTCGATGCGCTCCGACCACGCGTTCAATTGGGCGCGCGTGAGGTACGGCTTTCGCCGACCGAGCACGTCATTCTGTACACGCTCGTCTCCCGTGCGGGCGAGGTCGTCACCTACCGCGAGCTGGGATCCGCACTTGGCCTCGCCGAAGCGGAGATCCACAGCAACAGGATCGCGCGCCACGTCAGCACCCTTCGCCGTAAGCTCAGGGACGAACCTGATCACCCGCGTTACATCGAAACCGTCGTGGGAATCGGTTATGAGATGAAGACCTCACCCGCTGTCGGATTCATAGTTCGACCGCGAGACTGAACGGCACCTGGTCCGTCCACAGCACCCGTCCGACGAGAAGGCTATGACGGATTGGTAATGCGACTGATGACCTTCAAGTTCATCGTTTGCTGCAGCAAAGGCAACTCGCCTGGGCGAGCTGGAAAGGCCCTCATGCCAACAGACATTCCCCGTCCCATCGATCCGACTGCCGTAAAGACGGCTGAGCGGCAAATGCTGACGCCGCGCAACGAGAAGCGGATGCGTGCTCTCCTCGATGCGCTCTGCGACCCGGCGCGCATCAAGATCGTGCGTGCGCTCCGTGACACGACGCTGGCGGCCAGTGATCTCGCGAACGTCATCGGTCGCAACCGCACCGCGACCAGTCAACATCTGAGAGTCCTGCGCGAGCACGGCGCCATCATCGCCAAGCGCGACGGAAAGATCGTGCGCTACACGCTCTCGAGCGACCTCTCGGGAACGATCATCGAAGAGGCAGCGTCCGTCTTCGATCAGCTACAGCCCGGAACCGCGGCCACCACATGAAGCCACGCGAGTAGGAGCCGCCCCGAGTTCGATGCTGGGCCTTAGACGCTATCGAGCGCACGATCGAGGTTCGCTACGTGCCGGAACAGGACATCGTCATCGTTCCAAAACCGGCCGAGCTGAAACTGACGACGCATCCTGCCACGGTAACCGTGTCTCCGCCAAGCGCTCCCCGTCAGGACAAGTCCAAGAGGATCAGAACTAGCGCGGTTTCACGCCCGTCATCGAACGTGATCGTCCGTCTACCTGAACCAAGCACCGCCGCCGGCTCTACCGTCCTTGAAAGCGGCTTGTATTGGTTGGAGTGACTCGTCAGACAAAACGGCGTAGGCGAAGGCCTTCGGGTAGTAACCAGAAGCGGAAGTGAGCTGTTGCAAAACCACGTCCATGCGCCGACTCAGGACCTCGTCCATGCGTCCATCAGAAGACAGGATGATGCCCGGCTGAACTAGCCATATCCCGACGACGGTGACGTTGGCGGGCGTAGACGGCTGTCCGAGGGGCGACGTGAGGTGAACGTACAAGCGTGCCGGGAGACTCGCCACCGGGTCCTGGCCGACGAGGTCCGACGCGAATCTCCTCGCCTCGTCGTTGTTGCCCGCGTACCTCACGCTTACATGAAGATCACGCCTGACGAAGTCGCACAGCGGCGCCAGTTTCGTGACGGTTGAGCCCGGCGCGGCAATTGACGCAGTCACCTCCGCGCAACTTGGCGAAGGGGCCGACACCGGCTGGCAGGCCAGCACGGACAGACACATTGCTATGAACACGACTCGCATGGCGCCGATGCTACTGGGCATCGCGCCGAACCTCGTGATCTACTCGGCGAACTCGTCCCTGAACTTCGCTCCGCATCTGCGGTGCGTAACGAACGCGCCGACCGCCCGCGTGTCGCTGTTCTCGCGGACGTACTCATTGAGATCGCGGTGCGCGTCGAGGTGCAGGAAGCAGACCCCCCGACCGGATCGCGTTCGAATCGTCGGCGGGGGCGGGCTTCGGCCGCTCAGATGCAGTCAAGTCGTGGTCTGCTTGCCTCGAGCCCGACGTGAGTTGATCTCGGCGCTGTCGATCTCGTTCGACCAGTCACCGATGGTCCCCGCCGTCGCACACCGGGACGCGCCACGGATCGGCCCGCGGCTTACGACGTAAAACGACCACGTCGCGGCCGGCCGATGTGAGGGCACGTGCGAGGAGCGTTCCGACTTGACCGGAGCCGCCGGGGATGACGATCTTCAGTCTGTCTGCTCGGACCTCTACGTTGGTATAGCGAGCGCGAAGCAATGTCTGAGCGTCATCCGTCCAAACGTGTAGTCGTGACCGTACATGGACGTGAGGCATGGTCACAACTTCATCAACAATTGTTAACTGACACACCGCTGCAACTCGCGAATGACAGTCATTCTGTCAAATGCTCATGACCGCATCGAACGCGGTCACAAGGGTGGAGATGACCGCGGCTGAGCTCATTCGGTACCTGACCTACGCGCTCTTTCTGGTGGTGTTCATTTCCGTTGCACGCTCCGCTCTTCGCGAGCGGAACCGTGCAAGCCTCGACACCACGCTGCTCTTCGGTGCGATCGCACTGGTCATCGCTCAAAGTCAGATCAGCGCGGTCTTCGGTGTTCGAGGCGTGTTGTCCGTGGTGTCGTTGTTGCTCCTTCTCGCCCTGCCGTATCTGCAACTGCGACTGGTCGAGGACTTTGCCGGCGTGCGTCGCGTGATCATGCGATTGTGCGCAGCCGGGATCGCAGTCGCCGCAGTTGCCGTCGCGGTCGCGAGTCTCGGCATCGTGGATCTCACATCGGCAGCAGGACCCCTCGTCGGCGTGGCCGTGCTCTATTTCTTCGGTTTCGGGACGTACGCGGCCCTCGGCTTCGCTCGCGAGGCACGCCGTAGCGGCGGCATCGCACGCCAGCGCATGGCGCTGGCTGCCGGAGGCTCGCTCTCACTCAGCCTCGTCCTGCTTGTCGCAGTCGCCGCGCAGCTCATAGCCCCTGCGCTGAGCAGCGCCGCGACCATGATCCTCGCCTTCATTTCGGCTGCCGCGTTCGCGGCAGCATTCGCGCCGCCTGCGATCTTGCGGCGCGCGTGGCGCGAGCCGGCGCTGCGCTCGTTCTTCTCCAGCGCGGCCGCCATATCTCCGCTCGAGTCCCGCGCTGACATCGTCGCGAAGCTCGAAGCGGGTGCGGCTCGCGCGACGAGCGCACGTGCCGCCTACGTCGTGATGTGGGATGGAGACGGCCCGCAGGCGATCGAGCGGAGCGGAGAGAGTCCGCTACCAACCGATGTCCTAAGTAACGTCTTCAGCTCTCAGCGTCCGCAGCTGGCGGTGGATGATTCGCGTGCCGTGCTCGCGGCGCCGATCACCGGGCGAGGACGTCAACTTGGCGTGCTCGCGATCACCGGTCGCCGAGCGCCACTCTTCGCCTCGGACGACCTCGATCTCGTTCAGGTCCTCGCGGATCAGGCAGCGGTCGTGCTCGATGGAGCGCGTCTTTACGAGGAGCTCGCAGCCGCAAACCGAGAGCTCAGCGAGGCGACGCGAGTGAAGTCCGAATTCCTCGCGAACATGAGCCACGAGCTGCGCACGCCGCTCAACGCGATCCTCGGCTTCTCCGGCCTGCTGACGGAACAGATCGGCACATCGCTGACCGACCGTCAGCGGCGATTCCTGCACAACATCGAGGAGGCGGGTCAGCACCTGCTCGAGCTGATCAACGACGTCCTCGACCTTTCGAAGGTCGAGGCGGGGAAGCTCGAGCTGCGACCGGAGGTCATCGCCCTTGACGCATTGCTCGAACCCGTCTGCGCGGCGGCTCGTGCGTCCGCCCAGTCCAAGGGCATTACCTTCGAAGTTCAGACCCAGGCGAGCGAGGGGCTACTGCTCGATCCCACTCGCGTCCGTCAGGTGCTCTTCAACCTCGTATCGAATGCCGTGAAATTCACTCCGTCTGGCGGGCGCGTGCACCTTCGCGCACTGCTCGACGGACCGGATCTTATCGTCGCGGTCGCCGACACGGGGATCGGCATCCCTGCTGACGCACGAAGTCGCGTTTTCGGTGTCTTCGAGCGCCTGCACGAGGGGCGGGTCAAGACCGAGGGCACGGGGCTCGGACTGGCCCTGACCAAACGCCTCGTCGAGCAGATGGGTGGTTCGATCGCGTTCGAGAGCGAGGACGGCCGAGGCACGACCTTCCGAGTGTGCTTGCCGGATGTCCGGACGGAACCGGTGCTCGGCCAGCGCATCCTTGTCGTCGAAGACGAGCGCCACGATGCCGACCTCATCGTCGCGGTCGCCGGGTCGATCGGGCTGCGCGCCGAGGTCGTACGGAGTCTCGCCGCGACCACGCTCGCGCTTCGACGCAGCCGACCGCTGGCGATCGTCCTCGACCTGCGCCTGCTGGATGGACGCGGTGAGCAGGTCCTGCGCGATCTGCGGGACGATGCGATCAATGCATCCGTGCCGGTCATCGTCGTGACCGTCGAGGCCGAGCCATCCACCTTGCTCGCCCTGGGGGCCGACGACTACCTCACGAAGCCGATCGATCGCGCGCGCCTCGAGCGCTGGCTGATCAGGGCCTGCGGTGTCCTGGTCCCGGAGTCAGCCGTCGTCGATCGGAGAGAACATGCGCATTCTTCTGGTTGAGGACGACCCCAAGAATGTCGAGCTCTTCGAAGCGGCACTCGAAGGCGAGCACGTGGTCGTCGTGGAGCGCGATGGAGTCTCGGGGCAAGAGCGGGCGCTCGCCGAGCCGTTCGATCTGATCCTGCTCGACATACAGCTGCCGCAGAAGAACGGCATCGAAGTCTGCCGCAGCCTGCGCGCCGGTGGCCTGCGGATCCCGATCGTCGCGTTGAGCGCTTCGGTGCTGCCTGACGAGGTCGCCCGCATCAAGGATGCGGATTTCACGGTGTTCCTTTCCAAGCCCATCTCACCAAGCGCGCTCCGTGCCGCCATTCGTGGTGTATTCACCACCCCTCCACCCAAACGCGCGCCGCCGGTCCTAGCCGGGCCGGCGGCGTCGCGACCTAGATGAGCCCCAAGCTCGTCGCCGCGCGGATGCCGATCGTCCTGGTGGTCGACGACGTGCAGGCCAACCGCGAACTCCTCGAGGGCCATCTCGACGACCTCGGATATGACGTGCGGCAGGCACGCGATGGTGTCGAAGCGCTCGAAGCGATCGCGGCTGAGGAGCCCGACCTTGTGCTCCTCGATATCGACATGCCCAGACTCGACGGCATCAGCGTCTGCGAGCGCTTGAAGGCGCACCCGATGCGACGGCTCATCCCGATCGTCATCCTCACCGCGTCGAATGACCGCGGCACACGGCTGCGGGGTATCGCGGCGGGTGCCGACGACTTCCTCAGCAAACCGTTCGACGCCAAAGAGCTGCTCGTGCGGGCTCGGGTGCTCCTGCGCGATCGCGCGCTCAACCGGCGTTTGGACGCGACCGAAGGAGTGCTGTTCGCGCTGGCGCGCGCGGTGGAAGCGCGAGACCGCTATACGATCCATCACGCTGAGCGAGTCGGTCGCTACGCGCAGGCGATCGGCACCGCCCTCGACCTGGACGCCGAAGACAGCGCGATGCTCTACGAGGGCGGCGTGTTACATGACCTCGGGAAGATCGCGATCCCCGATGCGATCCTCCTGAAACCGGGGCCGCTGACCGACGACGAATTCGCGACCATGCGCCAGCATTCGGTGGAGGGGGAGCGCATCTGTCTCTCGCTGCGCAGCGTCGCCCACTATCTCCCGATCATTCGGCACCATCACGAGCGGGTCGACGGCCAGGGGTATCCGGATCACCTCGCGGGCCACGAGATCCCCGTTGGCGCGCGGATTGTCGCGATCGGCGATGCGTGGGACGCGATGGTCAGCGACCGTCCGTACCGCGCGGGTCTTGATCCGGAGGAGGCGCTGCGCCGCATGCGCGCGGGCTCCGGCAAACAGTGGGATGCCGAGCTCATCCACGCGTTCCTCGGCCTTCTTGATGCTGGACTCGCGCAGCGCGTCACCGACGCGCGACTCGCCGCGACCGCGTGAAAACGGGCAAGTCACGCCCGGTCATTGAGCGGCTCGCGCGCGATGACGTTCGCGCTCGCGCGATGGGAGGCCAACGCCGCGACCTTGGTCTCGAAGAGCGCGACCTCGCCGCCGCCCTGGCGAGTCGGCACCTGGTGCTCCAGTACCAGCCGATCGTCGACATCCGCGGCGGGACCTGCCGGCGCGTCGAAGCGCTGCTGCGCTGGCGGCATCCGCGACACGGAACGATCCTGCCGGGCGAGTTCCTGCATCTCGCATCGCCGACCCTGCTCCAGTCGATCGACCTCTGGGTCATCAATGCCGCTCTTCATCAGCGACTTGCGTGGCGCGACGAGGGGGCGCAACTCGGCGTGTGCATGAACCTCACGCGCCATGACATCGCCCAGCTCGATGAGATCGTCCTCGCGCTGCGGGGCGTCGAACGCGGTGCCGTCACCTTCGAGCTGAGAGCCGCGGACCTGAAGAGCCTCGGGATCGACGCCCAGCTCGCGCCGCTACGGCTCGCGGCGACAGGGGCCCGCGTGACGCTCGATGACGTCACGCCCGACGATGCGCCGACGCGGGGCGTCGCCGCGACGATCGACGAGATCAAGATCGCTCGTTCGCTGGTGACACGCGCGGCTGGAGACCAGCGCGCCCGCAGCGCGGTCCAATCGCTGGTCGAGTTCGCCGGCGCCCGTCGGCTCAGCGTGGTCGCCGTCGGCGTCGAGGACCGCGCCACATTCGACCTCGTCGCGAGTCTGGGTTGTGACATGGCCCAGGGCTACTGGGTCAGTCGACCGCTCGTCCCGGACCGGCTGCGGCCGGCTCGCCGCTGGGCGGCCGGCCTCGCGTTCACCGGCGTGCTGGCTTTCGGCACGCAGGTCGCCGCCAGCAATGTGGCGGCCGCGGGCGGTCGCGCCATCGAGCTGCCGCTCACGCAGGGCGGTCTCTTCTCATCGGCCTGTTGTCTCGATGTTTCCCTCGCGAGCGACGCCTCGCGACTCCCGGCGGTGAAAAAGCTCGAGCAAGTGCAGGCACGGACCGGGCTGCCCTTCACCAGCAGCGCGACGGCTCGCGCCGATCTGTTCGTCGAGAGCAGCCTGGGAACCGATTTCACACGGACCCTCACCAGCAAGGTCGACAGCGATATCGCGTCGCTCGAGCAGGAATTCGGACGGACGCTCGAAAGCCGGCCCTCCATCTACATCTTCGCGACGCGTTCGAACTTCGCACTCGGACTTCAGCAGGCCTTCGGCGTTCGCGGACCGGACGCGGGTGTGCTTGCGGCCGCCAACGGCGGTATCGCGCTCACGCGTCAGAACGCGATCGTCATCAATCTGCAGAATGTGAACGCCAAGGACCTCGCGGTGGTCCGGCACGAGCTGACGCACACGATGGTCCATCAGATCATCGGGGCCGACGGCAGCATCCCGACATGGCTGCACGAAGGGATCGCGACGACACAGGAGCGTCGCGGTACCGATGACGCGCTGGCCTCGGCACGGAACGCCTCGACCGCGCTCTCAGTCCTGAGCGCCGGAAGTGCCACCCTCGAGGACCTAGAGCCGGCTGAGCAGTGGATACAGCGCAACGCCGCGCTCGGCGGTCAGGCGTACACCGTGTCCGCAGAGGCCGTTCGCTTGCTAGAAGAGCGTGTTTCGCGCGAGGGACTGCTGCGCATCCTCGACGGCGTGGGCGGCGGGGAGTCGTTCGGCGCGGCATTCGCAGCGGTGGCCGGTGAGTCGCTCGGCGACTTCGAGCGCTCGTTCCCGGCGCGTCTCGCTGCGGATCAGGGAAGCGCCCGGGTCGTGCAGGTCCAGCACGCGGACGGCGTGCGCTGGTCCATCGCCGGCTTCACGCCGAACAAGCCGGTGACGATCAGCATCGACGGCGCGCAGTACAAGCTGCAATTCGAGGTCGTGGCCGATCAGAATGGCATGTACGAGGCCGTGTTCGGCGCGACGGCTCCAAAGGGCGAGTACACGCTGCGCGCGAGCAGTCCCGCCGCTGACGCCACGACTACTCTTCGAACTTGATGTCGAGAACGACCCCCGGCCGGGCTCCAAGGCGGATGCGCACCATGCTCGACATGGCGGGCGCTTCAGTCGGGATCGCCTCGATCGGCGTCTTGGACGCGAACATTCCGGGCGACATCGACGCGACCGCGCTGTACATGGGCCTGGTCGCATTGATCGCCTGGAGAACCTTCGCCGCGGTCGGCATCGTGACCGCGATCGCCGCGGCGCTGACGGCCATCTCCGTCGATCTCGCGGCGAGACCGGCCAACTTTGCCTCGGTCGCGCTCTGGAACGGCGGAGCGGGCCTCGCGATCTTCCTCGGAGTTGCCTTGCTCGTCCGCAGGCTCCGTGTCGAGCGCGATGCCTTGCGGACGGCGGCAACGTACGACGCGCTCACGGGTCTGCCTAATCGGGCGCTGCTACATGACCGACTCGAGCAAGCCCTCCTCGCGGCGGCACGAGAGAAGTTCAGCGTTGGCGTATTGGTCTTCGACCTCGACGGCTTCAAGCGTGTGAATGACACGATGGGCCACCATGCGGGCGACGAGCTTCTACGGTCGATCGCTTCACGCGTTCGCGACTCTATTCGGGCTTCTGACACCTGCGCGCGCCTTGGCGGCGACGAGTTCGCCGTGTTGCTACCGCGGACGACCGAAGGCGGGGCGGCGCGCGTGGCGGTGGTAGTTGGACGCGCCTGCGCGCAGCCATTCGTCATCGGCGATGTCTCCCTAACCGTCGCGGCGAGCATCGGTACGGCAGTGTTCCCCGATGACGGCGACGCAGGCGAGGCGTTATTTCGCGTAGCGGATGCGCGCATGTACGAGGCCAAAGGCCGCGCCCGAACTGTCGCCGGGAGTGACGAGCCGCTGGTAGATCTAGCTGCTCGGTAGCGCGACGATCGCGTCGGCCTCGACAGGGTGCACCAATTTCCGCATGTACGAAGCCGGTTTGTTTTTGACATCTGCTCTTGCGAGCTGGACCTAGCGTCAGGCAATCGCCCAAGGCGGAGATCCGCAAGGCTTCCGGTCGCGTCTGCTGAACCGATTCGGTCTAGCAGTCGTCGGTAGTCAGGTGACCTTTTCGGGAATCAGCCGATCCTTGTCAGCGTGGAACCCCGATCATCTGATTACCGATCAGGTCGCTTAACGCTGTCGCGGCTCGGGGAATCGGCCGAATTCCTTCGGATCTGTTGGGGAGAGAGGATTCGAACCTCTGATTGGCTGATCCAGAATCAGGTCATCGGTTTTGCGTTCCAACTCGCGAGTTTCCGAACGAATTCACACATTGATGAGGGAGCGGGGCCGCTTCGCCTCGGAAGTCAGATGAGCATTTCGCGCAACGACTGCCGAGATGACTTGAGACACGCGACGTTCGGATCACGATGCGTCTCTTCGTACTGGCGTAGGGCGCATCGTCGCTGTGACCCCAGTCACCGTCAGGCTGTGACGTGCCGGTCGACCACGTGGTTTTGCGGCGATCTGGCGAGCGCGCAGGAGCTCATAGAAGAACTCAACTTCTCTTGGGATCGGCAAGGTTGTCAGCCATGAGGTCGGCGGTCTTCAAAACCGTGAACGCGGTGGACATCGCTTCTACCTTCGGCTGATTCTTTCCCCGGGCGGCCGCAATACCCCGTTGTACCCCCAAAATGGATGCCATCGATGGACACTGCCGAGCCGCAAAGAAGAGGCCGGCCGTGGGTCGGACGTTCGTCTGTAGTGGCGGTTTCTCGGGCATCCCGATAAGCGGAATAACCGACCGCTGCTGCTAGCCTCGCGGGTGAGAGCCACAGTCCAGAGAGCCTCAGGGTGAGAAACGAAATTGACTCGGAAATTCATAAGCAAGTGCCTTGTTGGGTGCACTCCGCTCTGGTGACAGAGAGGACGGTGCCGTGAGCCTAGCGCCGATCGAATTCGGGCTGCGCATTCCTCCGTGTGAATCACCGCGAAGGGTGGCGGCTTTTGCTGCAGAGCTCGAACAGAGTGGATTCGACTATGCGTGGTTCTCGGACTCTCAACTTGTTTGGCGCGACGTGTGGGTCACCCTGGGTGCCGCTGGCATGGCCACCACGAGGATCCGACTTGGGACCGCAGTGACGACGCCAGCGACGCGGCACGTTACCGTCACCGCGTCGGCAGCCGCGGCTATGGACGAGCTGTCGGATCGTCGATTCATACTCGGACTCGGAGCGGGAGATAGCGCAGTCCGCGTTATGGGAGGCAACCCCGCCTCACTAGCCGAGATGCGGGAATACATCGCGTTACTGCGACGCCTGTGGCGCGGTGAGTTCGTGGTTTTCAATGGCAATTCGTTCCACCTGAAGGGCGCGCCGGGGCGGCCGATTCCGATATTCGTATCAGCGTCAGGCCCGAAGATGCTTGAGTTCGCGGGCGAATACGCAGATGGTGTACATCTTCTGGCCGGAGTTTCTTCCGAGTCACTCGACTTCACTCTCAGTCATCTGGACGCAGGAGTGAGGCGCGCGGATCGACCGATGAGGGAGTTGACATTGGTCACTGGCGCGTATTGCCACGTGGGAAAGGTGACACGAGATGTCTTGCGTTTGGTGCAGCCGCATGCTGCGCTCTTCGCGCTCAGGCGCAAGGAGACACTAAGCGCCTCTGGCATTGTCGTGCCGCCCGTCCAGGCGATATCCGGAATCTATCCAGACCTGAATCACGCTGAGGACCTCGAACGTGCTATTGAGGCCACGAACTGGGTGCCTGAGAGCGTACTGGAGGAATTCGCGGAAAAGTACTGCCTACTGGGCACTGCCGACGAGATTGCAGCCAAGATAGCCCGGATAGCGAAACAAGGTGTCGTGAACATCTATCTTCGAGGTCTCTATTCCTATGAACTACCGCACGATCTTCTCGCCTCCTTCTCGCGCGAAGTGATTCCGCGCTTTAGATCGACGACCGCGCCTCTAGCGACTCAGGCTGGCACCGCGGGGAAAGACCGTAATCGTGCGTGAGCGTTTGAGCTCTGGACCGCATCCAACTGTTGTGAAGTACATCTTCGCTGAGCCGCTGAAGCAAGAAGCCGCAACGAATTTCTCGCATGTCATGGCGGCCAACTTTGTTCACACATTGGTGCTGCGCAAAGGCGGCATCCTAGACCAGAGCGCAACGAAGGAACTGCTAAACCTGTATATGGAGATGACGAGCGCTGGGGCCGGCGCGCTGACATTGGATCCATCACTTGAGGATTTGCACTTCAATATCGAGCGGTACGTCATTGAACGACTCGGCCCCCAGGTTGGTGGTCGCATGCACACGGGTCGAAGCCGCAACGATCTCATGGCGACGACCACCCGTATGCGAATTCGTGAAGAAGCGCTCCGCATGCACGAGCGGCTTGCGTCGCTACGCAAGGTGCTTCTCGCCAAGGCTGAGGAGCACTCGGACACTGTCATGACCGGGTACACGCACTTACAACCCGCCCAACCGATCTCCTTCGGCTTCTACATGAGTGCAATCGCTGACGCGCTGGCCCGAGACGCGAAGCGATTCCAGTCAGCCTATCGGTCAACGAATCAGAGTCCACTCGGTTCGGCTGCTCTTGCGGGCAGCGAGTTCGATCTCGATCGCCAGTACGCAGCCGAGCTTCTGGGATTTGAAGGTGTGATTGTCAATGCCCTCGACGGCGTTGCCGCCAGGGACTTCGTGACCGATCTCCTCGCCGCGCTCGCATCGACGACCATCACGATCAGCCGAGCGGCGAACGATTTGTACGTTTGGAGCACGCGCGAATTCGGGCTCGTCACCCTCTCGGATGACGTATGTCACGTCAGCAGCATCATGCCGCAGAAGAAAAACGCCCTGACGCTGGAACATTGCCGGGCGAAGGCCGCGCAAGTGATCGGCTATCAGGTCGCCTGCCTCGCGGCTATGAAGGGGTCCTTTTACACGAATGTTCGCGATGTCAATCGCGAGGCCGTCACACCGCTACTCGGCGCATTGAGCGAAACCGAGGCTGCAATCGAGCTCTTCGCTGTCACCGTGGAAGGCCTCGAAGTTAATCGGGACCGCATGCTCGCGGGCGCAAAGGAAGACTTCTCCACCGCGACCGCTTTGGCCGACGCGCTGGTGATACAGCTCGACATTCCGTTTCGGCTCGCTCATGAAATTGTCGCGCGCGTCGTCCGCGATGCTGTGTCGCGTGGGCTGGACGCGACGCGAATCGACGCTGACCTGATCAACCAAGAGGCCGAGGACATTGTGGGGAAGAGGCTAGACCTCAGCGATGCCCTTATTCACGGCGCCCTTGATCCCGTCTCCAGTCTGAACGGCCGCAAGACTCTGGGTAGCGCCAACCCGACGGAAACCAGGCGGATGGTGACGGAGGCGCAGTCGATACTCGCGGACGATGAAGCGTGGCTAGGTAATGCTCGGCGCCACCTCGAGAGCGCAAAGACACGACTGAAGGTCAGCGTTGACGAAGTGCTCTCTGCGTAGCTGGCGCGGGACATGCCGTGCGCATCATGTCGATAGCCAGACCACCGGATCCTTGTCCCACCGCGACTCCAGCACGATCGCCCGGTGACGCTCTTGGACGAACGCGCCTAACGCACGCGAGAGTTCCCTCGCTGTTGCACGCAGCTCCTCGGCGAGTCGCACAAACGTCTTCGGCGTCACCGTATGGAAGGGACTACTCAATGCCATCGCGGCCACTATCTGATTTGTATGGTCGCGGACTGGTGCGCCAACGGCAAGAACCGACTGAGTGCTCTCGCCGAGGGTAAAGGTGACACCCATAGGTCGGCAGCGGTCCAGTTCGTCGGCCAACAGAGTTGTCGATGTGATCGTCCTCGCGTTCACGGGAGCGAGCTTTGGTCCCAGCAGGTCCAGGAGATCCGCCCTCGTCATATCCAGTAACAACGCTTTCCCCACAGCGGTAGCGTGTAGGCGACGGCGATCACCGGGTCGTGCCGCGATCCGAAGCGCCTGATGGCCTTCGAACGTCATCAGGTACATCGCTTCCGTGCCTTCTCGTACAGCGAATAGCGTTCCGAACCCGGTGCTCTCTACGAGCCGTCGCAGATACACGTGCGCAATAGGCTCAAGTTGTCTGTATCGAGTAAACGAACTGCCGACGGCGAATGCAGTGGGCCCAACGCGGTACTTGGCCGTCAGCGGATTCTGCGTCACGAAACCAGCTGTAACGAGCGTGGCCAGAAGTCGATGGACGATGGTGTTCGGTAGTCCCAGGTTCTGACCGAGCGCGGTTACGCCTAACTCTCCTCCGCGCGCCTCGGACATCGCAATGAGGACTCGCATAGCACGATGCACTGTTTGTAGCGTCTCTCGCTCGCCCGTGGCGCGCCGTCTCCGGCCTACTGTCAGTTGCGCACGCTTCCGCGTCCGGGAATCGGCGCCAGCCTTGGGACGCACGGCTAGTACTCCTTAAACATCTGCTGAATCTCGCGGGCGTCGTCAGTAAGAGCAAGCGCGAGCATTAGCAAGATCCGCGCCTTGGGCGGCTGTAAGTCAACGCTTGCGATGAAATGGCGCCTTCGCATCACGGCCGCGAGCGGGACCGCTCCGCCGAGCACGCGAGTCGCCTGCACGACGGTTATTCCCTTTGCCTCAGCGCGAACCAGCGCGTCATTCTCACCTGGCGTGCACTGACCAGACCCGAAACCGGCAGCAACTATCCCGCGGGCTCCAGCCGCGACTGCGGCATCGATGAATGTTCCGTCGCTCCCTGGATACGAGAGCACGATGTCGACTCGTGGCTGTGGCCTCGACAAACAAGAACGAAACATCGACGAGGAGGTGTGCGGGTGCGTCACGCGCCGGGCAATCGAAATCGTGCCGTCCGCGTAGGCTTCGCCGACCAACCCTCCGATACTTTCGAACGCGTCGAGGTTAGTCGTGTGCACTTTCGTCACGTATCGTGCCGAGTGAATCTTTTCGTTGAGCACGATGACGACGCCTAGATCTTGGAACTCCGACGTGGCAGCGACGCGAATCGACGTGAGCAGGTTCAGGTCGGCGTCCGTGCCAATCGCAGACGTCGGGCGCATCGCGCCGGTCACGACGATCGGACAGTGTGTGTTCACCGTGAGATGGAGGAAGAACGCGGTTTCCTCCAGCGTCGCGGTGCCATGTGTCACAACGACGCCATTTAGCTCAAGTCGGTCCATCTCACTTTGGATCAGTTTCGCCAGATCTGCCCAAATCGCCGGCGTCACTGTCGAGCTCCACACACTCGGGAACGGCAACTCCACGATCTCGGCGATCGAATCGACCTCGGGTATGCGGGAGAGCAATCCTTTCAGTCCAACGAGGTTGCCGGTCTCCGTGTAATCGATGACATCCAAGCGGTTGTAACCGATCGCATCAATCGTCCCGCCCGTAGCGAGAACTCCGACTCGCGGGAGGCGTCCCACACCAACGAGCCTACTGCCTGAGATGGACTGTTCCGAATATCGGAAGGCCAGTACGACGGGTGTATGGTGCCCTTTGGCTCGACACTTTGGAACGAGGTGGAAAACGTGGTGCCCAGCACTCGCTCTTCTGGAATCCTCTTAGCGGTTCTTTTCCTCGTGACGGGATGCACCTCTACCAGCCAGCCCGGAAGCACCACTGCTCCGGCAAGCACGCCGAAATCTGGAGGCACGCTTGTTGTTGCGCGGCCCGCCGATTCGGTGTCATTGGATTCCAGTTTTGCAGTCGCTGCAAACGAAGTTTGGGTCTACAACAACATCTATGAGCAACTGGTAACGATCGACGAGAACGGGAAGATTGGGCCTGGCCTAGCCGAGCGATGGGAGCGTCTGAACGATCTCACGATGCGCTTCTACCTTCGCAAAGGCGTGAAGTTTCAAGACGACACACCGTTCGACGCCAAGGCGGTCGCATTCAACATCGATCGGCTAGTTGGGCGCGAGCCTTCGCGTTTCAAGCAGTACATGGGCTTCATCAACGGAGCTAAGGTCGTGGATGATTCCACCGTCGATATCACGTCGAGCGAGCCGTACGGTCCCGTGTTGGGGTCGCTCAGCCACGCGATCGCATACATGACCAGCCCGGCCGCTGTCGAGAAGTGGGGCAAGGATTACGGGCGTCACCCGGTCGGGACCGGCCCGTTCACGTTCGTCGAGTGGAAGCCCAACGACAGCATCACACTCGAACGAAACAACAACTACTGGGGCGCGAAGCCCTATCTGGACAAGATCGTATTCAAGGTCATCCCGGAGGAAGGAGCTAGGACAATCGCCTTCGATCGCGGAGACATCGATGTTCTGCTGCGGCCGGCGCCAACAGAGTTGAAGCGCTTCGGCCAAGATAGCTCGGTCAAATTGTTCGACAAGTTGGCCGGTACTCGAGTGATTTACGTCGGATTGAACGTGGAGAGCGGACCGACGAGCGATGTCCGGGTGAGGCAAGCGATGGCGCATGCCGTCGACGTTCGCCAGATCAACGAGTTCGTCCTTGAGAATGCTGCGTTCCCCGCGACGAACTTCATTGCGCCCGCGATCTGGGGCTACAAGGACGAAAAACTCAACGAGAAGTACCCCTACAGCCTGGAGAAGAGCGCTTCGCTGATGCAGGCCGCCGGATACACGAAAGGGCAGGACGGCATGTACCAGAAGGACGGAAAGACGGTCGAGTTCGTCTATTGGCACACAAAGGGAAATGACCTGAAGGACGCCGAGATCTCTCAGGCGTTGCAGGCGCAACTGGTAAAGGCTGGCTTTAAGGTCACCCTGACGCAGCACGATCCAACCACCTATCTCTCCTCGCTTAACACAGGCGCCACCAAGTACCAGATGTTTACTGGCGGGTGGGGCGTTCAGACGGGCGATGCCGATGGTGGTCTTTACTTCACGCTGCATTCATCGGCTGTTGCGCCTAAGGGAAGCAACTGGGCGCGTTATGCGAATCCCGCGGTCGACGCTCTTCTGGATAAGGCTCGCCGTAGTACTGATGACAAAGTGCGGAGCGATGCCTATGCGCAGGCGCAGGACATTCTCGCGAATGACGTGCCCTGGATACCGATCAACGTGATCAAGGTGCTCGTCGTGACCAAGGCATACGTCAATGGCTTCACGCCGCATCCGAATGAGAATCTGCTTCGGCTTGGCTCGGTGTGGACGAGTAAGTAGCGGAATTGCGTGCGGGGCCTCTTTATCGCACGACTCCTAGGAGTAATTCCGATGCTCCTAGGAGTCGTCCTGATCGTCCAAGCCGCGGCCGCACTCATCCCGGGTGATGCAACGCAGTTCATCCTCGGCGCTGCCGGCAATGAGGAGGCACGTCAGGAGCTGCGTCACGAACTCGGGCTCGACCGGCCGTTCTTTGAGAGGTACGTCTCGTACGTCACCGGGGTTGCGCACGGCGACTTCGGGCGCTCCTACCGGACACGCCGGCCAGTCTTAGAAGAGATCGGCGGCGCACTGCCGGGAACACTGAGGCTCGGCGGCGTCGCGTTGGTGTTAGCCGTCATCCTCGGGATCCCGCTTGGCACGCTCTCCGCTCTTCGCCGCAACTCCATCGTCGACTACTCGGCCACCGTCGTAAGCCTGTTCGGAATGTCGATGCCGATCTTCTGGACCGGATTGCTCGCGATCTACGTCTTCGCATTCCGTCTGCCGCTTTTTCCGACGGGAGGAGATGATCGGGGAGTCTTGAGCTACGTTCTTCCAGGGTTCACGTTGTGTCTCTTTACCGTTGGGCCAATCGCTCGTATGACACGAACGTCGCTGCTCGAGGTACTGAGCGAGGACTACATTCGAACGGCGCGTGCGAAGGGTCTGACGCAGCTCGTCGTCGTTGCGCGGCACGCGCTTCGGCCAGCGTTCATACCGGTGCTCACGACGATCGGGTTGCAGGCCGGCGTCATCATCGGTGGGGCGGTCGTGACGGAGACGGTGTTCTCGTGGCCGGGGATGGGACGACTGATCGTCACGTCGATTCTGGCCCGTGACTTTCTCGTCGTGCAGGGCGCGGTCGCGATCCTTGCCGCCGTGTTCATTCTGTTGAATCTGCTGACCGACCTCTTGTATCCGGTCGTGGATCCGCGGATTCGCCTCGCTTAGCGGTGGTCCTCGGCGACTTTCGCGGATTCGTTCGCCGCTTCGCCCGTAACAGGGCAGCGATGGCTGGGGCGGCGTATTTGGGGCTCATGGTCATCCTGGCTGTGCTCGGACCATCGATCGCACCGGCGGATCCTGCCCTCCAGAACCTCGCCGATCGGCGCGCGCCTCCTGGGGGCGCATATCTGCTCGGTGCGGACGAGTTCGGTCGCGACATCCTCAGTCGGTTGCTCTATGGAACGCAGGTGGCGCTTCGAGTGGCAGCTGTTTCTGTCGGTGCGGCCATGGTTGTGGGAACCGCCCTCGGGATGTGGGCGGCGTATTACGGGGGGTGGATCGACTTCGTGATCTCACGCTTCACCGATCTGCTATTGGCATTTCCATACCTTCTTCTCGCGATTGCAGTGGTGTCCGCACTGGGTCCCGGTGAGCTCACGGCAGAATTCGCGGTCACGGTGTGGTCGGTGCCGTTCTTCGCTCGTCTAGCGCGAGGATCCATCGCCGCCCTCCTGCATGCCGAGTTCGTAAGCGCGGCTCGCGCAGTGGGAGTCAGGGAGCGTTCAATTCTCCTAAGGCACATGCTGCCGAACATCATGTCGCCGATAGTTGTGTTCGGCGCGCTCTTTGTTGCGCGGGCGATTCTCCTCGAGTCATCATTGAGTTTCTTGGGTCTCGGGATTCAGCCTCCGGCGGCCTCATGGGGAAACATGATGAGCTCAGGCCGTGACTTCCTGACGATTGCTCCCCATATCGCCACGATTCCCGGGCTCGCGATCACGATGACAGTACTGTCGGCTAATCTCGCCGCGGACGGGCTGCGCGACGCTCTCGATCCGCGCATGCAGGACCTCTGATTCGTTCGAGACCGGTGCTTCCGGATATCGGAACAACCCTACCGATGAGCCTAGTCTCGTCGGCGGGTATACATCTCGAGAGAAGGAATCTGAATGCCAGAACAACCAGGGAAAGCGGCAGCCACGACGACCCCCGTCGCGCTCCACGAACAGTCATTCGTCTTCGACGCGACGATTCCTGGGATGGGCTTCTTTCAAGAGCCCGCGGTTGAGATCAAGGCGGTGCGAGACGGCGGGTTTCACGGGGCGAGTATCACGGTCGCGCAGCAAAGAACGAACTTCGTGCAGGCTATCGAAAACATCCGATTGATCAAGCGTCTTCAGGATAAGCACGCCACTCGCGTCTGCACCTCGGTCGCCGAGTTGGAGCGTGCGCGAAATGACGATCGTCTGGGCGTCATCCTGCATTTTCAGGATGCCAAGCCAATAGAAGACAATCTCGAAAACTTAACAACGTTCTACGACTTGGGCGTACGAATCTTCCAACTGACGTACAACATCCAAGGGTGGGTAGGTACCGGATGCGCCGAGCGTCACGATACGGGCTTGAGCACGTTTGGCCTTCAAGTCGTCGCGGAGTGCAACCGACTTGGCATGCTCGTCGACGTTTCCCACTGCGCTTGGGCTACGGCTTGGGATGCGATCAAACACTCGAAGGAACCTGTAGCCATAACCCACACTGGCGCGCACGCTCTGTGCGCTGCAACCGGCCGGAACAAGCCGGACGAAATGTTCCGAGAAATCGCGAACATGGGCGGCGTCGTAGGAGTCTGTTGGTTCTCGGCCTTGTTGAAGCGCGCCCCGAACAGTCACCGCGTCGTCCCGACCTCGATCGAAGACGTGCTCGACCATTTGGATCACATCGTCCAACTTGTTGGCCCGGATCATGTTGGCATCGGCAGCGATCTCTCGAACCTGCACGCCCGTACCCTAGAGATGCCGGCAGACTCCAGTCTGCGGTGGTACCGGCCCCTCAGGCCGGATGTTTTCGGCGAAGGTCCAGTTGATCGCTACGACCCATTCCCACAGGACCTTGACACGCACGCGAAGGCACGAAACCTCACTGCCGGCATGGTTCGGCGCGGCTACGACAAGGAGTCGATCCGAAAGATACTCGGTGCGAACTGGCTACGGCTGTTTAAACAGGTTTGGCGGGAGTCCTGACGCGGTACGGTGATCCAAGTGTCTTCGC
>Ga0070697_100000796_pt1 | contig 23691 bp, 17 predicted proteins | sample KBSK1501metaG_FD_65475 | JGI IMG/M metagenome (GOLD analysis project Ga0070697, IMG submission 65475) | Corn, switchgrass and miscanthus rhizosphere microbial communities from Kellogg Biological Station, Michigan, USA - KBS K1-50-1 metaG | ecosystem: Host-associated > Plants > Roots >... | reverse complement strand
ATTGTGCCAAAGGTGGTCTGAGGACCGTTGAAAATCTGAAATGTAAAGGTCGAGCCGGCCATCGTTGTCATAGTCACCAAGGGAGATGCACATCGCAGCCATCACTCTCCCTTGGGCGTTTAGAGCCATGCCGGTGACAAGTCCCATCTCCTTGAATGTACCGTTACGTTCATTGTGGTAGAGATAAGCATTCAGCCCATCGTTGGCGACGAACAAATCCGGCCAGCCGTCATTGTCATAGTCAGCCGCGGCTACCGATAGGTTCTTGCCATCGGGCTGGTAGATCTTCGCCGCGACGGTTACGTTGGTAAACGTGCCGTCGCGATTATTGTGATACAGCGCGTCCGGACTGCCGCGGTACTCGCTCGGAGCGCAACTGCTGAGGACATCGCCCAACTGGCAGTAACGTTTGTCCCCTAGAGCGACGTAGCTCCCGACGTAGAGATCGAGCCAGCCATCGCGGTCATAATCAAAAAATGTGGCTCCGGAATGAAACGCGCCAGACTCATTGCCGGCAACGCCAGCCTTGTCCGTGACGTCGGTAAATGTTCCATTTCCATTATTGCGATACAAAACATTGCGACCATACTGAGTCACAAAAAGATCGGGAAAGCCGTCGTTGTCGAAGTCTCCCCATACACAACCGAGGCCGTATCCAGTCCCGGGCACGCCGGCCTTTTCCGTGACGTCGGTGAAGGTGCCGTCATGGTTGTTGCGATACAGCGCATTGTTGACGGAAATACCTCGATTGTAGAGATCACGTCCATTGACGAAATAAATATCTTGCCAGCCGTCGCCATCGAAATCGGCGACGCAGACTCCCGGACCAAACTCCTCGCGATTAATCGAGATGCCCTTATTCCCTTTAAAGTGCACAAACTTAATACCCGCTGCGGCAGTTACATTTGTGAACTCGATCGGACCTGGATGCGATTGCTGTGCCGAAAGCTCTGAGATGAAGCGTGAAGTATTGACTATTAATACGAGTAGGAGAGTTCGGACGAAACGTTGGCTGACTGGCCAGAGCCGATGATGCTGACCTCCAGTTGGATTCGGCGACATTCTGGTTACCAGGTGCTTTCGTTTACTGCATGATAAAGAGAATTCGCACTTTGTCGGCACCACCGTGGTGCCCCGCCCATTATTCCTGGACTAGCTTCTCGACGACTAGCTTCTCGACTATCTTGACGGCATAACTGGAAGCACGAGCGCGGAAGGATGTTGCGCGTCGTGGAGAATCGTGTTGGTGGCGGCGACAAAAGTGCGCGCGAATTTGATTTCTTCCCCCGTATTGAGATTGCGATCGAAGCGAGGGAAATTGCTGCTTGAAATCTCCAAGCGCAGCGAGTGGCCGCGCAGAAAGACGTTGCTCGTGGCCCAAAGATCGAGGGATATTTCGTAGATCTGTCCAGGGTTCATCAAAACGGCATGCTCGCGGGACCCACGGTAGCGCATGCGAAGGATACCTTCGGTGAGATCCTGCGCGAACCCATCGGGCGCGACGTCGACGAGTTTCGCCGTGAAATCGGTATCCACGGCTGAGGACTTGACGAAGAGATCGGCAATGACCGGGCCTGTGACTTCTAAATCGCGTGCCAGCGGGCCCGTGGAGTAAACCAGCACGTCATCGCGATTTTCCACCGAACGCTGGTCACGCGGCCCAGGCTCCATATGTTCGGCGTCGCAGCAGAGCGGGCCACCGATGGTGGGCACGGGATTGGCGGGATTGTAAATGTAGGCGCCAGCAGGCTCGGACTTGGGCGTGGATGTGGAGAGAGAGCCGTCACCACGGAGTGAGTTCTCCTTGCCCGCGGAGTGCAGAAAATATTTCGTAGGCTGCGCTTGCGGCGGCGGCCAGTCGTCTTCCTGGCGGTATTCGTTGGCGCCCATCACGAAGAGCTTGACCGGCTTGTCTGTGGCGAACTCGTTCCTGATCCCTTTACAGAGAAAATCATACCAATCGAGAATAACGTTGGTATAACCGTTTTCGGTGGCATGGGGACCGAAGTCAACGTCTCCGATGCGGCGACCGAATCCGGCGTGGCCGCCGATCTCGATAAGCAGATGCTGCTGCGTGCGTGCTGCCTCAGTGGATCCCTGGGCTTTGGCACCCATATAGTTGCGCAGAGTGCCAGCACAGAAGATGTCATACCAACCGCCGACCTGGAGCATGGGAACGGCAATCCTCGGGAAATTTTCCTCGATCGACACCTGCTTCCAGTAATCGTCATAATCGGGATGCGCCAGCCAGTCATGATAATAGGGCGCGAGAGCAGCGGTGAGCTGGGCGTCAGCGGGCAACTGGCCGAAATTGAAAACCGGATAGTTGGCGAGCGGGAGCGTAGGCACGCCGACGAGCGCATTTGTGTTTTGCTCGATGAGGCGTCGGAGCGTGTTCTCCGCCAGCTGAGACGTCCAGTTCTGATCGAACCATTGCTCGAACGCGCCCCCTTGGTACGTCCAGCCCTCATGGTAGTTGCTTGCCGTCACATTGGGAGCGATCGCCACCAGATGTGGAGGTTGCGCAATGGCAGCGAGCATCTGCGTCGCGCCCACATAAGAGCCACCCATCATGCCGACTTTGCCATCGGAAAAGGGAAGTGCGGCAGCCCATTCGACGGTATCGAAACCGTCGGCTTGCTCGTGCCTGAACGGATACCATTCACCTTCTGACCTGTAACGGCCACGTACATCCTGAATGATGACCGCGTAGCCCCGCGGAACCATCTGGAAGACGGAAGAGACCGCCCAGTTTACGCTCTTGTCGTAGGGCGTGCGCATAAGGATGACGGGAAACTTATCGGCAGACCTAGGGCGATAGATGTCAGCGTAGAGCGTGATACCGTCGCGCGTCTTCATCGGAACGTCGTACTGGATGACGATGTCAATGGAAGTCGAGGGCGGCGCGGCGGCTTGTGCGCCAAGAGGCTGCGGCCAGCCGAGCGAAGCTATCCCAAGGACGAATCCGAACGCCAATACCGAGGGCGAAGCTGCACCACTCTGTCTCATGCTTTAAGTCTGTGCGCGAGGTTGCCGAGAGAAGCGCCGCATACCGCCCACGCAAGGGCAAAATACTCAGGTTAGCGCAGTCGCCTGGATCGCCAATGCCACTTCCTCTTACCTCTTTTCAATCAGGTGCTGAGTATACAGACACGACCACACGGATGCGAGTTGTCGGATGAACGTCGCGACCATCGGCCGCAACGGGCTACGAACAACTTCACTCAACAGATATTCGACAGCTTGGGCTTGTATCATGGGGGACCACCGGAGGAAGGGATGCTGGTTCCATACTTTGGGGCGACAGTGCAGACAGGTCAGCTTTCCGCAGATCAAATTGGTCGTGCGGTTATCGCATGGAGGCATAAGGGCCCGATCATGGATATCAAGTCAAGATGGAGCAGATTGGCGAGCAAGGCGCGCCGCTTCAGCATTATCGCTGTCCTGAGCATCTTTGGTTTGCGCCTGTCTCTCACGGCACAGCAGATCGCTCCCGAGATGCCCATGCAGGCGAGGGATGAAGACGGCGCTGAATTCCGATGGCTGAACAAGAAGGTCCTCGATTCGCGTGTGCTGGACGGAATGGAAGACCTCTCCACCTGGTCGTTCACCGGCGCGGGAGAGATGACGTTAACGGAAGTCCACGCCAAAGATGGCCGGCATTCGCTGCGAATCCGTTCTACTACCAATGTCGCCCAAGTTGAGGGCAGCGGGGAGTGGGAGGATCTGGTGGCGACCAGAAAGTTTCCCGGCGAAGACTGGGGCCGGTACAACCGCATCTCTGTCTGGGTCTACCCCGATGTCATCGGCGCACCCGCCATCTCCTGTTCTCTGATCCTCCACAATGACGGCTCCCACAAGTTGCCAGACCAATACAACGAGGGGCGTCACGAATCGATAATTCTCAAGAACCACACCTGGAACCAGGTCGTGTGGGAAATCGCTCCACTCGACCGTGACCGCGTCACTGCGCTCGATTTCGCCTACAGCCTCCCCAAGAAATTTCCCGACCCCGGCGACCAGACGATTCTAGACATCGATCAACTGGAATTGCAGAGCGTGGCGGCTGATCACGTGGAAGGTTGGGACCTGGCGCCCGGAAAGATTGCTTTCAGCCACAGCGGATACACAACCGGTTCCTCGAAGTCCGCAATCGCCAGTGATCTCGCGGCCCACGAGTTCTCTGTGATTGACCCACAGACCGGCCAGATCGTTCTCACCAAACCGGTCGGGAAAACTACCACTCCGTTGGGCAACTATCAAGTGCTGGATTTTTCTGCAGTCCGCCAGCCAGGCAGGTACGTGATCAAAGCCGGAGATACAGTGACTGGCTCTTTCCGCATTGGCGATGACGCCTGGCTCAACAGCATTTGGAAGGCGATCAACTTCATGTACAGCGAGAGATGTGGAACCGAAATCCCAGGCATTCACGGCAGATGTCATCAGGATATCTACACGATGCATGACGATAAGCGAATTGTCGTCAATGGTGGATACCACGATGCCGGGGACCTTTCTGCGACGGGAAACACGCCCGGAATGGTGTATGCCCTCCTGTCCCTTGCCGACAGCCTGCAGCGGCACGGCCAAGAGCTGGTTCTCTCCGATCGTCTCCTGGCGGAAGCCCGGTGGGGCTTGAATTGGGTCCTCAAGACCCGATTTGGCGACGGCTATCGCAGCACCGGCCAATTGGTGAGTTACTGGACCGATGGGATTATGGGCACGTCGGACGATCGATTCGGACAAGCCGTCAATAACCCGGAATGGAACTTCCGGGTTAGCGGAGTGGAAGCCTTGGCGGCACGTGTGTTGAAGGACATCGATCCGGAGTTGGCGAACCGCAGCCTCATGATCGCGGAACAAGATTGGAAGTATGCGGTCGAAGGCCTGAAGACGGCGCCTCCCCTCGCTGAGGTCTATGGAGCTCAGGACGAATTGGAGCGTGTCTCATTCGGCGTGGTCGCGTCGGTCGAGCTTTACCAGGCAACCCGAGATCAGCGCTACGCGGATGAAGCCCTCGCCCTGGGTGATCTAGTGCTGGCTTCACAGGAGCGCACCCTGCAGCCCTGGACGATTCCCTTGACCGGCTACTTCTACACCAGCCCGAAGCGAGATAATCTTTTTCATCGTTTTCATATCGGCCAGGAGCAGGAGCCGATCATCGCTCTCATCCGTCTGTGCGAAGCGTTGCCGGAACACGACAAATGGATGAAGTGGTACTCGGCAGTGGTCTTGCACTCACAGTACTATCTCAAGCCAGCAGCTGCCGTCGATGAGCCCTATGCGGTTTTACCAGCCGCGGTGTATCGCGAGAGTGAAGCGCGGCTTATCCCTGAATCTAAGAATTGGACTCCGCTTCGGGCCGCGGACCGCGATGCTTACCTGCAAGAAGTGCGGCGCGGAATTCCGCTGGGTGGCGAGAACTATCTCCGCCGATTCCCAGTCTGGTTTGATTTTCGTGGCAACTCCAGCGTTCTGCTCTCAGAAGCCAAAGCACTATCGGCGGCGGGACAGTTGCGAGGCGATCTGGAAGCCGAAGACTTGGCTCAGAAACAGGCTCAATGGTTAGTCGGCCGCAATCCTTTCTCCGCCAGTGTGATGTACGGCGAGGGATACGACTGGACGCCGCTGTACAGCGTCCGTTCTGGCCAAATGGTTGGCGCACTTCCTGTCGGCATTGAAACCAAAGGCTTCGCCGACGCCCCGTACTGGCCTACCCAGATTTGCTGGACCTATAAAGAGGTGTGGACCCAACCGGTCGGGCAGTGGATATGGCTGATGCAAGATATCAGTGTGCCTGCCACCGTGCGAGGAACGGCCAATCCTGCGAGCCACGAGCCGGTCGAGTTCCACGAACAAAACAGCGGGCAGGTCACAACCGCGACTTCGAGTCCGCGTGACGGCGAATTCAATCTTCATTTGCCGGAAGGTGACTACGACGTGCGGCAGGGTTCAGCACACACGAGGGTCACGGTCCTCCCGGGGGGATTCTATGATGTGGATCTGCGTTTTGACCGCGTCCTCGACTTCAAAGTGACATCTCAGGATCTCGGTCACAATCAAGTCGTATTGCGAGTCTCGGCCGAAGGCGCTGGTCGTCACACGTTCACGCTGCGCAGCGACAATCTCACCTTAAACGAACCAAGCAAGCAGGAGATGGATCAGATTTCTGGAGGTGTCCGAGAGGCGGTCTGGCATGCACATCTAGTCTCGCCGAAGACGCCTTGGGTGGCGGTGGTCATTCCTGATGGCATCCTAAGTAAACGCCGCGAAGTCACAGGGAGCGAAAATCCACAGGTTTTTGTCGGACACCATCCAGGGCCGTCCAAAACCCCTTAGCCGCGCATTGAATCTGGCGTGGCTTTGACAAGCCGAGATTATTCTCCTGGCTAACATTCAGTTTTCTAGAAGCCGGGCTGAGCGGGTTCATTGCCCTTTTGTCCGTGTCTCGATCGAATACAAGGAACTATGAGTGAGGATGAAGAGCGCGTGTCCGTCCTTGCCGCCAAACAGCAACTGCAGAGGTCGCTCCGGCACTTCAATAGTATCAATCCGGTGGCCGGCAGGATCGTATACGAAAATGTGGCCCGCCGCGATATAGACATTCCCCTCTGCATCCGCCGCTACACCCTCTCCGCCCTGCTCTGCGAAAAGCTTCAAGGTTGATATCGCGCCGTCGTCGCCCACCTGGGCCTTGTACGTCTTCTCCTCGGATTCATCAGATACGTAGAAAGGCTGGCCCGCAAGTACCGGCGCCATGCCGAATGCTCGTAGCAGGTCATGAAGCTTGGAACCATAGTAAATTTCCCCGGTCACGAAGTCCTGACCCGCTGGAATGAAGGTGGTGCGGTCGGGCGATATGAACTGATAAGGCTTCCGGACTGGCACGGCCTCCGTAAAATCGTTTTCATTTCTCCAGTGGTTAACCGGCAGAATCGCGGTCAGGCCTGGACGCGGCGCGGTCGGCACCGGAACCAGCAAGGTCACATCGTCACCAGGCGAATCGGGTTTGAAGCTGTACACCGTGCCGTTTCCCGCATAGGAAATGACCAAGAGATCGCCAGCTTTATCAAAAGCGAGTTGGACGGGGTCCAGCGGACTATCGCGGATCTTATCGAGCTGACGGGAGGCAACACACCAGCGGTAAATGGTTTGCCGTTTTCGATCCACGAAATAAAGATCGCCAGAACCGTCCACAGTTCCGCCGGAGATGCTGAAGAAACCACCCGCAAGTTTTTCGACTTTCGCGCCCTGTGCCAGAAGCGGAGAGGAGTGTTGCGCTCGCGCTGGCGGCACATTCCCCGAAATGGTCAGCCAAGCAAATTCCCGCTGTCGCAGTTCCACGTTGTGGGTCGTATCAAAAAGGGCGTTGTCAAAAGACACCTTGCTGTCGCTGTAGCAGTGCACATTGCGAAAATGTATGTTCTTCGAATTTGTAACCTTGATCGCGTTGGGGAACGGTTGGTAGCTGCTGACTACGCGATACATATGCAGGTTTGCGATGGTGATATCACTCGAATCCTGAATCTCCAGCGGTAGCGCGAAACCACCTTCGCCCCTCTCCTCCTCAGTTTGAAGGGCGTAGATTCGCCAATTGGACACGTGATGTAATACCACCTCGTTCCGCACATGGTGCTCGCTCGATAGCTCGTAGACTCTTCCCTCAGTCGAGGTGTTTGAGATGTAGAGTCCCGCTTGCGAAAAGGTGCTCGGGGTCCAGATATTGACGAAGGTGCCGCCACCGTTGTCCGTGACCCACAGGCTGGGATATTGTCCATCCCAGCGTCGCTCCAGTTTGGCATCTGCGGTGTTGGTGTTGTTATAGATTTTGTCCCAGGTCGCGTTCGGATCGACCGTGCCGTGCCCACCGAGAAAACGCACGTCATTCATCATCGAATTGCTGCCAGCCATCCATTTCGCCGCCACCGCGCGGGGATTGATGCCGTTCGTATAGAGCCCCATGCCAGTGACAATGTTCGTCCCGCCCGGCGGCGTTTGGAGAAGGGGTTGCGGGCTGCCGACACCCTGAAATGCGGGGGTCGAATCGGAAATAACAATCCGCGTGGTGCTCGGGTGCAGGCCAATCAATACGCTGTCGGGTCGCAGGGTTATTGAGTCGCTGACGCGGTAATGACCGGATGGCAGATAAATTGTACGATGTTGCGCGATCGCTTTGCGGAGCGCCTCAGTATCGTCCGCAATTCCGTCACCGCGCGCGCCAAGCGTGCGGATGTTGAACCATGTATCCATCGGAGGAAGATCCAGAATGTCGGACCTTACCGGTTCGGGGAGGGTGTCTAGTGCTGTGGTCTCGTATACATCCTGAATCGCGGAGGGGGCAGCAATGTCCTCAAAGTGAAGCCCGTGGGAAAAGGTTTTGATCCGGTAGGCCTCTCCGGTGCCGGCAACTTGTTTTCCGCTCTCTCGATACGACGCAAACACGGACACTTCATGGCAGACAATGTTCTCCATGTTAATCTCGGTCCGCGCGTTGTTCTCATTACTGATGATCACGGCGGGCCCGGTAATGTGCTCCATGCGGCCATCTTTCACCCAAAGCTCCTCGGCGTAGTGAGGGTCGATGGAAATCGCCGTGGGAACGTTCTTGAATTGCGGGCGAATCAGAGTCAGCCCGGCTTCGTGTTCACGGATCGCAGCCTCGCGCTGACCTTCGAAGTTGGCATCAATCACGGTGAATTGCCATCCTGGAGAAGGTTTCCGGCTCCAGATTCCGTACTGGCCGCCAAAGAAATGCACGTCCTGCGCGACGTTGCCGCCGTCGTGAATTCCAGCCAGGCCCGAACCTATGTGAAAGTCAATGTGCGCCAAAAAGCAATGCTGGGCATAGTGGGCGCGCACGCCAACGGCGCCCGGATTTCCGTCCTGAATCTCAAAATCAAGGTTACTGAGCGCCGAGTAGAACGTGCCCGGGCTCGCATCCTCTGGGACATTGTCGTCATGGGACCTCGGGCGCTGGTGGAACTTGCGTGTGTACCCCGGACGACCACCCGCAAAGAAAACCATGTAAGCGGGCCCCTTTTGAAAGCCTGTGGTGTTTGGACCCAGCACCAATGTGGGCCGAGTGCTGCCGTAACCAATCACTCGGATGCCAGGCCAAATATAGACCGTTTTCGTCAGACGGTAACGTCCTGAAGGAACAAAAACGATGCCTTGGCCTTGTGTTTCCTGAACTCTGTTAATAGCCTGCTGTACGGAGTTGGTGTCATCCGCGACACCGTCCCCACGAAACGAGAACTGCTCCCGCGTCAGATAAACGGCTTTGGCATCGTCCGGGCGAGATGGATAGTAAGAGGATGCACAAAGCGGAAGAACCGCCGTCAGAAGGACAACCGCCACGGTAATCGTCTTCAACATTTCAAAAGTTCCGCACTCTGGAGCTTCGTGAGAATTGGGGAGCACCAGTGCTTCATCCGCGCCGCTAAAGGACTGCCTGGCGCCGCCATCGGTTCCCGAAGCTGGCTCGCATGGCACAGCCTCGTGTACAAATAGCTGCCTCCGTTCCAGCGACTACACTCCTCCCGGTCGTCCTCTTTAATATAGATATAATTGCCGGCGCGATGGCTATCCCGAGCAATCTCAAAGAGGCAACTGACGCGGTCCCCATTTGCGGGATAGCAACGTTGGCGAAGACTCATCCTACCCGGTATTCTCCCGTCCCCTGTTACTGCCTTGGTTCCACCATCCTGAGGAGCCCGGAAGGTCACTTTTATGCGGCGGACGTCCGAGAGCAGAGGGCCAGTCCGGGTGTGGTAACTCGCACCGCGAGAGGAGAGCAAAGAATCGGGACTCGGCTCGAAACACGTCCCACTTAGGATCCACAGGAAGAAATACGAGATGCATGTCCCGCGCACCGAGTACAGCGCTTGCAGCAGAGAAGAGCGCGACAACTTCTCCGGCGCAATCGACGGTCGTCCGGTCTTTGCGTACAAGCCGTTGAACCGAGGTTTCAGCTGCTGCAGCCTTCATCGCTCGTGGCACGCAGCGAACGCAAGGGATGGTCATGCGGAACTCGCTGCTCGGGGCTGACTTAGCTGAAGACATCCGACTGCTGCTTGTTGTCTCCACGCATGCATTCTTCTTTTCGGCTTACGTTGTGGAAACAAGAGAGTTTTCTGGTGCGGGCGCCGGTCTCCTCAACCTCGACCCTTGCATTCAGCCTGCGAGGGGCTCATTAGCTCACGTCCCAGTTTGTTTTACGTCTGCTGCAAAAGGGGCGCCTAAAATGGACTCGCTTGGGAAGGAGCCAGCCATGAACCGGTGCATTCTCGATGTCGCCGTGTTGATACTCAGCATATTCAGCGCTCCTCGTTCGCTTCCGGTAGACCCCCTGGAAGCACAGAATCAAGCGATCCCGCACGCGGAAAGAGAGAGCGCCCAACCCATTGCCGCCCAGGTCGATGCGTACCTGAAACCTTACGCTGATATGCAGGATTTTAGTGGGGCTGTTCTCATTGCTCGCGGTAGCCGCGTTCTGGTCAACAAAGCCTATGGCATGGCCAATTGCGAATTAGCTGTTACCAACACGCCCCAGACCAGGTTTCGCATCGCCTCAGTTTCGAAACAATTCACCGCCGCGGCCGTTCTTCTACAAGAACAAAGAAAACTGCTGAGTACCGACGATCCGCTAGCGAAATTCGTCCCCGACCTTCCCCACGGAGAAGAAATCACGATTCATCACCTGCTCACGCACACCTCCGGCATCACGGGCAGCATGGAGAACCTGCCTGGATCCAACAGGACTTGCAGGCATTTCATTCTCTGGCTGAGCTGGCACAAATGCTTACGAAGTCGGTGCTGGAATTGCCGCCAGGATCGAGAACTGCATACTCGAACAAGAATTATGTTTTGTTGGCATACATTGTCGAAAAGGTCAGCGGCGAACACTTCGGACCGTTCCTGCGGCACAACATCTTGGAGGCGTTAGATATGAAAGATACCGGAAGCGAGGAATACATGGAGGTAGTCCCACACTTGGCCACCGGGTACGAACCTGGAGTTTTTGGAGTGGATGCAGCGCCAATAGATGATTGGTGGAACAACGTTGGGGCGGGGACAATCTCCACGGTTGAAGATCTTTACAAGTGGGATCGAGCTCTCTACTCCGACAAGCTCTTGATGGCTGGGTTGAGAAAGAAGATGTTTACCCAGTACTTGCAAGGGGGATACGGCTACGGATGGGATTCCACGAGCGATTCGGTCGCAAGGTGATTGCTCACAACGGCCGTGAGCCGGGTTTCGTGGCAGATATTTCCAGATACGTAGATGATGATGCCGTCACCATTGTGGTGGGGAACATTGGCTCAGGCGCCGACGACCTCATCCGCCAGGATCTGGGTGCCATTCTCTTCGGAGAGAAGTATGCGCTTCCTGAGAAACGGCCCAGAGTCTCACTCGACGAGAGAACTCTGGACCAGTTTGTCGGTCAATACGAGATGTTCCCCGGAAATTTCCTCACTGTGAGGAAGGTGGAAGACCACCTCGTGTTGAAAGCCTAAGGGACGCCCTATTCGGTCCTCACCCCGGAGTCGGATACCTCATTTTTCATGAGGGCGCTGTACGCAACGGTAATCTTCAAAAAGGACACAACTGGACGGGTAACAGGCTTGATTTGGCGGCAAAATGGCGATTATCCAGCAAAGAAGAAGCTTTTCTAGTCGGACGCCAGGCGCTGTCGAGTCCCCGTCGCATTGCCGGTTCGAACCGAGCTAGGTGGAGCACGAAGAGAAGGCTTCCGGGCACCCCCCGTATCGGCGAGATGTTCTGCGCTGGGCCCCCTTTTTGAAACCCTAACATCCCGATCCGATAACCTGAAGTTGTAACAGATTACTGGTGTATGGCGATACGCCAACAACCGGCATAGTTTCCGGTTAAGCGACCAGGACGAACCGGAAGGTATCACGTGGAGGCGTGGAAGCGTCCATAGAGGTGGATCACTTAACTTGTCCCTCTCCCTCGATTGTGGTCTCTGAGTCCTCCTTGATTGACCTAACATGCGGACCGGCCTAACATTCTCGCTCAATGGCCTCTCGAGCCCAATTTGTCGGCCAAACTATTGGTCATTACCGAATCGTGGAGCAGATCGGCGCGGGCGGGATGGGCGTCGTGTATCGTGCCCACGATCAACAGCTCGAACGCGATGTTGCCATCAAGGTCCTTCCTGCAGGCACCCTAGCCGACGAAGTCGCGCGTCGAAGTTTCCGGAAAGAAGCTCTGGCACTGGCCAAACTGAACCATCCCAGCATCGAAACTATTCATGAATTCGGGACAGAGGAGGGGGTGGATTTTCTCGTCACGGAATACGTCCACGGCGTCACTCTCGACGTCAGGTTGGCAGGAGGCCCTTTCCCGGAGCAGGAAGTTTTGCGCTTAGGGATCCACTTGGCTGAAGGTCTGGAAGCCGCACACGAGCAGAGCATTGTGCACCGGGATTTGAAACCGGGCAACCTGCGACTGAGCCGCAGCGGGCGTCTGAAAATTCTGGATTTCGGTTTGGCCAGGTTTGTGACGCCCGCTCAAGAGACTGCAGCGACCGTGTCTCTGGCCGATTCCCAACAATTTACAGGCACATTGCCCTACATGGCTCCGGAGCAGTTGCTGTGCAAGCCAACGGATGCTCGCGGTGACCTGTGGGCCACCGGAGCGGTGCTGTACGAGATGACGACCGGTCACCGCCCGTTTGAAGAGAAAGTTCCGGCGGCGTTAATTGCAGACATCATCCACAAGGCCCCTCCCTCGCCACGCACTTGCAATCCACGTCTGTCATCGAAACTCGAAGCCGTCATCTTGAAGTGTCTGCAGAAAAATCCCGAACAACGCTATCAATCGGCGCGTGATCTACGAACCGATCTCGAGCGGTTGAGCACGGGTTTCACTCCCCTTGCGGTGGAACCAAAATTGCCGTGGGCGTTGGCCTGTGGTGTTTTGCTGTTAGTCTTTGCGGCTGCGATTTCTTCCTGGTATCTGGTACGGCGGCAAGCACCAATGAGTGGGTCTCCCGCGGTTCCGATTCGCCCGCGTCCTTCGATCGCGGTGCTGGGATTCAAGAATCTTTCCGGCAACCCCAATGCTGCATGGCTCTCAACTGCGCTCGCGGAGATGTTAACTACCGAACTCGCGGCTGGCGAGAAGCTGCGTACCGTGCCTGGCGAAACCGTGGCACAGATGAAGGTCAATCTAGCCTTGCCCGATGCCGACAGCTTCGGCAAAGAGACTTTGACGAGAATCCGCCAGAATTTGCAATCGGACAATGTGGTGTTAGGTTCGTACATCCCCCTGGGCGGAGGTCTGATTCGTGTCGATTTACGGCTCCAGGACACGGTAGCCGGAGAGACGCTGGCCGCCATCTCTGAGAAAGGCAGCGAGCAGCAACTTGATGAACTGGCCAATAAAGCTGGGGCTGAGCTGCGCGCCAAACTTGGCTTGGGTGGGCTCTCACCGGGAGAGGCCGCTGGAGTAAGGGCGTCGCTGCCCACCAGTCCCTACGCGGCTCGGCTTTACGCCGAGGGACTGGCAAAGTTGCGGATTTGGGATTACCTTGGCGCCCGCGAACTGTTGCAGAAGGCGGTTGCCCTCGAACCGCAATACGCACTCGGACACTCTGCTTTATCGGCCGCCTGGTTGGGTTTGGGATACCAGGAACAAGCGCGCGAGGAAGCGAGAATCGCGGTCGACACTTCGGCGGCTCTCTCCACGGAACAGCGCTTCTGGGTTGAGGGGCATTATCGCGAGACGACCCGCGAGTTTGACAAAGCAATCGAGATCTATCGCAAGCTTCGCAGCGGTGCTCCTGACGATATTGAATACGGACTTCGCCTGGCCTCGGTACAAACGGCAGCCGGCAAAGCCAACGAAGGCTTGGCGACACTTCAGGAGTTGCGCAACCTACCGTCCCCGATTAAGGACGATCCACGTATTGACTTGGCGGAGGCCGTCGCAGCCGAATCGGTCTCAGATTTCCGACGTGAGAACAGTCTCGCCCTGCACGCGGCGGCAACCGCCACAGCTCAAGGGGCGAGGCTGCTGGTTGCACGGGCTCGGCTGACCGGATGTTCTGCGCTCGATTATCTCCATGACCTCAAGAACGCCATGAGTGCCTGCGAGGAAGCAAAGGCAATCTACGCTTCTGCGGGGAATCCACAGGGCGTTGTGACGACGCTGCTGAATATGGGAAACGTCTTTGCGGATCGAGGCGAACTAGACCAGGCGAATCAGGTTTACGAGGAGTCTCTCAAGATTTCGCGACAATTAGGCAATCAAGCCAGCACCGCATCCGCTCTCAACAACATTGCGGCCGATCTGAACGAGCAGGGAGACTTCACCGGGGCAACGAAAATGTACCGGGAAGCGTTGGTCATCAAGCGCGAAGTAGGTGCTAAGGATGAAATCGCACGCACCCTGTATAACCTCGGCAATGTCTTCCTGGCGCAAGGCGCTCTCTCTGATGCCGAGAAAATGTACGACGAATCACTGCGGATTTCTCAGGAGATTGGCGATAAAGAGGGCATGGCTAATGCGGAACTTAATTCCGCGGATCTGTTCCGGAAAGGAGGCGACCTAGCCCGAGCTCAAAGACGGTACGACGAAGCTCGCGCAACTTATGACCAAACTCAAGACAAGGATGGGGTAGCGTACGCTTTGGTCGGGACTGCTGGAGTGCTCACTGTGCAAGGAGATCTTTCCGGCGCCCAGAAGGCATACGAGCAAGCTCTGGAGATCTCGCGGAGCATCGACGACAAGCATGAGGTTGGGTTTGCACTTTGTGGTCTGGGTGACCTGTCGCTCATCAAGGGAGACACTGCCGAAGCAAAGAAGCGGTACGACGAGGCTTTGTCTCTAAGGAAGCAGCTCGGAGAAAAAGCGAACACTGCCGAGGTTCAGGTCGCTCTGGCAACGGTAACGCTTGAAGAGGGTCATCCTTCAGAAGTGCAGACTAGGATTCGCGAAGCGCAGGAAGAGTTCCGAAAACAGAAGCTAAGAGATGACGAGATCCTCAGCGATGCGCTTCTGTCGGAAGCACTCTTGGCATCGGGCAACCTTGCCGGGGCCCGAAGCCAGGCCGATGCAATGGCATCGCTCGCAGCCAGATCCCAGAGCCACGAGTTGCGATTGCGGGCGGGTGTTGTCGCTGCGCGCCTTCAGGCGGCCTCCGGCGGAAAATCGGAAATCGCGGAGTCAAAGAAACGCCTGCGCTCTGTAGCAGCCGAGGCGACTAGAACAGCCTTCCTGCAAGACCAGTTCGACTCTCGCCTGGCTTTAGGACAGATCGAAATGAAGTCCGGTGAGATCACCACCGGCCGCACCCGCCTTGCCGCGCTCGGAAAAGAAGCTGGCGAAAAGGGATTCTTGCTAATCGCCCGCAAAGCGCAACGTAGCGCAGGAGACTGATTCGCTCTTCGCATATACCGCGCCACTGATGGCGAATCCTAGGCATCAGCGCGAATACAGATGCACTGAAGTAGATTACTCCGCTCATCTTGACTACCATAAGTCTGGTCGTACCCGGTACACACATCCCGGGATTGTGCCCGAATCTCACAGGCAACCCGGAAGTTAGGGTCAGAAGCCGACAATCCGGGAGTTATCGCGTAGTGGCTCGAAGGGAAACGCTGTGTACGACCGCTTCTCAGAGTAGTCCCTCACATGGCAAAATGAGCGCCGCACATTTGAGACGAAGCTGCCGTCCAGGCGACAAATCCTCTACGATTGGATCGGCGCGCCGAGACCAGTCCGCGAGAATCTTAATCGCTACTACTCATTCGATCTTTGAACGAGAACTTGGACTCCACCGCGAACGGCTTTCCGTCCAGTTCCACGGATAGATGAAGTACGTGAGCGGATTGCCCTGCTGCGGTGGCTCGAGGCGGATGTCGCGTCCGACCGTAACTGCAGGCGATTGTCGTCATGCGCCCCAAAGAATGAACATGGGGGGTGTGGCAAGAGACCGCATCAGAGTAAGAGTTTATCCGCGGCCGTGAACGTGTAGGTGATGTTCAACAAAGTCTGCGGGTTGAGTATACCGGTTCAACCTTCCAGTCGCCAACATTTGCAAAACTTCTTTTTCTGGCTAGGAGGGCCGCTCAATGCTTCAAACGAATACTCGGAAGTCTCCGAGAGGACACTGCGTTAGTGGTCAGTGGAAGACTCTGCAGCTTGCCCTGATCTGCCATCGCCTTCGTGAGTCACAAGCTATTTCCGACTGCCTACGTAAAAATTCTGTTGGAACGAAATCCCAAGATACCTGATTGGTCGCAGCGCTGCGTCCGTGACCAGAAACCACAAAAGGGAAGTGACACTGCCTTTAGCCTATCGAATGGTTCGCACCAAGTTTATAGAGGCTGCTTTCGCCAACGGCTGAATTGCCGGATTTAACTGAGGTGGCGGGCCGTCTCTACGCAGACCTAACTAGAGGATCCGGACATTCATTTCCGCCCCCGTCGTAGTTAACAGGTGGCCCCGCCTTAATCCGCGGACGAGCCGAACTAAGTCACCACCGACGGCGTTGATTAACGTAGCCAGTACCCAATTCGGTAATAGTAACCCGTGGAAAGCATGATTATAAAGGGGCTAGAGCACCACTAAGTCAGACCGGGATCAAGCGTTGGGGGTTAATCAGTTATGCGGCTTCCTCCACCGGAAAGTGAAGTTGCAAGGCTGCGAGTTCTTGGCAGATATCAGATCTTAGGCACTCCTCCCGAAGAAGCGTTCGACAACATAGCCCGTTTGGCGGCATACGTCTGTGGGACCCCCATCGCTCTGATCAGCTTCATCGACCAAAACTGTCAGTGGTTCAAGTCAAAGGTCGGGTGGGATGTCGACGAGATCCCTCGGGGTGTTTCCATTTGCGCCCATACCATCCTCCAGTCGGAGGTCGTGGTCATTGCCGATACGCTGGCCGATGAGGTGACGAAAACCAACCCTCTCGCCACACACGGCGGTTTGCGGTTTTACGCCGGAGTTCCACTGCTCACGCCAGAGAGGTATGCCCTAGGCACACTCTGCGTTATGGATTCCGTTCCGCGTGATTTAAGCGGAGAGCAAAGGCAAGCGTTGCTGCGATTAGCCTCGCAGGTGATGAGCATACTCGATTTACGCCGAATATCACGGCAGAAAGTCGCACCTCAGAACGACTTCACCGGCGGCCTGGAGCCCAAACCCGCCGGGGGGGCGCTGTCTGAGTCAGACCTTTATCGCGCAGTCACCGAAGCTGCGTCGGACGCCATCATCGTTATTGACGAGCAGAGCACGATTTTGTTCGCTAACCGCTCAATCGAGAGGATTCTTGGATACCGTGCGGAGGAGCTTGTGGGGCAGCAATTGACCGTGCTCATGCCCGACTCTCCACAGCGGGTCCGCAGGCAAGCGATGCGGGAGGATCTGGAAACCGGAGAGAAAGATATTTCTTGGCAACAAGTGGTTCCCGCGCTTCACAAGAGCGGCCAAACAGTTGGTCTGGAGGTTTCGTTTGGCGAGTTTGTCGCCGGTGGCAAGCGCCTCTTTACCGGTATCTGTCGCGATGTCACGGAGCGCAAAAGAATTGAAGATGAGCGGTTCCCGCTGGCCGCCATCGTGGAATCCTCAGAGGATGCTGTCATCGGGAAAAATCTGGATGGCATTATTACGACCTGGAACACTGGTGCGAAGCGGATCTACGGGTACCGCGCAGAGGAGATTCTAGGCAAGCATATTTCCATTCTGACGCCGCCGGAACGACCCGATGAGGTTCCGCAGACCATGGAGAAGCTCAGACGGGGTGAGCGAGCCGAACTCTACGAGACAGTCCGTATCACCAAGGATGGAAGGCGCATCCATGTTTCGCTGACTGTGTCGCCCATCCGCGACAACGCCGGAAGGATCACCGGCGTTTCGTCTGTGGATCGCGACATCACGGATCGCAAGCTGGTGGAGATGAAGCTGCAGGAACAGGAAAAAGCCCTGCGTTCTTCCGAACAACGCTACCGCTCACTTTTCGAGGGAATGGTTCATGGCATCTATCGGCTCGGGCGGGAGGGCGAATTCCTGGAAGTAAACCCGGCCTTGGTGGCGATGCTAGGTTATGACTCTGCTGGTGACGTGCTGAAGTTGAACGCCGCAACTGACCTCTACCTAGATCCGCAAGAGCAACCTCGTTTGGTCCAGAAATGGCTAGAGGAAACGAAAATTGAAGACGAGGTGAAGTGGCGTAGACGGGATGGGACCATCATTACCGTTCGCCTAAATGGCCGAACTTTGACCGAGGAAGGGGGCGTGGTTCATGGGTTCGAGTTTATCGCCGAGGATGTCACCGAGCGACGATCCTTGGAGCAAGAGTTGCGGCAGGTGCAGAAGATAGAAGCTGTGGACCAGCTTGCCGGCGGGATCGCCCATGAATTCAACAATTATCTGGGCGTTATCCTAGGATACAGCGAGATCTTGGTCGAAGAAGCTGGGACGAACGAGAGTCTGCGTCGGGCAGTCGCCGAGATCAAGGCGGCCACGCAGCGAGCTGCTTCGCTGAGTCGCTCGCTGCTCGCGTTTAGCCGAAAGCAAGTCTTGGAACCCACGATCCTTGAGCTCAATCATGCAATATTGGAAGCGCATAAGTTGCTGCATCGTCTGGTTCCCGCCAACATCGAGATTGTCCCGCTATTGGATCCGGCCTTGGGGCGGGTCAAGGCGGATCCGGGCCAGATCCAACAGATTCTTATCAACTTGGTGATAAATGCCCGAGATGCTATGCCACTGGGCGGTAAGATTACCATCGAGACCACCAACAGGGAACTTGACGAGTTCTACTGTAGTCAGCACCCTGGTGTTCAGCCCGGTGCCCATGTCCTGCTGGCAGTTAGCGATACAGGCTGCGGCATGGACACGGAGACGCTGGGCCACATCTTCGAGCCCTTCTTTACGACTAAAGAGCAAGGTAAGGGTACAGGCCTTGGCCTCTCGACCATTTATGGCATCGTGAAGCAGAGCGGCGGCCGCATCGACGTGGACAGTTCCTTGGGTGCAGGCTCGGTTTTCCGCATCTACCTGCCCCGCGCGCGCGGGCAGGTGGCGCGCTCTGAACCCACTGTGATGCAGGCCGAAATTCCGCGAGCAGGGGGGACGATCTTGGTCGTCGAGGACGAAATGGGGCTGCGCAGGTTGATTCGCGTATCTCTTGAGAGACGCGGCTATAAAGTACTGACGGCAAAGGACGGGACAGAAGCCATTGAAATCTGTCAACGGAATCCTAGCCAGATCCACCTGGTGCTGAGTGACATCATGATGCCGCACGTGAATGGCTTGCAACTGAGAGAGCGAGCTGCGACCCTTTGCCCCGAAGCGAAATTCCTCTTTATGTCTGGCTACTCGGAAGAAATTGTCCTCCCCGCAAATCTCTCGGCGCACGGGTGTGCCTTTCTGGAGAAGCCGTTCCGGCCCGATGAACTCGCGCGGAAGGTACACGACCTACTGGGGGGACAAACGGCGGCCTAACTGAGGGTCCGCAGCTCAGTGGTATCTGACAGTGTTGGTGAACGACCACAAACAAGCCGTCGGCCACTGGAACGCAGCCTGGGGCTTACTGGGAACTAATAGCGGCTTGCCGGGTTTGTCCTCTGGTGGTTGCTGCGGCCTCGGTGGCTGGGGTGCCTTATGTGGGTCAGGCGTGGCAGGGGCGAATGGTGCGTTACTGGTCATGTGTAACACCGTCCAAAAAGCAGATATGGGGCAGCGGTAGCGCCCTCAGAGGAACAAACGACCTGAACCGCATAATGCACCTGACACTACTTTGGGAAGTTACAACGATGGCATATTTGAAAGAGGTACGCGCGGAAATCTCTCCCCCAGTCCGCGATCTTCTGCAACGGTGTTTGTATTCCGATCTCGACATTCTCTTGCCCAAGACGAGCTTCGCAGGAGCGGCAGAACTCTTCTTCATCGTGGCTATTAGCGACGCACTTGGCGGTGAGGCAATTACCAAGCGGATTCGGAAACAATTGGACAGTTGCGAACATATCAAGCAATCAGGCTTGATCGTTTCGGCTTCTTACCAGTCGCTTGAGCCGATCGAACGGAACGCGAGTGAATCGATGGAAGACTTTTTGGAGAATGTGGCCGCTAAAATTCAGGAACGTATTAACGAAGAAATCTCATCGAGGATGGTGAAGCATGGCTAATTATGGCTAATAAGAAAATTCTCATTGTGGATGACGATCCAGATGTACGCCTCGGCATGCATGTGCGCCTCAAAGCTAACCACTACGATACGTTCTTTGCAGGAGATGCATTCTCCAGTGTGGTTGAGGCACGAACGCATGAGCCGGATTTAATTATCCTAGACCTCGGTCTGCCTGCTGGCGACGGCTTCGTCGTGATGGATAGGCTCAAGATAATCCCCGCTCTCGCCGTGATCCCTATCATCGTCGTCTCCGCTCGCGACGTTCGCGCGAACAAAGAGCGCGCTATCGAGGCAGGGGCGAAGGCCTTTCTGCAAAAGCCCGCGAATGATGCCGAACTTTTGGCGGTCATCCGGCGAGTCCTGGGAGAGCCCGCGCAGTCGGAGAGACCTGCCGTGTATGACCTGGGATCCATATAAACGTGAGAAGCGTTTCTGTCCGCGCCTGTCACACGGAAGGGTGTAACTTGATCGATAGGGAAAACAAGAATCCATTTAGAAAGAGAGTCAGGCAGGGCGTGAAGTCATGGCGTCTCCCTTACTCGCATGCGGGGATGCGTGGTAGCGGACATCTCGACACACGTATGCCGACGCCAGATGGGGCCCGACGCGAATAGGCCCGATCGCGTAAAGCCTCATGGCGACGAGCATGCGCCTGCACCTTTTGTTTCAATCGGGGAAGGGGTTCTTGCGGACGATCAGCGATGCGATAAAGCATCCCGACCGAATCGAATTGCCAAACTGATAACGGCGGGCGGCTCCTTTCAAATCGGTGTCGAAAAGAAGTTCGAAATGGCTTCACTCCTGCCTCAAGCGTGCGACTTCTCCAGCCGATTATGCGGGAACGCTAAAAGGCTACGCTGCTTGCTTGTGCTTGACGACATGCACGCGGGAGCGGTGCTTTTCTTTCATTTGTTCTGTCGAAACTACTCTGCGGCCAAGGTCTGCGAGTTGCACGAGCTCGCGCTGGATCGCCTGTAGGCGTTCATGCCTTCGTCCGTGAGCGACTTGGGCCACGGCACCATTGCGGACTGCACGCCGAAACTCGTCATTTAACTCCTGAATGTCAGCGATCTCCTGTCGGAAACGCCCAATCTTGTCCCGAAGAACCCCTAAATGATCCATATCTTCAGAATAGCTCGTCTGGACAACGTCCGCTCGGTTGAACCAAAAAACACTCTCAGCACACTGCTGCCTGCCTGCTCCGATGCGGTTCGTCAGAATTTGGCCCGAGCCGGTGTGCTCGTTCGATGATCGGTGTCAGCCCCTCCGGCATTTCACCCATCATTACGTAATCATCCACCAACCACAGATTCGCTCTGGCATCTCGCAGTAAGCCGAAAGCAGAATGATCGGCAGGCTGGGAAACCGTTGCTTGATATGGCATGCTGCGGCTTCCGCGTCTATACCTTCCTGTTTGTACTCCAGCAGAACCGCCGCAACCGACGTTTCCTCTAACGTCTTTATCGCGGTGTAGCCGCTCGACGCGAGCTTGAGGCAATAACCCTGAGACTCCAGAGTTGCTTTGCGAAGCTCCAATATTTGTGGACGGTCGTCGATGCACAACAAAGTAGGAGAGTCCACGGCCACATTCTCCTTTGGGCGTTACAAGGTTAGGTGGCTCGCCGTCACAACACACCCGCCGCGACCGGATGGCGCACGCGAGTTACAAATGGCCGTGCATTAGGGGACGGCCATGATCCAAACAAGATAGCCAAGCAGGCGGATGCCTGTCTGTTCACAATTGCTCACTTTGCTTTTTGAGGCAACAGACTTTTTGCACCGAACCGTGCAAATCCTTGTGACAATCTGCATCTGGAATTGCGGTTGTTTGAGACCGCTCAACAACATAGAACACACTGCCACGAAAACGGAGCAGCAAGGGAACCACCGTGCTCGGCAACTAAGTCTTGGTAGCGTGTCGAATCTGTGGCGGCTTTATCTCTAATCCCGCCACTCGCGCTCAGCTCATCCCCCGATTCGTCTTCGCGTCTTCCGCCCTCGCTTTTGTCGCTGTCCAAGCAGTATGCCGTGACGTTCTCGTGAAGAACCTTCAGAGGAAGCGGAACACGACGAGTTCGTGCACTATGACAGCATGCTATATTTGCAGATCTTACAGACCCACCGACACAGACACTAACTCCGGGGTGCCTCGGGAACCTTCGAGCGATTTTACGGCGTCTTCCGCCGTGAATCTTCCCATGAGCAATGCCAGCTTGCGATTGGTTGTCATTTGGACTGGAGTCGAATCCACTCGTTGCACGTATTCAGGAGCGCGAGTGCCACGTCGGTTTACCTTCACGACAAACTTGATGTTTTTCATGTCTTCCTCCTTACGCAAGCAAAGCGGCGGGTTACTTCTTTGAAATCGAATACACCACAGTAAGAGGCTTGCCACATTCCAGGCAGCGTGCCTTTGATCGGGATGTGATCAGTCCGCAAGATGGGCACATCCTTTGTCCAGACCCGGCGACCTCTGATTTTGTCTCGCGCATCCAGAGTAGCCGCAGGACCGTGAACAGCACGACAAGCAGACCAAAGGAAATAATACCTGCGCTCATCAAAAGCGACCCTTCTGGGCGAGTCCTGCATCGACCCAGCCAGTCGCTCAATCCGCGTCCTACATCGCGGAGTTGATCGGCTCGATCGCTGCAAACGGACGTGGTTAGGCCGCTCGCTCGCTCGCTGAAAAGCCTAAGGTTGGAGAGCTTCAGATGAACTGGCTTAGGTCAGAAGACCTGAAAGAGGAGAAAAACGTAACCGCCCCCATATTCATTGTAGCAGGTCAGTCGGCAATTGCATTCGGCTCTCTCACTGAAAGCAGTTGCTCGGCGGGCAAGACTCCGAACTTGATCTGTATTGATCAGCCCGCATTTCGCTTTTTACCGATCTCAGCGTCGAACTGCGGCGCGCTCTCCGGTAATGTTCGGAAGCAGTGACGGGCGCAAAACAAGAAGAAAGCAACGTAAGTAAGTGCCGGAATCGCCCTTTTAAGGTAAAATGCCATTCTCCAGCCGATTTGCCTATGCCCCCCTGCACTTCTTTCCCACCCGCACAAACCACTGCCGTTACTCTCAGCCCCCGTAGCGGAGCGAAGCCCGGCACTGCGCAGCGGAGGCGGCGCCACATCCAGCTTCGAGCTTCTGAAGCGGGGCGCTCTTTCATAATGCATTTGACCTGGATCATTGACTCCGGCCCCCGCCGGTAACAATCCCCTGTCTTCCCGGTAGCCTCTGTTTAAGTGGCGCGTGGAGTTCTCCGCGCGATAAACAGTTTGGATCGTCGATCTTAAGGTAGGGTACTTACCTATATATAGGCACTAAATTAAGATAAGAACATTAAGAGGGGACGGGTGTTCACTAGTGAACAGGTTACATGCTCAGTGGTGAACATGTTTCCCCGGTGCCGATTGCGGTCCTAGGTGTCGTGTTGTCATTTTGCAGTTCGTTCGTCACATCAAGCCGTGAGTTCTGCGCCGGAGGTCCGCACCGCCTGGACTGACATCCTCTGATCACATTGCGCTTACGCTTGCG